>Ga0265798_10001077_pt1 | contig 43380 bp, 27 predicted proteins | sample P3T30metagenome_FD_192430 | JGI IMG/M metagenome (GOLD analysis project Ga0265798, IMG submission 192430) | Plant litter microbial communities from East Loma Ridge, Irvine, California - P3 T30 | ecosystem: Environmental > Terrestrial > Plant litter > Unclassified | place: USA: California... | reverse complement strand
GACCACGCGGCGCACTGCTGCCAGGTCGGCGTCCTGGCCCGAGACCACGGTCTTGCCGGCCAGCTTCTGCGCGGCCAGCGCCTGGATCGCGCCGCCGGCGGTACCGTCGTTGGACGCGACCACGGCGTCGATCTTGTTGCCGTTGGCGGTGAGCGCGTTCTCGACGATGGCCATCGCCTCGGAGGCGCTCCAGTCCTTGACCCACTGCTTGCCGACGATCTTGATGGCGCCCTTGTCGACCAGTGGCTGCAGGACCTTCATCTGGCCTTCGCGCAGGATCTTGGCGTTGTTGTCGGTCGGCGCGCCGCCCAGCAGGTAGTAGTTGCCCTTCGGTTTGAGCGCGACCAGCGACTGCGCCTGCAATTCGCCCACGGCCTTGTTGTCGAAGGAGACGTAGGCGTCGACGTCGGCGTTCAGGATCAGGCGGTCGTAGGAGACCACTTTGATCTTCGCCTTCTTGGCTTCGCGGATGGCGTTGTTCAGCACCGTGGCGTTGTACGGCACGATGACCAGCACGTCCACGCCGCGCGAGATCAGGTTCTCGATCTGCGCGATCTGGCGCTGCTCGCTGGCGTCCGCCGACTGCACGTAGACCTTGGCGCCCAGCTTGTCGGCGGCGGCGGTGAAGTAGTCGCGGTCGCGCGCCCAGCGCTCCAGGCGCAGGTCGTCGATCGAGAAACCGATCTTCGGGTGCTGCGCATCGGCATGCGCCGTGCCCATACCCGCCGTGAACATCATCGCGCAGGCCAGGCCGACTGCCTTGATCATCTTTTTCATGCTTCTGTCTCCTATTGGTATTTGTATCTGCCTGCGCAGTCCAGCTCTGCGGCAGGCTCTGCCATTCTAGTGGTTATGCCGCGGCATGTCGTGGCCGACGTTGCGATAAGGCAGCGCCAGTTCCATACAGGCGCCGGTATGCAGCTGGCCGACGGTGGCGCGGTAGATCTGCTGCCAAGGTGTCTGGTTCGGCGGGATCGCCGGGGGTGCGTCCTTGCGGCGCGCCTCGAGTTCTTCGTCCGGGATCAGCACGTCGCAGCGGCCGGCGTTCAGGTCCACGCGCACGACGTCGCCGGTACGCAACAGCGCCAGGTTGCCGCCCGCCGCGCTCTCCGGCGAAGCGTTCAGGATCGACGGGCTGTCCGAGGTGCCGGACTGGCGGCCGTCGCCCAGGGTCGGCAGCGCCGTGATGCCGCGCTTGATCAGTGCGTCGGGCGGCTGCATGTTCACCACCTCGGCCGAGCCGGGCCAGCCCACCGGGCCGGAGCCGCGGATCACCAGCATGGTGCGCTCGTCGATTTCCAACGCCGGGTCGTTGATGCGGTGGTGGTAGTCGTCCGAGCCGTCGAACACGACCACGCGGCACTCGAAGCGGTTCTCGTTGCCCGGCTCCGACAGGTAGCGCTCGCGGAAGGCCGCCGAGATCACGCTGGTCTTCATGATCGCGAAGTCGAACAGGTTGCCCTTCAGGACCATGAAGCCGGCGCTGTGCTTGAGCGGATCGGCGAAGGGGCGGATCATCTCGCGATCGTGGCTTTCCTTGCCCGCCAGGTTCTCGGCCATGGTCGATCCGGTGACGGTCGGGCGCTGCGAGCGCAATAAGCCTTTTTGCTCCAGTTCCCACATGATGGCCGGCACGCCGCCGGCGCGGTGGAAGCGCTCGCCCAGGTATTTGCCGGCCGGCTGCATGTTCAGCAGCAGCGGCACGTCGTAGCCGTATTCCATCCAGTCTTCCGGCGTGATCTCCACGCCGGCATGGCGCGCCATCGCCACGATGTGCGGCTGGGCGTTGCTGGAACCGCCAATGGCGGCGTTGACCACGATCGCATCGAGGAAGGCGTCGCGCGTCAGGATCGTCGACGGGCGCAGGTCCTCATGCGCCATCGCGACGATGCGGCGGCCGGTCTCGTAGGCCATCTGGCCGCGCTCGCGGTAAGGCGCGGGGATCGCCGAGCAGCCGGTCAGCGACATCCCGAGCGCTTCGGCCACCGCGTTCATCGTCGATGCCGTGCCCATGGTGTTGCAGTGGCCGGCGGACGGCGCCGAGGCGGTGGCGATGTCGATGAACTTCTTCTCGTCGATCTCGCCGGCGGCCAGGCGGCGGCGGCCTTTCCAGATCGCCGCGCCCGAGCCGACCAGTTCACCCTCGAACCAGCCGTCCAGCATCGGGCCGCCCGACAGCACGATGGCCGGGATGTCGACGGTGGCGGCGGCCATCAGCTGGGCCGGGGTGGTCTTGTCGCAGCCGGTGGTCAGCACCACGGCGTCGATCGGGTAGCCGTGCAGGATCTCGACCAGGCCCAGGTAGGCCAGGTTGCGGTCCAGCGCGGCGGTCGGGCGGCGGCAGTTTTCGAAGATCGGGTGCAGCGGGAATTCCATCGGAATGCCGCCGGCGTCGCGGATGCCGTCCCGGACGCGCTTGGCCAGCTCCAGGTGGATGCGGTTGCAGGGCGCGATGTCGCTGCCGCTCTGGGCGATGCCGATGATCGGCTTGCCGGAACGGAGTTCGTCGGGCGTGATCCCGTAGTTCATGAAGCGCTCCAGGTAGAGCGCGGTCATGTCGATGCGTTCTTCGTTGTCGAACCAGTCCTGGGACCGGAAGCGGCGTGGTGTGTTTTGCTGATTCATCTTTCTCATTCCTCGATCCGCAGCTTGTGCTGCGGCAGTCCCGGCGTCTCGACGCGGAACGTGAACAGCGCGCCGGCAAGCGGCTGCGCGGCCAGTTCTTCGCTCGATAAACCCTTGCGCGCGGTGGTCGCATACACGGTGCACAGGTCGTCGCCGCCGAAAGCCAGCTTGGTGACGTTGGCGCAGGGGAAGCGTACTTCGCCCAGCTTGCGGCCGGTCGGGTCGAAGCGGTCGATGCGCCAGCCGCCGAAAGTCGCCACCCACAGGTTGCCGTCGAAGTCGACCGCCATCCCGTCCGGATGGCCGCCGTCGGCGATCTCCACGAAGGGGCGCTTGTTCGACAGGCCGCCATCCGGCGCGACGTCGAAGGCGTAGATCCGCTTTTCCAGCGTGTCTGTGTGGTAGAGCGTGCGGCCGTCGGGGCTCAGTGCCGGCCCGTTGGTGATGACATAGCCTTCGTCCATGCGGGCGACGCGCCTGCCGTCGAAACGGTACAGGGCGCCGGTCGGTTCTTCCTCCGCATCGTGCATCGAACCGAACCAGAGCGCGCCGGCGGCGTCGACATGGCCGTCGTTGAAGCGGTTGCCGGTGTCGTCGGCTTCCACCTTCGCCAGGGGTGCGAATTCGCCGGTCTCGTCGTCGAAGCGGTACAGGCCGTCGTCCAGGCCGCAGACCATGCTGCCGTCCGCTGCCGGCACGATGAAGCACACCTGCCCCGGCGCGTCCCAGCTGCGCCGGTCGCTGCCGTCGGCGGCGCAGCGGTGGATGCGGCGGCCCTTGATGTCGACGAACCACACCCGCCCGTGCGCGGCATCCCACAGCACGCCCTCGCCCAGCGTGGCCCGGACTTCCCAGACCGGTGCCGGGGTGGTCTTGTTCACCGCGCTCATGCGCCGTACCAGCCGGCGTCGACGAAGTATTCGCGGCCGCTGCAGTGGCGTGCGTTGTTCGACGCCAGGAACAGGGTGAGGGCCGCCACGTCCTGCATCTCGACCCGCTCCGGCATGCACTGGCCGGCCAGGATACGGGCCTCTTCCTCCGGGTTGTGCCACAGCGCCTGCTGGCGCGGGGTGCGCACCGCGCCCGGGATCACCGTGTTGGCGCGGATGCCGTACTTGCCCACCTCGCGCGCCAGCGCCCGGGTCATGCCCTCGATGCCGGCCTTGGCCGTCATGTAGAGGTGCAGCTGGGTGTGCGGGATGTGCCAGGAGATCGAGCCGAAATTCAGGATCGCGCCCTGGCCGCGCTGCTTCATCCCCGGCAGCACGGCCTGAGTGCAGAAGAACATGTGGCGCAGGTTGACGTTGATCCGGCTTTCCCAGTAGGCCGGGGTGACGTCTTCGATCTCGTGACGGTCGTCGTTGGCCGCGTTGTTGAGCAGGATGTCCACGCCGCCGAGCTCTTCGTCGATGCGGGCGAAGACCGCCTTCAGCTCGTCCAGGTTGGTCAGGTCGCATTTGACGAACTTCGGCGGGTGGATCGAATCGCCCAGCGCCTCTTCCAGCTGGCGCGAGGCTTCCTCGGCGATGTCGAGGAAGACCACGCGCGCGCCCTGCCCGGCAAAGGCCGTGGTCAGTTCGCCGCCGATGCCGCTGCCGCCACCAGTGATGACGACACGCTTGCCGGCCAGGTCCGGATAGGTCGCGTAGGCGAAGGCTTGTTGTTTGGTGTCAGACATGAATTTCTCGTTAAATGAGGCCGCGTTGCGCCAGGTTCTTGTAAAGGGCGCGCACGCCGAAGGTCCAGGGTTCGATCGCGTCGCTGCGCTGCACCGTGTTCACCAGGGTGCCCAGCGAGGGTGTCGAGATGCTGACGCGGTCGCCCGCGTGGTGGGTGAAGCCCTTGCCCGGGGCATCGCGGTCCTTGATCGGCGAGAACATCGTGCCCAGGAAGAGCATGAAGCCGTCCGGGTACTGGTGGTGGGCGCCGCAGGTCTGGCCGACCAGGTCGAGCGGGTCGCGGCTGATCTCGCGCATGCGGCTGCGGCCTTCCAGCGTGAAGCCGTCGTCGACGCCTTCGATCAGCATGCCGACTTCCGCTTCGCGCAGGGTGTCGAGCGTGAAGCTGCCGTCGAACAGGCGGATGAAGGGGCCGATCGCGCAGGACGCATTGTTGTCCTTGGCCTTGCCCAGCAGGAGCGCGCTGCGGCCCTCGATGTCGCGCAGGTTGACGTCGTTGCCGAGCGTGCCGCCGACCACCTCGCCGCGGCTGTTCACCGCCAGCACGATCTCCGGCTCGGGGTTGTTCCAGTGGGAAGCCGGATGCAGGCCGACGTCGACGCCGTGGCCGACCGCCGACATCGGCTGCGACTTGGTGAACACTTCCGCATACGGACCGATGCCGACTTCCATGTACTGCGACCACAGGCCGCGCCCCGAGAGCTCGTCCTTCAGGCGCAGCGCGGCCTCGGAGCCGGGCTCGATCTCGGACAGGTTGGTGCCGATCGATGCCTGCAACTGGGCGCGCAGCTCGCCGGCGCGGGCCGGATCGCCCTTGGCCTGCTCCTCGATCACGCGCTCGAGCAGGCTGACCGCGAAGGTCACGCCGCAGGCCTTGATCGCCTGCAGGTCGCAGGGCGCGAGCAGCTGGATGCCGGCCGGCGCTTGCGCGCTGCCATTGACCAGGTCGAGGGCGCTGCCCAGGTCCTGGCCCTCGGCGTCGCGCACGATGGCCAGCAGGTCATCGCGTTCGAACAGGTCGGACACCGTGGCGGCGTGGCGCGTGATGTCGACCAGGCGCCCGCGGCGCACCGCGACCACCGCCGGGCCGCCCACGGCCTCGCGCCACACGCGGCCGACCAGCAGCGCGCTGTCGAGGTCCGCCGGCAGCGGGCTAGTTTGGATTGCTGTCGTCATATCTGTTTTTCCCCTTATGCCACCGTCAGGGTCGTCTTCTTGAGGTCGACGCTGTTCGGTCCGGCGAAAATGGTGAAGGTGCCCGGCTCGACCACGCGCTTCATCTCCGCGTTGTAGAACCACAGGTCGGAAGGCTTGATGTCGAAGCTGACGGTGCGCTTTTCGCCCGGCTCGAGCGTCACGCGCTGGAAGCCCTTCAGCTCCAGCAGCGGCCGGGTCACCGAGCTGAAATCGTCGCGGATGTAGAGCTGCACGACTTCGTAGCCGCGGCGGCTGCCGGTATTGCGCACCTCGACCTGCACGCGGGTGCTGCCGTTGACGCCGATGCTGGCTTTTTCCAGGCGCGGCTCGCCGATCTCGAAGCGGGTATACGACAGGCCATAGCCGAACGGGTACAGCGGGGTGGTGACACCGTCGATGTAGCCGCGGCGCGAACTCGGCTTGCGGTTGTAGAACATCGGCAGCTGGCCCGGCTCGCGGGCGATCGTCACCGGCAGCTTGCCGCCCGGGTTTGCCCGGCCGAACAGCAGGTCGGCCACCGCATGGCCGGTTTCCTGGCCCATGTACCAGCATTCGAGCAGCGCGTCGGCGCGTTCGGCCAGCAGGTTGGCCGACAGCGGACGGCCGTTCAGCAGCAGCACCACGGTCGGCTTGTTCAGCGCGAAGATGGCGCGCGCCAGGTCGTTCTGCTGCCCGATCAGGTCCAGGCTGGTGCGGTCGCCCAGGTGGTTGTCGGCCCAGGCTTCGCGCGCGGTCTGCTCGTTGTCGCCCAGGACCATGACGATGGTGTCGGCGGACTTCGCGGCTTCGACCGCTTCGGCGATCAGGCGGACGTTGACTTCGGGCTTGGTGAAGACGATTTCGTCCTTGCCCCAGATCCGGCCCTCGGTCAGGCGCACGCCTTCCGAGTAGGCCAGCGAGAAGCCGTTGGCCTGGGCTTCCTTCTGCAGGCCTTCGTAGACCGAGACCACGTGGCGCGGCACGTCGGAGTAGCCGCCGATCGGCGTGTCCTTGGCGTGGGTGCCCAGCAGCAGCATCTTCCCGACCTTGTTCGGCTGCAGCGGCAGCAGGCCTTTATCGTTCTTCAGCAGCACGGCCGAGCGGACAGCGGCTTCACGCGCCAGGGCGATCGCATCCGGCGTGGCGGTGCGGGCGTCGGCCTGGGCGGCGTCGGCATACGGGTTCTCGAACAGGCCGGCCTGGAACTTGAGCTTGAGGATGCGGCGCACGGACGCGTCGATTTCCTTGACCGAGATCTTGCCTTCGCGGACCAGCGCAGCCAGGGTCACATAGCCCTTCGGGTCCGGGGTCTCGATGTCGACGCCGGCCTTGACGGCGCGCAGCGCGGCTTCCTTCGGCGTCGCCGCCAGGTGGTGGCGGGTGATCAGTTCGTCGACCGCCATATAGTCCGACACGGTCACGCCCTGGAAGCCCCACTCGCGGCGCAATACGTCGGTCAGCAGCCAGCGGTTGGCGTGCGACGGCAGGCCATCGATTTCGTTATAGGACGGCATCACCGCCGCGATCTTCGTCTCGCGGATGATCTTTTCGAACGGCGGGAAGAAGTCTTCGCGCAGGGTGCGCTCGCCGACGTTGGCCGGGCCGATATTCGTGCCGCTCTCGGGCTGGCCGTGGCCGGTCATGTGCTTCAGGGTGGCGTAGACCTTGTCCTGGGCCAGCGGCAGGGTGTCGCCGGAGAAGCCGATGACCGCCGCCTTGCCCATCGCGCCGCACAGGTGCGGATCTTCGCCATAGGTTTCCTCGATACGGCCCCAGCGCGGTTCGCGCGCCACGTCGACCACCGGCGCCAGCGCCAGGTTGGCGCCGCGGGCGCGCATCTCGCGCGCCGCCACGCTGAACACGCGCGTCGCCAGGGCCGGGTCGAAGCTGGACGCCAGGCCGATCGCCTGCGGGAAGCTGGTCGCTTCGCGCGCCACGTAGCCGTGCAGTGCTTCCTCATGCATGAATACCGGGATGCCGAGGCGGGTGCGTTCCATTGCCCACTTCTGCACCGCGTTGACGTATTCCGCCGTTTCGCGCGGGCCGCGGTGGGCCGTTTCGCCGGCGTCGCCGGCGGCGCTGGCCGCACCCAATTGACGGTCCGACGGCCGGGCGAACATGCCCATCCCGTGCGGATAGGCGCTGGCGGCCTTGTCCGCCGAGAAGCTGGTGTCGGCATTCTGGATGCCGGCCTTCAGCTGCCATAGGCACTGCATCTGCGCGATCTTTTCATCGAGCGTCATGCGGCCGAGCAGATCCTCGACCCGTGCCTCCACCGGCGCGCCTGCCTGCTTGTAGAGCGGCGTGCCGCCCTTGTTGACGGCGCCGGCTGCCGCCGCCGCTATCGACGGCACGGCGCCGAGACTGGCGATGCCAGCCATGCCGCCCACCGATGCCAAAAACTCCCTGCGTTTGATCGCCATGGATCCTGTCTCCGCTGCTTGTTGTTTTATGTTCTGGCTGGGTCAAACATTCCTGTAACAGAAATGTTATCGCAACCATTCCAGTCTAAACGGCAAGATCGCGGCGTGTCAATTAAATACTGGAGGAATGTTAAGCGGGCGCGACGGAGTGCGGGAACAGCTGCGAAAACGGCCTTCGGGCCGGGTCCGGCAAGGTATGTCGAGGGGAGCGTAAACCACGCGGGCGCTGTGGAAGGCGCCCGCGCCGGTGGCGGGAAATCAGCGCGCGGCGTGGGCGCGCTTGGCAGCGCCTGCGGCGTTCGATTTTACTGCCGGCAGGCGTGCCGGCGGACGGATGCGGGGCGCGGCGTCCGACTGGCGCCGCACCAGCTCGAAAGCCATGCCCACGCGTTCGGGCTGGGCGTCCTCGCCTTCGCGCTGTGCACGCACGCGGCGCACCAGCGCCTGCACGGCTTCGCGCGCCATCTCGGCGATCGGCTGGCGCACGGTGGTCAGCTCCGGCCAGATCGTCGTGGCCAGCGCGGTGTCGTCGAAGCCGGTGACGGTGAGGTCGCCCGGCACGTCCAGTCCGAGACGGTGCGCGACGGCCACCGCGGCTGCGGCCATGTCGTCGTTGCTGGCGAAGATCGCAGTCGGCCGATCGTCCAGCGCCAGCAGCAGTTCCGCCGCGTCCAGTCCGGAGCGGTAGGTGAACAGGCCGGGCACCACCAGTTCCTCGGACTTGTCGGCGCCCTTTTCCTCGATCGCGGCGCGGTAGCCTTCGAGGCGCTTGGCGCTGGCGGTCTGGTTCGGATGGCCGAGCACGAAGCCGATGCGCTGGTGCCCGAGGGCGATCAGGTGGCGCGTCATCTCGTAGGCGGCCTTGCGGTCGTCGATGCTGACCGAGCCGACGCGTTCGTCCGGCAGGCCGCAGGCGACCACCACGGCCGGGATGCCGGCTTCGGCCACGCAGGCGATCACGGCTTCGCTGTCGCACAGCGGCGGCGGCAGGATGATGCCGTCCAGTCCGTTGCCGATCAGGTGGCGGGTCTGCTCTTCCTCGTGCTGCCCGGCCTCGCATTTTTCGACGAAGAGCTGGACGTTGTTGAGGCCCGACTGGCTGAGCAGGCCGACCAGGAATTCGCTGAGGTAGCCGGCGCTGGGATTGCTGTACAGGAAGCCGACGCGGATCGGCTTGGAGCCGGCCAGGTTGCGCGCCTCCTGGTTCGGGGTGTAGTTCAGCGCGGCGACGGCTTCGGCGACCTTGCGGCGCGTGCTCTCGCGCACCAGGCCCTTGCCGTTCATCACACGCGACACCGTCATCGGGGATACGCCGGCCAGCTTCGCGACGTCGGCCATCGTCGGCTGGCCACGGCGCTCCACGTCTTCCTGGATGACTTCAAGTTTGGCTTTACTCATCTCTGACGGCTCCCTATGAACCTTGTTGTTTGCGCTATCTTAACATAAAGCCGCCGGCGTCAACCGCTTCCCCGGGGCATCATAAAAGCCTGAGTGTTAGAGAGAAATCGATTTCAATATCAGAAAGATTGCGCTAACATTCGAGAAACAATCACCGGAGACCCGCCGTGCCGCGTACGCTTCCACGTTCGCTCCTGCGTTCGATGCTGCGCCCGCTCGCCCTGCCCGGTCAGGCGTTGCCGGCAATCCTGCTCGGCACGCTGATGATGGTGGCCGCCCTGCCGGCGGCCCGGGCGCAAAGCCACGCGGCGGCGGAAGACGGTTACGAACTGTGGCTGCGCTACCGGCCGCTCCCGGCTCCGTTGCGCCAACGCCTGCAGCCGCGCACGGCCGCCATCGTGCGCCTCGGCGCCGACAGCCCGACCGTGCGCGCCGCCTGCCAGGAACTGCAGCGCGGCCTGGCCGGCCTCGGCGGACGGACGCCGGCGCTGGCCGCTGCGCCGCGTGCCGGCAGCGTGGTGCTGGCACGCGCCTTCGAACTGCCGCCCTCCCCCGTACGCGATGCGCAACTGCGCGGCCTCGGCCAGGAAGGCTATCTGGTGCAGCGCACGCGCCTGCACGGGGTCGACGTGACGCTGATCGCCGCCAACAGCGACATCGGCCTGCTCTACGGCAGCTTCGCCTGGCTGCGCGCGCTGCAGGCCGGCGGCGCGGAGGCGGCATCGGCGATGACGGCGCCGGCACTGGCCTCGCGCCCGGCGCTGCCGCGCCGCCTGCTGAACCACTGGGACAACCTGGACCGCAGCGTCGAGCGCGGCTATGCCGGCCAGTCGATCTGGAACTGGTGGGAACTGCCGGATATCCTCGACCCGCGCTACACCGACTATGCCCGCGCCAACGCCTCGCTCGGCATCAACGGCGCGGTGCTGAACAACGTGAACGCCAAGGCGGAGGTGCTGGGTGCGCCCTTCATCGCCAAGGCCGCGGCGCTGGCAGGCAGGCTGCGCCCCTACGGCATCCGGGTCTACCTGTCGGTGCGCTGGTCGACCCCGCTCGAACTGCGGGAGACCCGCAGCGCCGACCCGCTGGACCCGGAAGTGGCAGCCTGGTGGCAGCGCAAGGCCGACCAGGTCTACCGCGCGATTCCCGACTTCGGCGGCTTCCTGGTCAAGGCCAATTCCGAAGGCCAGCCGGGCCCGCAGGACTACGGACGCAGCCATGCGGATGGCGCCAACATGCTGGCACGCGCCCTGGCGCCGCACGGCGGCATCGTCATGTGGCGCGCCTTCGTCTACAACCCGCCGGTGCGGCCAGGGCAGGTGTCGGACCGCGCGGCCCAGGCGTACGAACAGTTCAAGCCGCTGGACGGCAAGTTCGCGCCCAACGTCATCGTGCAGGTCAAGAACGGCCCGATCGACTTCCAGCCGCGCGAACCGGTGCACCCGCTGTTCGGCGCCATGCCGGCCACCCCGCTGATGATGGAGTTCCAGGTCACCAAGGAGTACCTGGGCTTTGCCACCCACCTCGCCTGGCTCGGCCCGCTGTTCGAGGAAGCGCTGCGCTTCGACACCCGCGCCGGCGGGCAGGCCTCGACCGTCGCCGATGTGCTGGAGGGTCGTCACGGCGGGCAGGTCGGCGGCATCGCCGGCGTCGCCAACATCGGCAGCAGCCGCAACTGGACCGGGTCCGACTTCGACCAGGCCAACTGGTATGCCTTCGGCCGGCTGGCCTGGGACCCGCGGCTGGCCGGCAGCGCCATTGCGCGCGAGTGGGCGGCGCAGACCTGGTCGGCAGACCCGCGCGTGCGCGATCCGGTGGTGGCGCTGATGATGCGCTCGCGCGAGGCGGCGGTCGACTACATGAGCCCGCTCGGCCTGCACCACCTGATGGGCACCGGCCACCATTACGGACCCGCGCCCTGGGTCGACAATCTCGAGCGCCCGGACTGGAACCCGGTTTACTACCATCGCGCCGGCCGCGACGGCATCGGCTTCGACCGCAGCGCTTCCGGCAGCAATGCCGCGGCCCAGTACGCACCCGAGGTCGCCCGGCGCCTGCAGGATCCGGCCACCACACCGACCGCACTGCTGCTCTGGTTCCATCACCTGCCCTGGCACTACCGCATGCCCTCCGGCCGCACGCTGTGGGAAGAACTGGTCGCGCATTACGACCACGGCGTGGCCGAAGCTGCCGCCATGCAGGCGCAATGGGAGCAGATCCGGCCGCTGGTGGATGCCCGCCGCGCGGGGGACGTCGCCCAACGCCTGGCGCGCCAGCACGCGGAGGCCCAGTGGTGGCGCGACGCCTGCCTGGCCTGGTTCCAGCACGTCTCCGGCCTGCCCCTGCCGCCGGGGACGGCGCCGCCCGCCCATCCGCTTACGTATTACCAGTCCCTGCGCTTTCCTTATGCGCCGGGGAATGGCTGACCTTCGCATTACACCACCTGGAGACACAAGAAGATATGACCACAAGACGCACCATGCTCCGCGCCCTGGCCGGCGCCACCCTCCTGCCCGCAGGGCTGAATGCCTTTGCCGCCGACGCCGCGGGCAGCCCCGCCGAAGCGCTGAAGGACATCGCCAAGCGCAAGGGCCTGCGCTTCGGCACCGCCGTCGGCAGCGGCAGGAACCAGTTCGGGGACCCGGCCTACCGCGCCCTCGTCGAACGCGAGTGCAACATCATCGTGGCCGAGAACGAGATGAAATGGCAGGCACTGGAGCCGGCGCGCGATGCCATGCACTTCGGCCCGGCCGATGCGATGCTGGCCTGGGCCGGCGACAAGGGCATGGCGATGCGCGGCCACAACCTGTTCTGGCAGGCCGAGAAATGGCTGCCGGCCTGGATCGCGAAAGAAGATTTCGGCAGCCAGCCGCGCAGCGGCGTGGAGCGCCTGATGCGCAAGCACGTGCAGACCGTCTGCGGCCATTACGGCACCCGGATCCAGAGCTGGGACGTGGTCAACGAAGCGGTCGATCCCGCCGACGGCAAGCTGCGCCAGAACGCCCTCACCCGGCCCTTCGGCGCCGCGGGGGCGATCGAGCAGATCGACCTGGCCTTCCGCCTGGCCCGCGAGTACGCCCCGCACGCCCAGCTGGTCTACAACGACTACATGCGCGGCGACACCGGCAGTGCCAAGCACCGCGCCGGCGTGCTGTCCATGCTGGCGGAACTGAAGAAGCGCGGCACCCCGATCCAGGCGCTCGGCCTGCAGAGCCACATCGGCTCCTGGGATGAAAGCGCGGACCGCGGCAAGGAAGACCTGCTGCAGTGGCGCCGCTTCCTGGACGAAGTCACGGGAATGGGCTACGACCTGCTCATCACCGAGTTCGACGTCAACGACCGCCGGCTGCCGGGCGATATCGCGCAGCGCGACGCGGGCGTGGCCGCGGCGGCCCGCGACTACCTCGACCTGACCCTGTCCTACCCGCGCCTGCGCGACTTCCTGCTGTGGGGCATGGCCGACCACATCAGCTGGCTGCAGACCTGGGACGAGGCGCCGCGCAAGGACAAGCTGCCGATGCGGCCCTGCCCGTACGACGCCCAGCTGCGCGCGAAGCCGCTGCGCCAGGCGATCGCCGATGCCATGCGTGGCATGCCGGCACGCCAGGGCTGAACCGAGGCCGCCGCTGCCAAAAACCATTTGACAGCGGCGCGGGCGCAAGCATATTATGAAATCGATTTCATAACAGCTTGCGCCCCCACCTTCCATGACCGATTCCATCCAGTTTTCCCCCGACTTCACCTGGGGCGTCGCCACCAGCGCCTTTCAGATCGAAGGCGCTTCCCAGGCCGACGGCAAGGGCCCATCGATCTGGGACACCTTCTGCCGCAACCCTGCCAACATCAAGGATCAGAGCAACGGCGACGTCGCCTGCGACCACTACCACCGCTACCGCGAGGACGTCGGCATCATGGCCGGGCTGGGCGTGGATGCCTACCGCTTCTCGATGGCCTGGTCGCGCGTGCAGCCCTCGGGCAAAGGTGCCTGGAACGAAAAGGGCTTCGAATTCTATGAGCGCCTGCTGGACGCCCTGCAGGAAAAAGGCATCGCCGCGCACCTGACCCTCTACCACTGGGACCTGCCGCAGGGCCTGCAGGACGACGGCGGCTGGCTGTCGCGCGATACCGCGCACCGCTTCGCCGACTATGCCGGGGAAGTGGCGCGCCGTTTCGGCAACCGCCTCGCCAGCATCGCCACCCATAACGAACCCTGGTGCACCGCCAACCTCGGCTACGGCAATTCGCAGTTCGCGCCCGGCGTGACCGATGCGAAGCAGGCGGTCCAGGTCTCGCACCACCTGCTGCTGTCGCACGGCCTGGCGATGCAGGCGATGCGCGCCGAGAAGCCGAAGGCCGCGTTGGGCATCGTGCTGAACCAGTGGACCTCGGACCCGGCCACCGACAGCGCCGCCGACCGCGCGCTGGCCGAGCTGGAGTGGGCGCGCTCGGTGCAGTGGTTCATGGACCCGATCTTCAAGGGCCGCTATCCGGAACTGGCGCTGCGCGCGCATGGCGCCAACGCACCCGAGGTTCGCGACGGCGACTTCGACATCATCCGCCAGCCGATCGATTTCCTGGGCGTGAACTACTACTTCCGCCACTTCGCCAGCGCCGAGACACCGCCGCGCAGCGCGCCCGCCGCGCTGGGTGTCACCGACATGGGCTGGGAGATCTACCCGCAGGGCCTGACCGAACTGCTGCTCAAGCTGAAAGGCGAGTACGAACTGCCGCCGATCTACATCACCGAGAACGGCATGGCCGCCCCGGACAGCGTCGAACAGGGCCAGGTGGCCGACACGGTCCGCATCCGCTACGTGCAGCAGCACCTCGCGGCCCTGCAGGCGGCGATCGCCCGGGGCGTGGACGTGCGCGGCTACTTCCTGTGGAGCCTGATGGACAACTTCGAGTGGAACTCGGGTTATGCCAAGCGTTTCGGCATCGTCTACGTCGACTATGCGACCCAGCAGCGCATCCCGAAAGCCAGTGCGCTGTGGTACCGCGATTTCGTCGCCGCCCAGCACCTGCAGCGCCGCGCCGCCTGAGCCGACCGATCCACCATAAAAACAAGGACACGGAGGAGACACATGACCAAGACCGGGCGCACGCGCCATCCGCTGCTATGGGTACCCAGCGGCTACTTCACGATGGCCCTCGGCTACACCATGCTCACCAGCGTCACGGCGATCATGTTCAAGAACCTGGGCATGGACAACGGCCGCGCCGCGGCCTATTCGAGCATGCTGATCCTGGCCTACACGATCAAGCCGCTGTTCGCGCCCATCGTCGAGATGTACCGCACCAAGAAGTTCTTCGTGCTGTGCGCCCAGGTGCTGGTCGGCCTGGGCTTCGCCGGCGCCGCGCTGGCGATGGGACTGCCGAACTACATGACGCTGATGCTGCCGCTGTTCTGGCTCATGTCCTTCGTCGGCGCGACCCAGGACATCGCCAGCGACGGCGTCTACGTCACCTCGCTCGACACGCGCGCGCAGTCGCTGTACTGCGGCGTCCAGAGCCTGTCCTGGAACATCGGGCCCATCATCGCCTCCGGCCTGCTGGTCTACGTGAGCGGACGCCTGCATACCGGCGGCATGGCGTGGATGGATGCGTGGCGCGTGATCTTCTTCATCGTCGGCGGCGTCACCGTCCTGATGGCGCTGTGGCATGCGCGCGTGATGCCGGAAGGCGCGCGCGCCGAAAACACGCCGGGCAACCTGCGCGGCGCCGGCAGCATCCTGTGGGACTCCTTCGTCACCTTCTTCCAGAAGCGCGACGTGTGGAAGATGATCGCCTTCGCCTTCCTGTTCCGCACCAGTATCGGCCTGCTGGAGAAGATCGGCCCCTTCTTCATGGTCGATTCGGCGGCCAAGGGCGGGCTCGGCATGTCGAACGAACAGCTCGGCATCGTCTACGGCACCTACGGGCTGGCCGCGGTGCTGCTCGGTTCCCTCCTCGGCGGCATCTACGTCGCGCGGCGCGGCCTGAAGCGCGTGCTGTTCGTGCTGTGCTGCGCGGTCAACATCCCCAACCTGACCTTCCTGGCGATGGCCATGGTCCTGCCGTCCAGCATGCTGGCGATCACCGCCGGCGTGGTCATTGAAAAATTCTTCTATGGCTTCGGCGCGGTCGGCTTCATGATCTACCTGATGCAGCAGCTCGCGCCCGGCAAATATGCCACCACCCACTACGCCTTCGGCACCGGCCTGATGGGCCTGTGCAATATGGTGACCGGCGTGGTCAGCGGCCACCTGCAGGAAATGATGGGCTACGTCAGCTACTTCGTGTTCGTGATGGTGGCCACCATCCCTTCCTTCCTCGCCACCTGGTTCGCGCCTTTCCACCAGGACGACGGGATGGATCCGGCGCCGGTGGAGGTGCCGGTCGCCGACACCTCGTCCCGTCCCGTCGCCTGAACGGCGTCCCCTTCAGCGCCGTAGCGGCTGCTCGAAGGGGAAAGCCGGCAGCCCCGATTTGCCGTCGTACAGCGTGCAGGTCGGGGCATCCCCCCAGCAGTAGCGCACCTTCTGCGCCTTGCCGTCGTCCGGCAACAGCACCCGCGATCCCTCGATCTGCGCCTCGGCCCAATGGCAGCCGGACGCATCGCAGGTCTCGAAGCCGATCGGCTTTGCGGCGCCGTAAGCCAGCAAGGCGCCTTCGACGCCGTCGAAGTCGAGGACGATGCGGCCGCCGCTTGCCGCCGCCGAGCGGATCATCGGCCCGGCACCGCCCGCCTCCCCGTACAGCCTGACTCCGACCGCGCGTGCCAGGCGCTGCCCGACCGCCAGCTTGTTGGCGGGGTGGATGTCGCCCGGCTCGCCGAGGTCGACCGCCGTCACCAGCACCGCGTTCGGATCCCGCAGCACCGCCAGGCGCTGGTCTTCGCGCAGCCGTGCCAGTCCGGATTCGGCGGGATTCGCAGTCCGCGCGCCGTAGTTCGCCAGCTGGACCACCGCGAACAGCATGTCCTTGCCGAACTGCCCGCGCCAGTCCGCGAACAGGCGGGTCAGCAGGTCCCGGTAAGGCGTGCCGACATTGGTCTCGCCCTGGTACCAAAGCGTCCCCCTGAACGGGAAGCTGGCCAGCGGCGCAATCATGCCGTTGTACAGAACACTGACGCCGGACATCGCATCCCAGGGTGCGCGCGGCGGGTACTTCTGCGCGGGCGGCGCGATTTGCCAGCGCCAGGTCTCGAGAGGGACAAGGCTGCCGTCGGCCAGGCGCAGCCGGCGCGGCTGGTCGCCGTACATGCCGCCGAAGCTCCAGAGGTCGACGATGTTGGCGACGATCGTGTTGTCGCCGGCCCTGAGGCTGCCCGCCGGCAGCGGGTACGCACGCGCCGTGCCGGCGCCCGCGGTCATCCCGGCCGGCCTGCCGTTCACCCAGCTCATGTCGATCTCGTCGATGAGACCCAGTTCGAGCGTGGCCGCCTGCGCCGCCTGGGCGTCGCTCAGGCGCACGGAGGTCCCATACCAGACGCTGCCGTCATAGGCCGCGAGTTCCGGCACGTCCCACTTTTCCCAGTTTTTGCTCGCGTCGGGCACGGGGTGCCAGCCCGCCAGCTCGGCCGCTGTCGCGGCCCAGGGTTTGCCGGGGCCCCCGGTCGACTGCCACCATTGCTCGACTTGCCGGCCGAAGGCGATGCCGGCCCCGGCCGGGTCGGTGGCGTAGATCTTCAGCAGGTCCTGCTGACTGGCGTAGTCCGGCAGCGAGGCCGCGGGCGACAGCCAGGCCGTGATGTTCGAGCCGCCCAGCGATGCATGCACCAGGCCGACCGGCAGCTTGTGTTTTTGCTGGAGCTCCTGGCCGAAGAAGTAGCAGGCGGCCGACCAATTCGGGACGGTCCGGGGCAATGCCGCTTCCCACGAGGCCGCCCTGGCCAGCCGCTCGCGCGGCGCCGGCGCCGGGTCCACCGCCACCGTCGCCATGCGTAGAATCGGGTTGGCGGCATTGGCGATCACCACGTCCGCGTTCAGCGCGCGCGTCACCGGCAGCTGCATGTTGGACTGGCCGGAGCACAGGTAGACGTCGCCGGTGACGACGTCGGCGAGCGTCAGTGGCTGGCCGCCGGCCGCCGTGACGCTGAGGGTGCCGGTGCGGCCTGGCGCGAAGTCCGGCAGCGCCACACTGAATCGGCCGCTTTCGTCGGCCGACGCTTCCCATTGGCCGCCGAAGCCGGCGACGCGGATGCGCTCGCGCGGCGCCGCGCGGCCCGATACCACGGCGCCATGCCGCGGCAGCACCATATGGTCGCCGAACAGGCTGTCCAGTGCCAGTCGGGGCTCGCCGGTGCCGCCTGCCAGCGCATGCAGGCGCTGCGTGGCCTGCCGGATCACCTCGAGCGTCGAGCCGTCGCTGTCGAATACCGAGTACAGGCCCTGCTCTTCCTGCGGCGGATCGCCGACGAAGTCGTTCCCCGGCCGCCACCAGTAATCGGCATTCGCGGCGCGCCCTGCGCCGCCCCAGGCCCAGAAATTCCAGCCGGCGACCGGATCGCCCGCGGCCGCGCGCTGCTGCAGCAGGCCGAACACCTCGCCGTAGAAGCGGTCGCGCACGGTGGTCGGGGCCCTGGTATCGAAGGCGGCATTGTCGCGGTTCAGGCCGAATTCCTCGAGCACGATGGGCTTGCCCAGGGTCTTCGCGTCGTCGACGTGGGCGTTCAGGTAGCGCCGGCTCTTGTCCAGCATGCCGTCCCAGGTCTGGCCTGGGCGCTTCGGGTCGAACCAGCCCCAGTTGGCCGGCCACAGGTGGTAGGTCAGGTAGGCGATGTCCGGCGTCCGGTGGGCGTCCAGGTAGAGCTGGCCGTCCTCGCTCGAGCCGGCCAGGCCTTCGCTGCCGCTGCTGACCATGTGCCGGCCGTCGAGCGACCGGATGTAATGGGCGGTATCGGCAATCCACTTCACGTAGGCCTTCTTCTCCGCCGGGGTGGCCTTGCCGCTGCCCGGCCGCGGCTCGTTCGCCAGTTGCCAGGACATGATGGCCGGATCGTCGCGGTAAGGCTTGCCGGTGACCGAATTGGTGCGCCCTACCAGGTGCGCGATCACGCGGCGGTACTCGGCCTGGGCCTTGCCGTTCGTGTAGAAGCGCGCATTCTCGGCCATGAAACGCTCGTAGTCATGGCTCGCGTTCGGGTCGTGGGCCGGGCTGCCGGTGAACCAGTTCAGGTACTGGGTCATGCCGCCCGACCACTGCCAGAAGTTGTTCAGGTAAAGCACCGCGGTCATGTCGCGCTTGCCGAGTTCGGCCAGCAGGAAGTCCAGGCCCTGCAGCAGCTGCTCGTCGTAGCGGCCCGGCGCGGAAGTGGTCGCCGGACTGACCGCGCTGCGCATCGCGGTCTTTTCCGACACCGCCAGCACGCGCACGTTGTTGATGCCGAGCGCCTTCAGCCGGTCGAGCTCCCGCAGCAGGCGCTGGCGCCGGCCGGCCTCGCCTGGTGCGCCGAGGTAGCCGCCGTACCAGAGGTTGGTGCCGGCGACATACCAGGGCTGGCCCTTGCGCACGAAGTGAGTGCCTTCGACGGCGACGAAGCCGTCCGGGCCGGCGTCCGCGGTGGCCGCCTTCGCAGCGCCCCAGCCGGTGAAGGCCAGCAGCAGCGCGGCGGCCGGCAGCGCGCGTCGGGTCGCGCGCTTCATTTGGGCTTCCCGGCACCCCGCACATCGAGCGTGCTGGCGGGCAGGTCGACCGTCACGCTGCTGGCGTTGGTGCCGGCGGCATCCTCGGCCAGGATCAGGCGGACCTTGCCCTTTGCGATGCGCCAGCTGCGCGACTTCTCGTCGAACATGCCCAGCACGCGCGGCTCCACGGTCAGCTCGACTTCTTTCGTCTCGCCCGGCTGCAGCAGCACCTTGTCCCAGCCGGCCAGGCGCTTCGGCGCTTCCCACTTGCCGGACAGCGGCGACACATACACCTGGGGCACGTCCTTGCCGGCCGTGCTGCCGGTGTTGGTGACCTTGAAGCGCACGTGCAGGCGCCCATCCCTGAACTGGCCCGACAGGCCGGCATACGCGAAACTGGTGTACGACAGCCCGTGCCCGAACGGGAACAGCGGCTTGTGGCCCTTCAGGTCGAACCACTTGTAGCCGATCGCCGCGCCCTCGTGGTAATCGACGGCGAACTGCAGTTCCGGGTTCTTCGGGTCGCCGTCCAGCTTCGGACGCGGCAGCTGCTGTTCGGATGCCGGGAAGGTGGCCGGCAGGTGGCCCGAAGGATTCACTGCGCCGAACAGCACATTGGCGATCGCTTCGCCGCCGCTGGTGCCCGGATACCAGGCTTCTAGCACGGCCGGCACCCTGTTCAGCCAGGGCATGGCGACCGGACCGCCGGTCTCCAGCACGACCACGGTACGCCCGTTGGCGCCGGCCACCGAGGCGATCAGGTCGTCCTGGCGGTCCGGCAGGGCCAGCGACTCGGCGTCGACGGACTCGCCCGTCCACTGGGTCGCGAAGACCACGGCGACGTCGGCCTGGCTTGCCACGCGCGCGGCGCGCGCCGGGTCGGTGCCGTCGTCGTAGACCACCTTCGCCTCCGGCGCCCGGGCCTGGATCGCGCGCAGCGGCGAGGACGGGTGGTAGACCACCGGCCCCGGCCAGGTATCGGGCTTGAGGCCCTTGACCGCATTGCCGCCGACCGGATAGACCAGCGAGGAGCCGCCGCCCGCCAGTACGCCGGCGTCGGCATGGCCGCCGATGACGGCGATGGTACGCACATTTTTCGCCAGCGGCAGCACGCGGCCCTCGTTGCGCAGCAGGACCATGCCCTCTTCCGCGGTGGCGCGGCTGACCGCGGCGTGGGCCTTGAAGTCGATCGCGGCGCCCTGCTTCAACGGGTTGTCGACCACGCCCTTGGCGAACATGCTGCGCATGATGCGGGTGACCATGTCGTCCAGGCGCGCCTGCGGCACCGCGCCGGTCTTCACGGCTTCTTCCAGCGCGCCGCCGAAGTACGGCGACTTGTCGAATTCATGGCCCGACTGCTGGTCCAGGCCGTTGTTCGCCGCGGCCACCGTGCTGTGGGTCGCGCCCCAGTCGGACATCACGAAACCGCGGAAACCCCAGTCGCGTTTCAGGACCTGGTTCAGCAGGTAGTCGTTCTCGCAGGCGTAGGGACCGTTGACGCGGTTGTACGAACACATGACCGAGCCGGCGTCCGACTGCTCGATCGCCAGTTGCATCGCCAGCAGGTCGGACATGCGGAAGGCCGCCTTATCGATGCGCGCATCGAGCTCGTTGCGGCCGGTTTCCTGGTCGTTCAGTGCGTAGTGCTTGACGGTCGCGATGACCTGGTTCGATTCGATGCCCTTCACCGCATTGCCGACCATGACGCCGGACAGCAGCGGGTCCTCGCCGGCGTACTCGAAATTGCGGCCGTTGCGCGGCTCGCGCATCAGGTTGACGCCGCCCGCCAGCATCACATTGAAGCCCGAGGCGCGCGCTTCCGCGCCGATCATCGCGCCGCCCGCATAGGCCACCTTCGGATCCCAGCTCGATGCAGTGGCCAGGCCCGAAGGCAGCGAAGTCCGCTCGCGCACGTTCGGACCGGCCTGGGAGGCGACGCCGAGGCCGGCATCGGTCTCGAACAGCGCCGGCAGGCCGAGCCGCGGCGTACCCGGGATATAGCCCGCCGACTGCGGCAGCGCTTCCGCGATCTTCTTGCTCTTGCCGAAATCGTTGCCGAAGTAAGCCAGCACCCAGCGCAGCTTTTCCTGATGGGTCATGGCCTTGACTGCCAGTTCGGCGCGGCGGTCGGCGCTCAGGGAGCGATCGAGCCATGGCTTCTGCGCCGGTTCCGGCGGCGTGGCCGGTGCGCCTGACGCGAACAGGGGGAAGGCGGCGGCCAGGGCCGCAGTCAGGTAACGAATACGCATGGGATGGTGTCTCCTTTTCTCTCTTATATAGATATTGGTGTCAGTGCTGCCTGCCGGCGTCCGCCGGCTGGTAATCGAACCACTCGAAATCGGCGGGCGGCATGGCTGCGCGGTCGGGCGCGTGTGCCACCATGCCGATGACCACGCCGGTGAATCCGCCGGCTTCCTCCGAGCTCAGCGGCGCGGTCGGGGCGCTGCCGAAATCCGCGACCTCGCGCCCGCCGATGCGGTAGCCGAACACGTAGCGGTCCGGCTGGCCGCGCACGATCAGCTCGACCTTGCCGGGGCCCAGCGCCGCTTCGCGCACGACCCTGCTCACGCCCTTGACGCGCGTGAGAAGCCGCACCACACGGCCCTTGCCGGTGCCGGCGACCAGCAGCTGGTAATGGTTGTCCTCGTTCACGCGCAGCGCCAGCCCAGCCTCCTGTCCCTTCGCGCGCGGCGCAAAATCGAGCAGCGTGGCGGCGCGCATGTGCAGGTCCTCCTGGCGCCGGCCGACGAATGCCGGCGTGCCGATGTCCGCCAGCGACAGCGGGCTGCCTTTCAGGCGCAGCACGCCCGGCTTCTCGGTGAGCGACCAGAGTTCCTTCGCGGGCCCGCGCAGGAAGATCCAGTCCGGGCCCAGCGTGGCGCCGCCGAAGTCGTCGCGTACCGGCGCCGCCGGCCATGGCTGCGATGGCGGCAGCCCGGCCGCCTCCATCGTCTCGGCGAGCGGCGCGCCGCCGTTGATCTTCAGCCAGCCGTCCGCCGTCCACTCGACCGGCGCCAGCATGGTCTCGCGGCCGATGTGGTGCTTGAAATTCAGGGGGCGCACGCCCAGCATGACCATGAACCACTTGCCCTCGGGCGTCTGCACCAGGTCGGCGTGGCCGAGGGCCTGCAGCGACTGCCCAGGGAGATGGCGGTGGCTCAGGATCGGGTTGTCCGGCGCCCCCTCGAATGGTCCCCACGGCGACCTGGAACGCGCCAGGATCACTGTGTGGCCATAGGACGTGCCGCCTTCGGCATGCAGCAGGTAGTACCAGCCGTTGATCTTGTAGAGGTGCGGCCCTTCCGGCCAGATGCCCCCGGTACCGTTCCAGATGCGCTTGTGCTCCCCCTTGGACTGGCCGGTCGCGACGTCGATTTCGACCTGGGCGATGCCGCCATGTTCGCCGCCTTCCTCGTGCGTCAGGTAGACCTTGCCGTCGTCGTCGAAGAACAGCGACGGATCGATGCCTTCGACCTTCACCGGCACCGGTTCGGACCATGGGCCGGCCGGATTGTCGGCGTGCACGATGAAGTTGCCGCCGGCGCCGACATTGGTGGTGATCATGGTGAAGCGGCCGTTCGCGCAGCGCAGCGTGGGCGCGAAGATGCCCATCGAGCTCTTCTGCCCGGCGAGCGGCAGCTGGCTCGGGGTGCTCAGCGCATGGCCGGCGAGCTTCCAGTGCACCAGGTCCCTGCTGTGGTAGATCGGGACGCCCGGGTAATATTCGAAGGTACTGGTGGCGAGGTAGTAGTCCTTGCCGTCGCGGCAGATGCTCGGATCCGGATGGAAGCCGGGCAGCACCGGGTTGCGGTACGCACCGGCGCCGGCGCTGCCCGCGCACAGGACTGCCGAGAGGATGATCAAGGACTTGCGCATCGTTTTCAAGCTGTTCAGCGGCACGACGTCCGCCAGAAGAGATCCACGCACCATCAAAGCCCTTTCGTTGGTGAAATGTTAGCGCAATCAGTATATGTTACAAAAAGCTCATGAGCAACGAAAACGGCGCTGAACGGCGCGCGCCGGCGGTTATCGCTAACACTGGCGTCAGGACATGGCGGTGCCCAAAGCCTGGAAGCCAGGGCTTGGGGTTCATCCAATCTGTCGGTTAGTTGCAGGATTATCGATCCCAGGCGGCCATGATAGGCTGATGTGCGCCGCGGCACTGCCATTGCCGATATTCTTTGGACAAGATCAACAAGACGGCCCGACCCAGCCTGCAAAGCCCACATGAACAGTCTGCTGGCCTACGACTACGAGACCACCGGCCTGGACCCGGTCCGTGACCGGCCCGTCCAGTTCGCGTGCCTGCGCCTGGACATGGAATTGAACGTCATCGGCCGCCCGACCACGCTGTCTTGCCAGCCTTCGCCCGACCACCTGCCCGATCCGGCCGCCAGCCTGCTGACCGGGATCACGCCCCAGCGCTGCCAGGCGCTCGGACTGCCGGAGCTGCAATTCGTCGGCGCGGTGCATCGCGAACTCGCCGCGCCGGGAACGATCGCCTTCGGCTACAACTCGATCGCCTTCGACGAGGAGATCACGCGCTTCATGTTGTGGCGGAACCTGATCGACCCGTATGCCCGCGAATGGAAGGATGGCTGCGGGCGCTGGGACCTGCTCGGCCTGGTACGCGCCACCTGGGCGCTGCGCCCGGAAACGCTCGACTGGCCGGACGACGGCCAGGGCGCGGTCTCGTTTGCGCTGGAGCGGATCAGCGCGGCGAACGGCCTGCCCCACGAAACGGCGCACGACGCCATGTCCGACGTGCTCGCCACGGTCGCGCTGGCGCGGCGCATCCGCGAACGCCAGCCGCAGCTGTTTGCGCATTGCTTTTCAATGCTGGACAAGAACCTGGCGCTGCAGGAAATGGATGCGGCGTCGAGAAGCCCTTTCCTTCTGGTCGGCGGCAGCGCGAAGACGGCGGCCGTCCGCATCATGATGCCGCTGGCACCCCACCCGACCAACCGCAACGAGGTCATCGCCTGGGACCTGGCCAGCGACCCGCGCCAGTTGCTGGACATGGATGCCGAAACCATGCGCAGGCGGCTCTTCACCAGGCTCGATGAGCGTCCCGACGAGTTCGATCCGATGCCGATCTTCAGCATCGCCGCGAACAAGTCGCCGGCGGTCTTCAGGAACCTGGGCGTGCTGTCGCGCGAGCGCGCCGCCGAACTGGGCATCGACATCGGGGCGGCGCTGGCGAATGTGCCGGTCATGCTGGGCGTGATGGAAACGGTCGACCTCGCGCGGCTGCTGCAGGTGGTGTTCGCGCGCGAACCGGCCGAAAGCGATCCCGAGGAAGCGCTCTACGCCGGCTTCGTCGGCAATGCGGACCGGCGCCTGCTCGACCAGATGCGCAGCATGGACCCGGCGACCTTCGCCACGGTCAAGCCGGGTTTCCTCGACCCCAGGCTCGACGAGCTCTTCCTGCGCTACAAGGCGCGCCATTACCCGGCCACGCTGACCCAGCGCGAGGAAGACAAGTGGGAAGAGCACCGCTTCCGCAAGCTGATCGAAGGGGTTGGCGGCAGCCGCACGGTCGCGATGGTGCGCGAGACGGCGGCGCGCTGCCGGCAGTCGCTGGCGGCGTCGGGCGCGCCGGCCGACCCGGCCAGTTACCAGGTACTCGACGATGTGCTGGCTTACACGAATGGCGTGGCGGCCGTGATCGATCCTTTCGGGACCGTGCCGGAGCCTGAGCCGCCACTGCCAGCCGAGCCTGTGGCCGCGGCGCCCGCAACCCAACCCGTACCGGAGCCGCAGCCGGCGCCGGTCCAGCCCGACCTCTTCGGCGGCGCCGACGTCACGCCGGGCAAGCGCAAGACCAAGGCTAGGGCGCGCCGGCCTTGAGCAGCTGTGCGAGCACGGCTGCCGGATCGATGTATTCCTCGAAGTCGAACTGCTGCCGGGTGGGACGGTAATCGCCGCCGGCCTTTTCCAGCATGCGCCGGATCTCGGCGAAGCGGCTCAGCGCCTGGATCGGCAGTTTCAGGCTCTGCCCTTCCGGCTGCAGCGAGCCCAGTTGTTCGCGCAGTTCCTCGATGCTGCCCGGTGCCGGTGCGGCGGGGATGGCCAGGGTGGCCGGTGCTTCGGTCTCGGTCCCACGCAGTTGCGCCAGTTCAGGGTCAAGCGCGTAGACCGACGCCAGCCTTGCGCTCAGTTCGCCGAGCTCGAAGCGGCCGGCGTAGCGTCCGCCGGCCAGCAACTGGTAGCGGACGGTGAGGCGACCATCCTCGCCCGCGTCGAGCAGGTAATGATCGGCCAGGCGCACGTCCTGCGCAGGACGGTGGATGCCGATGCGGTCGATGACGCTTTTCAGCTCCTCGCTGGCGCGTACCCGGACCGACGAGCCGCGCGCCAGCATGCGCGGGTCCTGCGGATCGAAGCCTGCGGCCGCCAGCGCCCGCACGGCGATGCCCTGCCCGATGCGCAGGGTCAGTTCGTCGGCGGCATGCGCAGGCAGGCCGGTCGCATAGCGCACTGTATCCGCTCCGGCTTTCACGGGCAGCGCGATGGACGCGAACAGCTCGGCGATGCCGCTCGCGGACAGCACGGTGCGGTAGCGCGGATCCAGGGCTTCCAGGGTCACCCCCTCGCCGATGCCGTCGGCGAGGCTGCGCTCGCGCAGGGCCTGGTACTCGGGATCGGCCTCGAGTTCGGGTGCCGGATAACGCAGCTCGCGCTCGAGGCGCCGGCCATCGACATCCTTCACGCGCGCGGCCCGGAACTCCTCGCGGGTGGCGTCCGCGGTCGGCCAGCGTTTGTGCCTGGCCGCGAACACCTTGCCGATGCCGATGTAATAGGCCAGGTCGTGGACGGCACCGGTCCCGCCGAGCGGCAGTTCGAGCTGGGAAGTCGAGACCTGGGTGCGGTGCGCTTTCGGTTTCATGATGGTCGAACGATACCGGATCGTCCGCCGATGCAAAGTTCGCGCACCAACATAAGGGCACCGGCTTATGCATGATGGGTTACTTCTGCGCTACCGCAAGCCGCGCATGGGTTCGGGGGACTACCTTGGGTGCTTCCGGCTCAGCATGGAGCGCATATGTATCCTGTAAGCACACCTCGCGTAGGCCTGCTCGGCACAAGCAACCTGGACGAAGCCTATCAGCATTCGATCGTCATATCGGCACTACGCAGTCTTGCCGCCCTCCAGGTCCTGGCCGCCCATCTTCGCGGGGCGCTGTTTCCCAGCCTGAGAACACTCCCCGATCCGACGCTGTGGTATCAGGCGCTGGCCTTCGTCACGGGATTCTCCCACCTGGCCGTGATGGTGTTTTTCGTCCTGAGCGGCTGGCTGGTCGGCGGGAGCCTGCTGAACAAGCTGGGCGAGCCCCGGCTTCTCGCCTCGTACGCGATCGACCGGCTCACCCGCCTGTGGATCGTGCTCATTCCGACCTTCGTCCTCACGCTCGCGCTTGGCACAGTGGCGGGAACCGTCGACCCGGACCGCGTCAGTTTTGCCGCAAATGACGAGTATTCGGTGGCCGCATTCCTCGGGAACCTGTTCGGACTTCAGGGCATGGCGGTGCCCCGGTTCGGCATCAACTACGCCTTGTGGAGCCTGTCGAACGAGACCTGGTACTACGTCCTCTTCCCCCTGCTTCTGCTGCCCCTGACCGGGAAAAGCACGCTCGCCAGGATGGCAGGCCTGGTCTCCGGTGCCGTCATTGCCAGCCTCCTGCTGGAAGACATCCTGCTGTATTTCCTGATCTGGCTGCTCGGCGCGGCATTCTCGCGGATACGGATCGACCTTCCGCGGCACATGCGTATCGTCCTGCTCATCGGCATGGCATCGTTCGCCGTCTATTACCGGCTCGGCGGCAGCCTCGGGACGCCGCTGCCGCCCACCTTTGCCGAGGACCTGCTGTTCAGCATCCTCTTCGCCTGCTGGCTGTCGAGCCTGCAGTTTCCCGCCGATCGCGCCAGCATCGGGAACCGGCTGGCAATCCTGGCCGGCTGGCTGGCGCCGTTTTCATTCACGCTGTACGCCGTCCACTACCCCATCATTCATACGATCAAACGGGTGGACGGACCGCTCGGCATCCGCCAGCTGTCGGCCAGCGATCCCGGCGCGCTTCTCGTCTATGGCGCGCTGTTCGTGGGCATCGTCGTCTTTGCCTACCTCTTCCATCTCCCGTTCGAGGCGCAGACGCACGGGGTGCGCCGCTTCCTCAAGCGCCTGGTCCTCGGCGCCAGGCCAATGCACCCTCAGCGCAATACGGGCAGTTCGATATAGCTCGACGCATCGGGCGTGTGGTGGACGGCGTTGTCCGCCACCACGCCTTCCTTTTCGCTCTCGTTCGGTCCGCCGGTGTTCAGGTTGCGGACGAATTTCGGGAAGTTCGACGACGTGACCTCGACGCGAATGCGGTGGCCGACGCCGAACTGGATCGCGGTCGCGATCGGCGTCGGGCGGATGGTCACGACCTCGCCCGGGTTCAAGGGCACCGGCTTGTCGTAGCCGTTGCGGTAGCGGGCGCGGAAGATCGTGTCGCCGACGATCCAGGCGGTGCCGTCGGGCGCGACGTCGACCAGCTTGACCGCAAAGTCGGTGTCCTTCGCGTTCGACGAGACCTTCAGCACCGCATCCACGAAGCCGACCACGTCGACCGGCCTGGTGAGCGGCTCGCTGCTGTAGACCAGCACGTCGCTGCGTGCCTCGACCGGGCGCTGGTCGAAGGCACCCGGCACCACCACGCCGCCATTGCAGCAATCGCCGCCGCCGATGGTCTGCACAGGGTTCATCGGATCGTAGCGGTAGCGGTCCGGCGCTTCCCCGGCCGGCGGCGCTTCAACCGCCAGGCGGCCGTCGCCGTACAGGCTGTTCGCATTCCCTTTCGAGCGCAGGTAGAGCCGCATCGGCCTGGCGTTTTCGGGCGGCCACTGGGCCGCGCTCTGCCAGCGGTTCGCGCCCATCATGTAGTAGCGCACGCGCGGCGTCGCGGCCGGGAAGGCCTTCTGCTCGCCCTTCAGCCAGCGGTCGAACCAGCCGTAGACGGCGCCATCGACGTCGAAGCTGGTGTCGCCCATGGCCCGTTCGCCGACCACCGTGTCGGGGCCGAGGCGCGCGTACTGGCAATGCGGGACCGGCGCCACCACCGCGTACTGGTTCGCGCTCGCCGCCTTGTCGGTGTTGGCCGCGCGCGCCGCATTGAACAGTTCGAGGTTCGGTCCGATCGAGACGTCGTACCAGCTGTTGAACCATAAAGCAGGCACGCCCCAGCCCATGCCTTCGTGATACAGGCCGCCCTGGCGCCAGCCCGGGTCGGCCGGGCTGCGCTTGATGAATTGCTCGAAGGTCGACGGCGGCTCGCCGAGCGAACTCAGCATCTGGTCGACCGGCAGGTGCCTGATCTGCTTGTTCCAGTCGACCTTGGGCTTGCTGGCATCCAGATCGTTGTAGGCCTCGATGCGCGCGCGCAGCTTTTCATCGGTCAGGGCGGCGTTCGGCAGCTCGGCGCGCAGCGGGTTCTCGACGCCGTACAGCCAGACGAAGAACAGATTGCGCGGTACGCCGCCGGTGTACCAGTTGCCCTGCTCCTGGAAACGCCCGACCTTGCCGATGCCGGCACCGGCCGACATCGGCACCATGGCCGCGTGCGCCGGGTGGTTCATCCCGGCCAGCGCCAGCTGCCACTCGGCCGAGGAGGAGCAGCCGAGCGTGCCGACCTTGCCGTTCGACCAGGGCTGCTGCGCGATCCAGCTCAGGGTGTCGTAGCCGTCGGTCTGCGGCTGGCCGAGGATCTCCCATTTGCCTTGCGAGAAATAGCGTCCGCGTTCGTTCTGCACGATGAACACATAGCCGCGCTTGACCGATTCGAGGACGTAGCGCAGGGTGCCGCCGCGCAGCTTGTGCTCGTTGTACGGCGTCTTCCAGAGAATGGTGGGCAGCGGCCCCCTGGCGTTCTTCGGCGTGTAGACATCGGTCGACAGCGCGACGCCATCGCGCATCGGCACCATGACGCCCAGCCGCGATACCGCGGTGCGGGCCAGCTCCTTGTCCAGCGCCTCCTGGCTGTACTTCGAATAGTCCTGTGCCAGGACGAGGGTCGAGGCATCGGATGCGATCAGGGCAATGGCAACGAGACTGGCGGTCAGGCGTTTCAAGTCGGCTCCTTCGATGGAATGGATTGCGCTTCGCTGGGCGAACTCAAGCATATCGCATTCTGTTGGCAACCGGACAAAAACCAATGCTCATCCGCGCGCCGCGGGCTTGAAGCTTGCCAGCCAGGCCCGGACCCTGTTGGCGTCGGCCGCGCGCGAAAATTTCCCCTGGGCGTCGAGGAACACCATCACCGTCGGCCGCCCACCGACGCTGGCATGCAGGACCATGCAGCGGCCGGCTTCCGAGATGTACCCGGTCTTCTGCAGGCGGATCCGCCAGCTCGGGTTGGCCGTAAGGCGGTTGGTATTGTGATAGACGGTCTGCTGCCTGCCCTGCCTGATCGTGAAATGCCGGTCCGTCGAATACCGCCGTATCAAGGCGTGCCGTTCGACGGCAATGACCAGCTTCGCCAGGTCCTGCGGACTCGAGACATTGGCGCTCGACAGCCCGGTCGGCTCGACATAACGGGTGCGCAGCATGCCCAGTGCGCGCGCCTTCGCATTCATGGCCGCGACGAAGCGCTTCGTTCCGCCAGGATAATTGCGGCCCAGCGCAGATGCTGCCCGGTTCTCCGAACTCATCAGGGCGATGTGCAGCATGGCTGCCCGCGACAGCCTGGTGCCGACCTGCAGCCGCGACGAGGAATACTTGAGGCGGTCGACATCCGCGCCGGTGACGGTCAATTTTTCGTTCATGTTCTGCCCGGCTTCCAGCACGACCAGCGCCGTCATCAGCTTGGTCAGCGACGCGATCGGCATCGCCGCGGCGGCATTCTTCTCGTACAGAACTTTTCCCGTCTTCGGATCGAGGATCAGGACCGCGCTCGACCTGAGCGCCGCCAGGCGGGCAGCCTTCGGTGCCTTTGCCAGGCGCTGCCGCGCCCGCCTTGGCGCCCGGTGCCGGTGCGCAGGCTTCGCTTTCGCCTTCCTGACGGCGGGAGCGTGCCCTTCCCTGGCTTGAATGGACGAGGGGGAGACGGCCAACAGCGCCAGTCCCAGGAACAGGGAAGCAAAGAGTTTCATGTCGTCGAAGTGGCAAGCGATCCCGGCCATCGTAGTCAGCCACACTTAGCAAATCCTTAGCGTGTGGAAACATTCCGTCCGGCGCAGGCGCTAAGTCTTTGCTAAGTGTCTGTTCCTACCATGCATGGAACACGCTCATCAGTTGTTTCCCTGAGCCACACTCTCGACCGGATGAAATTGATAAAACGACCGCACTCCCCTCTCCCGTGCCTGCTTGCCGGGCTCCTGGCCAGCACCGTGGCACCGTCGCACGCCGCACCGGCGCAGCGCCCTGTTGCGAAGGCGCAGGCCGATGTCGTCGGCGACTTCCGCACGCTGGCCCAGCAACGCCCCTGGGCCTGCCAGCCGCTCGCAAGCGCCGCGGCCGGCCCGCTCTGGCCCGAGGAGGAATCCGCCTGCGCCTGGCAGAACCGCCTGCACATCCAGCGTTGGCGCTGGAACGGAGCCGACACGCCGTCCTGCCTCAGCCGGCAGGCCCGCTGGTGGAGCTGGGCGCAGGCAGGACTGCCGCCGGGCGCGCCGCGCAGCGTCTGGGACGCGCGCTGGACCGCGCAGACGCTGCACATGACGACCGGCAGCGAGGAGCGCCTGCTGATCCTGCGGCGCGACGGCCAGAACGGCTGGGAGGCAAGCGAATGGCGCTGGAACCCGAATCCCCGCCCGGCGACCCGGCGCTGGCAGGAGGGACGCTGGAAGGCGCTGCTGGAGGCCGCGTCGCAGCCGCAGTACAGGAGCGCCGCCGCGGATGGCCCCGAAGCCGCGCGCATGCGGCCGGTGCTGCGCAAGCTGCTCGGCGCCCGCCCGGGTGAAATGCGGCCGGAGGGCCTGAACCTCGAATCGGCCGGGCTGTGCCTGCAGGCCAGCAATCCGCTGCCGGGCCGGCCGAAGCTCCACCTGTCCTACAGCCCGAACGACAGCCGCCTGGAGCAGCGCGCCGCGATGCACCTACAACTGAGCCGGCAGTACCCGAATGCGAAATGGCTCACCCAGTTCAAGATGCTCGACATGCCCGCGAACCTGCCGAGCGGCGCCAAGTTCCTGGCAACATGGGTCGAGGATGGGCAGGTCGTCGGACAGCTCTGGATGCCGGCGAAAGACGACGCCGCGACCGTGCGGGTCAGGGTTACCACGCGCCTGCCGCAACACGAGGGCGACGGCATGGCCGCGGCGGCCCGGGCAAGACCGGTGATCGAGCACGAACTCGATGCCATCGCCATGCAGTGGGCTGCCGCTTATGAATGACACCGCCACCCTGCCGCTGTTCCTGTTTTCGCCGCTGGCCATCATCGGCGCCGGCCTGCTGCTGGCCCAGATGTTCGGCGTGCTGCTGCAGCGGCGCGGCGTCCCCCGGCTGTACGGCGCCGTGGCGGCCGGCCTGCTCCTGGGCGTCAGCGGATTCGGCCTGGTCGACAACGCGCTGCTGAGCTACTTCCAGGAACTGCTCAACGCTGCCTCGGCCCTGGTGCTGTTCGAGGCCGGCCGCAAGATGGACCTGGCATGGCTGTGGCGCAGCCGTGCACAAGGCCTGTCCCTGCTGCTGGGCTGCGTGCTGCGCGGGGCCTGCGCCGTGGCGCTGCTGGTCCCGTTCGGCGTCAGCTGGAGCGAGGCGGCGTTCATCGCCTCCATCCTCATTGCCATCAACCCCGTGGTGTTCACCTCGATGGTGGCCGACCACAACGCCAGCGGCGTCGCGACCTATGCGGCGGCCAATGCCGTCGGCCTGAGCCAGCTGGTGGCGCTGGTGGCGCTGTCGGTCTCGCTGGCCTGGGTCCGCAGCCACGGCGTCACCGAGGAACTGCCGTTCGGCGCCCAGCTGCTGCACCAGGGCGGCAAGCTGCTGCTGGGGGCGGTCATCGCGCTGCTGTGCTACGGGGTGTACAAGGCGGCGTCGATGATCTCCAGAGCGGAAGCCGGCCTGCGTCCCGGGATCCTGCTGGCGACGCTGATGCTGGACCTGGGCCTGTGCTCGGTCACCGCATCGAGCGCCCTGCTCTCGCTGCTGCTGATGGGCCTGCTGCTGCGCAATGCCGAAAAGCGTGAAAACGTGTTCCAGGCCCAGCTCAGGACGGTGCAGGATATCGGGTATGCACTGCTGTTCATGATGTCGGCCGCGCTCGTCCAGTTCGAACAGGTGATGCACTGGAGCGTACTGCTGATGGCGCTGCTGCTGTTTGCCGCGCGGGCGGCGGTCACGCGCCTGGCGCTCATCTCCGGACAGGCCTGGAGCACGCACAAGAAAAACGCGATCGCACTATGCGCGTGCTCGCTGGTAAGCTTCAGCACCCTGGTCGTCGACAGCTCGATGTCCAACGCCGCTTACCTGAGCGACACCGCAACCAGGCTGATGCAGGCCCTGCTGGCCCTCAATGTGCTGGTGGCGCCCGCGATTACCTGGGTCGGCCTGCGCATGGCCGGCGAAACACATGAAGGGAGTGAAGCATGACCGAAGCGATGACGATGGATGACAGCGCGGCCGCCCAGGCGCGCGCAGTGGCCGGCGCCGGACCGGCCTTCCTGCCGCCGTTCGCCAACTCGCGGCTCGGCAGCATGGGCATCGAACTGGAGCTGATGGTGCTCGACCGGCTCACCTACGACCTGCTGCCGGCCGCGCCGGACATTCTGCTCCTGCTGGACAAGCAAAAGAAGGACTGGGTGGCGACGCCGGAGATCACGACCTCGATGCTGGAGGTCGCGACCTCGGTGCTGGGCAGCTATCGCGAGGCGGCGGACCAGGTCGAGGAGATCCGCACCAGCGTGCAGCGCGCCGCCTTCGCGGTCGGCGCCGCGATTTCCGGCGGCGGCGCCCATCCTTTCCAGAAGTGGAACGAACAGCGCATCTACCCGAAGGAACGCTACCGCGCCTCGGCAAAGAAGTACGGCTATCTGGCCAAGCTGTTCACGGTGTTCGGCATGCACGTCCATATCGGCATGCCGAACGCCGACGAAGCGGTGCGGGTGGGTGCCTGGCTGACCCAGCGCGCGCCCCTGTTCATCGCCCTCTCGGCGAATTCGCCTTGCTGGCAGGGCGAGGATTCCGGGTTCTGCAGCGCCCGCAGCAACGTGGTCGGGGCCTTCCCGATGAGCGGCATCATGCCGGCGGACCTGCGCAGCTGGCAGGAATTCCAGGACCATTTCGACCGCCTGGCCCAGCACGGCATCGTCAACAGCATCAAGGACTTCTACTGGGACGTGCGGCCCAAGCCGGAATACGGCACCATCGAACTGCGCGTGCTCGACACACCGCTGCACCCGGGTTATGCCGCCGCGCTGGCCTGCTATGCGCGCGAACTGTGCATCGAGATGGCGCAGCAACCCGGCGCCTGGCCGGGCGGGAACGCGCGCGAACTGTATAACTGGAACCGCTTCAACGCCGCCAAGGAAGGCGTCCAGGGCAAGTGGATCGACCCCTGCACGGGCACGGAGCACGGCATCGCGGACGTCGTGCGCAGCGACCTCGCGCGCCTGGCCGCGCGCTCGGACGATCCGGATTTTCCCGAAGCATGCCAACTGATCGAGGAACTGCTGCGCGACGGCGGCCAGGCCCGCTGGCTGACCACGCAGATGGCGGCAGGCGCCGGCATGAACGACCTGGCGCGGGTGGCCAGCGAAATCTTCGACCGCCCGCTGGCGCCTGGTCCAGGAGCCGCGCGATGAGGGTACTGCTGGTAGAGGACGATCCGATGATCGGAAGCGTCGTCCAGGGCGCGCTGCGCGACGCCAGCTACGCGGCGGACTGGGTCCGCGACGGCGAGGCGGCGCTGACGGCGCTGCGCACGCTCGAGTACGAACTGGTCCTGCTCGACCTGAACCTGCCCCGCATCGACGGGATGGCGGTGCTGCACACGATCCGCAGGGCGCGCAACGACGTGCCGGTGCTGGTGCTCACGGCGCGCGAGGCCACCGAAGACCGCGTGGCGGGCCTCGACGGCGGCGCCGACGATTACCTGGTGAAGCCGTTCGCGATGAGCGAGCTGCTGGCCCGGATGCGCGCGCTGACCCGGCGCAAGGAAGGTACGACCAGCACGGTCCTCGGCAACGGCATCGTCGAACTCGACCCGGCAACCCACGAGGCCCGCGTCGGCGCGGTAACGGTGCGCCTGACGGCACGCGAATTCCCGCTCCTGCAGGCCTTGCTGGCGCGGCCCGGCGCCATCCTGTCCCGTTCGGAGCTGGAGAATCGCGTCTACGGCTGGAACGAGGAAGTGGAGAGCAATGCGATCGAATTCCTGATCCACTAGCTGCGCAAGAAGCTGGGCAGCGACATCATCAAGAACGTACGGGGCGTCGGATGGATGGTCGCGAAGGGCCGTTGACGGCATCGCTGCGCTTCCGGCTGTCGCTGTGGATCTCGACGGCGATCCTGGTCGGCGCCGCCATCGCCGGCGTGTATTCGTACGTCGCTGCCACTGATGACGCCCACCGCAACCAGGACACCCAGCTGCGGCAGGTGGGCTACCTGATCAGCAGGCTGGACGCCGTGCCCACCTCGCCGATGGCGCGCGAACGGGTGGGCGACGTCGACTTCGATGCCCGTCTGGTGGTGCGCTTCATCGACGCGCCCGGCGCCCGCCTGCCGCATCCGGAGCGGGCGCCCTACTTTTCCTCTACCCTGCCGGACGGCCTGCAGACGGTGGCCATCGGCCGGGAGACCTGGCGCGTTTTCGTCCGCACCAATGCCAAGGGGGTCAGGGTCGCGGTCGCCCAGCAGACGGCGGTGCGCGACGCGGCGGCGCGTTCGAGCGCGCTGCGGACGGTGATGCCGATCCTGTTCCTGGGTCCGGTCCTGGTGTTGCTGGCGGCGCTGCTGGTGCGCGCCATGTTCCTGCCGCTGCAGCGGCTTGCCGCCCAGTTGCGCGCCCGCCGCGAACACGACCTGGGGGAACTCGAACGGGCCGAACTGCCCTCGGAGGTCTGGCCTTTCGTCGCCGAGATCAACAAGCTGATGGCCCGCACGGTGCGCGCGCTGACGCTGCAACGCCGCTTCATCGCCGACGCCGCGCACGAGCTGCGCTCGCCCATGACCGCCATGTCGCTGCAGGCCGAACGGCTGGCGGCGAGCGACATGCCCGGCGAGGCGCGCGAACGGCTGGAGGCGCTGTCCGCGGGGCTGTCGCGCACCCGCGTCCTGCTCGACCAGTTGCTGACGCTGGCGCGTACCCAGGAATCCCCGGTGGACCAGCCGACGCGGGTGCCGCTGAAAAAGGCGATCCAGGAATGCCTCGAAGACCTGGTGCCGCTGGCGGAAGCCAAGGCGATCGATCTCGGCGTCGTCGGCGATGCGGATCCGCTGGTGGCCGGGCGGCCGGTGGATATCCGCATCCTCGTCAAGAACCTGGTCGACAATGCGATCCGCTATACGCCGGAAGGCGGCCGCGTCGACATCAGCGTGGCGGAGGCCAATGGCCGCGTCACGCTCGACGTCGACGACACGGGCGCCGGCATCCCGCCGGAAGAACGGGAGCGCGTGTTCGATCCGTTCTACCGCGTGCTCGGCAGCGGCGAGATCGGGTCCGGTCTTGGACTGGCCATCACCTTGTCGATCGCGAACCAGGTCGGCGCCGCCATTTCGCTTCTGGAGAAGCCCGACGGCACGCATGGGCTGCGCGCGCGGGTGGTGTTTCCTGGCTGCTGATGGAGGTCGCTTCACACCCGGCTGCAGAGGAGCTTCGGCGCTGGAAAACAAAAAAGGCCAGCTGATTGCTGGCCTTCTGTTGTCGGGCTTAGATTCTGCTTGAATCCAGACCCTGTGAATTGGGGGGCTGTCAAGAACCTGCGCAGCGCCAGCGGAAGTCGAAGCAGATGTGCTCAGCTCTAGGCTCACAGCCGGGTTAGATTCGGGAAGGGCTACAGGGATTTCGATCGTAGTCATGGTGCTTCTATGCGGTTGCTGGGCTAATTAGAACAAGAGCTTGAGGTATCTGGGACAACCGCTGACTTATTAGCCAGGCGTTAGCAGATCAGCGCGTAAACGGTGTTGTCTAAATGCACCTAGATTAAAAAGCGCGCGTAGGACATTTCCTACGTCATAGTACCTGACGAGAGGAATGCAAATACTCAACAAATGTCACCAAACGCCTCAATCCACAAGGTTGCCCGCGCACCCAATGTTCTGCCACTACGGTTAGCAGTGAGGAAATAGGTTAAAACAGGTAAAGATACCGGCAGGAACGCTAGTCAACTTAGCCTACGTTAAGGTCACTGGCACGTGACAACACACCAAGCCGAAAGAAGAAACCGACGCCGCCGCTAATGTTCAGGGCCATATTGCTTCGCGACGACCATCGTATCGCTGGTCGAATACCCTAGCCGTTCCGCATTGAACACCATCTTCTCAATCGAACAGCGGAACCCATTTGAGATAAAGCCCAGCGGCAGCCAACAGCAGTTAGCCGCTGCGGGGATGGACGATATTGGGAAAGCGGTTGAGATTCGACACCATTAGGTCTTCACCCAGGGCTGCCCTCCACATCAGAGCATAGCCCGGGTAATGACTTTATTACGGCGCCGCGACGCCCTGCTGCTTCGGCGTGTACGGAGTGTAGAGGAAGGCCCCCGGCCAGCTCGGCGTCGGCACGTTGTAGCGCGGCGCACTACTGACATAGTTGCTACCATCATGCCAGTCGCCGGTGCCGGTGCCGGTGTACTGTGCGACTGCTGGATATGGGTAGACTGGCCGCGACGCCGTCACCGTGCCGCCGCTATCGGTCCGGTAGGTCATGACCGCAGCCGGCGCCGCGCCCTGTTCCACCCAGGCAGTGATCTTCGAGACCAGATCGATATTGCTCATACCCTCGCCGCCACCACAATGCCCGACGCCCGGCACCAGATACATGCGCGCAAACCGGTCCACCTCGGACTGGCGCATCTGGTTCTGCAAGGCCTCGTAATAAGCGATCGTGTAGCGCGGCGAGATATGCTGGTCGGCCCAGCCATGCCACAGGATCAGCTTGCCGCCGGTCTTCTGGAAGGCGCTCAGGTCCGGGTTGGTCGCATCGTACAGCGGGTGGTTGGCGGCCAGGTAGGTGCTGTAGAAGCTGCTGTCCGAGTAGCCGAAGGTGTCGATATTCGGCATCGTAGGGCTGCCGGAGAAGATCAGGTTGTAGGCACCGGCCACGATGTTGTAGCTGAATATGCCCGTTTTCACCAGCACCGGCGCGCTGGGTGACCCGGAACTTGGCACCTCGACGCCAACCCAGTTGCCTTCGGACCCGAACAGCGGCCGGCCGATCTGCATGCGTCCCTGCGTGACGGCATCGACCGGACCGCCGTAGATCTTGCCGGCAGCACTGACTTCGGCTGCAGTCAGGCAGTTGCTGGTGTCGCTGGCATTCACCGGACACGCGATCGAAGCCGGATCGAAGTTGCAGGCCCGCGGATCGGAAATCAGACCGTCCGGCGTGTCGGCGCAAGCTGCCAACACTGCCTTGTGCAAGATGGCGACCTTGTCCGGGTACAGGATCGAATTGCCGCCGCTGGTGCCGGTAGTGCTGTTGGCCACGACGCTCCAGCCATGGAAGACCGAATTCTGGACCTGGAAGTGGGCGGCGGGCGCGCCGGCGATGATGCCGTTGTAGTCGTTCGGGTAGCGCTGTGCCGCCATCAGGGCTTCGCGGCCGCCATCCGAGCAGCCGACGAAATACGAATACTTCTGCTCCTGCCCGTAGTAGGCCTTGATCAGCTTTTTCGCCGCCAGCGTCGTGATGTGCTGGCCGCGATAGGCGAAGTCCGCCTGCTTCTGCGGGTCGGTCGTCCAGGAAGGGTCCTGACCCTGGTGACCCATGTCGGTCGCCGCCGTCACGAAGCCGCCCTCCTGTACCAGCGGACATTTGTAGCTGAAGCTGAACGAGCTTTGCTGGGCGGGGTCGCTCAGGTTGCCGCACAGGCCGCCGCAACCGAGTTCGGCGAAGCGCTGCGTCCAGGTGCTCACCGGCAGCGCGACTGCAAAGGTGTTTGCCGGCGCCAGGGTTCCTTTCACTGTGCAGAGATTGACGCTGGCGCCGTTGACCGTGGCCGTGGTCACGGTCGCCGATGTGATCTTGCTGCCGGCGCCGCCGATGTCGGTGACGTCGATCGCAGCCAGCTGCGCACAGTCGATGACCGGTTTGACGACAGCAAGCGTGGTGGTCGGTGGCACGGGTGCCACAGGCGATCCGCCTGTCGTGCCGCCGTCGTTGATGCCGCCGCCGCTGTTGCAGCCGGCCAGCAGGCCGGCGAAGCACAGCGCAGCCATGGCGATGATCTGCCTGAGTGATGCCAAGGTATGAAAGGCTCTCATGTTCGCCTCCGATCAGAAGGAATGCTTGATGCCGGTGATGAAGCCGTTCTGCGCCATGCCCGCGCCGACGCTACCGCCCGCACTGAGCGCGACCGCGGCAGTACCCTTGTTGGCCACGTGGCCGATCGCCGCATAGGTCGAGGTACGCTTCGACAGGTCGTAGATCACGCGCAGCATGTAGAGGTTGGTGTCGTTCGCGCTGTCGCGATAGTCCAGGCGCGCCGCCAGGCCGTCGACGGTGACCGCGCTATTCAACTTGTAGGCGCCATCGAAGTAATACAGATTGCTGCGCGGCGTGGCTGCCGAGCCTTCGTTGTTGCGCACCAGGCCGCCGAGAGCGAGGCGCCAGCCGCCGAACTTCGTGTAGCCGGCGACGTGCAGGCGGCTGTCGCTCAGGTCGCTGCGGGTGAGTCCGGCCGCCGCGCCTGCGCCGCCGTTCTTGCGGTCGTAGGCGCTGGTCAGGCCCCAGGTCGGGGTGTCGTAGCGCAGCATCACCGACCACTCGCGGCAGGCCTGGGCGTCGGCGCCGTTTTCGCCGCCGCAGTTGGTGCCGCCCGGCCCGCCGGCATTCGAGGTGTCGCGGCCCAGGCTGTAGCTGGCGCCTGCGGTCACCGCGCCGAAGGTGCCTTTGTAGGCGACCGAGTTGTCGGTGCGTCCGTTCGGGATCGCCGGTTCGATCGAGCCGAGGCCATACTGTGTCGGGCCGATGATCTCGACTTCCGGCATCGAGTTGTACAGCATGTTGTAGTTGCGTCCCAGGGTCAGCTGGCCCCAGTTGCCGGCCAGGCCGACCCAGGCCTGGCGGCCGAACAGGCGGTTGCCCTGGCCGCTGGCGCCTGTGTCGACGTACATGCCGCCTTCCAGCGTGAAGATCGCCTTCAGGCCGTTGCCGAGGTCTTCGGAGCCTTTGAAGCCGATGCGCGACGGGAACATGCCGCCGCCCAGGCTGGGCATCCAGATGCGGCTGCGCCCGATCGTGTCGACATTGGTGTTGTAGTCGACGGCGGCGTCGAGCAGGCCGTAGACCTGCACGGTGCTTTGCGCATGCGCGGCACCAAACAAGCCCAGGGTGCTGCAGGCTGCCAGGGCGGTGGTGGCGACGATTTTTTTCATTGTTCTCCTCCGGTCAAATCAGTTGTGATGGATCTTGTGGGGCTCGCGCAGGCGCGAGCGCGCCCCTGCGGGTGCTGGTGCGCCCGCATAAGGGTGAACTGCAGGATGAGCCCGCGGTCGCGGGCGGAAGATCAGCGCGGCGGGGCGCCGTCCTTGTTCCAGTCGGCGCTGTCGGCGGCGCCCTTGCCGGCTACCGAGTACAGCGCCTTGGTGTTACGGGTCTTCTGGAAGTCTTCCAGCGACTGGCCGCGCATGGCGGCGTAGATATGCAGGTTCGATACGCCGACCACGGCGCCGAGCTTTTCGAGCAGGAAGAAGATGACGCCGTAGCGGATCATGGCCTGCCAGTCGCGCCGGCTGATCATGTCCCGCTCGACCGGCGTCAGGCCGGCTTCCTCGTAAGTGGCTTCAGGGTCGGCCAGGAAGCGCTCGCGGAACTCAGGGCAGATCAGCTGATGCAGGTAGCTGTTGATGCGGTAGCCATCAACACTACGCTCCAGGGTAAACGGATACGTGCCCTCCAGTTCCTCCGCCCCCTTGGTCTGGTGTGCCATGTGCTCGCGGTGCAGTGCATTGGCACGCGCGGAGCGCTGCGGGTCGGCCTTCACCGCGGCCTCGTACAGGGCGACTGCGATGCCGGTCATCGACGGCAGGTAGTACTCCCGGTGCAGGCAGTTGACCTTGGCCGGCATCGCGCCGCGCGCGACCATCCACATCACGATTTCCGCGCTCTCCCAGCCGCCCAGGCGCGCGAAGTCGGCCTGGGTCATGTTCAGAAGGACTTCCGGATCGTTCTCGAACAGGTCCAGGAACTCGTGGTCCCAGGTGGTGTTGTTGAAGCCGCAGCGCTCGCCGTGCACCTGGTGCGACAGGCCGCCCGTGGCCACGATCGCCACGTTCAGGTCTTCCGGATAGCTCTCGATGGCGCGGCGCAGTCCCTGGCCCAGCTTGAAGCAGCGCCGCGCCGACGGCACCGGGAACTGCAGCACCCCGCACTGCAAGGGCACGATGGTGCCCGGCCACTGCCCTTCCGAATGCGGCCACATGATGGACAGCGGCGAGAAGCAGCCGTGGTCCAGCGGCTTGTTCTGGAAGAAGGACATGTCGAATTCGTCCGCCATCAGCGATTCGCCGATGTGGCGCGCCAGGCCGGCATGTCCGAGTACCGGCGGCAGGTCGCGCGCGCCCCCGCCCTCGTCGGCCACGCGCCACTCCTTGCCGATACCGAGCGCGAAGGCCGAGTAGTGGTCGAAGAAGAACGAGGTCACGTGGTCGTTGTAAATGACCAGCAGGACGTCGGGCTTCTTTTCGGCCAGCCACTGGCGGACAGGCTCGTAGGCCGCGAAGATCGGCGCCCACACGGCGTCGTGCTGCTTGTTGGCGTCCAGGGCGAAGCCGATGGTCGGTGTGTGCGATGAGGCGATGGCGCCGATGATGTTGGCCATGATGGTCTTCCTATTATGCTACCGCCGCGGTGCGGGCCGCAAAGCGGGTAAAAACGATGGACAGCGCCGCGATGGTGGCCGGGATGGCGAGGATCGCGATGACTGCGCCGAACCCCCAGCCCATGCTCAGCAGGATGCCGCCGGCGAAGGAGCCGAAGATGCTGCCGAAGCGGCCGATGCCCTGCATCCAGCTGACGCCGGTGGCGCGCACCACGGTCGGGTAGCAGGACGGCGCGAAGGCGTTCAGACCGGTCTGGGCGCCGCTCATGCAGAAGCCGGCCAGCAGTACCAGCACCGAGAACACCGAGGACTGGACGCTGCTCGACGAGATCATCAGGATGAAGGCAGCGCCTGCGACGTAGGTCGAAGCGATCACCTTGTTCGGCGTCCAACAGTCCATCAGGTAGCCGACCACCAGGGCGCCGACGGTGCCGCCGAGCTGGAACATGGCAGTGATGTTGGCGGCGCGCTCCATCGGCAGGCCGGCATCCTTGATCAGGGTCGGCAGCCAGCCGGACAGCAGGTAGATGACCATCAGGCCCATGAAGTAGGTGGCCCACAGCGACAGCGTGATGCTGCGAAACGCCGGGCTGACGAGTGTGGCCGCCTTGGCGCGGTTCTCGACCTTCTGTTCGCTGACGGTGAACTGGGTAGCGGCCGAGAAGTTGTCGCCGCCGACGACACGGCGCAGGGTCGCAGCGATGGGCTCGGCCGGGTATTTGTTGACCACCATGAAACGGGCCGACTCGGGAATCAGGAACAGGTAGAGCGGGATGCAGGCCAGCGGGATCACGCCGCCGGCGACCAACACGCCGCGCCAGCCGTAGTCGCCCAGGATCAGCGCGGCGCCGAAGCCGACCAGGGCCGAGCCCAGGTTGAAGCCGGTGAACATGATCGTAATGAGCTTGCCGCGCGATTTTTCGGGCACGTATTCCGACAGCAGCGTCGTCGTGTTCGGCATCGCCGCGCCGAGGCCAAGGCCGGTCAGGAAGCGCAGGATCGAGAGCTGGTAGACATCGCCCGCTTGCGAGCACAGGATGCTGAAGCTGCCGAACCAGGCGACGGCCACCATCAGCAGGCGCTTGCGTCCGAAACGGTCCGACAGTGGACCGATCAGGAGTGCGCCGATGGCCAGGCCGATCGGCGCCGCGCTCATGACCGCACCGAAGGCTGCTTTCGAAATGCCCCACTCTTTGGTGATGGCCGGGGCCAGGAAGCCCATGATCGCCACGTCCATGCCGTCGGTGGTCACGATGAGGAAGCAGAGGAACAGCAAGAGCCACTGGTAGCCGGACATCTTGCGGTTGTTGATGTGCTGGCGCACATCGAGCGTCTGTACTGTATTCATTATGTCTCCAGGTCGAATACACATGTGGTGGTGTGGCGCTGCCGTCTTATGTTCTTAGCGGCTGCGCGCCTCGTGGCACGCAAAACGTGGTGCAACTTGATATTCAGTGTACGTTTTGCCTTACACCCATGTATTGCTTTCGGCTGGCGCAGTGTTGCATTCTGCTTATCGGAGATTCAAGCCCATGCGCTGCTGGCGCGGACGATTTCCTGCAGAAGCGCGCTCGCTCCGGGCGACAGCAGCGCGCCGCGCCGTGTCGTGACACCGATGTGGCGCTCCAATCCGGGCATCTCCAGCGGCAGCACTGCGAGCTGGCCCGTGCGGACTTCGTGGTGCAGCTGGCGCGCCGACAGCACCGTCAGCATGTCGCTGTCCAGCAGCAGGCCACGCAACAGCGCCAGGTCGCCGGTTTCGACGGCCGGCACCGGCGCTTCGCTGCCCCGGCTGCGGAAAAACGCTTCGATCGATTCGCGCAAGGGCGTGCCGGCGCGGCCCAGCACCCAAGGATAGCCGGCGAGGTCCATCAAGCTTAGCCGCTTGCTCGCGGCCAGCGGATGTCCGGTGCGTGCGACGAGAACCGCCTTGTCCTGGAACAGCGCGTTCGAGACGAAGGCATCGCCGATATTGGCCCGCAAGGCGCCGATGATGAAGTCGATACGACCGCTGAGGACACCGGCGCCGAGTTCGTCATAAGGACTTTCGAGCGAACGGATCTGCAAACGCGGGTGCGCCTTGAGCACGGCGGCGATAGATGTGGGGAGCAATTGCGAGCGCGCCAGCGGCAGCGCGCCGATCGTGACGACGCCCTGCACCACGCCGGCAAGGGCGGCAATATCGTCCGGAATGTGGCGCAGCTCGGCCAGCACGCGTTCGAAACCTTCGATCCATCGTGCGCCGCTATCGGTGGGCAGCATGCCATGTGCGGTGCGTAAAAACAGCGGCCTGCCCAGCATGTCTTCGAGCCGCGCAATCGCCTGGCTGATGGCGGACTGCGAGGTACCCACCGTATGGGCCACGCTGGGCATGTAGTGCGATTCGGCGAGCAGGGCTGCGAACTGCAGGCGCCGCTCGTTCAGCAAGGCTTCGATGCCGCCGACCTTGCGGCCACGCTCCTGCAAACGCTGGGCATCGTCACGAATCACATGCAGTTCTGCTTCGAT
>Ga0265798_10001076_pt1 | contig 43388 bp, 44 predicted proteins | sample P3T30metagenome_FD_192430 | JGI IMG/M metagenome (GOLD analysis project Ga0265798, IMG submission 192430) | Plant litter microbial communities from East Loma Ridge, Irvine, California - P3 T30 | ecosystem: Environmental > Terrestrial > Plant litter > Unclassified | place: USA: California... | reverse complement strand
AACCGGATCGAACGTGCCCCCAAGCATGCCGATACGTCTGGGCAGCGTTGTCATGGGCTCGCTCAAGTCAGGCTTGTCCGCGCAGCTGACCGTCACCGATCACGATGTACTTCTCGCAGGTCAGCCCCTCCAGGCCGACCGGTCCGCGGGCGTGCAGCTTATCAGTAGAAATGCCGATCTCGGCACCCAGCCCGTATTCGAAGCCGTCGGCAAAGCAGGTCGGCGCGTTGACCATCACCGAACTCGAGTCGACTTCCGCCATGAACCGGCGCGTCTGACCCTGGTGATCGGACACGATGGCATCGCTGTGATGCGAACCATAATGGTTGATGTGCTCAATGGCTTCATCCAGACCAGTAACGACACGAATCGACAGAATCGCCGCCAGGTACTCGGTGTGCCAGTCCTCTTCGGTTGCCGCAACGACGTCGATCAGCTCACGGGTGCGTTCGCAACCACGCAGCTCGACGCCCTTCTCACGGAACTGCGCAGCCATGGGCGGCAGAAACTCGGCGGCAACGGTCTGATCGACCAGCAGGGTCTCCATCGCGCCGCAGATACCGTAGCGATAGGTCTTGGCGTTGAACGCGATCTTCTGCGCCTTCGCCAGATCGGCATGGGCACTCACGTAAACGTGACAGATGCCGTCCAGATGCTTGATGACGGGTACACGGGCGTCACGACTGACGCGCTCGATCAGGCCCTTGCCGCCACGCGGGACGATGACGTCCACGTACTCGGGCATGGTGATCAGCGCACCCACGGCAGCGCGGTCAGTGGTTTCGACCACTTGCACCACGGCAGCAGGCAGCCCGGCGTCGGCAAGACCACGCTCGATGCAGGCGGCAATCGCGCGATTGGAATGAATGGCTTCTGATCCGCCACGCAGGATGGTCGCGTTACCCGACTTCAGGCACAGACTGGCGGCATCAATGGTCACGTTCGGACGCGACTCATAGATGATGCCTACAACACCCAGCGGCACGCGCATCTTGCCAACCTGAATACCCGACGGCCGATAACTCATGTCGCGAATCGCGCCGACCGGGTCCGGCAGACTGGCGACCTGACGCAACCCGACGATCATGCCGTCGATGCGTGCGGGGGTCAGGGCCAGACGCTCCAGCATGGCCGGCTCAAGACCGTTGGCCTGACCGTTGGCCAGGTCCAGCGCATTGGCGGCGGACAGCTCGGCACGGGCTTCGTCCAGAGCGGCGGCAGTGGCCAGCAGCGCGCGGTTTTTCTGCGCAGTGCTGGCACGGCCGATCACTCGCGAAGCTTCACGGGCGGCGCGACCCAGGCGGGTCATGTAGTCAAGAACGGACTCAGTCATGGTCTCAGTGGTCTTGGCAAAGAGGAAAGCGGCCGATTATAGCTGTCGTGCCGCTCGAACGACAGCGCAGACAGGCGGATGGTCGATAACAGTGCGCACTTTTCTGCAACTGTCGCCATTCGCAACGGTCGAGATGCCGCCATGACACGCATCAGGCGTGCCTGAGCCCAGTCACTTTCAGAAACAACAAAGTCTGCCGACACGACACATTCAGCTGCAATTCAAGCAGCGCTTGTTATTATCGGCAGCCTCCTATTTCAGTTGCCAGCCTATGCCGACCGCACTTCCCGACAGCTTCTTTCATCGCGACGCCCAGACCCTGGCGCGCGAGCTGCTGGGCAAGGTTATCCGGCACAAGGTCGGCGAGCTGTGGCTGGCGGCGCGCATCATCGAGACCGAAGCCTACTACTGCGCCGAGAAAGGCAGCCACGCCTCGCTGGGCTACACCGAGAAGCGCAAGGCGCTGTTTCTCGAAGGCGGGCACATTTATATGTATTACGCCCGGGGCGGCGACTCGCTGAATTTCAGCGCCGAAGGGCCGGGCAATGCGGTGCTGATCAAGTCGGCGTACCCATGGACCGACTCGGTCAGCGATGAAAACGCGCTGGCACAGATGCAGTTGAACAACCCTGAAGCCAGCGGTGCCATCCGCCCTCCACAGCGACTGTGTGCGGGTCAGACGCTGCTGTGCAAGGCGCTGGGCCTTAAAGTGCCGATGTGGGACGCAAAGCGTTTCGATCCACAGAAGCTTCTGGTCGAGGATGTCGGCCAGCACCCGACCCGTATCATCCAGACCACACGACTGGGCATTCCCACCGGGCGCGATGAGCACCTGATGTATCGCTTCGTCGATGCCGATTACGCCCGCTTCTGTACTCGAAATCCTCTCAGACGCGGCCAGGTCGAAGGCCGCGACTACTTACTTCTCGATCAAGGAAACTGACCCATGGGCGAACTGCTCAATGGCATGACTGGCTGGCTGACGGCAAACCCTTCGTGGGTCGCCGTCGCGATCTTTGTGGTGGCGTTCATAGAATGCGTCGCGATTGTCGGGATCGTCGTGCCGGGCACGGTCATCATGTTTGCCATTGCCGCACTGGCCGGCAGCGGCATCCTGCCGTTGAGCGAGGTGTTGCTGCTGGGTTTCCTTGGCGGATTGCTGGGCGACGCAGTGTCGTACTTCATCGGCCGTCGCTTCCATCAGCGAATCCGCCAGTTACCGGGGCTGCGCACCCATCCGGAATGGATGACGGGCGCGGAATCCTATTTCCACAAATACGGCATCGCCAGCCTGCTGGTCGGGCGCTTCATCGGCCCGCTGCGGCCAATGCTGCCCATGATCGCAGGCATGTGCGACATGCCGTTCCCGCGCTTTACGGCGGTGAGCGTAGTGGCCGCCGCCGGCTGGTCGATTGCCTACCTGATGCCGGGCTGGGCCGCCGGTGCGGCCATCCGGTTGCCGCTGCCGGACGGCTTCTGGCCAGAGGCCGCTGTAGTCGGCGCAGGTCTGGCACTGCTGATCGGGCTCAGCATTCAAAGCAGCATTCGCCAGAAGCGTTATGCAACCAAAGTGATCTCGCTGACCAGCCTGCTGCTGGTCGCCTCGCTGTTCGTGGGCTGGCCGTACCTGAAGGATTTCGATAACGGACTCATGACGCTGGTGCAGGAGCACCGCAGCGAAACGGCTCAACACATTGTGGTGCTGGTCACTGGACTGGGCGACTTCAGGACTCAGCTGTTTGCTGCCGCGTTGCTGATCATTGTGCTGCTGATCGCCAGACAATGGCGTCATGCAGCGTTCGCGCTGGCGACCACACTGGGCACCGCTATTGCCAATGGCACGTTGAAAGCATTCTTTGCGCGGGCTCGCCCGGAAGTGCTGCTCGATCCGCTCACCACTTACAGCATGCCGAGCGGGCACAGCTCGGCGGCATTCGCGCTGTTCATGACCGTCGCCGTGCTGGCCGGACGTGGCCAGCCGGTGCGGCTGCGCCTGACGTGGTTACTGGTCTTCGGGATTCCGGCACTGGCGATTGCCCTGTCGCGGGTGTATCTGGGCGTGCATTGGCCGACGGATATCCTGGCAGGAATGCTGTTGGCGTTCTGCATCTGCGCCGCGAGTCTTGCGATCATCCAGCGCAACGAGTCGCTGCCAGCCATGTCACCCAAAGTCTGGTGGCTGATTATCCCGGCCCTGACCGCCCTGCTCGGCTCGTTTGCCGTGCACGCCCTGTCGCACGGGGTGCTGCGTTATCAGTATTGAGGACTGACGCTCATCGTACCTACGCAGAGCGTGGGCACGATCATTCATACGACTTCAGGCCCTAACGCTGATCATTCCTACGCTCCAGCGTGGGAATGCATCTCGGGACGCTCCGCGTCCAAGGGGTCACACCGAAACATCTGCGTGACCGGACGCAATGGAACGCGCAGCGTCAAGGGCGGCGTGCCAATGCAGAGCATTGGCACGATCAGGCTCAGGCCTGCAGATCGCCCTGCATCTCGTCGAGCAATTCCTGAATGGCATCCAGGCGCTCTTCGGGATCGTCGATTTCCAGCAGTTCGATCTTGTCTTCTTCGGTAAACGGCAGCAGATACGCCAGTTGATTGGACAGCGACTGCTGACCCGTGGCGCTGACGCCCATGTTCAGCGACGCAACCATCGGGTGTTCGGCCAGCGCTTCGAGCAGCGCAACCAGATCGGCATCCTCTTCCTGCAGCGGGCGCTCTTCGGGCTCGCCCAGCCACTCCACGTCTGCCACCAGCAACTGATCGCGTTGCACCTCTGCAGCCACTACGCGGAAGCGTCGTCCGCCGACCACGCGAATGCCCAGCAGGCCATTGTCCTGCTGCTGAAAATCCTGAACCAGCGCTTCGCAGCCGATCAGCGAATAGCCGCCGGGCGCAGAGCCCGTTTCACTCCCCTGAGTGATGCACACCACACCGAACCCTGCGCCCTGCTTCATGCAGCGGCCGATCATGTCCAGATAGCGTGCCTCGAACAGTTGCAGGTCAAGCACGCAACCCGGAAACAGCACAGCGTTCAATGGAAACAAAGGCAACGTCATAAAAAGCCCCTTTAAACGACCAACGACATCGCCAACGGCAGAAACACTGCCGTCGCAACCCCCATCAGGCTCATCGCCAGTGCAGCGAAAGCCCCTGATTCTTCTCCTTCCTGCAGCGCGACGGAAGTCCCGACCGCATGCGCTGTCAGACCCAGGGCCATGCCCCGTGCAGCCTGATTCTCGACACCCGCCAGCGACAGCAGACCGGGGCCGAAAATGGCACCGAACACGCCGGTAATCAATACGAATACCGCCGCCAGCGCTGCGACGCCACCCATCTGCTCCGCCACCAGCATGGCGATGGGCGAGGTCACCGATTTGGGCGCCATGGTCATCAGAATCATGTGATCAGCGCCGAACAACAGGCCCAGTCCCACGCAAAGCCCCGTGGCAAAAACGCCGCCAATCACCAGCGTAGTCAAGGTCGGCCACAACAACTGCCGAATGCGGCGCAGATTCAGATAAAGCGGCACGGCCAGCGCGACGGTGGCCGGCCCGAGGAGAACCCCGAGTATTTCAGTGCTTTTACGGTATTCGGCATAGTCCAGACCACACGTCAGCAGAATACCGATCACCACCAGCATCGAGACCAGCACCGGCTGCAGAAACAGCCAGCGGGTTTTCTCGTAGGCGGCCATGGCCAGTTGATAGGCGCCCAGCGTGATGGCGATACCGAATAGTGGGTGATGGATCACCGAGACCCACGCGCCGTGCCAGTCCAGATTCATGATGGCTCCCGACGGCGGGCCTGACGCTCGATGAGCTTCTGCATCAGCCAGCCGGCGAACGTCAGGGAAATCATCAGCGACAATGACAAGGTGCCGAAAATGGCCCAGAAATCCTGAGCAATGGCGCCCGCGTAGACCATCACGCCCACTGCGGGCGGCACCAGCAACAACGGCAGGTAACGCAGCAGACTGCTCGCGGCCACGCTGACGTGCTCACTGACCTCACCGCGCATCATCAGAAACGCCATGAGCAGCACCAGACCGATGATCGGCCCTGGCAGTATTGATAGAAACAAATGGTTGAGCGCTGTCCCCAGTAATTGGAACAGCACCAGCCAGGTCAAACCCCTTAGCAACATGAGCACTCCAGCACACTAGACAGATCCGGCGAATTCTCGGCCGCATTATAAACATGACGCGCCAGTGCCTATGTGCAGGTATTCGCCTGCATAACGTTCCTTGACCAACCTGCAACCCTCTGCTGATCTAGTGGTTCGCCCGCAGGCAATGTCCTACGCGGGCAGCGGCATCACGCTACAACATCACATGACAAGGAGAGTGAAATGCCTTTTGTACCGGTTACAGAACTCAAGAACTACATCGGCAAGGAACTGGGATGTTCCGACTGGCTGACCATCGATCAGGAACGCATCAACCTGTTCGCCGAGGCGACAGGGGATTTTCAGTTCATCCACGTCGATCCGGTCAAAGCTGCAAACACCCCGTTCGGCGCAACCATCGCCCACGGTTTTCTCACGCTGTCGCTCATCCCCCAACTGATGGGTGACCTGTTGGTACTGCCCGAAGGCATGAAGATGGTGATCAACTACGGACTGGATACCGTGCGCTTCGTTCAGCCGGTGCTGGTCAATTCCCGTGTGCGCCTGAAGGTCGAACTGACCGATGCTACCGAGAAGAAGCCCGGCCAGTGGCTGCTCAAGGCGACCACGACCATGGAGATCGAGGGTCAGGAAAAACCGGCGTTTGTCGCCGAGCCGCTGTCAATGTGCTTCGTGTAACCTGTCTGAAAAACGAAACAGTCGTAACAGACTGTTTCGTACCCGTTACTCACTGCGGCATACTCGCCGACGGTTGAGACATAACATCTGCAAAAGCAGAGCCACGCTCAATCCTGAATCACTCTTCCGGGATCTCACATGCGCGCGCTCGCCCCACTGGCTTTGACACTCTTGATCGCAGGCTGCGGTGATGGCGAATCACTGCTGCCTCCAGACGGCCGTCTCGCGGATGGCGGGCGCTACCGTGGCGATCTGGTCGACGGCGTGCTGCAGGGTCAGGGCCGGATCGATTACCCCAACGGCAGTTGGTACGAAGGCCAGTTTGATCGCGGCCAGAGGCAAGGCATCGGCGAGTTGCATGCAAGCAACGGCGACATTTACAAGGGCGGCTTCGAACAGGGCCTGTTCAACGGCCAGGGCAAGCTCACCACCAGCAGCGGCGCCAGCTATGTCGGCGGCTTCAGGCTGGGTCGCCGCGAAGGCGAAGGCACCCAGAAGGACAAGGGCCTGTTGTACCGCGGCCAGTTCAAGGACGGCCTGTATGACGGCCCGGGCCGCCTGGAACTGGAGGACGGCAGCCAGTACCAAGGCCTGTTCGCCAACGGCAAGCCCAACGGCGAAGGCATACGCAGTGACGCCAGCGGCAATCAGTACAGCGGCATGTTCGTCGATGGCCAGTTGCAGGGCAACGGCAGTTTCACCAGCGCGGACGGCGACCAGTACGTTGGCCGCTTTCGCAACAGTCAGCTCGACGGCCAGGGTCGCTATGAGAACAGTGACGGCGACGTCTGGAGCGGCGAATTCAAGGAAGGCGCGCTGACTGGCAAGGGCGAACTGATCGGCTCCGACGGCAGCCGCTATCAGGGCAGCTTCGATAACTGGCGCTTCGCAGGCGAGGGAAAGCTGCACCTGCCGGACGGCAGCACCTATGTCGGTGAGTTTGCCGATGACACCTATCAAGGCAAAGGCGTGCTGACCGCGGCCGACGGCACGGTGCAGAGCGGCATCTGGGCCAACGGTCAACGTATCCGCGACGCCAGGGGCAAGCTGTTGCCCGACGCGCTGGAAACAGGTCTGCTTGCGCAGGGTTCGCTGCTGGAAAAGGCGCTGGCTGCCGTGCCCGCCTCCACCGCTGCACCCGAACTGTACAGCCTGGTGGTGGGCGGCGACGGCAAGCAAAGCGTGTTCATGCGCGAAGCGGATTACGTGAGCAACCTGCTGGCCACGCGTTTTGGCGCAGTCGGGCAGATCAGCCTGGTCAATCATCGCGACCATATGGACGACCGGCCGATGGCGACCCGCGAGACCATCACCCGCGCCGTGCAGACGCTGGCGCAGCGCACCGGCCCTGAAGACCTGATCTTCATTTACCTGACCAGCCATGGCACGCAGGACCACGAACTGGTGCTCGACCAGCCGCGCCTGTCACTGGCCGACCTGCCTGCCGACGCATTGGCTGCAGCGCTGGCTCCGCTGAAAAACCGCGACAAGGTCGTGGTGATCTCGGCCTGCTATTCAGGCGGCTTCATCCCGGACCTTAAAGACGAGCGAACGGTGATCATGACCGCGTCCCGCGCTGACCGTGTTTCCTTCGGCTGTTCGGAAGAGGCCGACTTCACCTATTTTGGCGATGCACTATTCGGCAGGGCGCTGGTCGAAACCGATGACCTGCAGCAGGCTTTCAATGACGCCAAAGCCTACGTGTCCCGACGCGAAACCGAAGACAACTTCGAAGCGTCAGAGCCGCAGATCTGGGCACCCAAGGGCGTTATTGCCCGCTGGCAACTGCTGCGCAGGAATCAGGCAGAACGCGCGCTGAATACGGCGTTGAATCGCAAGGAAGCGAAGACCTCGAGTAGCCGCTAGGCTTATCAGTATCAAGGGAGAAACATTATGTACTTGACGCCGCAACACATCCTGCTCGCAGGGGCCACGGGCCTGACCGGCGAACACCTGCTGGACCGCCTGCTCAACGAACCTACCGTCAGCCGCGTTCTGGCCCCCACACGCCGGGCGCTGGCAGAGCATCCTCACCTTGAAAACCCGGTGGGCGACCTGAACACGTTACTGCCGTCGCTGGGTGGCCGCGTGGACATCGCGTTCTGCTGCCTGGGAACGACCATCAAACAGGCTGGCTCGCAAGACGCCTTCAAGGCCGTTGACCTGGATCTGGTTGTGGCCTTCGCCAAACGGGCACGTGAGCTGGGTGCCCGACACCTGCTGGTCATCAGCGCCGTCAATGCAGATGCCAGATCCAGCGTGTTCTACAGCCGCATCAAAGGCGAGATGGAACAGGCGCTCAGAGCACAGGACTGGCCGCAACTGACCATCGCCCGCCCGTCTCTATTGGTCGGCAATCGCCCGGAAACCCGCTGGGCCGAGCAACTGGCCGCGCCCATCGCCAAGCTGATCCCCGGCAAATACGGCGCGATCGAAGCCTGCCAACTGGCCCGCGCCCTGTGGCGACTGGCGCTGGAAGAACAGGACGGCGAACGCATTGTCGAGTCGGATGAGCTGCGCAAGCTGGGGAAATAAAGAAGTCCCTGATCGTTACTACGCTCCAGCGTGGCAACGCCTCCCGTGACGCTCCGCGCCACAAAGCGGACGCAGAGCGCTGGGCACGATCAGTGTTGAGGCGGATGTGTGTATCACGATGAGCGCAGAGCATCGGCACGATCAATATTCAACGAGCGTCAAAGCCCGCCTGTAGCCTGAACACCGAAACCCAGTGCTGTCAGCAGTGACAACGGCAGCAATAACGTGTCGAGGACGGCGCTGCCCGGCATGTCCAGTGCCGGATAGCTCGGCGCTTCAGCCCCGAAACGGTCGGTCGCACAGCAACCGCCCTCCAGCGAATACATATTGAGCCGCGTACCGGCGTAAACCACCGGCGCGCCGGGCTTGGCGGCGTTAAGCGTGCGAGCGGTGGCGCAGCCGGTCATGACCAGCGCCAGCGCAATCACCAGCAGCTTATTCATCGCCACCGACATGGTGCTCGCCCCAGCGCGGCAACATGTCTTGCGGCACATTCAGCAGATTGAGAATTCGCGCGACCACGAAATCCACCAGGTCATCAATGGTCTGCGGCTGATGGTAGAAGCCGGGCGATGCGGGAAGGATCACCGCGCCCATGTTCGACAGCTTGAGCATGTTCTCCAGGTGAATACTGGAGAACGGCGCCTCGCGTGGTACCAGAATCAACTGACGACGCTCTTTCAGCGTCACGTCGGCCGCTCGCTCGATCAGGTTGTTGCAGGCGCCGGTCGCAATCGCCGACAGCGTGCCGGTCGAACAGGGCACCACCACCATCGCACTGGGCGAGCCCGACCCCGAGGCCACTGGCGACATCCAGTCATCGCGGCCATAGACCCGAATCTGCCCCGCCGCCGCACCGGTGTACTCGGTGAGGAACGCCTGCATCATCATCGCCTTGGGCGGTAGGCGCACATCGGTTTCGGTCGCCATGACCAGTTGCGCCGCCTTGGAGATCAGGAAGTGTACTTCCCGGTCTTCACGCACCAGACAGTCCAGCAGACGCAGGCCGTATTGCGCGCCCGAGGCGCCGGTCATGGCGACGGTAATGCGCTCTGGTCCGCTCATTTCAAGGCCTCGGCCAGTTTGCCATGCAGGCCGCCAAAGCCGCCGTTGCTCATGATCACGATATGCGTGCCCGGTTGAGCCTGGCTCTTGACCCGCGCAATGATCGCTTCAAGCGAATCGCAGACCACCGCAGGCACCGAACACTCGGCCGCTGTGGCGCCCAGGTCCCAGCCCAGATTGGCAGGCGCATACCAGACCACCTGATCGGCCTGCTGTACGCTTTCCGGCAGACCGTCGCGGTGTGCGCCGAGCTTCATGGAGTTGGAGCGCGGCTCGATCACGGCAATGATCGAGGCGTCGCCGACCTTCTTGCGCAGACCGTCCAGCGTCGTGGCAATCGCTGTCGGATGGTGGGCGAAGTCGTCATAGATCGTGATGCCATGTACCTCGGCAACCTTCTCCATGCGTCGCTTGACGCTCTTGAACGCACTGAGCGCTTCGACGCCCTGCGCAGGCACCACGCCCACATGACGCGCTGCCGCCAGGGTCGCCAAGGCATTGGCTACGTTGTGCTGTCCCGTCATGTCCCACTCGACCGTGCCCTGCACCTGGCCTTCAAAGATCACCTCAAAACGCGAGCCGTCTTCGCTCAACAGACGGGCCTGCCATTGGCCGCCCTGCCCGGTGGTCTGTACGGGTGTCCAGCAACCCATCTCGATGACCCGCGACAACGCAGGTTCTGTAGTCGGATGAATCACCAGACCTTCGCTCGGAATGGTGCGCACCAGATGATGGAACTGGCGCTCGATGGCGGGCAGATCCGGGAAGATGTCCGCGTGATCGAACTCAAGGTTGTTGAGAATTGCGGTGCGCGGGCGGTAATGGACGAACTTGGAGCGCTTGTCGAAGAAGGCACTGTCGTACTCGTCGGCCTCGACCACAAAGAACGGGGTCTCACCCAGACGCGCCGAGACCGCGAAATTCTGCGGGACACCGCCAATCAGGAAGCCGGGGCTCATGCCTGCGTGTTCGAGCACCCAGGCCAGCATGCTGCTGGTGGTGGTCTTGCCGTGCGTACCCGCCACGGCGAGAACCCAGCGACCTTGCAGCACATGGTCCGCCAGCCACTGCGGGCCGGACACATAAGGCAAACCTTTATTCAGGACATACTCGACCGCAGGGTTGCCACGCGACAGGGCGTTGCCGATCACGATCAGGTCCGGCGCAGGATCGAGCTGCGCAGGGTCGTAACCCTGGGTCAGTTCGATGCCCTGGGCTTCGAGCTGCGTACTCATGGGTGGATAGACGTTGGCGTCGGAGCCCGTGACCCGATGGCCCGACTCTTTGGCGAGCACCGCCAGCGAGCCCATGAACGTGCCGCAGATACCAAGGATATGAATGTGCATGACCAACCTCTCAGAACATCCCGGCAGGTTAACGTAGGGACGGTGAAATGGCACCCAGAGTTTGTCCGCGGTCACGTCGCTCAGGGTCTGGTCGAGCGCACAGAGATGAGGCTAAAGTTCAGGTCCCGAAGGCGAGGCAAATAGCCTACTCTTGATAACCTGCTGCCAGATGTTTGAAAGCTGAATCGATACAGACTTCCTCACAACAAGAACCAGGAGACATACCATGCGTTACGCTCATCCCGGTACCGAAGGCGCCATCGTCAATTTCAAGGAACGCTACGGTAACTACATCGGCGGCGAGTTTGTCGCTCCGGTCAAAGGTCAGTATTTCACCAACACCTCGCCCGTTACCGGCAAGGCCATCGCCGAATTCCCCCGCTCCACCGCCGAAGACATCGACAAGGCGCTCGACGCCGCCCACGCAGCCGCCGAAGCCTGGGGCTCGACCTCGGTGCAGGCCCGCTCGCTGGTCCTGCTGAAGATCGCCGACCGCATCGAAGCCAATCTGGAAATCCTGGCCATCACCGAAACCTGGGACAACGGCAAGGCGATTCGCGAAACCCTGAACGCCGACATCCCGCTGGCCGCCGACCACTTCCGCTACTTCGCGGGCGTACTGCGCGCGCAGGAAGGCAGCGCTGCCGAGATCGACGGCAACACCGTGGCCTATCACATCCATGAACCGCTGGGCGTGGTCGGGCAGATCATTCCCTGGAACTTCCCGATCCTGATGGCCGCATGGAAGCTTGCTCCGGCGCTGGCAGCCGGCAACTGCATCGTGCTCAAGCCTGCCGAGCAGACGCCGTTGGGCATCAGCGTGCTGATCGAACTGATCGGCGATCTGCTGCCACCGGGCGTGCTCAACATTGTGCAGGGTTATGGCCGTGAAGCAGGCGAAGCGTTGGCCAGCAGCAAACGCATCGCCAAGATTGCCTTCACCGGCTCGACCCCGGTCGGCTCGCACATCATGAAGCTGGCGGCGGATAACATCATTCCGTCCACCGTGGAGCTGGGCGGCAAGTCACCGAACATCTTCTTCGAAGACATCATGAGCGCCGAACCGGAGTTCATCGAAAAAGCCGCCGAAGGCCTGGTGCTGGCGTTCTTCAACCAGGGTGAGGTCTGCACCTGCCCGTCCCGCGCGCTGGTGCAGGAATCGATTTATCCACAGTTCATGGAAGCGGTGATGCGCAAGGTCGAGAAGATCAAGCGCGGCGATCCGCTGGACACTGACACCATGGTCGGCGCGCAGGCGTCCGAGCAGCAGTTCGACAAGATTCTTTCCTACCTCGATATCGCCAAGGGCGAAGGCGCCGAGCTGTTGACCGGCGGCAAGGTCGAGAAGCTGGAAGGTGATCTGTCGAGCGGCTATTACATCCAGCCGACGTTGCTCAAGGGCAACAACAAGATGCGCGTGTTCCAGGAAGAGATCTTCGGCCCGGTGGTCAGCGTCACGACCTTCAAGGACGAGGCCGAAGCGGTGGCCATCGCCAACGACACCGAGTTCGGTCTGGGCGCAGGTCTGTGGACCCGCGACATCAACCGCGCCTACCGCGTGGGCCGCGCCATCAAGGCCGGTCGTGTCTGGACCAACTGCTATCACCTCTACCCCGCGCATGCGGCGTTCGGTGGCTACAAGAAATCCGGCGTCGGCCGCGAAACCCACAAGATCGCGCTCGAGCACTATCAGCAGACCAAAAACCTGCTGGTGAGCTACGACACCCATCCGCTGGGGTTCTTCTGATCCACTGACGGGATGATCATGCCCATCGCTCAGCGTTGGGCATGCGCCTCGTGACGCTAAGCGTGACAGTCGAGAGCGGACGCGGAGCGTCCTGGGCGGCGTTACCACGCAAAGCGCTCATCGTTGTACACAAGTCCGCAAGACGCGCAAAAACGGGGGCCTAAACGAAAGTGACTGACCGAATGCATACCCCGTGGTCGCAGCAAGACTCGGGTATAACGCTGAGGGCATGATCGGCGTGCTTGAGATCACGCTGATCGTTCCTACGCTCCGCGTGGGAATGCCTCCCAGGACGCTCCGCGTCCGCTCTTGAATGTGCCGCAGATGCGTGGACAAGCTCCAGCGTTATCCACGTCATGCGCTCGGCTCACTGAATCCGCAATCTGTGCCATTTGTGACGCGGAGCGTCACGGGAGGCATGCCCACGCGGAGCGATGGGCACGATCAGTGTCGAGGCAGACTTATGCATAACGATCAGGGCTCTGCGTAAGCGCGGTCATTTTTATACGCACTATCGTCGTGCACTCTTTCAACAGGCAATGCCCCGGCATAACGCATCACCCTTCAGCACCACCCGCTGCGCCCCGCAAACTCGCACTCATCCTCAGGATGGAGTATTAATTGCTTACATCGCTTCCCACAGTCGTTTGAACCGGGACGTCACCGGTTCGGCCGAAAGACCACGTCCGACGCGAGCAGCGGGACGTCATGGAGAATCTGTATGGCGAGCTTTTCTCATTCTGTCGGCGCGCAGACGTATCGCTTCGACAGCCTCAAAGAAGTCATGGCCAAGGCTAGCCCTGCGCGTTCCGGCGATTTTCTGGCCGAAGTCGCAGCGCAGAACGATGGCGAGCGTGTAGCCGCGCAGATGGCGCTGGCCAACATCCCGCTCAAGCACTTTCTTGAAGAAGCGCTGATTCCTTACGAAGACGACGAAGTCACGCGTCTGATCATCGACACCCACGACGCCCTCGCCTTCGCGCCTGTCAGCCACCTGACCGTCGGCGGCTTTCGCGACTGGCTGCTCAGCGATCAAGCCGATGAAACCAGCCTGCGAGCACTGGCTCCCGGTCTGACGCCGGAAATGGCTGCCGCCGTTTCGAAGATCATGCGTGTACAGGATCTGGTACTGGTTTCGCAGAAAATCCGCGTCGTCACGCGCTTTCGCAACACCGTCGGCCTGCGCGGTCGCCTGTCGACCCGCCTGCAGCCCAACCACCCGACCGATGATCCCTCCGGCATTGCAGCCAGCGTGCTGGACGGCCTGCTGTACGGTAACGGCGACGCCATGATCGGCATCAACCCGGCCACCGACAGCACCTCGTCCATCATCGCACTGCTGGAAATGCTCGACGCCATCGTCCAGCGCTACGAAATTCCGACTCAGTCCTGCGTGCTGACCCACGTTACGACGTCCATCGAAGTGATCAACCGCGGCGTGCCGGTGGACCTGGTGTTCCAGTCGATCACCGGCACAGAAGCTGCCAACGCCAGCTTCGGTATCAACCTGAACCTGCTGCAGGAAGGTTACGAAGCGGGACTGAGCCTCAACCGAGGCACGCTCGGGCAGAACCTGATGTATTTCGAGACCGGACAAGGCAGTGCGCTGTCGGCGAACGCGCACCATGGGGTCGATCAACAGACCTGCGAGACCCGCGCCTACGCGGTTGCACGGCATTTCAATCCGTTTCTGGTCAACACCGTGGTTGGCTTCATCGGCCCGGAGTACCTGTACAACGGCAAGCAGATCATCCGCGCCGGCCTTGAAGACCACTTTTGCGGCAAATTGCTGGGCGTGCCGATGGGCTGCGATATCTGCTACACCAACCATGCCGAAGCCGATCAGGACGACATGGACACGCTGCTCACGCTGCTGGGCGTCGCCGGGATCAACTTCATCATGGGTATCCCCGGCTCCGACGACATCATGCTCAACTACCAGACCACCTCGTTCCACGACGCGCTCTATGCCCGGCAAAGCCTGGGCCTGCGTCCGGCTCCGGAATACGAGGCCTGGCTGGAAAAAATGGGCATCTTCACGCAGGCCGACGGACGTGTGCGTTTCGGCGACAGCCTGCCGCCCGCCTTCCGCCACGCCCTGGCGCATCTGGCATGAGGGAACCGCCTGTGAATGAAATGGAAAGCATTGAAGCCAAGCCGGACGCCACGCCGCCCAATCCCTGGCTGGAACTGCGTCGCCTGACATCGGCTCGTATTGCCCTGGGCCGTACCGGCACCAGCCTGCCGACCTCGGCGCAACTGGACTTTCAGTTGGCACATGCCCAGGCACGCGATGCGGTGCATCTGGCGTTCGATCATGCGGCCATCAGCGCTCAATTGGCTGAAAAAGACCGTGAAACCCTGTTACTGCACAGCGCCGCCGCCGACCGCGATAGCTATCTGCAAAGACCGGATCTGGGAAGACGCCTGAACGATGAGTCCGCCAGCCAGCTGCGCGACTACGCCGCCGCTCATCCGGGCGGGCTCGATCTGGCGATAGTGGTGGCCGACGGCCTGTCGGCGCTGGCTGTTCATCGCCACGCGGTGCCCTTTCTGGTGCACCTGGAAGAACAGGCTGAAGCAGAAGGCTGGACGCTGTCGCCTGTGATCATGGTGGAACAGGGTCGCGTGGCCGTCGCCGACGAAATCGGCGAGCTGCTTGGCGCAAAAATGGTGGTGATCCTGATCGGCGAACGCCCTGGTCTCAGTTCTCCTGACAGCCTGGGCCTGTATTTCACCTACGCTCCGAAAGTCGGACTCAACGATGCGCACCGCAACTGCATCTCCAACATCCGGCTGGAAGGCCTGAGCTACGGCATGGCAGCCCATCGCCTGCTGTACCTGATGCGCGAGGCCTGCCGCCGTCAGGTGTCAGGGGTAAAGCTCAAGGACGAAGCCGAGCTCAAGACTGTGGAATCCGACGAGGCCGCCGACAACCTGAACAGACGCACTGGCAATTTCCTGCTCGCCGGTCCCGACGACCCGCATTAGATTGCGCTTTCTAAAGCCGCCAGTCAGCATCGCTGTGACCATCCTGGCGCATTGCATTAGCCCATAGTGAAGTTGAGGCCCGACCATGCGGATCATAAAAGCCACGCTCGAACACCTGGACCTGCTCTGCCCGTTGTTCGTCAAATACCGTGAATTCTACGGCGAGCTGCCATTCCCGGATTCGTCGCGGGACTTTCTGGAGAAGCGCCTGCGCCGCGAAGAGTCAGTGATTTATCTCGCGCTGGCGAAGGATGACGAGAACAGACTGCTGGGCTTCTGCCAGCTCTACCCCAGCTATTCCTCGCTGTCGCTCAAGCGCGTCTGGATTCTCAACGACATCTACGTCGCCGAAGACGCCCGCAGACAATTGGTCGCCGACCACCTGATGAAAGAAGCCAAGAAAATGGCCAAGGAAACCCAGGCCGTGCGCATGCGCGTGTCGACCAGCAGCAACAACGACGTGGCGCAAAAAGTCTACGAGTCGATTGGCTTCAAGGAAGACACCCAGTTCAAGAACTACGTGCTGCCGATCAACTCGGACCGTTGATTCTGTTTGCGAGCAATCCGGATTCTTCCGCTTTTGCTCGCCCATACCTCCTGCCTCGCAACAGTTGTAACATCTCTGTTGAAAGCTTGCGGCCCTCTGCACGCATTCTCCTTCTATAATGCCGCGCGTACTGCACACGTAGTTTCTTCCGCATGCGACCCGGTCAAGGGTTCTCGCCTCAGGTGCTTCAATGGAATTCAACCCGCTCGACCTCATCCTGCATCTCGATGTTTACCTCGACATGCTGGTGACCAACTACGGCACGTGGATCTACGCGATTCTGTTTCTAGTGATCTTCTGCGAGACCGGTCTGGTGATCATGCCGTTCCTGCCGGGCGACTCCCTGTTGTTCATCGCAGGTGCCGTTGCAGCCGGTGGCGGCATGGACCCGGTTCTGCTCGCCGGGCTGTTGATGCTTGCAGCGATACTGGGCGACAGCACGAACTACGTCATAGGCCGCACGGCGGGTGAAAAACTGTTCAGCAACCCCAGGTCGAAGATTTTCCGTCGCGACTACCTGCTGCGCACCCAGGCGTTCTACGAGCGTCACGGCGGCAAGACCGTCACGCTGGCGCGCTTCCTGCCGATCATCCGCACTTTCGCCCCCTTCGTGGCGGGCGTCGGCCGCATGCATTACCCGCGCTTCGTCGGTTTCAGCATGCTGGGTTCGGTGCTGTGGGTGGGCAGCCTGGTCACGCTCGGCTTCTTCTTCGGCAACGTGCCGTTCATCAAGCAGAACCTGACGTTCCTGGTCCTGGCAATCATCGTGCTTTCCCTGCTGCCGATGATCATCGGCGTCGTCCGCAGCCGCACAGGCCGCTCTGTCGACGTCAGCTGATCCATGTGGTCATTCAGCAAATGGCGCAGGCAACGCACGCTGGCGAAGCACCCGGTCTCCACTGAGCTGTGGCAAACCGTTCGCCAGCGCCTGCCGATCCTCGACGGCCTGAGCGCCGAGCAGGAAGCGCAGTTGCGCGATGCCTGCGTGCTGTTTCTACACGACAAGCACCTGACCGCACTGCCGGGTGTGGAACTGAACGATGAACACCGGCTTTTTCTGGCCGCACAGGCGCAACTGCCGTTGCTGAATCTCGGCGACCTGAACTGGTATCAGGGCTTTCACGAGATAGTGCTCTACCCTGACGACTTCGTCAGCCCGCAACGTCATCGCGACGCCAGCGGCATCGAACACGAATGGGACGGCGAACACAGCGGCGAGGCATGGCTGCAAGGCCCGGTGATTCTGGCCTGGCCAGGCGTGGTGTCGAGCGGTGACTGGGACGGCTACAACCTGGTGATCCACGAGCTGGCACACAAACTGGACATGCTCAACGGCGACGCCAACGGTCTGCCACCGCTGCACAGCGATATGCGCATTACCGAGTGGGCCAGCATCATGCAGAGTGCCTTCGACGACCTCAACCGTCAGCTCGACCTGAACCCAGACGCCGAAACCACCATCGACCCGTACGCCGCTCAGGACGCCGCCGAATTTTTCGCCGTCACCAGCGAATACTTTTTCAGCGCCCCGGACCTGTTGCACGCCAGCTATCCCGCTGTCTACGACCAACTCAAAGCCTTCTACCGCCAGGACACCCTCGCCCGGCTGAAGGCTTTGCAGGAGCAGGACCCGGCTTACAAGGACACCGACTGAAACGTCCAACCCCGCGCGTGGCAACCAAAACAGAATATGCCTATAATCCGGACCACTTTTTGGCGGTTCGCGCCAAAATCTGTCTGGTCAACTACGGGGGCAAAGCCCAATGAGCTACAGCAAGATTCCGGCGGGTAAAGACCTGCCGAACGACATCTACGTCGCGATCGAAATCCCGGCCAACCACGCGCCGATCAAGTACGAAATCGACAAAGACACCGATTGCCTGTTCGTTGATCGTTTCATGGCCACCCCAATGTTCTACCCAGCCAACTACGGCTTCATCCCCAACACCCTGGCGGATGACGGCGACCCCCTCGACGTGCTGGTCGTGACCCCATACCCGGTTTCCCCGGGTTCGGTCATCCGCGCACGCCCGGTCGGCATCCTGCACATGACCGACGACGGCGGCGGCGATGCCAAAGTCATCGCAGTCCCGCACGACAAACTGTCCCAGCTGTACGTCGACGTCAAAGAGTACACCGACCTGCCAGCCCTGCTGCTTGAGCAGATCAAGCACTTCTTCGAGAACTACAAGGATCTCGAAAAAGGCAAATGGGTCAAGATCGAAGGCTGGGGCGACGCAGAAGCGGCCCGTGCTGAAATCACCAAATCGGTTGCAGCCTTCAAAGGCTGATTGACGGTTGGCTGTGTCGAGACACCTGCGTTGCGGGTGTCTTGGCATTTATCCCCCTCAAGATATACGCACCTTGCGCCCTCCAAATGAATCAAGCATAGCGTTTGAAATCATTGCTATCGTGAGCCAAAAGCCTCAATAGCCTGGGGTGGATGAAGAGCTTTTCCTTACCTACCTGCGCTTCTTGCAGGACATCAATGCTTACCAATTCCTTCAGATAGCGAGACGCTGCCTGACGCTGGGCAATTTCTTTATCGACAACGTTGCTGATGCGGCAATAGGGCTGCTCGAAAATTACATCTACCAGCTCGCGTGAATACGTTTTGGGCAGTCGATCACGGACGAACTGAGCTGTGTGCTCTGACAAACTACGAATGGCTGAAATTTTGCCGCAGGTCCAGAGTGCTGTTTCCTCTACGGCGCTAAGCATAAATAACAACCACGGCTCCCAAGCCTGCTCTCTGGCGATATCCAGCAGCGATAAGGTATTGATCAGTGTCGCTTGGCTGGGAATGCTCAGCCGCCGGCTTAGCTGCGGCCAACGCCGTACAGGCCCTGATACGAAGCTTACGTGTCGTTATTTTTCATTTTTAGCGACACGTTCTCCACTCATGTCGTCGGTAGCGACACATTTTATTATCACGTCGTTAAAGCTCAGTCTTGCGCCATGGCGCAAAGCAGGAGTGCTTGATAACCGATGGCTGATACCCAAACGCGAAATCCGTTATAAATGAAGGTCATTCTTCAAAAACTACGTTTAAAAATGCGTTTAATCGCTCTCTCGCAATAAACATCCCGTCAACGCCCGCACACCCGGCCTGAACAAATCCCTCAGCGTTTATCCAAAATTCGGCGATTACGGAACATGCCTACACAACAAACGTCCCGTCTGTAATACCTCTAGCCGCACACCCCCAGCGACAACGCCGACATCAACACCTCGTTCATTTAAACGTCCTGATCGCGCCAGTAAACTCGGCCCCATGAATACATCAGGCGATCGACTCCGCATCCTTCTCAAAGAGTGCCACCTCACTGCGACTGATTTTGCTGCCAACCGCAAGATCACGCCGCAACACGTCAATAACTGGTTCAAGCGCGGCGTCCCCATGGCGCGTATTGATGAGGTGGCTGAATTATTAACCGTTAACGCCCGCTGGCTGCGCACCGGCGAAGGCCCCAAACACCCGTCCGACTCCGCCAATGAAAACAACGGCGGCGACACTCGACTGATCGTCCATCAGGATCAAGGAAGAAACATGCTGCGTGGAGACGTGGAAATTCAGATCTTCAAGGAAATCGAATCCACCCATGGCGTCAGCAAAACCGTCCTGGCCGAAGCCCCAGGACAAAAAATCCGTCTGCCGCTGCAGGTCCTGCAAACCATGGGCATCGACCCCAGAAACTGTCTGTGCGTCGCCATGGTCGGCAACAGCATGGCCGACAAGATCCAGGATGGCTCGATTCTGGGGGTGGACCGCGAGCTGACGCAGGTCATCGACGGCGAAATCTACGCTATCGAACACGGCGGCATTCTGCGCGTGCGCTACCTTTACCGCCTGCCCAACGGCGGCCTGCGCCTGCGCAGCCACAACGACGCCGAATACCCCGACGAAATCTTCAGCGCCGAAGACATCGAAGATGAACGCATCCGCATCCTGGGCTGGATCTTCTGGTGGTCCACCCTCAACAGCCGCCGCAACGCGATGTTGCTGTTCTGACAAAGGCGTGATGGCACATCAAGGCTGGGCATGGGCGGCAAACATCAGTATGCTGTCCGCCATCCAAAGCATCCCCGCCCTGCGGCGATGCCACAGCACGGCAGATGACGCATCTGCCCTGCTCTCTTATCAGCATTCCTTGCGAATGCACCTTTTGCAGGCGATTGCGGTTTACCAAAAATAGACCAAAATTGCCCACGAGAAGCCGGCCACAAGCCGGCTTTTTAATGCCTAAAATTTCATATATTTCAAACACATCGGCCTGATGAAATTTTCCGACCCACACTCTAACCCACACTTTGGGCGATCCTTCCTTCACATTAGCTATTGCAGGATAAGCATGCGGGGAAGAGAATCGGGACGGCACTGATTGAGCAGCGGACGTTTGCTGGAGCGGAGGGGATCAGAACGGCCTACCACGCTATGGGACTGACGCCGCCCTTCAAGAATTTGAATGCTATCGCTCAGCGCCCGCATGGTGGTCGGTTTGTTCCGGCCATCATGTGATCCTCTGCAAACCCACCAAGCTGGTATATTACGCCCCTATTTTGAGGGCGGCTTTTGAATGAATGTAATTGACCTTTTCTCTGGGCCTGGCGGTCTCTCCCTCGGCTTGAGGCAGGCGGGCTTCAAAGTCATCGCCAATGTCGAGTTCAACAAAGATGCCATGGCCACCTACATCTCGCATGATGTCGACTCAGAACACTTCAACCAGGATATCCAGACAGTTTCCTTTGAGCGTTACCGGGGAAAGGTAGACCTGATTGCTGGTGGGCCGCCGTGTCAGCCCTTCTCGGTTGGTGGACTCAGGAAGGCCGCCGGCGACTCTAGAGACATGATTCCAGAATACATTCGGTGTCTTAGAGAAGTTCAACCTGAAGCTTTCATCATGGAAAACGTGCCCGGGCTAACACTGAAAAGAACACGGCCATATTTTGATCGTATTCTCTCCGAGCTTGCGGACTGCGGATACTTCATCAACTGGGCTATCGTTAGCGCTGCTGACTATGGCGTCCCACAAAAGCGCAAAAGACTGTTCGTCCTAGGCTGCAAGCATAAGCAGCTTCTTTTCCCCGCACCCACCCATGGCCCAAATGCAAGTAAACCTCATCTAGGTACATTTGAAGTCCTGGGAACAGCGCCTATAGGTGAAGCACCAGATTGCCCTGTCGTTTATGCCAAATCACCAGATTTGCGGCCAAGCCCTTACGCCGGCCACGTATTTAACGGTGGGGGGCGCGCCATTGACCCCAGCGGCCCATGCCACACGATTCTCGCATCGTCAGGTGGCCACAAAACTCACTGGATAGATACACTAGGTATCGTCCCCGAGTATCACGCTCATCTAAAGGCCGGTGGCGCCCCACGCACAGGTCATCTACCCGGTGCCCGGAGGCTTAGCGTTCAAGAATGTGCGTTGATACAAACCTTCCCTGTAGATCTACAGTTTTCAGGCAAACGCTCAGCACAATATAAACAAGTGGGAGATGCAGTCCCACCAGTGTTGGCCTTTGCAATCGCCGATGCTGTGTATAAGCAACTACAAGACCGCCCGGTTCAGGGCCTGGTTACTCCCTATAATATTAATATATCGAGTCAAGGCGAGTTATTCATATGCCAAGGAATGTGAGTGTTGAGGGTGCAGTACAGTTGATTCTACAGCGACTGGACATCCTCACATCAGGAGGTACGCTAGGTGCGCCAGCCCCGAGCCAAATTCAAAGTATTTTTTCATCACAGATAGATAACAGCGGGGGAAGCGTTCGACTTGCCTCTATATTCTTGATTGCTTACTCGCTTCTAGAGCCAACCTGGGATTATCGAAGTATCCCGGTTGGAATCAGAGGACAGCATGGTGATAAGAGATTAGCTGGAGCCTTAACAGAGCGATATGTAACCCTTCATAAAAATATTACGGCGTTTGGGGAAAACTTAGGTTGGAAGGGTAATGTACGCTCGTTCGATCTTTCAACCGACCCTAGATTTTCAACTTATATCGGCCACATTTCGAAACTTACTCAGAACCAGCGTGAGGTTCTATTGAATCATGCGATTTGGAAAATCAGTGATTCGCGAGTAATCCCCAAAGCACTCCCCCCACTCCCTTCAAGCTATCTGTCTTACGCCAGATGCTTGGATCTGTGCGAGCGAATTCTGGCAGTTCCATCTGAAGGACACATACAGCAGTTTTTAGTGGCGGCCTTCATAGAAGTACACAGGAAAAGGTATGGTCACACGGTGGCAACCCATCACCCCCACGCATCTGATACTTTTGATGGAACTGTGGGCGATATCGAAGAGTTCAGAGACGGTGCATTGGTTGCTGCCTATGAAGTCACGGTTCGAAATGACTGGAAAAACCGACTCGCTGACTTTGGCCAAAAAGCCAGAAAGGGTAATCTTGCCAAGTATATTATCATCGCCTCAAATGTCAGAAACGATGCCCATCTTTACCCTGCAGCAAGCTTAATGAGCTTCGTTGACAACTTAGACTTTGACCTGGCGATTATTGATATAAAAGATTTTTTCTGTGTATTTTGCGCAGAATTGAGACGAGACGAGCTTGCCGAGGCGTTCAACCGAGCATATGAACACCTGGTCGACAACAAGCTTTGTGGACGGCAAGACTTTCAGAATGCCTATAAAGCAATCACTGATAGCTGGTTAGAGTTCCCCTCAGGCCAATCAAATATTCTGAATTGCTAGTAAGACTCAGGTCTCCCGTTTCTTGCGAGTAAAACACCAGCATCATCTGCAACCACCTTTACTTTAAAGCTAAGAGGTCACCGATTTTCTGAGTAAAATCAGTGACCTTGTGGATTTTTTATATCTTCACTACTCACCCCCCTGGGAAATTTTTCGTCGAGAAAAGAATGTTCCCTCACCACGTGACAATGGCCACTTAACCCGCAAGATAGCTCCAAATGGGATTGGTGCTCTCCTGCGATATCAAAATGACTTGACCTAGCAGACCTAGAGATGGTGGAATCATGAAATGCCTTCAGGAGGCGAGCGGGTGCCCTGGTACTCTGGGACGCACTCAGAGAGATGGCCGGTGGTGAGATAAAGCTTATTGCCACCGAATCTAGCGACTTACTTTTACGTGGTTGCACCCGTGATAGCCCGACTAACGTCGGGCTTTTTTATGGAGATAGATAATGAGCTTGGAAAATAAGCTAATCGATCTGATTGAAGTGGAAGCACTGAAACTCTCAGACAGACAACATGCCTACCACAATGCGCTTCACCTCGAACATGAGCGAAAAACAAAACGACTAACAGCTCCAGGAGCAAAGGAGGTAAAAACTCCTAGCTACTGGATTAAGGACAAAAAATTTAATCCGTTTTACGTTCAAAAAAACAAAAAACAAATAGCTTATTCTATTGCAAAAAAAATCATGGCGGGGACTTACACCCCCAATGAACCGATCCTAAAACAAATACCAAAACCTTCCGGCGGCAATCGATCCGTAACAATATATCAAATACCCGATGCCGCCGTATCCAGGATGATCTACGAACAACTCATTAGAAAAAACAAACATCGCTTCAGCTCTTTTTCATATGCATATCGTAATGATCGAAACGTGCACTTTGCTATACAGGATATAGGCATCGAACTAACTCAAAACTCAAGAATATATGTAGCAGAGTTCGACTTCTCAAAGTTTTTCGACAGCATTGATCACGTATACTTGTTTAGCCAATTTGATAAAAATGGCTTTCTTATTAGCGCACATGAAAACCAGGTTATTCGATCATTCCTGGGCACAAGCGGCAAAGGTATTCCACAAGGAACATCAATATCTCTCTTCCTAGCTAACTTAGTCTGTTGGCGGCTCGACAGGGAGCTAGAGCAAGCTGGTCTACGGTTCGCACGATATGCAGACGATACGATTATATGGTCAAAAGATTACGACAAGATAAGCAAGGCATCGCAAATAATAAGTAATTTTTCTTTTGACGCTGGCATTGCCATAAACTCTGAAAAGTCAAAAGGAATTAGATTGCTATGCAAGCAGACCATGAAAGTAGAGATGGAAAGCACACCTGCTATTGAGTTTCTCGGCTATTCAATTTCTACCGACAACATCTCTATCAAAGCAACCTCAGAAAACAAGATAAAAAGGCAGATCAATTACATACTCTACAAACACTTAATCCAGCCACTGCGAGGCGCGAAACTTGCCGCCCTTACAATCCCAGCCAACAACAAAGACGAGAACCTGGTAAGTGCGGTTATGGAAATAAGACGATACCTTTACGGGGATCTAACAGACCAGATGATTGCAAACTATATAAGTGGCGTAAGCAACCGTATATTTTTCAAAGGAGTTATGAGCTTTTACCCACTGATAAATAATGAGACACAATTGAAAGACCTTGATGGCTGGCTCATAACTGCCATCTACAAAGCTATCAACCTCAGGGGGAAATTATTAAAAGCCTGGGGACACAATCGCGACCACAACTTCCCGTTCAACGTCACAAGAAACAACATATTAACTGAGTTCAGGCGCCAAAAAATTCATGGTAAGAAGCTATTAAATCCACCTAGTTTCTACTTTGTATACCAGGCACTCAAAAAGGGACTATTGGACTTCGGGGTGGAGGGTGTAATGAACCCCGCCTCCAATACCTATAACTACTACGGCTAACGCTCCCAAGGCTGTCAAGGGGAGTGCGGAGGCCGCAGCCCGTAAGGGCGAGCAGGAACGGGCGAGCAGCTCAGCAACGCGGCCCTTGATAGCAGCTTCAAAAACAGCCTGTCAGCAGGGGACTGGGGAGTGTATTTCACCCCAGCCCCCTGCCCCGTCGGCGAGGCGCGGGGATAACAAGGGGCAGCGCCCCTTGGTCTACAGTCCAGCGGCACGCTGGCCCACCATTGACGAAGTCAATGTGTAGTGGGTTACACAAAGTGTTGCGTTGCCCTTTGCTCCATCGGCAGACTACAAATAGAACAACTAGACGGGTAACCGCAGCCATGCAAAACGCTATTTTTTTGAACAATGGCCAGAGAATGATGTGGGCCGAAGCCGGCACCACTTTTTCAGGCGAACAACTTAATCAGGTTATCAAACGCGCTTTGACTGACTTACCTGTCGATCAACCGCCAAACGCTTTTTATGAAATCCGGCGATTTGATGTTCCACATGCCTTCGACGCACTTCTAAAGCTTCAAAACACAGGCTCAGCGAAGCGGCACATAGAAGTTGACAAAGAGAAACACGAATATCGTGAGGTTTAAGAGTCGAAACAACGCTCCTTGACCTAATCATGGAGGCCATCGCGATGATCCTGGATCCAGCTTACCCCCCTGTCTTACTGATCTGAAGATATAGCCCTCTACCATCTCCAGTCATACCTGCAAGACCCGCCTTGGTCAGGCTCTGAATCCTAAGCGCGTTCAATCCCGCCATTCTGGCTTCTCCATACCCACACCTTGACCCACACTTATCGAGCGGATTTTCCCGAATCGTAATGGACGCTAATGGATGAGACAACCGATTTTTCCTAGATAAACAAAGAGTTGTGCAAACACTGCTGGAAGGTAATAGAAGCTATAGAAGCCGGCCACAAGCCGGCTTTTTAATGTCCGAAATAATCCTGCCCCATCCAAGAATCTTCCTGAAAGCTTAGCTATTCCGGGGGTTCAGACATTTCCCTGTCCGATGGTGTCAACGCCATTTGACCTCATCCGAGGATGAAGTGGGGGACAGGTTGGGGGGGGCCGCACTATTGAATTGAATCAATAACAACCGAGCTACTCAGGTCTTTCTGGAGACTAGGCAGGCCGATCCCAAACCTCTAAAAATACGCAGCCTTGCTCAGTAACCGACTTCTTTCTGATGCCGAAAGGCCAATTCATAGACAGCATCACCCGCGCGCTCATGCCTATAGAGCGCCACATAACCCGAATCACCAAACTCGATAATTAGCTCACGTAACTCCGACAGATCTGGAAATGGGCGACCTACTTCGGGCATCCTTCCAAGCGAGCAAATTGTCGCTCAATCACTTGGGCCGCTCGCTGCGCTATCTGTGGACCCTTTTCGACAAGCAACCGACGACAACACTCCAAGCCTTGCGCAGTACCTTCAGTGATAATCAATCGTGGCACTTGGGAAGCTCCGCCTCAGCCTCAGTACCCCAGGTATTGAGCCAGGCCCGAGCCTCTTGGCCGGTCATATGCCGACCCGTTTCCTGATAGAAGGCGCACGACGCCAAGGCTTCCTGCTTGAAGCCCTCGCGAGCTTCTTCGCGATCGACGTACTGCGCTATCGCTTCGCGCATAACCCAATGGGGCGAACGTTGACGCAGACCAGCCAAGTGCTGAATGCGACTTTTCAGCTCGTCATCAATTTTGATTGAAGTGGCCATAGCCGAACCCTCGTTATCTAAAGGTATTACCTTTTGATAAGTTATTAGTCCCCCTGCTCATCTGTCCATACGCCCAGAAGACGGACGACTGCACGCAGAGCCAGAATGGGGGGACAGTGGAGGGGGATAGATACACGATTAACACAGCGTTGGACAATTGACTCGGTAGAAGCATGAGTCCTGCATCCAGCACGTTTTCCAGGCAGGCGACTGGTTGCGCTGCATCAGTCTGCGAAGCCCAGCCTCCTCCGCCGCGCCACCAACGCCCGTCGCAACGCGACATCCGCATACTCCATGAAAATCCCCGCCAACCTCTTCAGCGCTGCCTCCTCCCCTTCGCTGCCCACGATAAAATCAAACCCCAACGCCCGCTTGTTCTGATCGGGCAGCTCATCCCAACTGGTCATGAGGTAGCCGTACATAGCACTGACGACATGATGCCTATTCGTCGATCCAGACCTGGCAACAGATGCCCCGACACGGTTGCGAACACCCGGTCGACTGCGCTGGAAAACTCGGCAGTTTTTACACAGCAGTTGGGTTGATGCAGCCCTGCGAAGCGGTTTCTGTTTTTTATTCTGGCTCATGATTTCTGATCCTTGCGCTCTCGCGACGACTCGTCCTTATGAAACACATTCGCGCTAACGAATGCTATAGCGTGTAGCGCTATAACGTGCATTCAAGCGAAATCCCTCTCTTTTGTAAAGGGGCAGCGCTATGAAACTGAGTAAAGCAATCGGCGCCGCACTCAAGGAGGCGCGTGAGGCGAAGGGACTGACGCAAGAGGACTTTGTCGGGGTCAGTGGCCGCACTTATCTGTCTGAAATCGAGCGCGGGCTGAAGAGCCCGACGTTGGAGAAACTCGACCAGCTCGCCACCAGAATCGGTATTCATCCACTGGAGTTGCTGGTTTCGTGTTACGCCATGCAGTGCTCGATGAGTGAACGCGAGTTAGTGGATCTGCTGGATGAGCGTTTGAGAAAAGCGCAGGACCCACTGTGAAGGCCAAGCACTTCAGCCCAAACCCTGGTGCCAGAAACTGACACCCCGCCATGCTCAGATAACCCTGGTGGGAAACGATCCCGGCGCAAGGCCCTGATCTTTGCGGAAATCACTCTTTGAAAGCTTTTGAGAGGCTCGTCAAATGGCGTTCAAAAAACCGTCTCTAGCCTGGATAGCGCTGGTTCCCCTGCTTGCCTGGACAACGCCCGGCTGGACACAAACGCCTGAGGTCAACGACCAGATTGACGGTCTTGTCAGAGAGCCTCTTGTCCTGAACGTCAGCCTGCCTGACGGACAGACGGCGACGCTGGATGCGTTTGTCACACGCCCCGACAGGCCTGGACGCTGGCCGGTTGCGTTGATCACCCATGGCACCGATGGCAATCAGATTGATCGCGCTATCAGCCCTAACCGATTTTCATCGGCGGCAATAGCCTTTGCTCGCCATGGTTACGCGTCAGTTGTGGTTATGCGCCAGGGGTATGGAAAGTCTTCAGGCGTCACCGAGTACCAGCACCAGGTTGGAACCTGCGAGCACCCCCATCATGCGAAGGCCGGTAAAATTGCAGCTGACGATCTCATCGCCGCTCTGAGCGCCATCCGGCTTGAGTCGTGGGCCTCGCCTGATGAAGCCATCATGATGGGGCAATCTGCCGGAGGCTTCGCGGTATTGGCTGCCGGTGCCGACAATCCTCCGGGCGTGCAAGCGATCATCAACTTCGATGGTGGTCGTGGCGCAATCAAGTCAGGTGGGGTGTGCGACAAAGAGCACTTGTTAGCATCCATCGCAAGCTTTGGCAGGCGATCACATGTGCCTGCCCTTTGGCTTTATGCCGTCAATGACGAGGTGTTTCCTATGCCGCTGAGCAGAGAGATGTTTGATACCTATCTCTCTGCCGGAGGCATTGGTGAGTTTCAGGAGGCTCCGGCATTCGAAAAAAACGGTCATGTCTTTATAGAATGGGCGCCTGAACAAACGTGGTGGAATACCGTTGCCGACTTTCTGAGCAAACAGCAGCTTTCATCTCAGGAAATCGTGGCACTGCCTGCAACCGATCTTCCCGCACCCGCAGAACTGAGTGCTGCAGCAAAGGACGCCTTGCGTGCATATGCGCAAAACCAGTCGTACGAGAAAGCGTTCGCAACCAATGGCAAAGGTGTCTGGGGCTGGAGTAAGGGTGAGCGAACTCAAGACGATGCGGCTGCCAGGGCGATGGAATACTGTCAAAAGAATGTTATTGGCGATCGACCCGCTTGCACCGTCTACGCGCTAGGCAACCATCTGGTCTTTCCGGATGCGACAGCCTGTACGCGAGACCACTCATAAATAAAATAAAACTACGATGTCTGCGATTTGTGCAGCAATCTGCTGCACAACAGCTCGCCGTTGCAGACTGAAAAATCTGGAATCGAACGCCTGACACCATTTTCAACTCATACCTTCAGCATTCAACGATTCCCTCCTCACACCACTCACTGAGGCCTTCCGTATGACTGACACTCCCTATACCCCGCCCAAGGTCTGGCAACACGAAGCCGCGTCAGGCGGCACCTTCGCCAGCATCAATCGTCCCACCGCCGGCCCTACGCACGAAAAGGAGCTGCCGGTCGGCAAGCACCCGCTGCAGCTTTATTCGCTGGCCACGCCGAACGGCGTCAAGGTCACGATCATGCTGGAAGAGTTGCTGGAACTGGGACACAGCGGCGCGGAATACGATGCGTGGTTGATCAGGATCTCCGAGGGCGATCAGTTCTCCAGTGGGTTCGTCGGAGTCAATCCGAACTCGAAGATCCCGGCGCTGGTGGATCGCAGTCACGACACGCCGGTGCGGGTGTTCGAATCGGGATCGATTCTGCTGTACCTCGCGGAAAAGTTTTCCAGCTTCCTGCCAGCCGATCCGGCCGGGCGGACCGAGACGCTTAACTGGCTGTTCTGGCAGATGGGTGCAGCGCCTTATCTGGGCGGCGGTTTCGGGCACTTCTACGCCTACGCGCCTGAGAAGCTGGAATACCCGATCAACCGTTTCGCGATGGAAGCCAAGCGTCAGCTGGACGTGCTGAACCGTCGTCTTGGAGAAAGCCGTTATCTGGGAGGCGACACTTACACCATCGCCGACATCGCGGTCTGGCCATGGTATGGCGCGCTGGTGCAGAACAAGGTGTATTCGGCGGCAGAGTTTCTATCGGTGCACGAATACCCGAACCTGATCCGCTGGACCGAAGAAATCGCAGCGCGGCCTGCCGTGATACGCGGCAAGAAGGTGAATCGCACCTGGGGCGAGGAATCGGAGCAGGTTCCAGAGCGGCATCAGGCGTCCGATCTGGACAAATAAGGCGTCACGCGGCGCTGTTGTGATGCTTCAAACAGCATCACATCAGTGCCGACACGATGGCCAACATCGCTTAACCTTATGCGCTGTTGATCCGCCATCTGACACCGGAGCCCCACATGCAGCACGACAAAGACCCACGCGCCCACACCGCCCTGTCGCAACGCGGCCGCAGTGCGGGCAGCGGGCCGGGGTTGTCGGTCAATCCGCCGGTCGTGCGGATCAGTACGGTCCTGTTCGACAGCCTCGCGGCCTTGCGCGAAGCGGAAGTGCGGACGGCCGGGCCTGAGCGCTCGTTGACGTACGGTGCCAACGGCAACCCGACGGCGTTTGCGTTGCAGGACCTGATCACTGAACTGGAAAGCGCCCATGGCACCTGCCTCTATCCCACGGGGCTCGCGGCGGTGGCACAGATGTTTCAATCGTTTTTGCGTCCCGGCGATCATGTGCTGATGACAGAGTCGGTCTACGGGCCGGTGCGGCGTCTGGCCAACACGATGCTGAAAGCGTTCGACATCCAGTTCGATTACTACGCCGCGAATGGCAGCAACATCGAATCCCTGATCAAGCCCAACACGCGCATGATCTACGCTGAAGTGCCCGGTTCGCTAACCTTCGACATGTGTGACCTGCCTGCGATTTCGCGGCTGTGCAAAGCGAAAAATCTGTTGCTGGCTGTGGATAACTCGTGGGGGTCTGGCGTGTTGTTCAAGCCGCTTGAGCTGGGTGCAGATATTTCGCTGATGGCGCTGACCAAGTACGTGGCCGGGCATTCGGACGTGATGATGGGCAGTGTCAGCGTTACCGAAGCCCATTGGAAAACCCTCAAAACCATGAATACCGCTGTTGGCAATACGGTCAGCCCGGACGATGCCTATCTGGTTCTGCGCGGCGCTCGCAGTCTGGCGGCACGTATGGCCATGCATGAGCGTCACGCCCTGCAGGTTGCGCAGTGGCTGCTGGAGCAACCGCAGGTGGCGCGGGTGCTGTATCCGGCGCTCGAGAGCGATCCGGGCCACGCCATCTGGAAGCGGGATTTCCATGGCTGCAATGGTTTGCTGAGTTTCGAATTCAAAACGACCGATCGTCAGGTGCTCGATCGTTTCGTCGGTGCCCTGAAGCTGTTCGGGATCGGTTATTCGTGGGGCGGTTTCGAAAGCCTCATCACCGAGATTGAACAACATGGCCCCGATCGCGGTGACGGCCCGATGCTGCGCCTGCAAATCGGTCTGGAAAGCCCGGACGACCTGATCGCCGACCTGCGGTCAGGTTTCGCCGCAGTCTGAACCCGGCGGGCTAACCTGAAAGCGCTACAGCGCTGTCATCCGGCTGCCGAACAGGTCGCCGTCATTTGCCCCACGGGCGTCGCTCTGCTAGTGTCGCCCGGTTTAATCTCTACCGGAAATGCCCTCATGGCCCGCAAGAAAGCTGCACTGGATTTCGAACAGTCTCTCGCTGATCTGCAAACGCTGGTAGAGCGACTGGAGAATGGCGAGTTGTCACTGGAAGACTCTCTTACCGCCTTCGAACAGGGCGTGCGTTTGACGCGCGACTGTCAGAGCGCTCTGACCGCTGCCGAGCAGAAGGTTCAGGTGTTGCTGGAGCGCGATGGTGAACTGGCCGAAGAGCCTTTCGACGACGCGGAATTGCCTGAATGATCGCGAGCTACCAAGCGCAAAGCCAGGCCCGCGTCAACGCGGCGCTTGAAGGTCTGTTCCAAGCCCCAACTCCTGAATTGACCCGTCTCTACGACGCCATGCGCTACAGCGTGATGAATGGCGGCAAACGCGTGCGCCCGTTGCTGGCCTATGCGGCCTGTGAAGCACTGGGTGGTGTCGCGGAAGATGCCAATGGCGCGGCCTGTGCGGTCGAGCTGATCCATGCCTATTCGCTGGTGCACGATGATCTGCCTGCGATGGACGATGACGATCTGCGTCGCGGCCAACCCACGACTCACAAGGCGTTTGACGAAGCCTGTGCGATTCTGGCGGGCGATGGCCTGCAGAGCCTGGCGTTCACCGCCCTGCTCGCGCCGAACCTGACCTCGCGTGACGCGCAGACGCGCCTGCAGATGGTCAGCACTCTGGCGACAGCTGCCGGGCCGGCCGGCATGGTGGGTGGTCAGGCAATCGATCTGGGTTCGGTGGGTCTGAAGCTGGATCAGGCTGCACTGGAATACATGCACCGCCACAAGACTGGCGCACTGATCGAAGCCAGTGTTCGACTGGGCGCACTGGCGAGCGGCCGTGCCGACCAGACACAACTCGATGCACTTCAGGTGTATGCCCGAGCCGTAGGTCTGGCTTTTCAGGTGCAGGACGACATTCTCGACGTGGAAAGTGACACTGCCACCCTCGGCAAACGCCAGGGTGCGGATATTGCCCGCGACAAGCCGACCTATCCGGCCTTGCTGGGTCTTGACGCTGCCAAAGGCTATGCGCTGGAGCTGCGCGATCAGGCGCTGACTGCACTAGACTTGTTCAGTAACGCAGCAGAACCTTTGCGCGAGCTGGCCCGCTACATCGTTGAACGCCGTCACTGATCAGCATTACCGACCATCGAAATCGGGTGAATCAACAGCAGTTCATCCGGTCACAGTCATCAGGTCCGGTTCAGCCGGACGCCGCTGATGCACTTCATGGGCAGCTTGCGATGCATAAGGTAAACTGCCGCCTCTTTTACTTATAACGATTCGCCTGATGCCCACGACGTTCAAAGAGATTCCCCGCGAGCGCCCGGTTACGCCGTTGCTCGACCGAGCCAATACACCGGATGGCCTGCGCCTTCTGGGTGAAGCCGAGCTGGAAACCCTGGCCGATGAGCTGCGCCTGGAACTGCTCTACTCCGTTGGCCAGACCGGAGGGCATTTTGGTGCCGGTCTCGGCGTCATCGAGCTGACCATCGCCCTGCATTACGTGTTCGACACGCCGGACGACCGCCTGGTGTGGGATGTGGGTCATCAGGCCTACCCGCACAAGATCCTGACGGGCCGTCGCGCGCGCATGTCCACGCTGCGCCAGAAAGACGGTGTCGCAGCATTCCCGCGTCGCAGCGAGAGCGAGTACGACACGTTCGGTGTTGGTCACTCCAGCACCTCGATCAGTGCGGCTCTGGGCATGGCGATTGCCTCGCGCCTGCAGGGCAGCGACCGCAAGTCCATCGCCGTAATCGGCGACGGCGCGCTGACGGCGGGCATGGCATTCGAGGCGTTGAACCACGCCCCGGAAGTGGCCGCAAACATGCTGGTCATCCTCAACGACAACGACATGTCGATCTCGCGCAACGTTGGCGGGCTGTCTAACTATCTGGCCAAGATCCTTTCCAGCCGCACGTATGCAAGCATGCGTGAAGGCAGTAAAAAGGTGCTTTCGCGCCTGCCCGGTGCCTGGGAAATTGCCCGTCGCACCGAGGAATACGCGAAAGGCATGCTGGTTCCCGGCACGCTATTCGAAGAGTTGGGCTGGAATTACATCGGGCCTATCGACGGTCACGACCTGCCGACGCTGATCGCCACGTTGCGCAACATGCGTGACCTTAAAGGCCCACAGTTCCTGCATGTGGTCACCAAGAAAGGCAAGGGTTTTGGTCCGGCCGAAGTCGACCCGATCGGCTACCACGCGATCACCAAACTCGAACCGTTGAATGCGCCTGTCGCGATCCCGAAAAAGGTTAGCGGCCCCAAGTATTCCGGTGTGTTTGGTCAATGGCTGTGCGACATGGCTGAAGCCGACTCACGGCTGGTGGGCATTACTCCAGCCATGAAGGAAGGCTCGGATCTGGTCGATTTCAGTGAGCGTTACCCTGAGCGTTATTTCGACGTGGCGATTGCCGAGCAGCACGCCGTCACGCTGGCTGCGGGCATGGCCTGTGAAGGCAGCAAGCCTGTGGTCGCGATCTATTCCACCTTCCTGCAACGCGGTTATGACCAACTGGTGCATGACGTGGCGGTGCAGAACCTTGATGTACTGTTCGCCATCGACCGCGCCGGTCTGGTGGGCGAAGACGGCCCGACGCATGCGGGCAGCTTCGACTTGTCTTACCTGCGCTGCATCCCCGGCATGGTGGTGATGACGCCGAGCGACGAAAACGAACTGCGCAAGATGCTCAGCACCGGCTACCTGCATAACGGTCCTGCCGCCGTGCGCTATCCGCGTGGGACGGGTCCAAACGCTGTGATCGAAAAGGATCTTGAGCCTGTCGAGATCGGCAAGGGCATCGTGCGTCGTCAGGGTCAGGGCGTCGCGATTCTGGTGTTCGGCGTGCAGTTGGCCGAAGCCTTGGTCGTTGCGCAGAAGCTGGACGCAACCGTCATCGACATGCGCTTCGTGAAGCCGCTCGATGAAGCACTGGCTCGTGAGGCAGCCGCCAATCACGAACTGCTGGTCACGCTCGAAGAGAACGCCATCATGGGTGGCGCGGGCGCGGCGGTCAGTGAGTTCCTGGCGCGGGAAAACATCCTCAAATCCGTGCTGCACATTGGCTTGCCGGATGTATACGTCGAGCACGCCAAACCTGCGCAGATGCTGGCCGAGTGTGGCCTGGATGCGCCAGGCATCGAAGCGGCGATCAACAAGCGGCTGACGCTGATTGGTTGAAGCGGAAACAGTGAAGGCACCCACTAGATCGTTCCGCCGCCCACAGAACGTTCGCGTCCATTCTCGAATGTGACGCAGAGCGTCACAAATGGCACAGGCTGAGGACTCAGTGAGCCGAGCGCAAGACGTGGATAACGCTGGAGCCTGGGCACACACCTGCGCCACATTCGAGAGCGGACGCGGAGCGTCCTGGGAGGCATTCCCACGCGGAGCGTAGGAACGATCAGCGTGATCTCAAGCACGCCGATCATGCCCATGCTTGTGCTAAGCGTTATACCCGAGTCTTGCTGCGACCACGGACTGTGGGAGGCGGCTTGCCGGCGATGCTTTTTCTGAAGCGACCTATCAGTGACTGAACGGACGCCATCGCCGGCAAGCCGCCTCCCATGGGGTATGCATTCAGTCAGTCACTTTCGTTTTGCCCCCCGTTTTGCGCGTCTTGCGGACTTGTGTATAACGATGAGCGCTCTGCGTGGTAACGCATCTCAGGACGCTCCGCGTCCGCACTCCCCCGCTGCCATCAGCCTAGCTGCGATGGAATCCGATACAGATACAGCAGCACCACGCTCGCAAATGCCAGCAGGCAGACGGGCAATGGGTGCAGGCCGAAGAGCACGGCGATGGCGGCGATCCAGGCAGGGAGCCCGGCATAGAGGAAGGCCAGACGTCGAACGGCTGCAAGGTGCAGCCAGGCGGCGGGTTCCTGAGGTGTGTCGAGTGCGGTCTGGGTGGTGATCAAGGCACGCTTGTAAGCCCCGAACGGCTTAAGGCTGACGAACATCGAACCCACGCCTGCGACGAACAGCGGAAGAGCCAGCACGGTCATCATCGGTTCGTTACTGCCGAAAAACAGGCAGACGACCAGCAACGGCGCAAGGGTGAGGCCGAGCTGGCGCCACCATGCCATCGCCAGTCGCTGGCGAACCTGACTGCGGGTCAAGCGGGCCCAACCTCGCTCTGGTGCTCGTTGCCCATCATGTGGCCCAGCTTGCCGGCTTTGGTGGCCAGGTACAGCTTGTTGTGCGGATTCTGACCGGTGTGCAGCGGCACGCGCTCGGCGACCTTGATCCCCATGTCGGTCAAGGCTTTGACCTTGCGCGGATTGTTGGTCATCAGACGCAGCGACTGGACGCCCAGATGCTGGAGCATTGGCAGGCAGATCGCATAGTCGCGCTGATCAGCCGCAAAACCCAGACGCTCGTTGGCTTCAACGGTGTCGGCACCGCCGTCCTGCAATTCGTAGGCGCGGATCTTGTTCATCAGGCCGATACCACGACCTTCCTGACGCAGGTACAACAGCACGCCGCGGCCTTCAGTGGCAATGGCGCGCAAAGCGGCTTCAAGCTGGGAACCACAATCGCAACGCTGACTGAACAAGGCGTCGCCGGTCAGGCATTCGGAATGAATACGACCCAGAACAGGGGCGCCATCTGCCACGTCACCCAGACTCAGGACAACGTGTTCACGCCCGGTTGCCGACTCGATGAAGCCGTGCATGGCAAATTCTGCAAAAGGTGTGGGCAGTTTGGAAGCGGCGACAAATACGACGGGCACCGTGTGCTCCTAATCAGTATGAAGACTGGAAATTCGCAAGATTTGCATTGTAACAGCAGGTTCCTGCAGACGCTTAGGCTGAATTCTCGGGCATTCAGATCGTAAAGTTCGATCGATAGAACCCAATCGAACCCCAAGCGGGCGGGACATTCACGACCCACCCCGAAAATGCTGGTAACCACGGGTCGACGGCGTGACGTCCTGTCCGTCGCCATCAATCAGCGCGACGCCCTGCCCCGCAACGACTCGGCCGATGACATGCACCGGCCAGCCGGCTTCCAGCAACGCGGCCAGATGAACCGGTGGCAGCGTGAACGCCAACACATAATCATCGCCGCCGCTGAAGGCTTTTTGCCGAGCGGACTGAGTGTCGAAAAGCGTGAGCAGTTCGGCGGACATTGGCACTGTGTCGCGCTCGATCAACAGTCGGACACCCGACGCGTGGGCAATATGTCCACAGTCGGCGAGCAGGCCGTCGGAAATGTCCAGCGCGGACGTGGCCTTGCCACGCAGCGCCTGGCCGAGCGCCAGTTGCGGCTGAGGCGACCAATAGCGCGCCAGCAGAGGCTCTGCAACAGACGGCTCGGCGTTGCGCTCACCCAGGACCAGCGGCAAGGCTCCGGCAGCGTCACCCAGCGCACCACCGACGCACAACAGGTCGCCTTCCCGGGCACCGCTGCGTGTCAGCGCCAGCCCGGCGGGCACGCCGCCAAACACAGTCAGCGTCAGGCTCAACGGTCCACGGGTCGTGTCGCCGCCGATCAGGCTCAACGAACAATGCTGCGCCATCCGGCTCAGCCCGAACGCGAACGCCTCGAGCCAGTCGATATCGACGCTCGGCAAGGTCAAAGCCAGGGTGAAGCCGACAGGACGCGCACCCATGGCCGCCAGATCACTGGCAGACACCGCCAGCGCGCGCTGGCCGAGCAGAAAAGGGTCGCAGACGTCGGGAAAATGCACCCCGGCAACCAGGGTGTCGGTGGAGATCGCCATCTGTTCACCGGGCGGCAACGCCAGCAAGGCGCAGTCGTCACCGATGCCCAGCGCCACTTCTTCGCGCGCCTGCGCACAGGGCGCAGCGGCGAAGTAATGACGGATCAGCTCGAACTCTCCCATGAAGGTCAGGCGCTGATCAGCGCTTGTGGGCCTTCACTTCGACTTCGCGCAGGCGCGGCGCCAGCTTGTCCAGCACACCGTTGACGAACTTGTGGCCGTCAGTGGAGCCGTAGACTTTTGCCAGCTCGATGCCTTCGTTGATCACGACGCGGTAAGGCACGTCGATACGCTTGAGCAATTCGAAGGTGGACAGGCGCAGAACCGCCAGCTCGACCGGATCGAGCTCTTCGATGGTCAGGTCCAGGCAAGGCGACAGCGCGGTGTCGATCTCGGTCTTGTTGGTGGCAACACCGTGCAGCAGCTCACGGAAGTAAGCGCCGTCAACGTTGCTGAAGTCGTTGTCGACACGGAACTGTGCCTCGATTTCGTTCAGCGAATGACCTGCCATGTGCCATTGGTACAGAGCCTGGGTCGCCATCTGACGCGCTTCGCGACGCTTGGCGCTCTTGCCTTTGGCGGCCTCGGGCGACTTGGCATCGCGCGGGTTGAACTGATCGGTATCGTCGGAAATCACTTGGCCTCCAGCTGCGACAGCAGACTGACCATTTCGATGGCGGACAAGGCAGCTTCAGCGCCCTTGTTGCCAGCCTTGGTGCCGGAGCGTTCGATGGCTTGCTCGATCGAATCGACCGTCAGCACGCCAAAGGCAACCGGAACACCGAATTCCATGGAAACCTGAGACAGGCCCTTGACGCACTCACCGGCAACGTATTCGAAGTGCGGGGTGCCGCCACGAATGACCGCGCCCAGCGCGACGATGGCGGCGAACTCGCTGCGTTGCGCAACTTTCTGCACAACCAGTGGAATCTCGAAAGCACCCGGCGCACGGATGATGGTGATGTCGCTTTCGCTCACGCCATGGCGTACCAGCGCATCAACGGCACCGCTCACCAGGCTTTCCACGACGAAGCTGTTGAAACGGCCAACCACCAAGGCGTAGCGGCCTTGGGGGGCGATGAAGGTACCTTCGATGGTCTTCAAGGTCATTCGGTGAGTCTCGTATTAAAGAGCAAGCCCGCCTTGAGGCGGACTTTGGAGGATTTTAGGCCACGAATCACAACTGCCAGGCCGATGGACACGAAAAACAGGCTTTCGCGTGCATCGACCTGCCGGTATTTATTCGGAGGGCACGTATTCTACAACTTCCAGATCGAAACCGGATATCGCATTGAACTTCATTGGTGAACTCATCAGGCGCATTTTGCGCACGCCCAGGTCACGAAGGATCTGCGAACCCGCGCCGACGGTGCTGTAAGTGGTCGGCGTCTTGATCGGTTGTTGCCCGGCCGTTTCGCGAATGTGCGCCAGAACCACGTCGCCATCCAGCGGATGACCCAGCAGCAGAACCACGCCGCTGCCTGCCTTGGAGACCGCGCTCATGGCGGCTCTCAGGCTCCAGCGGCCTGGCTGTTTGACCATCAGCAGGTCGCGCAGCGGGTCCATGTTGTGCACACGCACCAGGGTCGGTTCTTCCGCGCAGATCTTGCCCAGGGTCAGTGCCAGGTGGACGTCACCTTCGACCGAATCGCGGTAGGTCACCAGGTTGAAATGCCCCAGTTCGCTGTCCATCGGCTGCTCGGCAATCCGCTGAACGGTACGTTCGTGGATCATCCGATAGTGAATCAGGTCGGCGATGGTACCGATCTTGATGTCGTGTTCGAGGGCAAATGCCTCAAGCTCCGCACGACGCGACATGGTGCCATCGTCGTTCATGACTTCGCAGATCAGGCCGCTCGGTTCGAAACCGGCCATGCGCGCCAGGTCGCACGCGGCTTCGGTATGACCGGCACGAGCCAGCGTGCCGCCTGCCTGAGCCATCAGCGGGAAGATATGGCCGGGGCTGACGATGTCATCTGCCTTGGCGTCCTTCGCAGCAGCAGCCTGCACGGTGCGCGCGCGGTCTGCAGCCGAGATGCCGGTGGTCACGCCTTCGGCGGCCTCGATTGAAACGGTGAACTTGGTGCCGAAACCGGAGCCGTTGCGCGGCGCCATCAGCGGCAGCTTCAGGGTCTCGCAGCGCTCGCGGGTCATCGGCATGCAGATCAGGCCACGTGCGAAACGGGCCATGAAGTTGATGTGCTCAGGCTTGACGCATTCGGCGGCCATGATCAGGTCGCCTTCGTTCTCGCGGTCTTCGTCATCCATCAGGATGACCATCTTGCCCTGGCGAATGTCTTCTACCAGTTCTTCGATACTGTTGAGCGCCACGCGGCACCCCCTTCAATCAATTCAGGATTTGAGGTAGCCGTTCTCGGCCAGAAAGCTTTCGGTGATGGTGCCGTGACCCGGCTCTGCGGCCTTGTCGCCCAGCAGCAGACGCTCCAGATAGCGCGCCAGCAGGTCGACTTCCAGATTCACCTTACGGCCTGGACGGTAGTCGGACATGATGGTCTCGCTCAGCGTGTGCGGGACGATGGTCAGCTCAAACTCGGCGCCGTTGACCGAGTTGACGGTCAGGCTGGTGCCATCGACCGTGATCGAGCCCTTGTGGGCGATGTACTTGGCCAGTTCACGCGGCGCTCGCACACGGAACTGGATGGCGCGGGCGTTATCTTCACGCGAGACGATTTCGCCCACGCCGTCGACGTGACCGCTGACCAGATGACCGCCCAGACGCGAGGTTGGCGTCAGGGCCTTTTCCAGGTTCACGCGGCTGCCTGACTTGAGGTCAACGAAGGCGGTGACGGTGAGGGTTTCACGACTGACGTCGGCCCAGAAACCGTCGCCGGGCAGCTCGACGGCCGTCAGGCACACGCCGTTGACGGCGATGCTGTCGCCCAGTTGGACGTCGCTCAGGTCGAGCTTGCCGGTTTCCACATAAACGCGGACATCGCCGCCTTTAGGGGTCAGTGCGCGGATGCTGCCGATGGAAGCGATGATGCCGGTAAACATGAGTCCTCCTGGAGAACAAGGGCTTCGCGTTTAGCGAAAGCCTGGAATTATACGCCGGGTACGGGAACAGGGAGAGCAATGACTCGCCAGTCATTGCCGACGGCGCGCATTTCTACGATATTCAGTTCCAGCGCTTCGCCCATTTGCGCCAGTGGCAGGTCGAGCAGCGGTCGGGCCGAGGAACCGAGAAACTTGCCTGCCATGAAAATCTGGAATTCGTCCACCAGCCCAAGACGCGTGAAAGCACCTGCCAGCCGCGGACCGGCTTCGACCAGTACTTCGTTGACGCCGCGAGTCCCCAGTTCAGTGAGCAACTTGCGCAGGTCCACGTGACCTGCGCTGTCAGCCATCGCGACAATCTCGTGGCCTTCATCGTGATAACGACCCCGGGCCGACGCTGCGGCGCAGGTGGCGACCAGCGCACTGCCTGCCTGAAAGAATGGCGCGTCGAGCGGCACGCGCAGGCGGCCGTCGATCAATACACGCAGTGGTGCACGAGCCGCCGCCAATGCAGTCAACTCAGCGTTCAGGCCGAGCTCGTCCGGGCGCACGGTCAGGCGGGCCTTATCGGCCAGCACGGTATCGGCACCGGTCAGCACCACACTCGATTGCGCCCGCAGACGCTGAACCGCAGAGCGCGCTTCGGGACCTGTAATCCACTGGCTTTCACCGCTGGCCATGGCCGTGCGGCCATCCAGACTCATCGCCAGCTTGACCCGCACATAAGGCTGGCCGGTTTCCATGCGTTTGATAAAGCCCTTGTTCAGGGCACGCGCTTCGGCTTCGAGCACGCCGCACTTGACTGCAATGCCTGCGGTCATCAATCGCAGCAAGCCACGACCGGCCACTTCCGGGTTGGGGTCCTGCATGGAAGCCACGACCCGCGTGACCCCGGCATTCACCAGCGCATCGGCGCAGGGCGGCGTACGACCATGGTGGCTGCACGGCTCAAGGGTGACGTAGGCGGTTGCGCCCCTGGCCTGTTCGCCAGCCTGACGCAACGCATGGACTTCGGCATGAGGCTCGCCAGCAAGGGCATGCCAGCCCTCGCCGACGATCTGCCCTTCCCGCACGATCACGCAACCGACCCGAGGGTTGGGGTGCGTGGAATACAGCCCCTTGCGCGCCAGTTCCAGCGCCCGGGCCATGTAATGAACGTCCAGAGCAGCCTGTTCAGTCAGCAATGCACTCATTCCTTGCCAGGCTCGCGGGCCAGGCGGTCGATTTCTTCACGGAATTCGTTGAGGTCCTGAAAGCGCCGGTAAACCGAGGCAAACCGGATGTAGGCCACTTCGTCGAGTTTCTGCAGCTCACCCATGACCAATTCACCGACGACGAGGGATTTGACTTCACGCTCCCCGGTCGCACGCAGCTTGTGCTTGATGTGAGCCAGCGCCGCTTCGAGACGTTCGACACTGACGGGGCGTTTCTCGAGGGCACGCTGCATACCGGCGCGCAATTTCTCTTCATCGAAGGGCTGACGGCTGCCGTCGGTCTTGATCAGGCGCGGCAGAACCAGCTCGGCGGTTTCGAACGTGGTGAAGCGTTCGCCGCAGGCCAGACACTCGCGACGGCGGCGGACTTGTTCGCCTTCGGCGACTAGGCGGGAGTCGATGACTTTGGTGTCATTGGCACCGCAGAAGGGACAGTGCATGGTGGCAGGCAACAAAAGAATGAGGAGCGCCATGGTAGCGCATCCCGCTGGCAAGACAAGGCTTGGGGTTTACGGTATATAGACGCGCAATATCGTGATGTGAAATTGCCCGAGCTCGGTAATACTGCATCGGTATCCGGCGTCGTACAGCCTTTCGTTTTTTGTCTTGTGGAGCTCTTGATGACGCTACGCCCCCTTTTTCTGCTCGGACTGTTCGGCTTGCTGGCCGCCTGCAGCAGCAATGACGCCCCCGAGCCGGTCCCGGCCAAGCCTGTTGCGCCAGCGATCAAACTTCCCACCGGCCCAGGTCCGTTGCAGCCTTATCAGCGCGAATTGAGCGGTCAATTGCTGGGTGTACCAGCTGGGGCCGAAGTCGAGCTGGCGATGCTGGTGGTCGATGAACGCAATCGTCCGCAGAAATTGCTGACCAGCACCAAGCTGCAAGGTAACGGGCAGTCGCTGCCGTTCCAGTTGCGCTTCAACCCGGAAGCCTTTCCGGTGGATGGCCGGGTCGAGTTGCGTGGCCGGGCCAGCCAGTCGGGGCAGTTGATTCTGCATCTGCCGTCGATGCGTATTCAGCAGGCCACCAGCCAAGCCTTGGGGCAGTTGCAGTTCGTCAAGGCACCATGACCGCCCCGAAACACCTTCAGCAGGCGCTGCACGAATTGCTCGGCGATGCCCGGCTGGTCGTGACAGCGCTGCCGCAGACCACGCTGAAGCTGTGGCTGATCGACGCCGATAACATGGACCGTGCGTTCAGCCCCGATGAGACTCGACGCATTCTGGAGGAGCCGCCCTACTGGAGTTTCTGCTGGGCGAGCGGTCTGGCGCTGGCGCGTTTTCTGGCCGAGCAGCCGCACTGGGTAAAGGGCCAGCGCGTGCTGGACTTCGGTGCGGGCTCAGGCGTTGCGGGCATTGCTGCCGCCAAGGCAGGCGCGCTTGAAGTGGTGGCCTGCGATCTCGATCCTTTGGCCATTGCTGCGTGCAGAGCCAATGCTGATCTCAACGACGTGGCCCTGAACTACTCGGCGGACTTCTTCGCCGAATCCGACCGCTTCGACCTGATTCTGGTGGCCGACGTACTGTACGACCGCGCCAACCTGCCATTGCTGGATCACTTTCTGAGCCGGGGCCGTGAAGCGCTGGTGGCAGACTCGAGGGTTCGGGATTTTCAGCATCCGGCTTACCAGCGCCTTGGAATGCTGCACGCGCTGACCCTGCCTGATCTGGCCGAGCCACACGAGTTTCGGGATGTGAGCCTGTATCACGCCGTACGCGCATAACGGCCCTCAAGGACAGGCCCAATTTGCCAGACAACATGCAGGCTGCATGAGAACCACACTCTATGTGGGAGGCGCCACCACGTCTTCGACGTAGCGCTGTCGCGCATCAAACTGGTTCATCGTAAAGTTGAAGGACGCGGGCGGGGCAAAGGCCGTAGCCAGCACTGGTGTGTCAGCACCCGAGTGGGAG
>Ga0265798_10001075_pt1 | contig 43434 bp, 34 predicted proteins | sample P3T30metagenome_FD_192430 | JGI IMG/M metagenome (GOLD analysis project Ga0265798, IMG submission 192430) | Plant litter microbial communities from East Loma Ridge, Irvine, California - P3 T30 | ecosystem: Environmental > Terrestrial > Plant litter > Unclassified | place: USA: California... | reverse complement strand
AACCGCTGTGGGCCGCCCGGCGGTTTTTGTCGTGCGTCGGCAGGGAAGCAGCGTCCCCGTGAAATGCGGTAGCATTGTGCTAACAACCACATGGAGGAGCACATCATGACCGAGCCAATCGAAACACAAGACACGCTGGTTTCGCTGCAGATCAAGGCCGAATCCCTGAACGAAGGGCAGTTCGATGTCCTGTTCACGGGAGTCGATGCCGCCGGCGACCCGCTGACAGGCAGCGTCATGGTGCTGACGCAGCAGTTCATGCAGTCACGCGAGAACCTGACCCAGGCTGCCGCGACGATGGCGCCCGCGCCGGTGGGCTCGTATGGGCAGGACCAGGCACACGTCGGCTTGAACCTCGAGCAGGGCGGCAGCGGTGGCCTCGAGTTCGTGTTTTCGGTCGCTTACCCCACGGGTGAGCCAGGCTACCAGCCGCCATCGCTGCGCGCGTCCGTCACCAGCGCCGCGCTCAATCGCCTGGCCGACGGGCTGGGACAGATCCTGCAGGCGGGCGAGGGCAACGTGAACTGGGTTCCCGCCGAATGAGTTTTGCAAGGCTGTCCCGTGCCGGCCAGCCTCTGACGAGGACCGGACTTGCGTCATGACCTGATCCACCGCCAGGTCGCCCTGGTGAGCTATGGCACGGGGTTCCTGCGGAACGAGAATGCGCTGGACGACTGGTATCGCCACGGCGTCTTCCTCAACGCGCGCTCGGTGTTTCGCGCGGCCGCCGATAATGCGGTCCTGGCCGACGATTTTACGTTGTGGTTGAGCATACTGAAGGGCGCCGGCGCCGTGCGGCTGTCGCTGCATGGTGCAGACGAATTCGCGGCGGCCGTGCCGAGGGACGCGCGCCGCCGCGCCTATGCCGTGGTGGCGCATTACGCCGATGGCTACCAGATCTGGACGGTCGGCGAGGAGCGCACGGCCTGGCGAGACGATCCGGCTTTCAACGAGGGGCCCGACGTCTGGCCTTATATTCACGCGAAAGGCGGCGCCGCCATCGACACTTACTGGTGCGGCGAGAAAATCCCGGGCACGCTCGATGTGCCCGCCACGGACTGGAAAGCGCTGGCCGCGGAGATTGGCGCAGACCTCGACGTCAAGCTGCCGTCGGGCCTCGGTCCCGCGGCGCCTTTCTTCCTGTTCGATTCGGACCATCCCGCGCGGGCGAAACTGCCGCTGCTGCCGAAATCGGAAGCATGGGCGGCGCACCGGCTGGCGGCAGGGCTGGCCCGGGAACAGGCAAGGTTCGCCAACGACACCCATCCGAAGAACGAGGGCAACGTATTTCAGCATCTGGATGAAAAGGCTGCCGCCGCACTGACGCATTGGGGCCTGCGTCTGGACAGCTGGATGAACGAAGTCCTGATCCGCGGGGCCAACGACTGCGCGGGTGCCGGTGCGAACCGCCGCGGCGCGCCGTTCCGGCGGTACCAGCCGCCACCGCCGGCGCCACAAGAGGAAGCGGGCGCGAAAGACAAGGCGGATAACGCGGACGATGCGACTGTCGTCGCCGCGCCGCCGTCAACGACGGTCCGCAGACCGCCGTCAACCGGCACATGGACGGACCGCATCGGCCTCGCGATCGCCATCGCGGCGCTGACCCTGTTTGTCGTCGCCGTCGCTCACGTCATTACCTTCTATCCGTGGCTGGCGGTCCTCATCGGCCTGCCGTTCGCGCTGCATCGGCACTACAGGAAGAAAGACCGTCAGGCCTGACGGTCGTCCGGCACTGCCCGCACCAGATACTGCGCCGGCAGCGCATCGCGCTCCGCCACCTCCGGATCGGCCCCCGCCGCCAGCGCCAGCTGCCGCAGCGCCGCCAGCACGGCAGGATCGGGCCGGTTCGCCTGCACGGCGCGGATGTCCACGAGCTGAAAACCGCAGTCGCGCAGCAACGCTTCGATCGACGTCCGGGTGAACAGGTGCAGCGAACGGCGGTCCGGCACCCCATCCTCCTGGTAGTGCAGGTTGCCCGATGCGAGCAGCGACTGCACCAGCCAGTTTTGCCCGTTGTTGACGCAGGCGACCAGTTCCACCTTGCCCAGCGCCTCGCGCCGTATCGTTTGCAGGAACGTCCACGGGTCGCGCAGGCGCTCCAGCGTTTCGGGGAACAGCCAGCATTGCGCGGGCGCGAGCTGGCGCCATGCGGCGGCGTCCAGTGCTTCCGGGTCGGCAAGCACGAAACGCGTGCTCCAGTCCTGCGCGGGCGCGGTGGTGCCGATGCCGACAAAATGCGAATTGGGCTGGCGTGAGCGCCAGGCGTGGGCCAACGTGGCGCCGCCGACTTCAACGACGGTGTGCAGGGCGGGCCGCAGCAATGCCAGCATGTCTTCGTGCCGGGTGCCCGGATGGTCCGGCTGCGGCAGCGTGTCGGCGCGGGCTGGTTCCTCGCGCAGCGGCACGCCGGCCGGGCGCCGCACGACGCCCGCCAGCAGGTCCTCGTAATCGCGCACGAAGCGCGGCGTGTCGAACAGCGGACTGCTGTCGCGGTTCCCGGCCAGGCGCCGGCGCAGTTCGGCCAGCCGCACGCGGTCCGTTGCCAGCGCCACGGCCAGTTCCTCGTAGTCCGCCAGCGTGTGCGTGACCAGTTCCGGCAGACCCACCGCATGCAGCAGGCTGCCCGCCATGCGCGAACTGAAGGTGCGGCCGGCGCACGTCAGCAGCGGCAGCCCGGCCCATAGCGAGTCGCTGGCCGTCGTGCCGGCGTTGAACGGTGCCGTGTCGAGGAACAGGTCCGCCAGCGGCAGGCGTGCCAGATAATCGGCCGGCGCCACGCGGGCCGCGAAGACGAGGCGTTCCGCGTCGATGCCCTGCGCTTGCGCCTCGCGCGTCAGGTTGTCGCGGGTTTCTCCTTCCTCCGCCAGCAGCCACAGCACGCTGTCGGGCACGCGGTGCAGGATGCGCATCCAGGCGGCGAACATCTCCGGCGTGATTTTCGCCGTGCTGTTGAATGAGCAGAACACGAAGCCGTCGGCAGGGAGGCCTTGTGCTGCGCGGTCGGTGGGCGCAGCGGCGACGCGCCGGCGGTCGTTGATCTGGAACGTGTGCGGCATGCGCAGCGGCCGTTCCGTGAAGTGTGCTTCCAGCTCGGGCGGCAGCACGAACGCATCGGCGATCACGTAGTCGATGCCGGGGATTGCCGTGGGACCGGGGAAGCCGAGCCACGTCACCTGCACCGGCGCGGGGCGCCAGGCCAGGATGCCGGGGCGCGCGCCCTGCGTCAGGCCGTGCAGGTCGACGAGGACATCGATTTCATGGTCGCGGATCGTGCGGGCCGCCGCTTCGTCCGTCATGCGGTCGATGCGGACGTAGTGGTCCATCGCGCCGACCACGCGGGCGCGCAGCGGCGATTCGTCCTCGCGGCTCCAGCTGAAGGCATACACCTCCACGCGCGAGCGGTCGTGCAGCTCGTACAGTTCGGCCGTCAGCATCGACACGGCGTGCGTGCACAGATCGGAAGAAAGGTAGCCGATACGGATACGCCGGTGCGGATAGCCGGCGGGGTCGCGCAGCGGCGGCAGGTCGGTTGCCACTTTCGTCGCGACGAAGCGCTGCGCGGCGGCCAGCAGTTCGGCCGGATCGCCGGACGCACCCAGCATCGTCAGCGCCGACGTGTGCTGCTTCTGCCGGTCGACCGTCACCGCATCGAAGCCCTGCCAGACGGGCCAGCGGCACAGCTTCTGGCGCACATGGACCCAGTGCGCCGTGACGGCCGGCTGGTCCGGCTTGTGCTGCAGGCTTTGCGTCAGGACCGCCGCCGCTTCCGGCAGTCGCCTGCCCTGTTCCAGCAGGCGGGCGATGAAATTGAGCGTCTGCACGTGCAGCGCTTCGGCGGCCGGCAGGTCCGGCACGTCCGTCAGGATGGCCTGCCAGGTCGCCAGCGCGTCGTCCATGCGGCCTTGCCGTTCGTACAGGGCGCCCAGGTGCAGGCGCGCCTCGATGTAGCCGGGATTGAGCGCGATGGCCTTCAGGTAGTCGCCTTCGGCGCGCCGGTCGTCGCCGATGCCGCTGTGGCAGATGGCGAGGTTGAACCAGACCGCGTAGGCCAGCGGCGAGTGCGCGTGCGCCAGCCATTGTTCGTACAGGCGCACGGCCGCTTGCGGCGCCCCGTCGTCGATCAGCGCCTGCGCGGCGTTGAACAGCTCCACCAGCGGCAACACGCCGCGTTCGGCCTGCATGAACAGAGCATCGGAAGGGGACGTCGGGTTGGCATTGACACTCATCCTGGGGGCCGTCTCTCGAGAGAATGCTGCAGCGTTGTCGTGTAGAGTAATCATACTCCGATGCGCGTGGCGCCCGGCATGGGCACGCTGGCATGGATACGGTTAAGATGGCGGTGCCGTCACCTCAGTCAGCCGCCCATGCTCAAGACACCCGCCGCCTTTACCGCCCTGATCGACCCGCCCGAACACGTCGAACGTCCGCTGACGTTCATCTTCCACAAGAGCCAGATCCTGCTGCGCAGCGACGACCTCTCCGTGCCCGGCGATCCGCCACCGGACCTGGCGCTGCCGCCCGAGCGGCTGCATGCGGTGGGCTTGTGGGAAGGGCGCTACTGCCAGGCCGCGTGGACGGAGAATACCGACTTCGCCCCGGCCGGCCATGCGTGGCACAGCCTGCGCTCGCTGTTCGGCAGCGTCGACGACGCGTTCATCGGCCTTGCCGGGCGCGCCAGCCAGATCGCCGACTGGGCCCGCACGCACCGCTATTGCGGCGTCTGCGCCACGCCGATGGCACGCCTGGGCGGCGAGCGGGCATACAAGTGCGGCGCCTGCGGCCACACGGCCTACCCGCAGATCTGCCCGGCGATGATGGTATTGATCCGCGATGGCGAGCGTGTCCTGCTGGCCAAGCACACCCGCTCTCCGGCCGGGCTGTTTACGGCGCTGGCGGGCTTTGTCGAGGCGGGCGAATCGGTCGAGGAGGCGGTACACCGCGAGGTGTACGAGGAAGTGGGCCTGCGCGTGCATCGGCTGCAATATTTCAGCAGCCAGGCGTGGCCGTTCCCGAACTCACTGATGATCGCCTACACGGCCGAGTATCTCGACGGCACCATTCGCGTCGATCCGGCCGAGATCGAAGAGGCGCGCTGGTTCGGGCCGGACGACGAATGGCCGCAAACGCCGCATACGATCTCGATTGCCAGCGCATTGCTGGCCGCCAACCGCCCGGGGCGCTGAGCATCGCGCGACCCGCCGTCGTGTTTCCGCGACGCAGGTAAGGCGGCGCAATCTTATGTATACTGGCGGATACCCTTTTAAATAAGCAGTCTCAATCATGTCTAAAGAAGCATTCTCCGAGCACGACTGGCGTCGCCTGCTGACCACGCTGGGCGAGGACCCGGACCGCCCCGGACTGGCGGAAACGCCGCACCGCGTGGCCAAGGCGTGGAAACACTGGACCTCCGGCTACGACCAGGACCCTGTCGAACTTCTGAAGGCGTTCGAGGACGGCGCGGAGGAGTACAACGAACTGATCGTCGTGCGCAACATCCCCGTCTACAGCCACTGCGAGCATCACCTGGCGCCGTTCTTCGGCAAGGCCACCGTCGGCTATTTGCCGAACGGCAAGATCGTCGGCCTGTCGAAGCTGACCCGTCTCGTCGACTGCTTCGCCAAGCGGCTGCAGGTGCAGGAGCGCCTGACGGTGCAGATCGCCAATACGCTGATGGAAGTGCTGGAACCGAAGGCGGTCGGCGTCGTCATCAAGTGCCGCCATATGTGCATGGAAAGCCGCGGCATCCGTACGCCGGGCGAGGAGACGATCACATCGTCGATGCTGGGCGAGCTGCAGCCGAATCTGGCGCTGCGCACCGAGTTCCTGGCGCTGGCGCGGGATTAATATCACCGCAGAGCTTGTGTCCACCTTGGGGTCACACCCCGACAGGACACGAGCTGGGCCGTTAATTGGCCGGGGCTGCCGCTTCCGGTGCTTCGATAAAGTTGAACTGGTCGATCTCGGCCTTGAAATCGCCCAGCTTCTGGCCCGTCGCGGCGCCTTCTTCTGACAGCAGCGCGCAGGTCTGCGTGTCGACATGCCAGACCTGCTTGCCTGAACGCAGGCTCCAGCGGTTATTGCCCTCGCTGAACAATTCCAGATTGGTGTCCTCCAGCGGCAGCTCCCCCAGCGTGATGGCGCGCTGGCAGTCCGGCATGCGCGCGGCCATCAGCGTGAAGCGGCCTTCCTCGCTCCAGAAATAATCCTGCTGCCGGCGCACGGTGAGGCGGTGTTCCTGCGTGCTGTCCGCGTAGTACGTGGCGGAGTCGTTGTAGCAGCCGGCCAGAAGCAGCAGCGCCAGGGTGGGGGCAAGTGTGCGCATGGGATGAAAAGCCTGGTTGACGTTAGCGCCGATTATAGCGGCTGCGCACGATAGGCCACGGTAACCATTGCATTTAAGATAAACTTATAGCTTCACTTCGCTTGTCCAACAGATAACATGCCCGGCCAATCCCGTACCGACGACCAGAGTTTCCGCCGTATTTTGTACCGCAACATCACCCTGCCACTGGCAGCCGGCGTCGTCAGCGCCGGGGTGTTTGTGGCCATTCTTGCCTACCTGCTCAATGCATTGACGTGGGTTGAGCACTCCGAACGCGTTATCGGCAATGCGCAGGAAGTGCGCAAGCTGGCTGTGGACATGGAGACGGGCGTGCGCGGCTTCCTGCTGACGGGTGAGGAACCGTTCCTGGCGCCATACCGGCTGTCGAAGCCGAAGGTGGAGACGGGCCTGAACACGCTGGCCGAGCTCGTGAAAGACAATCCGCGCCAGATCGACCGGCTGCGCAATATCCGCGCCCAGCAGCTGCAGTGGGACAAGGTTGCGCAGGACATGATCCGCGCCCGCACCACGGGCGGCGATTACCTCGGCCTGATCAAGTCGCAGCGCGCAAAAGTCGAGTTCGACGAGCTGCGCAATTTGTTCGTGGCATTCATTGCCGAGGAAGACCGGCTGCGCCAGGAACGCTCGGACAACGCCCGTTCCGTGACGTGGCTGACGGTGGGCGGTTACCTGACGGTCAGCCTGCTGATCAGTGGCTTCCTCGCTTACTGGGGCCGGCGCGAGCTGACCCGCCTGTCGGACGTGTATGGCAACGCGCTGGCCGAACAGCGCGTCCAGTCGGAACGGGTGGAGCGCCAGGCGTGGCTGCGCTCGGGCCAGAGCAAGCTGGCCGAGCAGGGCATCGGCCAGCGCTCGCTGCCGGCGATGTCCGCGGCGCTGCTGAGCTTCCTGGCCCGCTACCTGGACGTGTCGGTGGGTGCGCTGTACGTGCGCGGCCCGGACGGCGCGCTGCACCGCACGGCGGGCTACGGTTTTGCCGCCAGCGACGAGGAACATGGCAAGGACGTGCTGCCGGGCGAGGGCATCGTCGGGCAGGCGGCCAATGACCGCCGCATCATCCATCTGGAAAACTTGCCGAATTACTACCTGAAGCTGACGTCCGCACTGGGCAGCGGCTCGCCCACCCACATCCTGGTGGCGCCGGTCGAGAGCGATGGCGAAGTCAACGGCGTCGTCGAACTGGGCTTCCTGGCGCCCGTGGGCGAACGCGAGATCGAATTCCTGAAACTCGTCAGCGGCAACATCGGCACGGCGATCGAAGCGACATTGTCGCGCCAGCGCCTGCATGAAGTGCTGCAGGAAACCCAGCAGCTCAACGAAGAGCTGCAGGTGCAGCAGGAAGAGCTGCGCACGGCCAACGAAGAGCTGGAAGAGCAGTCGCGCGTGCTGGAGGAATCGCAGGCCACGCTGGAAAACCAGAAGGCGGAACTGGAACAGACCAACGAACAGCTGGCCGAGCAGGCGGTCGTGCTGGACCAGCGCAACACGGCGCTGAACGACGTGCAGTTGCAGCTGGAAGAGCGCGCCCGCGACCTGGAGCGCGCCAGCCAATATAAATCGCAGTTCCTGGCGAATATGTCGCACGAGCTGCGCACGCCGCTGAACAGCTCCCTGATCCTGGCGAAATTGCTGTCCGATAACCCGCAGGGCAACCTGAACGAAGAGCAGGTGCGCTTCGCCCAGACGATCTACTCGGCCGGCAACGATTTACTCAATCTGATCAACGACATCCTCGACATCTCGAAAGTCGAGGCGGGCAAGCTGGAACTGAACCCGGAAGAATTACGCCTGCAGCAGGTCGTGCAGGGCATGCAGCGTACGTTCGAACCGCTGGCCCAGCAGAAGGGTCTGGCCTTTGTCGTCGAGACGGAGCCGGGGCTGCCGGAGACGGTGTACACCGATTGCCAGCGTTTGGAACAGATCCTGAAAAACCTGCTGTCGAACGCCGTCAAGTTCACGGACGAAGGGCGCATCGTGCTGCGCGTGGCGCCCGGCGCGAACGGCAATGTCAGCTTCGCCGTGCAGGATTCGGGCATCGGCATCCGCGCCGACCAGCACGAAACCGTGTTCGGCGCGTTCCAGCAGGCCGACGGTACCACCAGCCGCAAGTATGGCGGCACGGGCCTGGGCCTGTCGATCTCGCGTGACCTGGCCACCTTGCTGGGCGGGACGATTACCCTCGTCAGCGCGGAAGGCAAGGGCAGCACCTTCACGTTGACGTTGCCGCTGCAATGGTCGGCGCCGGGCAAGGAAGAAGTGCCGGCGGCGGCGCCGTCCGCGCTCGCGCCACCGCGGCAGCCGGTCCAGGTCGAGCGCCTGCCGCTGCCGCCAGCGCCGCCGGTCGCAGCGCCCGCGCCGGCCAACGTGCCGCGCGCGTTCGAGGACGACCGCGACAAGGCACCGCCACCCAACCGCACGGTGCTGGTGATCGAGGACGAGCCGGCGTTCGCCCGCATCCTGTACGACCTGGCGCACGAGATGGATTACCGCTGCCTGGTGGCGTTCGCGGCGGACGAAGGCCTGCAGATGGCAGAGCAGTACCAGCCGAGCGCCATCCTGCTGGACATCCGCCTGCCGGACCGCTCCGGCCTGTCGGTGCTGCAGCTGTTGAAGGACAATCCGCGCACGCGTCACATCCCGGTGCACGTGGTGTCGGCATCCGATGCCGAGGAAGCGGCGCTGCACATGGGCGCCGTCGGCTTCGCGATGAAACCGACCAGCCGCGACGCCCTGCTGGACGTGTTCGCGCGCCTGGAGCAGAAGTTCACGCAGAAGATCAAGCGCATCCTGCTGGTGGAAGACGACGCGCGCCAGCGCGACAGCGTGGTGCAGCTGATCTCCGACGAGGACATCGAGATCGAAGCGGTGGAGTCGGGCGAAAAGGCGCTGGCGCTGCTGCGCACGACGATCTTCGACTGCATGATCATCGACCTGAAACTGCCGGACATGCAGGGCAACGAGCTGCTGCAGCGCATGGCGCACGAGGAAATCGCGTCGTTCCCGCCGGTGATCGTCTACACGGGCCGCAACCTGACGCGCGCCGAGGAAGCGGACCTGCACAAGTATTCCCGGTCCATCATCATCAAGGGCGCCCGTTCGCCGGAGCGCCTGCTGGACGAAGTGACGCTGTTCCTGCACAAGGTCGAGTCGGAGATGACCAGCGAACGCCAGACGATGCTGAAAACGGTGCGCTCGCGCGACCGCGTGTTCGAAGGCCGCCGCATCCTGCTGGTGGACGACGACGTGCGCAACATCTTCGCGCTGACCTCCGCACTGGAACAGAAAGGCGCCATCGTTGAAATCGGCCGCAATGGCTTTGAGGCTTTGGAGAAGCTGGACGCCGTGCCGGACATCGACCTGGTGCTGATGGACGTCATGATGCCCGGCATGGACGGCCTGGAAGCGACGCGCCGCATCCGTGCCGATAACCGCTTCGCGCGCCTGCCGATCATCGCCATCACGGCCAAGGCGATGAAGGACGACCAGGAGCAGTGCCTGGCCGCCGGCGCCAACGACTATCTCGCCAAACCGATTGACCTGTCGCGCCTGTACTCGCTGCTGCGGGTCTGGATGCCCGCACTGGATCGGATCTGACATGCAGCATCGCCCTCATCACAGCGATACCGACATCGAGCTGCGCATGCTGATGGAGGCGATCTACCTGAAATACAGCTACGACTTCCGCGACTACACGGGAGCGTCGCAGAAGCGCCGCGTCCTGCACGCGATGCGCGAAATGGGCTGCGAGACCATCTCGCAGCTGCAGTCGCGCGTGCTGCACGAACCGGCCGCGTTTTCCGAGCTGCTGCAGTTCCTGACGATTCCCGTCACCGAGATGTTCCGCGATCCGACGTATTACGCGGCGCTGCGCGAGCACGTGATGCCGGTGCTGTCCACGTATCCGTCGCTGAAGATCTGGGTAGCCGGCTGCAGCACGGGCGAGGAAGTGTATTCGCTGGCGATCCTGCTGAAGGAGGAAGGCCTTCTGGAACGCAGCATCATCTACGCCACCGACATCAACCCGCAGTCGCTGGAGAAGGCGAAAAAGGGCGTGTTCCCGCTCGACAGCATGCGTGCGTACACGGAGAACTACCAGGCGTCTGGCGGCAAGCGCGCCTTCTCCGACTACTACACGGCGGCCTACAACGCCGCGCTGTTCGACCGCTCGCTGGCGGAAAACGTCACGTTCGCCGATCACAGCCTGGCCACCGACACCGTGTTCGCGGAAACGCAGTTCATCAGCTGCCGCAACGTGATGATCTATTTCAAGAAGAAGCTGCAGGAGCGCGCGCTGGGCCTGTTCCACGAGTCGCTGTGCCACCGCGGCTTCCTGGGCCTGGGCAGCAAGGAGAGCATCGACTTCTCCGCGTACGGTCCGCGCTTCGAACCGATCGTCAAGCGCGAACGCGTGTTCAGGAAGCTGTGATGGAGACGCTTCCGGGGACCCTGCTGCAAGGCCGCCAGTTCGCGGCGGTCGTCATCGGCGCTTCCGCCGGCGGCGTCAACGCGCTGCTGGAGATCCTGCCCGCGCTGCCCAAGTCCACTCCCTTCCCGGTCGTGGTCGTGCTGCACGTGATGAAGGGGCGGCAGAACCAGCTGGCCGAGGTATTCCAGCAGCGACTTGCGGTGCGCGTGCTGGAAGCGGCCGATAAGGACGAACTGCACCCCGGCACACTGTACTTCGCGCCGGCGGGCTACCATCTGTCGGTGGAGGAGGGCGGCGTGCTGTCGCTGAGCCAGGAAGAGCCGGTGCATTTCGCCCGGCCCGCCATCGATATCACGATGGCCTCGGCTGCCGACGTGTACGGCCCACAGTTGGCAGGTATCCTGCTGACGGGCGCGAACCAGGATGGCGCCGCTGGCCTGGCCGCCATCGGCGCTGCCGGCGGCCTGACGGTTGTGCAGGACCCGCTTGAGGCGCAAGTGGCCGTGATGCCGAATGAAGCGATCAGGTTGCGCCAGCCGGACCTGGTGCTGACCCTGCAGGAGATCCGCAGCCTGCTGCTGAAGTTGGAGAACAAGCAATGAATACTATGGCCCCCCAAGGTGCCACGCGCGACGTGACGAAGCTCCTCATCGTCGACGACCTGGCGGAAAACCTGCGTGCCCTGAACGCCGTCATCCGCGCCGACGACCGCGTGGTGTACCAGGCGTCGTCCGGCGAGGAAGCGCTGGCGCTGCTGCTGGAGCACGACTTCGCGCTGGCGATCCTGGACGTGCAGATGCCGGGCATGGACGGCTTCGAGCTGGCCGAACTGATGCGCGGCACGGACAAGACGCGCCACATCCCGATCGTCTTCGTCAGCGCGGCCGGCAAGGAACTGAATTACGCCTTCAAGGGCTACGAGACGGGCGCCGTCGATTTCCTCTACAAGCCGCTCGATCCGGATGCGGTGCGCAGCAAGGTCAACGTGTTTGTCGACCTGCATTGCCAGCGCATGGAGATCCGCCGCCGCGTGGAAGAACAGCAGGCGACGATGAACGAACTGCGCGCGGCGCAGGAAGAGATGCGCTATGCGCTGCGCATGCGCGACGAGTTCATGTCGATGGTGGCGCACGAGCTGCGCACGCCACTCAACACGCTGTACCTGGAAACGCAGATGCGCAAGATGCAGCTCGATAAGGGCAACACGTCCGCCTTCGGTCCCGAGCAGCTGGCCGGCATGGTGGCGCGCGACGGGCGCCAGATCCAGTCGATGATCCGCCTGATCGACGACATGCTCGACGTCTCGCGCATCCGCAGCGGCGTGCTGTCGATCCGGCCATGCGACACGGAGCTGCGCGACATCCTGCAGCGCCTCACCAGCGACCTGGCGCGCCAGGCGGCGGATGCGGGTACCCACTTCGAACTGGAAGCGCCCGAACCCGTGAACGGCTGCTGGGACGAGTTCCGCATCGAGCAGGTGATCATCAACCTGCTGACCAATGGCCTGCGCTACGGCGGCGGCAAGCCGGTGCGCGTGCGCCTGTCGGCGGACGAGAACGAAGCGCGCATCGACGTCATCGACGAGGGCGCCGGCATCCCCGAGGACATGCTGGGGCGGATCTTCCTGCCGTATGAGCGGGGCCAGGGCAACGGCGTGCCGTCCGGCCTGGGCCTGGGCCTGTACATTTCGCGCCAGCTGGCCGAGGCCCACCAGGGCACGCTGACGGTACGCAGCAAACCGGGGGAAGGCTCCGTCTTCACGCTGGCGCTGCCGCGCACCGCGGGAGCATAAATGACGGCGATGGAAACGGCCCGCACCGGCGACGTGATCGACGCGCGCGAGCTGCAGTACGCGGTCGACCGCCTGGTCGAAATGGCGGGCGAATTCTGCGACACCGTTGGCGAGAACACGACCTTTCCCGAGCAGCGCCAGATCCTGCGCCGCACGCACAGCCTGCTGAACCTGTCGGTGTGGCTCGATGGCGGCGCCAATATCCCGCTGGCGCCGGGCCAGCCGCGCGTGACGGCGGCGCAGATCAACGATGCCATCGATTACTGCATTGCCGCCAGCCGCGACCTGACGACGTTGACGGCACGCCTCGCGCTGATCGACGCGCTGCTCGACTTCTTCCAGGACGTGCTGAAGGGAGAGGGCAGCGAGATCGTCGCATCGGCCGTTCAGCTGCGTAAAGTGTGCGACGCGGGCGATCCGGCGGTGGTGACCAATGCGGCGAGCCGCTACCGCCTGGCCGATTTTCATGCCCGCGAATGGGAGGCGGCGCAGTACGTGCTGCTGCCGCTGAACGGCCTGCGCTCGCCCGACATGGCGGAGATCGGCGAGGCGGTTCAGCCGGAAGTGCCGACCGCGTCGCCCGCTTCCGCGCAGGTGTCGGCACGTGTTGCGGCCCGGGTTGCGGCAATGCCGCCGCTGCAGTCGGCTGACGTGGCCACGCCGCAGATCCTGCACTCGACGCGCGCCGACGGCCCGAAGCTGGCAGCGCTGACGAGCGAGGAAGTGCTGCAACTGAAGACCCGTTCGCCCGGCGTGCGCGTGCTGCCGCTGGTGGTCTACGAACTGACGCGCCGGCCAATGCTGACGGTGGCAAAAGGACCGGCGCCGGCGGCGGCCGCCAGCACGACGCTGGCGCTGACCGTGCAGGTAGTGCGCGCCGGTGCGAAGAACGTGCCCGTGGCGGGCGCACGGGTGGTCGGCTTTACGGACTTCGCGGCGCGCGCGGGCGCGGAAGCGCTGAGCGATGCGAGCGGCATGGCACAGCTCGACCTGGATGCGGGCGTGGCGCTGCAGGCGTTGCTGGTGTACGGACCGCCCGGCTACTGGGGCATGTACCGGCACGACGTCACGCTGAACAAGGGCGCGACGCTGGCGCTGCAGCCGATCGACATGGCGGCGCCCGACTACCTCGCGCAGCTCTACGGCGGCAGCGCAATGGATGCCGGCGCGGGCGTCACCGTGGGCGTCATCGACACGGGCGTGGACGATACCCACCCGGATATCGAGCTGGCCGGCGGCGCCGCGTTTGTCGTGGCCGAGAGCGATGCCGGCGGCGCCGGCCCGGCCGCCGTCGATGGCGACCATGGCAGCCACGTCGCCGGCATCATCGCCAGCCGTGGCAGCGCACCGTCCGGCCGGCCCGGCGTCGCGCCCGGCGTACGGCTGATGAGCTATCGCGTCTTCCCCAACGCCGGCACGGGCGCCACCAACTACGACATCATCCGCGCCATCGACCGGGGCGTTTCGGACGGCTGCGACCTGCTCAACCTGAGCCTGGGCGGCTCCACCCGCGACGAAGCCGTGCGCGAAGCGATCAAGGACGCGTTCGACAACGGCACGCTGTGCTTTGTCGCCACGGGAAACGACGGGCGCGGCCCGGTCAGCTATCCGGCGCGCTGGCCCGAAGCGGTGGCCGTGTCGGCGCTGGGGTGCACGGGGACGTTCCCGGCCGAGTCGTCCGAAACGCTGGACGTGGCGGCGCCGTTTTCGACGCAGGACGATACCGTGTTCGTGGCAGGCTTTTCCAACGTGGGCGAGGAAGTGGACCTGACGGGGCCGGGCGTGGGCATCGTCTCGACGGTGCCGGGCGGCGGCTATGGCGTCATGAGCGGCACGTCGATGGCTTGCCCCGCCGTCACCGGCATGGCGGCCGCGCTGCTGGCCTGCCATCCGGACGTGCTGGCGATGCCGCGCGACCGCGAGCGTTCCATCGCCATGCTGCGCATCGTGAACGGCGCCGCCGGCACGGTGGGATTCGCGCGCAATTTCGAAGGCCTGGGGCTGTTGCAAAAGGCTTGAGGACAGGAGGCCGGCGATGGGCTACACTGGAACGATGCGCCGTCTCGTCATCCGTCAAACCAGCCATGCCACGCTGTCCGCCGACCAGGCGGAAGGCGTCGTGTGCGCGTTCGACCAGGCCCGTGTCGTCAACCGCGACGGCAAGACCTTGCTCGTCGATTTCGATCCCTGCGAGATCGACCGCCTGCGCGAACGGCTGCCCGGCTGGCTGGTCTCCGAACAGGGACCGCCGGTGCCGGTGCCGGATCACTGCCTGCGCATCAAGACATAATCAGGGACGGAAGCGTGCCGGGGACAGGCACCTCTCGGGCCGAAGGGCCCGCGAGGTGCCTGTCCCGGACGGGCATGTCCCCGACGTAAAAGCACGAAGCAAACGTAGCGGCCGACCCGCCCGAACGTCGGGGACAGGCACGCATCACAGGGCCGGAGGCCCTGAGATACGAGCCAGTCCCCCCATCCTCAAGCAGTGCGGAAGAACGCCACCACCTGCGCCAGCTGCGCCGCCTGTTCCTGCATGCTCTGCGACGCAGCCGCCGCTTCCTCGACCAGCGCCGCATTCTGCTGCGTCACCTCGTCCATCTGCGTGATCGCCGTGTTGATCTGGCCGATGCCCGCCGTCTGTTCCTGGCTGGCCGAGGCGATGTCGCCCATGATGCTGGTGACGCGCTGGATGCTCTGCACGATATCGCCCATCGTCCGGCCGGCGTCGTTGACGAGGCGCGAGCCTTCATCCACGCTGGTCACGGATGCGGTGATCAGTTCCTTGATCTCGCGCGCCGCGGCGGCCGAGCGCTGCGCCAGGCCGCGCACTTCGGTGGCGACGACGGCAAAGCCGCGTCCCTGCTCGCCGGCGCGCGCTGCTTCCACGGCCGCGTTCAGCGCCAGGATATTGGTCTGGAAGGCGATGCCGTCGATGACGGCGATGATGTCGACGATCCGGCGTGCCGACGTGTTGATCGTGCCCATCGTATCGACCACCTGCGCGACGATGGCGCCGCCCTTGACCGCCACGTCGGATGCGGCCATGGCCAGCTGGTTCGCCTGCAGCGCGTTGTCGGCATTCTGGCGCACGGTGGACGTCAGCTCTTCCATCGACGATGCGGTTTCCTCCAGCGAGCTGGCCTGCTCTTCCGTGCGTGCCGACAGGTCCATATTCCCCGCCGCGATCTGGCGCGACGCCGTGCCGATGGCGTCCGTGCCGCCGCGCACCTGCGTGACGACGTTCAGCAGCGCGTCGTTCATGCCCTTCAGCGCCTGCAGCAGCCGGCCCGTCTCGTCGGCGCGGCCGGTGGCGATCACGGAAGACAGGTCGCCGCCGGCCACCGTCTCGGCCACCGTCAGCGCTTCGCCCAGCGGGCGGGTGATCGAGCGCGTCACGATGTACGCGACGGCGCAGCCGGCCGTGAGCGCGATGACGCCGAGGATGACCATCAGCATGCGCGTATTGGCATACATGGCGCTGGCTTCCTCGCCGGCGACGCGGGCCTGCTCGGCCTCGTAGGCGATCAGATCGTCCATCGCCGCCAGCACGCCCGTCAGGCTGGGCGCCGCTTCCTTCAGCAGATACTCCGTGCCGTCCTGCACTTCGCCTTCCTTGCGCAGCGCAATGAGCTTGTTGTTCTTGACGGCGCCTTCCTTGAGCAGGCGGTTGACGGTCTCCATCAGCGCGCGTTCCTTGTCGGTCGACAGGCGCTTGACCAGTTCCGCGTTGGCCGCGCCGTAGCGCTTGCGTGCCTCGGTCACTTTCGCCAGCTCGGCGTTCATCGCTTCCGTGCTGGGCGTGACCATGATGGTCGTCAGCGACAGCGTGATGTTGCGGATGTTGTCGACCATCGTGTTGGCCGCGGCCAGCTTGACGTTCTTGTCGCGCACGATGTCGTCGGTGCGGCCGCCGATGCGTGCCAGCGACGTCAGCGCCAGCGCGATAATGGCCACCAGCAGCACGAGTACGGTGGCAAACCCCAGCCCGAGGCGGGCGCCGATCTTGAGATTGGCGAGTGACATGTCTTCCCCACATGAAAATTGTTGAACGGTGGGCGCCCGGCGTGGGGCAGGCGCTCTTGGTGGCGACCCGTGCGTCCATTGTTAATCAAAAGGGACCCTGGCCGACGAGACGCGGCCGTTTTTACTGAATGTTGTCTCACGGGAACAACGGACTGTTGTCGGTCCTGAATGACTGTCCGTCTGCCATGGCTTGCATCGTGGCGCCCGTATCCCGCCGTACAATGGAACGAACCCGGGAGGCGCGCTGTGAAACGCGATTGGCAGACAGGATCGGCAAAGGACGTGGGGCGGCGCGAATGGCTGCTGAAGCGCAATTGCTCGCTGACGCCGCGCCAGACCATGGTCAGCTGGGCCGTGCTGGTGGCGATGTCGCTGGGTGTCGGCCTGTTCTGCACGTGGCACGGGGCGTCGCTGGTGCTGTTGTTCACGGCACTGGAAATGACGGCTGTGACGGCCGCGTTCGTCTTCTACAGCCGCCACGCCACCGACTTCGACCGCATCGTGCTGGACGAGGGCTATCTCACGGTCGACAGGATGCGTGGCGGCAGAACTCGGCAATATCAACTGGAAGCGCTGTGGCTGCGCGTGACGCCGCCGGCGCGGCGGCGTGACCCGGTGCGGCTGAGCGCCCGCGGCGTCAGCGTGGAAGTGGGAAGCTATCTGCTGGAGCCACAGCGGCGCCTGCTGGCGAAGGAGTTGCGCGAGGCGCTGGCAGGGCGATGAGAGCCGAAAAAAAACCTGCCACCGGCAAAGCCAGGGGCAGGCAAAAGGCTTGGGTAAAGCGGGAATGTCTGTCGTAGATAAAATCAGAAGCGGTAGCCGACGCCAACGCCAATCAGCACCGGATCGACCTTGACCTTGCTGGCCTTGACGCCGCCGATCAGCACGTCGCTGCGCAGCTGCAGCTTCTTGACATCGAGATTCAGCGACCAGTTCTGGTTCAGCTTGTAATCGACGCCGGCCTGCAGCGCGAGGCCCCAGCTGTCGTGCTCGAGGCTGCCCTGGCCGTTCAGGATGTGATTGCTGGAGAACGTCGTCCAGTTGACGCCGGCACCGACGTACGGGCTCAGCGTGGCACCCGGCATGAAGTGGTATTGCGCCAGCAGCGACGGCGGCAGGTGCTTGAACGTGCCGATCGTCTTGCCGTCCAGGTAGACGTCGTGTTTCTGCGGGTACGTCAGCACCAGCTCGGCGGCGATGTTCGGGGTGAAGAAATAGGAGATGTCGATCTCGGGGATGGTCTTGTCGGAAACGCCGATGCGGTCGGAGGCGCCGACGCCGGCCAGCGGCTCGGACTTGTCGGCCGGATCGATTTGCACTGCACGAGCACGCACTTGCCACGGGGACGTTTGCGCCGAGGCTGCGACGGATGTCATGGCTGCCGACACTGCGAGAACTGCCAGGATTGCTGTTTTCATTTCACTTCCTCTTTTTTGATGTCGTTTGTTGCTGGAGAGAAGTTTAGTGACGCACCGCAGCAAAAACTTTGACTCAGATCAAAATTGCGCGAACGAATACACGGCAGTCATTGCGTCGCCGCTGTCCGGATCACGCATGTAGCGCCCTTGTGCTAACGCAAAAGCCGGCGCCCGTCCCCGTGTAACCATTGCCTCTCGTAAATCTTTTGCGATGCGGGACAATGGACGACTTCCTTCCTTACTACGAGCAGGAGCTGGGCCTCCTGCGGCGTGCCACCCAGCAGTTCGGCCGGCAGTTCCCCGATATCGCGGCGGAACTGCTGCTGTCCGGTGGCGAGAGCGGCGACCCGCAGGTGGAGCGGCTGCTGCAGTCGGCCGCGCTGCTTAACGCGCGCGTGGCGCAGCAGCTGGACGACGGGCACGTGCGCTTCACCGGCGCGTTGCTGGAGATGCTGGAATCGCACTACGGCCGCCCGCTGCCCTCGTGCAGCGTGGCGCAGGTGGACTTCGGCGGCCGCGAAATCGCCACGGCGACCGTCATCCCGCGCGGCACGGCGATGAAGACGCTGGCCGCCCCCGAGTGCCGCTTTCGCACCGCGTACGACGTGACGATCGCACCGGTGGCGATCGCGGAGGCGCGCTTCGTTCCCGGCATCGACGTGCCGGTGGCGCTGGGCGTGCCGTTGCGGGCCGCCTGCGAACTGCGCATCGTCATCGCCGGCACGGCCGCAAACGTCGCGCTGAAGGACTGCGGTGTCACGACGCTGCGCGTGTATGTCGATGGCGACGGGCCGTTGCGTGCGGCGTTCCAGGATGCGATGTTCACCCGCACGCTGTGCGCCTGCGTGGAAGCGGGCAAGCAGTGGCGCATGCTGCCGGCGCTGCCCTGCCGCGCGATCGGCTATGACGATGACGACGCGCTGCTGGCGACGGACAGCGCGTCCACGTCCGGCTTGCGGCTGTTGACGGAATACTTCGCGTTCCCGGAAAAATTCGACTTCTTCGATATCGATCTCACAGCACTGCTGAAAGGCTGCCCCGCCGACTGTCGCCAGCTGGCGCTGCACCTCGTGCTGCCGGACCTGCGCGACACGGTGGTACCGCGCCTGCTGCGCGTGCTGAGCGCAGCCCACCTGCGCCTCGGCTGCACGCCGATCGTCAATCTGTTCGACGATGTGCCGGCGCCGATCCGCGTGACGGCACCGCAGCGCGGCTGCCGGCTCGCGCCGGACGATCAGGGCAGGGACATTTACAGTATCGATGCGGTCAGCCTGCAGTATCGGCGCAACGGCCGGAGCGTCAGCGTGGACCTGGCGCCGTTTCACAGCTTGCGGCGCACGCATGACCAGCAGTACTGGCTGGCGCGCACTGCCGAGACCATCCTGGGCACGGAGCGCACCTTGTCCTTTGTCGATGCGGACCAGGTGCCGCTCGATATCGAGGAAGGGTTTGCGCACGTGCGGCTGACGTGCACGAACGGCAGCATGCCCGCATCGCTCCGGTACGGCGGCAAGGACGGCGACCTGACCTGCGAACATGTCGCCGGCAGCTGCCCGATACGCATGCTGCGCCAGCCGACGCCACCGGGCCGCGCGGCGGGCCAGCGCGGCGCGCACTGGAAGGTCATCGCGGCCCTGTCGCCCAACTACCACACGCTGACGGCCGAAGGCCTGCCCGAGCTGCTGGCGACGTTGCGCCTGCACGCGCCGCCGAACAGCGCGATCGCCAGGCGCCAGCTGGCCGGCATCGTCGGCCTGGCGCATCACGCGACAGCGGCATGGCTGCCGTTCGCCCAGGGCGCGACGTACATGCACGGCATCGAAGTCCACGTGACGCTGGACGAAGAGGCTTTCGGCGAACGCAGCATGCACGCGTTCGCGCAGGTGCTGGACCGCTACTTTGCCTATTACGTCCACAGCACCAGTTTTACGCGGCTCGTCATCCTGTCCGCCGCGACCGGCCAGGAGCGGCTGCGCTGCGCGCCGCGTGCCGGCACCGTACTGCCGATCTGAGGAACCCCGATGAACCTTCGAGACACCTTCATCGACCTGCTGGTCGACCACCGCGACCTGCTGACGAACAACCGGCCGGTGCGCCTGCGCGTCGACCACCCCGGCATGTTCATGGAAGACGTGCTGCTGCCGCAGCGCGTGCAGGGCAGCGAATCGATCTGCGGCGGTTTCGAATACCGCGTGCTGTGCGTGGCGCTGAACGCGTACCTGCCGCTGAAGGAATTCATCGCGCTGCCCGCCGCCATCGACTTCGTCACGGACACAGGCAAGCTGCGCACCGTCACGGGCGTCATCACCGAAGCGGCCAGCGGCGACAGCGACGGCGGTCTGGCAAGCTACCAGATCGTCATCCGCGACGCGCTGGCGGTGATGGACAAGCGCGTCAACACGCGCGTCTTCCGCAACAAGAACGAGATCGAGATCGTCCAGCTGCTGGTCCAGGAATGGCAGCAGACGAGCCCTGTGCTGGCCACGCAGTTCCGGCTGGAGATCGACTGGCTGATGAAACCGGCAAAATATCCGGCGCGCGAATTCACGATGCAGTACAACGAATCGGACGCCGCGTTCATCCGCCGCCTGCTCAAGCGCCGCGGCATCTGCTGGCACTTCGGCCCGGACGATACGAAGAATTATCTGGCGCACCGCCTGGTGCTGTGGGATCACTTCGAAAGCGTACTGCCCAACGCGGCCGACACAGTGCGCTACCACCGCGACGCGGCAACCGAGGAGCGCGACACCATCACCTCGTGGAACGCCGTGCGCACGCTGCAGGTAGGCAGCGTCAGTCGCCACAGCTGGAACTACAAGGACCCGTACGGCCCGTTCTTGATGAGCATGAACATCGAGAGCCGGGTCACGCAGTGCAATGCGCTGGGCGACATCGGCGTCACGCTGAACGACTACCAGGTGCTGATGCCGCACGCGGGCGACAACCACGACGACCTGATCGCGCTGGGCGCGCTGGCGATGAAGCGCCACGACCTGGAGACGAAATGCTTCCGCGGCGAAGGCAGCGTGCGCGACTTCCGCGCCGGCGAATCGTTCAAGCTGACGGGCCATCCCGAGATCGATCGGCACCCGCGCGAGGAACGCGAGTTCGTCATCACGGAACTGCACATCGCCGCGCAGAACAACCTGCCGAAGGAGCTGGCCGAACGGGTCGAAAAGCTGTTCCGCCGCAGCCGCTGGCACAACGCCGACATGGACGACCTGACCGACAGCGGCCGCCGCTCGCGCATCCGCTTCACGGCGGTCCGCAAGGGCATCGACATCGTACCGGCATTCGACGCCCGCACCGACCTGCCGCGCGTGCACATGCAGACGGCAATGGTGGTGGGACCGGAAAACGAGGAGGTGCACTGCGATGAACTGTACCGGGTGCGCATCCGCGTGACGGGCACGCGCGAAGCGGACCACGCCCACAGCGACGGCAGGAACGGCGCCTCCGACACGGACCGCGATTCGGCCTGGGTGCGCGTCGCCACCAACTGGGCCGGCGAAGGTCCGCACAGCGGCAAGCAATGCGGCACGGTCAGCCTGCCGCGCGTCGGCTCGGAAGTGCTGCTGGCCTTCCTGGGCGGCGACCCGGACAAACCGATCATCGTCGGCCAGTTGTACAACCAGAAGGGCCAACCGCCAGCCTTGAGCACCGGCGGCGGCCTGCCGGGCAACCGCAACCTCTCCGGCATCCGTACCAAGGAGGTCAAGCAGGGCGGCCGCGGCAACCAGCTGCGCTTCGACGACACCAATGGGCAGATCAGCGCGCAGCTGGCCAGCGATCATGGTGCGTCGCAGCTGAACCTGGGTTTTCTGACGCAGCCGCGGAAGTCCGGGTATGCCGAGGAGCGGGGGCAGGGGGCGGAACTAAGGAGCGATCAGAAGGTCGCGGTGCGCGGCATCGAAGGCGTCCTCATTACCGCCGAAAGCAGCGACAGCAAATCGGGCAATCATCTCGAACGGGCGGAATTACTGCGCATTGCCGAAGGCTTGCAAAAGCTGGCGAAAGAGCTGGCAACGCGCGCGACCGACCACGCCGGGGACAAGGCGGGCGGCGAATCGCTGGGTCAACTGCTGGATGCGCTGAAGAACCTGGAAGACAAGGGCGCGCCTGTCGTGGCACTGAGCGGTCCCGCAGGCCTCGTCGCAGGCAGCGCCGCCAATATCGCGCTGGGGGCCGCCACCGATATCGACATCCTCAGCGCGAAAGCAACCAACGTCGCCGCGGGCGAAACCGTGTCTGTCCGCGCATCGCAAGGCCTGAGCCTTTTCGCCAACGAAGGCGGCGCAAAGGTGACCGCCGCAAGCGGAAAGGTCAGCGTACAGGCGCAGGACGATCAGCTGGAACTGCTGGCAAAGAAGGTCCTGGAAATCATCAGCAATACCGACTGGATCACGATCAAGGCCAAGAAGGGCGTGCGCATCAATGGGGGCGGCACGGAGCTCGAACTCAGCCCAGGCGGGATCAAAGGCTATACGTCCGGGAAGCACCACATGTACGCAGCGGATCACCAGACGTTCCCGGGTCAGAACAGGGAGATGAAATTCCCCGGCGATAAACCGGTGCACAAGATATGCGTCCCTTGCCTGCGCATCGCAGCGCAGGCCCACAGCCCCTTCGCCCCTTCCAAATGACCCACGACACCTGTTCGACGTATCTGCTGATCGATAGCGCAATGATCGGTGACGCTCTTCCCATGCCCTGGGCCAGCAAAAGACGCTGCCCGGATTGGGCCCGGCCGCTATACGACAGCAAGGCGGGAACCGTCAGCCCCGTGCTGATGGATATCGAAGCGGCTCGCGCCTCGGGTCGCATGAGCGACGTCATGGCGTTCGCGAATGCACGGCGGCCGCAGTTGCACCTGTCACTCATCGACACGCTGATGTCGCTGGATCAGCTATGCGAACACCTGCGCCGCTTCATCTACTTCGTTGACGAGCAAGGCATGGAATACAGCTTGCGCCTGGCCGACTGTGCCGTGCTCCCGGCACTGATGGCCGGGCTGACGCCGGCGCAATGGGCCGCCATCACCGCGCCGATCAGATCCTGGAAGGTCCATGGCCGAGACGGCGCCTTGTTCGAACTGCCCAAGCCGACGTCCGCGCCAGACGAGACATCTCCGCTGACGCTCAGCCAGCAGCAGATGGCCGCGCTGAAGGACGCGATGGGCGTCGATCAACTGCTGGCCAATCTGCGCACGATGCGCCCAGGCCACCAATTCGCCGCAACGCCGCTTGCCGAGTATGAGATGGCCAGCAAGGCTCGGCAGATGTGGCATGCGGCGGGGCGGGAGGACGATGCGACGCTGCTACTGCTTGCTCGTGGGGCTTTCGATACCGGCGGGAAGATACTCTGGTTGCCGAGCATGCCATTAATTCTTGCGGAATTAGATGACAAGGTCGTGCGCGAAAAAATCGCGGCCTGTGTCGCAAACCAGTTTTAGAACGCCGTTTATGGAGGAGGTATGGCCGTACGAATCGAAATCGTAGCAGGAACCCTATGTGGACTGTTGGCGGTATGCCTGTCGGGCTGTGAGACGCTCGATGGACTGAATAGCTCAGAGCACACTCCTGTAGTGCTAACGCCAGTTCAGCACTTGGGCAGTAACTATAGCGTTAGCGAAGTTCGTGTAAATGGAGAAATCGCGGGCGGTGCAGGCCGTGGAGGAGGCGGAGGTGCCATGAACTGTTGCGTCTTGCTCCCAGGCACCTGGCGTCCTGGTCTAGTAGCAAAGGTAACATGGAAAGTTCTGGACTGGAGTAACGAGAATCGGTTGGAAACAAAGGATGGAATATACCGCAGTATTAGAACTGTGGGTAGGTACGTCGCAGAGGTACCGGTGGAGCATTATGACGCCCCCGAGACGCTTTACATTCATTTCTATCAACATGGGAAGGCGCGGGTGGTTGCCAGCATCTTCAGCCCCTTCGATGGGCGGCATCCTATATCGCAGTCGCCTTCTGAGGCATCGTTGGCGGTTGCCGGCACCCCTCTCGCGGATTCTGACAACCAGAGCGGCGTAGCTTCGCCCAATACCAAATGACCGAGACATCCACTATCACATCGAAGTTCTCTACATCGTACTCGGCACCGACGAAGGGGATAAATCCTCACATCCCTCCAAGTTGCGATGGAGCGAAATGTGAAGCTGTCATACAGATAGGAACGTTCTTCGATGGTACAGATAACAATCGGCGCCGTGATGAGCCAATATATGGGGAAACGAATATAGCCCGCTTGGCTGAGTCCTATCCTGATGAGCAACATACTGGCGTCTTCAATCTGTACGTGAACGGGGTGGGCACTGAATTTCCCGAGATCGGCGAAAAATCAAGCTCGAAATTCGGCACCGCATTTGGACGAGGTGGTTTCGGACGTATCCTTTTCGCGATGCTGGGAGTGTTAAATTCGATAGGCTTGCGAACCTTGGGGCGTCAAATTTACTCGGCAGAACAGATAAAATCTCTTTGTTGTGCTGACAAGTCTCGGCAGTCGGCCGCTGCACTAGCCCAACTGGGGCGAGAGGGCGGCCTGATTGAACTTGAGGAGGATGACGAAGCTCGGGAAAATTTCTTCTTTGAACAGCTTAAGATTTTGGAAGAAAAGATCGCCGCCGCAAAGGTCGAGATCAAAGAGTGTATTCTGGATGTTTTCGGCTTCTCCCGCGGAGCGGCTCAGGCTCGGGTATTTTGCTGTTGGGTCGAACGGCTGACTATTGGAGGAAAACTGGCAGGTATCCCGCTGACCATCCGCTTCCTTGGTATTTTCGACACCGTGGCGTCGGCTGGGATCATGCACAGTCTGGGCAACGGAATCGTCAATTCCACAGGAGGGCACGTAGGCTGGGCCCAGTCGAAATTCTTGAGGATAAGCCCTAAGATTAAGACGTGCGTTCATCTGGTCGCTATGCATGAAATCAGGAAAAACTTCCCTCTGGATGAAGTGTCGATCGATGGCGTTGTCCCTGAAAATTGCCGGGAGTTCGCCTATCCCGGCGCTCATAGCGATATCGGTGGAGGATATGCGCCCGGAGCGCTGGGGCTCGCCGCGGGTAATGGAATAGAGGGTGGGGACGCGCTGAAACTGTCCCAGATTCCCTTGAGGCATATGATGGAGTGTGCGATCGCTGCGGGTGTTCCCATCAGTCAGCGTAAAGACGGGCGGTTTGCCATCGCTCCAGCCCTGCAGAGTGCGTATAAACGGTTTCTCGACATATCAGGAAGTTCCGCCAAAATGCCGAGTGAGTGGATGGCGCCTTACATGGCATGGCGTTGGCAGGTGCGCAAACAATATCAGCAGCTCGGCCATGTGCGCCGCGCTACCGATGACCGGCACCATCTGATCGATTCCAACGATAAGTTGCTTGCTGACGTGTCATACATGGGCTTTCGCGCAGACGAAGAAGTAGCAAGAAGATTTGTAATTGCCGCGCGTACCAATAAGAAGCTGGACTTGAAAGACCCAGCTTATCGTCAGGAAGAGATTTCTGCGCTGGATCCAGAGGCACCTCACGTGTTCGCAACCGCACGTGACGCGCCACCTGTCACGCCTGAGCTCGCAGAGTTCTTCGACAACTACGTGCATGATTCCCTGGCAGGCTTCCGCAAGCACCTGGTTGAGCCCACCGGTTACTGGCGCTATCGGCGTTGTTTCCGGGGCGATGACAAACCAAGATTGACTGAGTCCGATGGAGAGCGGCCCAAGTCGGATAGCACAGCTTGAGTGGAAATCAGGAGACACACGTGAAAAACAGTAAAGGCAAAGCCGTAATCCGCCTCGGCGACAAGACCAGCCACGGTGGATCGGTCATCTCGGCCGCGACGGATCTGAAATACCTCGGCAAATGCGTGGCGCTCGAAGGCCATCAGGTCGTCTGCCCGAAATGTAAAGGCGTATTCCCCATCAAGGCACCGGGCAGTGAGCGTAAGCATAAAGGAAAGCGGGTGGCATATGACGGCGACAAGGCTGCCTGCGGCGCCAAGCTGCTGTCATCCATCTGACATCTATCAGCAGCACCGATGCACTTGGTTATGAACTACCCGTCCAGGCAAGAAAAAAGGCCAACTGGGCAGTTGACCTTTTTTCGGTGTACACGGCGTACTGCTTTGACCGATGCCGTTGTCTCGGTAGATAACATCAAACGTCGATATTCCCGGCCCGCAGCGCATTCGACTCGATGAAGTTCCGGCGCGGTTCGACATCGTCGCCCATCAGGGTGGTGAAGATCTGGTCCGCGGCGATCGCGTCTTCGATCTGCACCTTCAGCAGGCGGCGCACCGTTGGGTCCATCGTCGTTTCCCACAGCTGCTCCGGGTTCATCTCGCCCAGCCCTTTGTAGCGCTGTTTCGAGACGGTGCGTTCCGCTTCGTCGCGCAGCCAGCCCATCGCGTGGTGGAAGTCGACGATGGCCGATTCCTTCGTGCGCTCGCCTTCGCCGCGGCGGATGAAGGCGCCTTCGCCGATCAGGCCCGTGAACGTTTCGGCCGCTTTCGCCAGCACGGCGTAGTCGGAGCCGCCCACGAAGTCGGCGTCGATGGTGCTGACCTTGACGTTACCGTGGTGCATGCGCTCGATCCACAGCATGTGCTTTTCCGACAGCTCGTCGGAGCGGACGGAGACCGTGACGGTGCCGTCGTTGACGTTGTCGGCCAGAGCTTGCGCGGAGGCGCGCGCTGCGTCGACGGTGGACAGGTCCAGCTTAACGCCCGTCATGATGGCCGTCAGCGCCGCGCGGTCGATGACGCGCGTCAGGCGCATCATGACGGCGTTGGCCAGGTTGTACTGGCGTGCCAGTTCGGCCAGCGGCTCGCCCGTGATCGGGTCGGCGCCTTCGCGCGGGATCAGCACGGCGGTGTTCAGCGCCACCGTCATCATGTACGACGCTTCTTCCAGGTCGTCCTTCAGATAGCGCTCGTCGCGGCCGGCCTTGACCTTGTACAGCGGCGGTTGCGCGATGTAGATGTGGCCCCGTTCGACCAGTTGCGGCATCTGGCGGTAGAACAGCGTCAGGAGCAGCGTGCGGATGTGGGCGCCGTCGACGTCCGCGTCGGTCATGATGATGATGCGGTGGTAGCGCAGCTTGTCGGCGTTGAATTCATCCGGGCCGATCGACGTGCCCAGCGTGGCAATCAGGGTCGTGATCTGCTCGGACGACAGCATCTTCTCGAAGCGCGCCTTTTCCACGTTCAGCACCTTGCCGCGCAGCGGTAAAATCGCCTGGAATTTACGGTCGCGGCCCTGCTTGGCCGAGCCGCCTGCGGAGTCACCCTCGACGATATACAGTTCGGACAGCGCCGGGTCCTTTTCCTGGCAGTCGGCCAGCTTGGCCGACAGGCCCAGGCCGTCCATGACGCCCTTGCGGCGCGTCAGGTCGCGGGCCTTGCGGGCCGCTTCACGGGCGCGTGCCGCTTCGACGATCTTGCCGCAGATGATCTTGGCGTCGTTCGGCTTCTCCATCAGGAAGTCGGTCAGCGTCTTCGCCACGATTTCTTCCACCGGGCCGCGCACTTCCGACGACACCAGCTTGTCCTTCGTCTGCGACGAGAATTTCGGTTCCGGCACTTTGACGGACAGCACGCACGTGAGACCTTCGCGCATGTCGTCGCCGGCGATTTCGACTTTCGCCTTTTTCGCGAAGTCGTTCTCGTCGATGTACTTGTTGATCACGCGGGTCATCGCGGCGCGCAGGCCGGTCAGGTGGGTGCCGCCGTCGCGCTGCGGGATGTTATTGGTGAAGCACAGTACCTGCTCGTTGAACGCGTCGTTCCACTGCATCGACACGTCCACCGAGATGGTCGTGTTCTGGTCGGACTGGCGCTCGCCGGTGGCCTGGAAGACCGTCGGGTGCAGCACGTTCTTGGCCTTGTTGATGTATTCGACGAAGCCGCGCGTGCCGCCTTCGAACGCGAAGACTTCTTCCTTGCCGTTGCGCTGGTCGGTCAGCTTGATGTTGACGCCGTTGTTCAGGAACGAGAGTTCGCGGATACGCTTGGCCAGGATCTCGTAGTGGAATTCCACGTGCGTGAAGATCTCTTCGTCGGCCCAGAAGTGCACGTCGGTGCCGCGCTTGTCGGTTTCGCCGATGACCTTGATGGGCGAGACCAGCACGCCGTCGCGCGTTTCCAGCTGGCGGTCCTGCGGCACGCCGCGCACGAATTCCATCTGGTGCACCTTGCCGTCGCGACGGATCGTCACGCGCAGCAGTTTCGACAGCGCGTTCACGCACGAGACGCCGACGCCGTGCAGGCCGCCGGACACCTTGTACGAGTTCTGGTCGAACTTGCCGCCGGCGTGCAGTTCCGTCAGCACGATTTCGGCCGCCGAGCGTTTCGGCTCGTGCTTGTCGTCCATCTTCAGGCCGACGGGGATGCCGCGGCCGTTGTCGGTGATCGAGATCGAGTTATCGGAGTGGATCGTGACGTGGATTTCGGTGCAGTGCCCGGCCAGGGATTCGTCGATCGAGTTGTCCAGCACCTCGAACACGAGGTGATGCAGACCGGTGCCGTCCGAGGTATCACCGATGTACATGCCGGGGCGCTTGCGGACTGCCTCCAGACCCTCGAGGATCTGGATCGACGATGCGCCGTACTCTTCCTGTTTTGCCGGGATTTGTGGTGCGTTCTGGCTTTCGGACATGGACTACTTTCTCAATTAACGTATCTGTTTGAATCGGGAGCTGCAATCAGGCTGGCGGATCAGATCCGCATCGGCATCACGACGTACTTGAAGTCCGGGTTTTCCGGGATCGAAATCAGCGCGGACGAATTGGAGTCGCCCAGCGAGACGTTGACCTGGTCGCACTTCAGGTTGTTCAGCACGTCCAGCAGGTACGTGACGTTGAAGCCGATATCGATGTTGTCGCCGCCGTAGTCGATTTCCAGTTCCTCGACCGCTTCTTCCTGGTCCGCGTTGGTCGACGAGATTTTCAGCGAGCCGGGGCTGATGATGCAGCGCACGCCCTTGAATTTATCGCTCGTCATGATGGCGGCGCGCTGCAGGGAGCGCAGCAGCTCGTCGCGACTGATCGTGAAGTCGTTCTTGTAGCCCTTCGGGATCACGCGCGTGTAGTCGGGGAACTTGCCCTCGACCAGTTTGGAGATCAGCTCGATGTCGGTGAAGCCCAGCTTGACCTGGTTGGCGGCGATGTCCAGCTGCACCGGCTCGTCGTTCTCTTCCAGCAGGCGTTGCAGCTCGATGATCGTCTTGCGCGGGATGATGACTTCCTGGCGCTCGAAGGCCTGCTCGGTTTTCACCTGGCAGAAGGCGAGGCGGTGGCCGTCGGTGGCCACGGCGATGACGTTTTCGCCGTCCAGCACCAGCAGCAGGCCATTCAGGTAGTAGCGGATGTCCTGCTGGGCCATCGAGAAATGGACCATGTTGAACAGGTGCTTCAGCGTTTTCTGCGGCAGGGTGAACGAGGCGTTGAACGTCTCGGCCTGCTGCACGGTCGGGAACTCCTCGGCGGCCAGCGTCTGCAGGGCAAAGCGCGATTTACCGCTTTGCACCGTCAGGCGCTTGTTCAGGAGCGTCATCGTCACGTCGCCCGATTCGGGCAGCGCGCGCAGGATGTCGAGCAGCTTGCGCGCCGCGACGGTGGTACCCGCGACTTCCTCGTTCGCGCCGATGTTCGCATTGGTCGTGATCTGCACTTCCGTATCGGTGGACAGGAACGAGACGGCTTCGCCTTCCTTGCGGATGAGGATATTGGCCAGAATCGGCATAGTGTGCCGACGCTCGACAATACCGCTCACGATCTGCAGTGGCCGGAGCAGCGTATCTCGGGTGGTTTTGACCAGTTGCATAGATATCCTCGATAAAAATTAATGGCTAGACTGAGTTGTAATGCTAATTGCTGAGAGCCTGGTTGCAAAGGCTGGGGGCAGAGGAGGCGCCGGGCCCGGCCTGCGCCCGGATTCATCATCCTTTTAAGGTCTGCTCCAGCACGTGCAGTTCATGGTTGCACTCCGGGTTCTTGGTACGGTCCTGCGCGATCTTCCTGACCGCGTGCAGCACGGTGGTGTGATCGCGTCCGCCAAACAGCTCGCCGATCTCCGGCAGGCTTTTTTGCGTCAGCTCCTTGGCCAGGTACATGGCGATCTGGCGCGGCCGCGCGATGTTCGCGGGCCGGCGCTTCGAGTACATGTCCGCGACCTTGATGTTGAAGAAGTCCGCCACCGTCTTCTGGATGTTCTCCACGCTGATCTGCCGGTTCTGCACCGACAGCAGATCCTTCAGCGCTTCCTTGACGATGTCGATCGAAATATCCTTGCCGTGGAAGCGCGAGTAGGCAAGGATCTTGCGCAGCGCGCCTTCCAGTTCGCGCACGTTCGAGCGCAGGTGCTTCGCCACGAAGAACGCCACGTCGTCGGACAGCGTGACGCCTTCGGACTTCGCCTTCTTCAGCAGAATCGCCACGCGCATTTCCAGCTCCGGCGGCTCGATCGCCACCGTCAGGCCGGAGTCGAAGCGCGAGATCAGGCGGTCGTCCATGCCCGTGATCTCTTTCGGATACGTGTCCGACGTGATGATGATCTGCTTCTTCGCCGCGATCAGCGCCTCGAACGCATAGAAGAACTCTTCCTGCGTGCGGCTCTTCCCGCCGAAGAACTGGATATCGTCGATCAGCAGCATGTCGAGCGAATGGTAGTAGTGCTTGAAGTCGTCGAAGCCCTTGCGTTGATAGGCCGTGACCACGTCGCGCACGTACTGCTCCGCGTGGATGTAGCGGATGCGCGCGCCCGGCTGGTCGGCCATCACCTGGTTGCCGATTGCATGGATCAAGTGGGTCTTACCCAGGCCCACGCCGCCGTAGAAGAACAGCGGGTTGTACGACACGCCCGGGTTGTTCGCCACCTGGATCGCGGCGGCGCGCGCCAGCTGGTTGGCCTTACCGGTCACGAAACTGTCGAACGTCAGGTCGGTGTTGATGCGGCTTTGCTCGCGGCCACGCGCGTTGGCGAAGTCGTTGGCGGGGCTGGGCGGTGCCGGCGGCATGTCGCCCATGCGGATGTCGCCGGAGCGTACGTCCTGCGCTGCCGGCGCGGCATTGCCGTTGGCGGCGCTGTTGCCGGTGCCGCCGCCGATGCCGCCGTTAACGGTCGGTGGCGAGACTTTGCGGCCCGGGTTGGTGCGCGGGTCGAGGACGAACTGCACCTCCGTCGGCGCCTCCCAGTATTGCGATGCAAGGGCGGTGATGCGACTGGCGAACTGGGTCTTCACCCAGTCGAGCTTGAAGCGATTGGGCGCAGCAATGCGCAGCTTGCCGTTCTCGTAATCGAGCGGCACAAGCGGTTTAATCCACGCGCTGAATTGTTGCGGCGTCAGCTCCAGTTCCAGTTGGGCGGAACAGGTCTGCCAGAAATTTTCCATGAATCGTCTATCTAAAAGCAAAGGGAGGGCACGGGGCCCCGAGTAACCTGCTGCGCGTTCTGCCGCGCCGCCGCAAAAGCGGCCGCGACAATGGCTGGCGCACGCGGCAGGGGCGTCGTCCGCCCGAAAACTGCCGCGTGTTGCCGTTGCCGTCAGCGCGTTGTGACCACCAACGTACGCTTCCCGGCAACATGTGCCACGCTTGCAACGGTTTCGCGAAACCTCCTGCGCGCCACACGTAACACGCTATTCTAACTCCGAACCCAACAAGTTATCCACAGGGTTGTTCCAAATTTTGCGTAAAATGCGTGCCGGCAGGGGCGGACAAGCGCCCGCTGGCTGTTGACAAGCACCTCCCAAATGCTGATAATTCAGGGTTCCCCGCCCGTACTCCGTGATTTTTCACTATTTTTCACATTACGATCAGCGCGGATGAAGCGGGCGATGAGATTGGCCAGCTTGTGCCGGACGTGTTGGCATAAGTGCGCGAAATGTCATTGGCACCAATAACTGAAGGGATACCCTGACGTGCATGCTGGTTTTCAGCGCTGTGCGACAGGCCCGATTTTGCATTTTTTTGCTTCTTTAGCGAGACCAACATGAAACGTACTTACCAACCATCCGTCGTGCGTCGCAAGCGCACCCACGGTTTCCGCGCTCGTATGGCTACCCGTGGCGGCCGCCAGGTTCTGAACGCACGCCGTGCAAAAGGCCGCAAGCGTCTGGCTGTATAAGCCAAAGCTTGCTTGCTGAGTGAACAGTAGTTCAAACAGCTCTTCAGGCGAAGGTTCCCACGACTTCGCGCGCGCTCGGCGCATCGTTAAAACGGATGAATTTTCATCCGTTTTTCGTTTGCGCCCGACCCAGAAAAGCGCGCATTTCGTGCTGTACACCCGCCAGAATCAGCTGCCACATGCGCGGCTGGGTGTCGTCGTTGCCAAACGGCTTGCGCCGCGCGCCGTCACGCGCAACACCATCAAACGTGTCACCCGTGAGCTGTTTCGCGTGACCGGCCTGCCGTCCATCGACTGCGTCGTACGCCTGTCGAAGGCCGTCAACACCAAGGCCGGCCCGGCAACGACGGCAAAGCTGAAGGCGGAGCTGCGTGTCGAACTGACACGCCTGTTCGCCGCGCAGGCGGCCGTGTATGCGCGGGGGCGCTCATGACAACCCTGCTGTCATGGCTGCTGCGTGCCTACCAGGTCACCCTCAGTCCCCTGATGGGGCCGCGCTGCCGCTTCTATCCCAGCTGCTCCAATTATGCGATCGAGGCGCTGCGCGTGCATGGCGCGGGACGCGGCAGCTGGCTTGCCGCACGCCGTATCTGCCGCTGCCACCCGTGGCATCCGGGCGGGGTCGATCCCGTCCCGCCGCAGTCTTCAACAACCGCTTGCGGTTGCAACCACTCCTGATTTGACCCAATGGATATCAACAAACGCACAATCCTGTGGATCGTCTTCGCTGTTTCGCTGGTCGCCCTGTGGAACGAGTGGATGATCTCGTCCGGCAAGCCATCGATGTTCTCGCCGGCGAAGACCGCGACCACCGACGCCAAGCCGGCCAACGCCAACAACGGCCTGCCAACGCCAGCCGGTACGGCCACCGTGGCCGGCGCCGCCGCCGTGCCGGGCACCGCCGCACCGTTCAAGAGCGAGATCGTCACGATCACGACGGACGTCTTCAAGGTCGATATCGACACGCTGGGTGGCCAGATCAAGCGCCTCGAACTGCTGAAGTTCAAGGACGGCATCGACCAATCGCGCAACCAGCTGCTGTTCCAGCAAAGCGGTAACGGCCGCGTGTACCTGGCGCAGTCGGGCCTCGTCGGCGCCGCCGGCCTGCCGAACCACAATTCCGGCTTCACGGTCCGCCCTGGCCCGCGCACGCTGGACGCTTCCGGCCAGGTGCAACTGGTGATGGATGCGGAGCAGAACGGCGTCAAGCTGACCAAGACGTTCACGTTCCGCCGCGGCGACTACGTCATCGACGTTCGCCACGACGTCACGAACACTGGCGCTGCGCCCGTGAAACCGGAGCTGTACATGCAGCTGGTCCACGACGGCAACAAGCCGGAAGGCTCGTCCTGGTTCAATTCGAGCTACACGGGTCCGACGCTGTACACGGACGCCGACAAGTACCAGAAGCTGACGTTCGACAAAGTGGAAAAGGAAGACGCGGCCAAGCGTGAAAACCCGAACGCCGTGCCGGGCCACCCGACCAAAGCCGACAACGGCTGGGTCGCGATCTCGCAGCACTTCTTCGTCTCCGCGCTGGTGCCGCAGCCGAAGCAGACGCACGACATCTTCACGCGCAAGGTGGACACGAACACGTACGCCATCGGCGTCGTGCAGCCACTGGGCACGCTGGCGCCGGGCGCCACGGTGTCGAACAGCGCCAAGCTGTTCTCCGGCCCGCAGGACGAGCAGGCGCTGGTCAAGGTGTCGCCGGGCCTGGAACTGGTCAAGGACTACGGCATGCTGACGATCATCGCCAAGCCGATGTACTGGGTCATGGAAAAGATCCACGACGCGCTGGGTAACTGGGGCTGGACGATCATCGCCTTCACGATCCTCATCAAGCTGATCTTCTTCCCGCTGTCGGCCGCGAGCTATCGCAGCATGGCGCGCATGAAGGTGGTCACGCCGAAGATGACGGCCATCCGCGAACGCCACAAAGGCGATCCGCAGAAGATGAACCAGGCGATGATGGAGCTGTACAAGACCGAGAAGATCAACCCGCTGGGCGGCTGCCTGCCGATCGTCGTGCAGATGCCGATCTTTATCGCGCTGTACTGGGTGCTGAACAGCTCCGTCGAGATGCGCGGCGCGCCGTGGATGGGCTGGATTCATGACCTGACCCGTCCCGACCCGTTCTTCATCCTGCCGGTGCTGTACGCGATCTCGATGTTCGTGACGATGAAGCTGAACCCGCAGCCGGCCGATCCGGCGCAGGCGAAGATGATGCTGTTCATGCCGCTGATCTTCTCCGTCATGTTCCTGTTCTTCCCGTCCGGCCTCGTGCTGTACTGGGTCGTCAACAACCTGTTCTCGATCGCCCAGCAGTGGGTCATCACCAAGAAGCTGGCGCCGAAAGCATAGCGATTACGGCCGGGCCAAAACCCGGCTGTTGCGCAGTCAGCCAAACCCGTGCCTCGCACGGGTTTTTTTATTCCTTTAAAATTCGTCCATGAACCTCGATACCTCCCCCATCGTCGCCATCGCCACTGCCCCGGGACGCGGCGGCATCGGCGTCGTGCGCGCCTCCGGCAAGAACCTGCAGGGACTGGCGCAGGCGCTGTTCGGCGCCGCCCTCAAACCGCGGCACGCCACCTTTATCCCGTTCAAACAGGCCGACGGCACCCTGATCGACGAAGGCATCGCGCTGTACTTCAAGGGCCCGCACTCGTACACGGGAGAAGACGTCATCGAACTGCAGGGCCACGGCGGCCCCGTCGTGCTGCAGATGCTGCTGCAGCGCGTGCTGGAAGCGGGACAGGAGTGGAGCGTGCGCCTGGCCGAACCAGGCGAATTCACGCGCCGCGCGTACATGAACGACAAGCTCGATCTGGCGCAGGCCGAAGCGGTGGCGGACCTCATCGATGCATCGACGGAAGCGGCGGCAAAATCGGCGACGCAGTCGCTGTCCGGCGCATTCTCGAAGACGATTCACGCACTGGTGGAACGCGTGACGCACCTGCGCATGCTGGTCGAGGCGACGCTCGACTTCCCGGAAGAGGAAATCGACTTCCTGGAAAAATCGGACGCGCGTGGTCAGTTATCAGGCATCGTCGAAGCGCTGGATACGGTGTTCCGCCAGGCGTCGCAAGGCGCGCTGCTGCGCGAGGGGCTGAATGTCGTGCTGGTCGGTCAGCCCAACGTCGGCAAGTCGTCGCTGCTCAATGCGCTGGCCGGCGCGGATGTCGCCATCGTCACGCCGATCGCGGGCACGACGCGCGACAAGGTGACGGAAACCATCCAGATCGAAGGCATCCCGCTGAACATCATCGACACGGCGGGCATTCGCGGCCACGACGAGGCGGTCGATGTCGTGGAACGCATCGGCATCGAGCGCACGTGGGGAGAAGTCGGCAAGGCGGACGTGATCCTGCACATGCTCGACGCGAACCACGGCCCCACGCGCGCGGACGAATCGATCATCGCCGGCTTCCCCGCCGGCGTGCCGGTGCTGCGCATCTGGAACAAGATCGATTTATCCGGCCACAAGCCGTCGATGGACGAGTCGGACGACGCGACGCACATCTACCTGTCCGCCCACGAGCACGACGGCATCGACCTGCTGCGAGCCGAACTGCTGCGCATCGCCGGCTGGCAGCAGACGGGCGAATCGCTGTACCTGGCGCGCGAACGCCACCTCGTCGCGCTGAAAAACGCGGCGCGCCACCTCGATCACGCCAGCGCCCATGCCGCCCAGACCGACCAGTCGCTGGACCTGTTTGCCGAAGAGCTGCGGCTGGCGCAGACGCAGCTTTCCACGATCACCGGGGCGTTTTCTTCCGATGATTTGCTGGGGGTGATTTTCAGTCGGTTCTGTATCGGCAAATAGGTCAGCGCCGGCGGCGCCGGGGACGGGGCGGCCGCGCCGGCAGCAGACTTTCCAGTAATCGCCAACCCAGCCTCCACACTGTCGCGCTGACCCAGCCGGGGACAAAGGCCATGAAGTACGTCCCTGCGGGTAGCAGTACCACAAACAACCAGCTGCCGCGTGGGTGAGCGACGAAGGGAGTGCCAGCAGTGCCATCACGGCGGCGCCCATGTGAGCGAGCACGAGATCGGGATCGGCTTCCCGACCGAAGCGCCAGCAGCAGCGCGCAGATCAGGTCGCGGAACGCATACCCCATGAGGGTATGCCTGTGAGTGCCAGGCCGATGCTCACATAAACAGGCGCGCTGCTGCGCAGCAGATGCGCCAGCACGATCCCCACCACGATCGTGTCGACGCACATCGCCACCCTGTTCAATGCATCCCGCATGCGCTCCATCCGCTCGAATGCGCAGGATGGCATCAGTGGCAACACGCAACCCTATCGCCTGACCGCTTCCAATTGTTAAATCCATCGCGACCCCGCACGCTGTTGTGAATGCGCCAGACCGTGCGCCAACGCACCAATTGGCGCCGGTTCCCCTGTTTTAATCCTGCTATGATTTATCGCGTGACCCGACCCGCCGACGTGTGCCGCTGTGTGGCGCCGCGGATGCAAGGCTGGCGGAGTTTGATGCCGGATTTGATGCCGCTCATGCCCGAACACTTCCGCTGAAGTAATCTTGCTTACAGGCTTGAAGTGCATCCGAAAGGGGAACATCGTGGAACCGATTCAAGAGAACTTGCCGTCTGACATAGCCAACACCGTGTTGCCGCCGGCACCGCGCACGCGCCAGATGCTGCCGCCGAAAGGCTCGTGCTGGTATTGCGAAAAGCCGCTCGACAGCGTGCGGCGTTTCTGCGGCAAGGACTGCGCCGATTCGTTTGACGAAGAAGCCGAATACACCCGCTGAGCGCAGGTCGCGCGCCTGGCGGCGCTTATAACGCCGGTCGCAGCAGCGCCAGCGCGCGGTCGAAATCGTAGTCGTCCACGGCTTTCGCCACGTCGTGCCAGAGCGCGGCGCCGACGGTTTCCGCCAGCAGCGGCGCATAGCGCGTCGCGAGATCGACGGCACTGCCGTTTCCTTCATCCAGCAACCGCGCCAATTCCAGCAGCAATACCGTGCCGTCGCTCTGTTCCGGCGCGGCGGCGGCCTGCACTGGGGGCGGATTGCGTTCCAGTTCTTCGGCAATCGCTATCAGCAATGCCTGCAGGGTTTCCTGCAGTGGCGCGAGCAGGTGCTCGACCGGCTCTGCGTGTTCCACCGCCGTTTCAGCCTGGCCCGCCAGCCTGTACAGGCGGGGCGCCGAGACGAGACCCGCTGCCCCCTTCAGCGTGTGCAGCGTGCGATGCGCGGCCTCGCGCTCGCCGGCAGCCAGCTGCGCGGCCGCTTCCTGCACCGACGCCGCATAGCCGGCAAAGCGGCGCAGCACGTTGGCATACACCTGATGATCGCCCAGCAGTCGCGCCAGTCCTCGCTGCGCGTCCAGCAGCGGCAGCGACGCCACCTCGGCCTCGTTATTGGGCAATCCCATCAGCGTGTCGTGAAGGACCAGGTCCGCATGACGGCCGCGCCGTCCACGGTGCCGTTGAAGCTGACGTCATACGTGGTGCCGGCGGCCAGCCGCGTCAGCGGCACGATGGCGGCGCCCGATTCCGGCGTGTGCGTGTCCGCTGCATTGCTCAGCAGACGGGTGGCCAGGTCGGCACCGCCGCGCGGCCGCACCGTGAACGCGTTGACGACGATGCGCGACGTGTTGTCGGCATGGACGCTGATCGGATATCCCACCTCGTTCAGGTTCGGCACGGGATCGGGCGACTCGCTGTCGCTCATGAAATTGACCGGGACGGCCGTCTGGTTGTTGGCGGGGTAGGTGACGACATTGCCGCGACCGACGCCGGGGCCATAGCCGTTGTTGGCCGCCATGTCCGCCGTGAAGTACGTGTAGTTGCCGTTGCCCGTGGCCGCGCCCGTGCCCATCTCGCGGAACAGCGGCTCGAAGATGACGAAGCGGTGGTAGATGGCCGCGATCAGCTCCTCCGCATGATAAAAGCCGGAGCGGTCGCCCGCCGCCGAAATCACTTCGCCATAGGCCCGCGTGCCGACCAGTGTGTAGCCCGCCGCGGCCAGGCGGTCTTTCAGTTCCTGCCCCGTGTAGCCGGGATTGCCGACCTTCTGCTCGTGCGACACCGTGTTATTCAGGCGCAGATAGGTCGAGTGGCCCAGTGCCGCCTGGTCGATCCTGGCGTTGCGCGACAGCGTGGACAGGCCGACCTGCGCGCGGCGGTAGTTGAACCATGCGAAACCGTCCGTGGCCGTATCGCCCGTTGCCGTGGGCGATCCGGGTTGCGCCGGCACCGGTGTGGACGGTGCCGGTGGCTGCACCGCACCTTCCGGGCTCGTATCGTGGCCGCCGCCGCAGGCGGACAGCAGCCCCGCCATCAGCAGGGCGGTGAGCCGCATGTTCCAGGGGTCGATTGCACGCATATTGTCAGCTCCGGCGACGCCGGTACACTCCGGCCATAGGCCGATTCTAAGCCAAATCGGCGGCACCCGGCTGTTCGTTGCGGCCGGTCGCTTGCGCTGCCGGGCCGCGGCCGGCGTTACAATAGCCGCACATGACGATCAGGCATCGTTGCCGGAAACCTCACACGACCAGACAATTGACTACCTCCCGCACCCGCCGCATGCAGCGCGCAAAATTCGCCTTACCCAGCATGGTCACCCTGCTGTCGATCGCCTGTGGCTTCGGCAGCATCGTCATCTCCGTCGACAATGCCCATGCCGGCTACGCGGTGGACTACCGGCTGGCCGCGGCGCTGCTGGTGCTGGCGGGGATCTTCGATGCGCTGGACGGCTTCGTCGCCCGCGCCACCGGCACCAGTTCCGAATTCGGCGTGCAGCTCGATTCGATTGCGGACGTGATGAATTTCGGCTGCGCGCCCGCGCTGCTGTTGTACTGCTATGGCTTCGTGCCGATGGGGCCTGCCGATCCCACGCTGCTGCGCGCCGGCGGCATCGCCGCGTTCTTCTTCGTTGCCTGCGGCGCCTTGCGGCTGGCGCGATTCAACGTCAATGTCGGCCGCACCGACCCCAAATACTTTGTCGGCATGCCCATCACTGCGGGCGCCGCCTGTGTCGCGTCCGTCGTCGTGGCATGGCCCGCGCCGGCCGATACGTCGGCACAAGGCTGGGCGATCGTCGCACTGCTGTTCATCGTCGGCAGCCTGATGGTGTCGACGGTGCGCTTCCCCAGCTCGAAGCAGAAAAAAAGCACGGCGGCGCTGGTCGTCCTCGCCGTCAACGTGGGACTTCTCGTCTGGCTGCGGGCGTATTACTTCGTGCTGTTCTTCGTTGTCTATATCGCCGGCACGCTGGCGCTGAACCTGGCGTGGAAGCGCGGTTTCCGCGCGATTCCCCCGCCGATCGTGTACGAAGACTGATGCTTTAAGCCACCTCGTGGCCGCGGGCGGCGCGCAGGATCTCGAACCACTGCTGGCGGCTCAGCGTGAAGCGAGTGGCCTCCACTGCTTCCGCGATCGCTTCGATGCGTCCGCTGCCTGTCAGCGGGATCGGTGCGCTGGGCAGCTGCATGATCCACGCGAAGACGACGCTGGCGAACGGCCGGCCCGTTTCGGCAGCCACCTCCCGGATCTTCGCGCGCAGCGGCGTGCCCGCGGCATCGTCGCCGAACAGCCGGCCGCCGGCCAGCGGCGACCAGATCATCGGTGCCACGCCCTTGTCCTGCAGGCCGTCGAAGGTTTCGTCGAACATCGGCGCCAGCTGCAGCGGCGAGAACTCCACCTGATTCGTGGCCAGCGGAATGCGGCGGTGCAGGCATTCGAACTGGTGCCGCGTAAAATTGGAGACGCCGAAGTGGCGCACCTTGCCCGCCGCGCGCAGCGCTTCGAACGTTTCGGCGATCTCGTCGAAGTCCATCAGCGGATCGGGGCGGTGGATCAGCAGCAGGTCCAGGTGCGTCGTGCGCAGCGCCTTGAGCGAATTGTCGACGGACGCGCGGATGTGCTGCGCCGTCGTGTCGTAATGCTGGATCGTGTGCGCCGGGCGGGCGGCCGACTTCAGCTTGATGCCGCACTTGCTGACGATCTGCATGCGCTCGCGCAGCGAAGGCTGCAGCGCCAGCGCCTCGCCGAACAGCTCTTCGACGCCATAGCCGCCGTAGATGTCGGCGTGGTCGAAGCTGGACACGCCCAGTTCCAGGCACTGCTCGATGAACGCCAGGCGCTGCTGCGGCGTCATGCGCCACTCCGCCATCCGCCACATGCCGGCCACGATGCGCGACAACGCGAGGCCGTCTTCGGAGGTGCGGACGATGGGGCAGGGCGGGTGGACGGTGGTCATGGCAGTGGCTTTCCTTGGCGATGGAGGGTAGTAGGATTATAGTGCGAGCGCAGGCAAAAGTCGGGGACAGGCACCTTTCTCAGGGCCGAAGAGGCCCCGAGAAAGGTGCCTGTCCCCAGTCGCTTCCCGAATAAAAAAGCGGCCCGCAGGCCGCAAAGGTGAGAACGGACGCGCAGCCTTGGATTTCCGCGCGCCAGGGACTGTTCTCGATGAAAGCTGTGGAAGCCGTCGTCCTCAGAAGCGGTACATCACTGAAGCCTCCCAGGTGCGGCCGAACAGCGGCCGGGCGTTGATCGGGCCCGAGCCGCCCGTCGTCAGGCGCGAATTGCCTTCCGTGAGACCCAGCTCGTTGGACAGGTTCGTGCCGCTGACGCGCAGCTCGATCTTTTCGCCCAGGCGGAACACGGCGCCCAGGTCGACGGTTTTGTACGACGGCAGGTACTGTTCGTTCATCTGATCGGCCCAGCGGTCGCCGATGTACGTGTAGGTGCCGTACAGTTTCAGCTCGTTCTCGCCCAGCGGGATGCGGTAGGACGGCGTGAAGCGGTACTGCAGCTTCGGCTGGCGCTGGACGTCCTTGCCGGCGGTATTCGGGTTGTCCTTGTATTCCGAGTTCTGCCAGTCGCCCGTCAGGGTCAGCGTCAGGTCGCGGATCGGGCGCAGCGCCAGTTCGAATTCCACGCCATTGCCCTTCGAGCCGCTGGTCGAATACAGCACGGTGCCGTCGGCCAGCAGCTGCTGGAACGAGATGCCGTCGAACTTTGTGTGGAAGTAGTTGATGTAGGCGCTGTACAGCTGCGTGGCCGTCTTGAAGCCCACTTCGAACTGCTGGATTTTCGGTGTCGGCAGGAAGTCGCGGTTGTTCACCTGCGCCTGCGTGCCGGCGTTGCGCAGGTCGTCGAACGCGACGAACGTGTGGCCGGTGTTGGCGCGGGCGAAGATGCTGGCGTCGCGGGCCAGCTTGAAGTTGCCGCCGATGGTGAACGAATTCGCCGAGTCGGTACGCGTCAATGCCGTGTTGGCGCCCGTCGGCATCGATGTGGCGTTGTTGTAGACCGTCAGCGGATTGTTGTCCGTGTCGCCCGTCGTCAGGTTGGAGACCGTAGCGTCGAGCTTCTGGCGCTCGCGGCGGATGCCGCCATCGATCTTGATGCGGTCGTTGACCTTCCATTCGTTGGCAATGAACAGGGCCGTGTTGCTGCCGTCGTACGACGCGACGGGCGCGTAGTTGACAGGGCCTTCCTTGCCCTGGTTCGAGACGATCACGCCGTTATTCAGGCGCACGTCGATCAGGCGCGCGTTCGGCACGGCCGTCATCAGGTGGCTGTTCCCCAGGTACCAGACGTCGTCCGACGAGTAATTGGCGAAGTAGCCGCCGATCGTCACCGTATTGTCCTTCATCCATTCACGGCTGACGCGGATCTCGTCCGTGAACGACTGCAGCTGCTTCTCCACCGCCCACAGGCCGGCCTGCACCACCTGCTGGTTGTCGGAGACGGCCGTGCCGTCCAGGTACGTGGCCGTGGCGCGTGTCCCGCCATGGGTCGCCAGCGCGGTGGCGTTGTAGGCGCCCATCGACAGCGGGTTATTCCCCGTGAACATGGCGATCGTATTCAGGTCGCCGTCAAAGTAGTTGAACTTGTTCGAGACGTTCCAGCCGGAGATTGTCTGCGCGAAGTCGACGCCGAACACGGTGGACTTCAGACCGCGGCCGTCGCCCAGGTCGTAGTTCAGCGTGCGGCCGGGACCCGCTTCCACGGTGAAGCGGCGCATCTCGCCGCTCATCAGGGTGCCCTTGAGCGGATCGAAGCCGGGGAATTCGTCGATCGTGCGGCCTTCGTTCGACGAGATCAGGGGCACGCCCGTGTAGAACGCATTCTTGTCGTCGGTGCGGCGGGCGTAGAACGTCACTTCGCCGCCATCGAGCTTGCGCGTCAAGGTGGCCGTCAGCTGGCCGCCCTTGTCCGCCGGGAAGCCGGCGTCGCGCACGCCGTTCGTGTTGCGATAGAAGCCGCCGACCGTGCCATACCAGCCGTCCGAGATTTTGCCGCCGTAGAAAACGTCGACGCGACGCAGCTCGCCCGTGCCCGTCGAGAAGCGGATGGACCCTTCCGGCGTCTCCGTCCCCTTTTTCAGGATGAAGTTCATCGTGGCGCCGGGCTGTCCGTTCGAGAAGATCGTGCTCGGGCCGCCGCGCAGCACTTCGACGCGCTCGATGGTGTCGTCGAGGCGGAACGCGGACGAGCCTTCGAAGAACGACAGCGTCGGCACCGGGTAGATCGGATTGCCCATCAGCTGCACGGAGACGAACGGCGAATCGGAGCCGGACGGGAAGCCGCGCACTTCGATGTTCGCGCCGGCCTGGCCGCCCGTCGCCTCGGCATAAACGCCGGGGACCAGCTTCAGGATGTCGGCCGTGCTGCTGGGCGCCGCCTGCTTCAGCTGTTCTTCCGACGCCGTCGTGATGGAGAACGCGGAATCGAGCTTGCGCACGCCGCCGGACGTGGCGACGCCCGTCACGACCACTTGCTGGAGTTCCGTCTGGACGGCGTCGGCGCGGGCAGCGCCTGTCTGGCCGGCGCCGCTGGCACCGCTGGTGTCCGCCGCTTGGGCTTGCGCCGCCGGCGCGGTGTCGGTCTGGGCGTGCGCCTGGCTTGCCAACGTCAGGATGGCCAGCGAGATGGACGAGTGCAGGAACGTGCGAGGGATGTTCATGGTGATGGGCTTTCTTTCTAGGATTGTCGTCTCCGGGACAAGTGACGGCCCTGCATCAAGGCCGCCGTTCCCGCTGCTGTCAAACGTTGTGAAGCAGATGTGGCTGCCATTGAAACAACAAATGATATCGATGTCAATCTAAATGTTATCGATGTCATTTCGCGTGACACCGTTGCCGAATCTGTCATAATGCCCCCAGCTTTTTTCCACCAAACACTGTTGAGCATTCCCATGGCACCACCGAAACCCGTCGACTCCGGCCTGACAATGGAAGATCTGGCCAGAGTGGCGGGCGTCTCGAAAATCACCGTCTCCCGGGCGTTGCGCAACAGTCCGCTGGTGACGGAGGCGACGCGGGAAAAGGTGCGAAAAATTGCT
>Ga0265798_10001074_pt1 | contig 43454 bp, 44 predicted proteins | sample P3T30metagenome_FD_192430 | JGI IMG/M metagenome (GOLD analysis project Ga0265798, IMG submission 192430) | Plant litter microbial communities from East Loma Ridge, Irvine, California - P3 T30 | ecosystem: Environmental > Terrestrial > Plant litter > Unclassified | place: USA: California... | reverse complement strand
AACGTGCACGCCATTGGCGATGCCGGCAACCGGCAGATCCTCGACAGCTATGCGGCGCTGCTGAAGAAATACCCCGGCGCTCAGCTGCGCCATCGCATCGAGCATGCGCAGGTGGTGGCGCTGGCGGACATCCCGCGTTTTAAAACCCTGGGCATCATCCCGTCGATGCAGCCCACGCACGCCACGTCCGACCAGAACATGGCCGAGCAGCGCGTCGGTCCGCAGCGCATCGAAGGCGCGTACGCCTGGCGCACGTTCCTGAAGCAGGGCGACCGCATCGCCTGCGGCTCCGACTTCCCCATCGAGTCGCCCAATCCGTTCGAAGGCATCCACGCCGCCGTGACGCGCCAGGACATGCGCGGCGTGCCGGCCGCCGGCTGGCACAAGGAGCAGGCGATGACGTTGCGCGAAGCGTTCCGCTGCTTCACGCTCGATGCCGCCCATGCCGCGCGCCAGGAGAAGGTGGTCGGTTCGCTGGAAGCGGGCAAGTGGGCCGATTTCGTCATCACCGACCGGGATCTGTTTGCGATTCCCGCCGGGGAGATCGGCAAGGTCGGCGTCCTGGAGACCTGGGTGGGCGGCAAGCAGGTCTACAAGAAGTAAATCACCTCAGCGGCCCATGCCGTTCAAGGCGGCCAGCGCATCGGCCGGCAGTGCCAAGTCCGTGGCGGCCATGTTTTCGTGCAGGTGCGCGACCGACGACGTGCCGGGGATGACGAGGATGTTGGGCGCGCGCTGCAGCAGCCAGGCAATCGCCACCTGCATCGGCGTGGCGCCCAGCTTCTCCGCCACGCCCGACAGCGTGGCCGAATCGAGCGGCGAGAAGCCGCCCAGCGGGAAGAACGGCACGTAGGCGATGCCGTCGGCGGCCAGCGTGTCGATCAATGCGTCGTCGTCGCGGTGCACCAGGTTGTACTGGTTCTGCACGCAGGCGATGGGCACGATGCGGCGCGCATCGCTCACCTGTTTTGACGTCACGTTGCTCAGGCCAATGTGGCGCACGAGACCCTGTTCGCGCAGTTCCGCCAGCACGGCCAGAGGTTCTTCCAGCGAGCCTTCGGCGGGGACGTGCACGTCGAACATTGCGCGGAGGTTCACCACTTCCAGCGTCTCCAGCCCCAGGTTGCGCAGGTTGTCGTGCACGGCCCCAATCAGCTCATCGCGGCCAAAGGCCGGCAGCCAGGCGCCATCCGCGCCGCGCCGTGCGCCGATTTTCGTGACGATGGTGAGGTCTTCCGGGTATGGATGCAGTGCCTCGCGGATCAATTGATTGGTGACGTGCGGGCCATAGAAATCCGACGTGTCGATATGGTTCACGCCGGCCGCGACGGCGGCCCGCAGCACGGCGCGAGCGGCCTCCGGATCGCGCGGTGGACCGAACACGCCCGGTCCGGCCAGTTGCATGGCGCCGTAGCCGAGGCGTTTGACGGTGCGTCCGCCCAGTTGGTAGGTATTTGCGGTCATCTTGTTCTCCCTGGTGAATGTGTGAACGAAGCATAAGTCCCGGCGCGCTGCGCGATAAGCCGGTACAGTGTGGATGGGTTGTACGAAAATACGCACAATAAGGAATAGCATGCAGGTCGATCTTGGAGATTTGAACGCCTTCGTTGCGGTGGCGCGCGCAGGCGGTTTCCGCGATGCCGCGCGGTTAAAAGGCGTCTCGGCCTCCGGGCTGAGCGAAGCCGTGCGCCGGCTGGAGCAGCGCCTTGGCGTGCGGCTGCTCAATCGCAGCACGCGCAGCGTCGTGCCGACCGAGGCGGGACGCGGGCTGCTGGAGCGGCTGGGCCCCGCGCTGCACGAGGTGGAACTGGCGCTCGACGTGGTAAACGGCTTTCGCGACCGGCCCACGGGCACGTTGCGCCTGAACGTGCCGATGGTGGCCACGCGCCTGGTGCTGCCCCACATCGTGCCGGCGTTCCTGGCGGCGTACCCGGACATCGTGCTGGACGTGATCACGGAAGACACCTTTGTCGACATGCTGGCCGCCGGCTGCGATGCCGGCATCCGCTACGAGGAGCGGCTTGAGCAGGACATGATCGCCGTGCCCATCGGCCCGCGCGTGCAGCACTTTGCCGCGGCCGCGTCACCCGCGTACCTGGCGCACCACGGGCATCCGGCCCATCCGGGCGAGCTGACGAAGCACGCTTGCCTGGGCGGGCACTTCGCCGGCACCACGCCGATCGAATGGACGTTCGAGCGCGACGACGAAATCATCAACATCCTGCCGCGCGGCCCGCTGCTGGTGCGCCTTGGCGGTGCCGCCGACCTGGCCGTCACGTCGGCCATCGCCGGCACAGGCATCGTCTATCTGTTCAAGGACTGGCTGCAGCCGCACTTCGACAGCGGCGCGCTGGTGCCCGTGCTGGAGCCGTGGTGGCAGAGCTTTTCCGGCCCGTTCCTGTACTACCCGGGCCGGCGTCTCGTGCCGGCGCCGCTGCGCGCGTTCATCGACTTCATCCGGGCAAATGGTTCTTGACTTCGGTTGTATAGACAACTTATCCTTGTGCTATCCATTCTGAGGAGACGCCGCCATGAGCCAGCCGCACGAACACAACGACGATCCACGCTTCGACGCCAGCCGCGACATCCGCGCGCCACGCGGGCCCGAACGGGTCTGCAAGACGTGGGGCGCGGAAGCGGCCTACCGGATGATCCAGAATAATCTGGACAAGGAAGTGGCGGAAAACCCGAAGCACCTCGTCGTCTACGGCGGCATCGGCCGCGCCGCGCGCAACTGGGAATGCTTCGACCAGATCCTGGCATCGCTGAAGGAACTGGGCGAGGAAGAGACCCTGCTGATCCAGTCCGGCAAGCCGGTCGGCGTGTTCCGCACGCATGCGGACGCGCCGCGCGTGCTGATCGCGAACTCCAACCTCGTGCCGAAGTGGGCCAACTGGGAACACTTCAATGAGCTGGACCGCAAGGGCCTGTTCATGTACGGCCAGATGACGGCCGGCAGCTGGATCTACATTGGCACGCAGGGCATCGTGCAGGGCACGTACGAAACGTTTGCCGAGGCGGGGCGCCAGCATTTCGGCGGCGACCTGGCCGGGCGCTTGGTGCTGACGGCGGGCCTGGGCGGCATGGGCGGCGCGCAGCCGCTGGCCGCGACGATGGCCGGCGCCGTGTCGCTGACGATCGAATGCCAGCAAAGCAGCATCGACTTCCGCCTGCGCACGCGCTACCTGGACAAGCAGGCGGCCAGTGTCGATGAAGCGCTGGCGCTGGTGCGCGAGCACAAGGACAAACGCGAAGCCATCTCCATCGGCCTGCTGGGCAATGCGGCCGACATCCTGCCGCAGCTCGTGCAGAAGGCCAGGGAGGGCGGTCTGGTACCGGACCTCGTGACCGACCAGACGTCCGCCCATGACCTGATCAACGGCTACCTGCCGCAGGGCTGGAGCGTGGCGGACTGGAAGGCGGCGCAGCACGACCCGGCACGTCACGCGGATCTGAAAGCGGCGGCCGCGAAATCGTGCGCGGTGCACGTGCAGGCGATGCTGGACTTCCAGGCGCTGGGCGCCAGGGTGGTCGATTACGGCAACAACATCCGGCAGGTGGCGTTCGACGAAGGCGTGAAAAACGCGTTCGACTTCCCCGGCTTCGTGCCGGCCTATATCCGCCCGCAGTTCTGCGAAGGGCGCGGGCCGTTCCGCTGGGTGGCGCTGTCCGGCGACCCGGAGGACATCTATAAAACGGATGCGAAAATCAAGGAGCTGTTCCCGCACCACGCCAACGTGCACCGCTGGCTGGACATGGCGCGCGAACGCATCGCGTTCCAGGGCCTGCCTGCGCGCATCTGCTGGCTGGGCCTGGGCGAGCGCCACATCGCCGGTCTCGCGTTCAACGAAATGGTCAAGAACGGCGAACTGAAAGCGCCGATCGTCATCGGCCGCGACCACCTGGACACGGGCTCCGTCGCCAGCCCGAACCGCGAAACGGAAAGCATGAAGGACGGCACCGACGCCGTCTCCGACTGGCCGCTGCTGAACGCGCTGCTGAACACCGCGGGCGGCGCCACGTGGGTGTCGCTGCACCATGGCGGCGGCGTGGGCATGGGCTATTCGCAGCACTCCGGCGTCGTCATCGTGGCCGACGGCACGGAGGAAGCAGCGAAACGTCTGGCGCGCGTGCTCGTCAACGACAGCGGCTCGGGCGTCATGCGTCACGCCGACGCGGGTTACGATACCGCCGTGGCCTGCGCCAAGCGCAATGGCCTGAATCTGCCAATGATCAAATAACCGAGTAATGAAGATGACGCAACCGAACCTCACCCTCACCCTGAATCCCGGCAAGCTGACGTTGGCCGAACTGCGCGCCGCCTGGACGGCGCACGGTCCCATCGCGCTGGCTGCCGAGGCCTATCCCGTCATCGACGCCTCGGCGCAGGCGGTGCAGGCCATCGTCAAGAAGGGCGACGCCGCCTACGGCATCAACACCGGTTTCGGCCTGCTGGCGAAGACCCGCATCCCGGACGACAAGCTGGAGCAACTGCAGCGCAACCTGATCCTGTCGCATTCCGTCGGCACGGGGGACCTGATGCCCGACCACGTCGTGCGCCTCCTGATGCTGATGAAGATCGGCAGCCTGGCACGCGGCTATTCCGGCATTCGCGCCATCGTCATCGACACGCTGATCGCGCTGTACAACGCCGGCATCATGCCGGCGATTCCCGTCAAAGGTTCCGTGGGCGCCTCCGGCGACCTGGCGCCGCTGTCGCACATGACTCTCGCCATCCTGGGCGTGGGCGAAGTGCGCGTCAAGGGTGAGCTGATGCAGGCGGCGGACGCGCTGAAGTCCGCCGGCATCGCCCCCGTCGTGCTGGCGGCCAAGGAAGGCCTGGCGCTGATCAATGGCACGCAAGCCTCGGCGGCGCTGGGGCTGCATGGCCTGTTCATGGCCGAGCGTCTGCTGGAGGCGGGCATGGTGACGGGGTCGCTGTCGCTGGACGCGGCCAAGGGCAGCGATGCGCCGTTCGACGCGCGCGTGCACGAAGTGCGCGGCCAGCCGGGGCAGATCGCCGCGGCGGCCATCTACCGTCAGCTGGTGACGGGCAGCGCCATCCGCGCATCGCACCTCGTCGGCGACGAGCGGGTGCAGGACCCGTACTGCCTGCGCTGCCAGCCGCAGGTGATGGGCGCGTGCATGGACCTGATCGCCAACGTCACCCGCACCCTGCTGATCGAAGCGAACGCCGTCACCGACAACCCGCTGCTGTTCCGCGATGGCGACGAGGTGAATATCGTCTCGGGCGGGAATTTTCACGCGGAGCCGGTGGCGTTTGCCGCCGACACGCTGGCGCTGGCCATCGCGGAGATCGGCAGCATCGCCGAGCGCCGCATCGCGCTGCTGATCGACGCGACCCTGTCCGGCCTGCCGCCGTTCCTCGTGCGCGAGCCCGGCGTCAATTCCGGCTTCATGATCGCCCACGTGACGGCGGCCGCGCTGGCGTCGGAAAACAAGTCGCTGGCGCATCCGGCCAGCGTCGACACGATTCCCACGTCCGCCAACCAGGAGGACCACGTCAGCATGGCCACGTTCGCGGCGCGCCGGCTGGACGAAATGGCGCACAATACGGCGGCCATCATCGGCATCGAGCTGCTGGCCGCGGCGCAGGGCATCGACTTCCACCGGCCGCTGCGCACGTCGCCGCACCTGGAGCACGTGCACGCGCAGCTGCGCCAGAAGGTGCCGTTCTTCGACGCGGACCGTTATTTCGCACCCGATATCGAGGCGGCCAAGCAGATGGTGTTGAAAGGCGAGCTGTCCGCCACGTGCCGCAACCTGTTCACGCCACTGCATCCATAACGAGAGGGAAGCCCATGGATTATCGCTTCAGCGCCGGAGAGGTGCCACTGCTGGTATCGATGCCGCACGTGGGCACCGATATTCCCGACGATATCGCCGCCACGCTGGCGCCATGTGGCCTGCTCAAGGCCGATACCGACTGGCACCTGGAGCAGCTGTACGGTTTCCTGGGCGAGCTGAAAGCCTCCACGCTGGCGGCGCGCTGGTCGCGCTACGTGATCGACCCGAATCGTCCGCCGGAAAACACGAACCTGTATCCGGGCCAGGACACGACGGGCCTGTGCCCCGTCGATACGTTCGGCCGCGAGGCGCTGTACCTGGAGGGCAGGGCGCCGGACGAGGCGGAAGTACAGCGTCGGCTGGCGCTGTACTGGCAGCCGTACCACGACCGCCTGCGCGCGGAGCTGGACCGGCTGCTGGCGCTGCACGGCCGCGTGGTGCTGTGGGAGGCGCATTCGATCGCATCCGTCGTCCCGCGCTTCTTTGAAGGGAAGCTGCCGGACCTGAATTTCGGCACCGCGGATGGCGCCAGCTGCGCTGCGGAATTGACCTCGCGCGTGACGCAAACGGCGCGGGCGGACGGCAAGTTCACCGTCGCCGTCAACGGCCGCTTCAAGGGCGGCCACATCACCCGTCATTATGGCCGCCCCGAGCTGGGCATCCACGCCGTGCAGCTGGAGATGTGCCAGTCCACGTACATGGACGAGACGCCACCGTTCGGCTACCGTCCCGACCTGGCGGGACAGGTGCAGCCGGTGCTGCGCACGATGCTGCAGGCCGCGATCGACTGGGCGCGGGCGTGACTGCGCTGTTCTGCCGCCGCGCGCTGCTGCCCGAGGGCTGGCGCAACGACGTGCTGCTGCGCTGGGATGCGCGCGGCCTGCTGACGCAAGTCACGCCCGATGCCGTCGCGCCGGCCGATGCCGAAGTGGCGCAGCTGGTCCTGCCCGGCATGGTCAACCTGCACTCGCACAGTTTCCAGCGCGCGCTGTCCGGCATGACGGAAATCGCGGGCGAAGATCCCGACAGCTTCTGGACGTGGCGCGACCTGATGTACCGCTTCGCGCGCCAGATCACGCCGGAGCAGATGGAGGCCATTGCCGCCCAGCTGTTTTCGGAATGCCTGCGGCACGGCTACACGTCGGTTTGCGAATTCCACTATGTGCACCGCCAGCCCGATGGCGCGTTATACGCGGATATCGCCGAGACGGCCCGGCGGGTCGTGGCCGCCGCGCAACTGGCCGGCATCGGGATCACGATGCTGCCCGTGCTCTACAGTTATTCGGGATTCGGCGACGCGCCGCTCAAACCCGAGCAGGCCCGTTTCCGCACGGATGCGGAGGACGTGCTGAACATCGCGTCCGCCCTGGAACCGTTGCGCGGCACGATGCTCGAAGTGGGCGTGGCGCCCCATTCGCTGCGCGCGGCCTCGGTGCGGCAGATCGGCACCGTGCTGGCGGGGCTGCCGGCCGGGCGCCCGGTGCATATTCATATTGCCGAGCAGCTTGGGGAGGTGCGGCAGTGCCAGGAGCATGGCGGGCGCCGCCCGGTGCGGTACCTGTTTGATAATCTTTCGGTTGACTCGCGCTGGTGTCTGGTCCACGCTACGCACCTGGACGATGACGAAACGGCCATGCTGGCGGCGAGCGGTGCCGTGGCGGGGCTGTGCCCGACAACGGAGGCGAACCTGGGCGACGGCCTGTTCCCGCTGGCGCCCTACCTGGCGCAGGGCGGCCGGTTCGGCGTGGGCAGCGACAGCCACGTGTCGCAAAGCCCCGTGGAAGAATTGCGCTGGCTGGAATACGGCCAGCGCCTGGTGCGGCAGGGGCGCAATATCGCCGTGACGCCGCACGAGCGGCGGGTGGGCAATCACCTGTGGCAGGCGGCACTGGCCGGGGGCGCGCAAGCGGCCGGCCGTGCGGTGGGCGCGTTGGCGGTGGGGTATTGCGCGGACGTGCTGGTGCTGGACGACAGCCACCCGAATCTTTACGGGCTGGCGGCGCCGGATGTGCTGAACGGCTTCATCTTCAGCGGCAACGACAATCTGGTACGAGATGTGTTGGCTGGCGGACGGTGGGTCGTGCGCGGCCAGAAGCACGTGGCGCAACAGGCCATCGCCGCGCGCTTCCGACAGACGCTGGCCAAACTGCGCGAGTTGCGATCATGACGACGCTGATTCAGTATGCAAGCCTGAACCCCACGCCATGGAAAAACGGCGGGGGCTGCACGACGGAGATCCTGGCATCGCCCCCCGGCGCCACATTGCACGATTTCGACTGGCGCATCAGCCTGGCGACGATCGCGCAGAGCGGGCCGTTTTCCGTCTTCCCCGGCATCGACCGCACGCTGACCCTTGTCGACGGCGGCAATGTCGTGCTGGACGTGGGCAACGAGCGCAAGGTGGCATTGTCGGAACGCGAGCCGGTGGTCGCGTTTCCCGGCGAGGTGCCTGTTTCCGCCACCGTCGACGGTGTACCGACGACGGACTTCAACGTGATGACGCGCCGCGAGCGCTGTTCGCACCAGCTGGAACGGCGCGTGGTGCGCGATTACTCCATCCTTGAGCGGCGCAGCGCGCTGACGGTGCTGTTCCTGGCCGAAGGCGAGACGCTGACCGTGTACAGCAGCCGCGAACGCATGGCGCTGGTGCGCTATGATGCGGTGGTACTCGACCGCGAGGAAGTGTGGACGCTGGAAGCGCCCAGCGCCACCGTCTTCATCGTCGACATCATGCCCAACGAGGAGGACGACTAGCGCATGACCCAGTGGGATTTGTTGATCACGAACGTCCACCTGGCCCGCATGACGGGCGGTGGCTACGGCGAGCTGCGTGACGGCGCGATCGCCGTGCGCGACGGCCGCATCGCCTGGCTTGGTGACGCCACCGACGCCGCGCGGCAGGGCGAAGCCCGCGAGGTGCGCGATGGCGGCGGCTGCTGGCTGACGCCCGGGCTGGTCGACTGCCATACCCACATCGTCCACGCCGGCAACCGCAGCGACGAATTCGAGGCGCGGCTGAACGGCGCCACGTATGAGGACATCGCGCGCGCCGGCGGCGGCATCATGTCCACCGTGCGCGCCACCCGCGCCGCCAGCGACGAAGAGCTGCTGGCAGCGAGCCTGCCGCGCATCGCCAGCCTGTTGGCCGAAGGCGTGACGACCCTCGAGATCAAGTCCGGCTATGGGCTCGACCTGACCTCCGAAGCGAAGATGCTGCGCGTCGCGCGCAAGGTGGGGCAGACGCTGCCCGTGCGCGTGGTGACGACATTCCTCGGCGCGCATGCGCTGCCGCCGGAATTCGCGGGCCGGCCGGATGCTTACGTGGACGCCGTCTGCGCGATGATTCCCGCGCTGGTGGAAGAAGGGCTGGTCGATGCCGTGGACGCCTTCTGCGAGCGCATCGGCTTTACCAATGCGCAGACGCAGCGCGTGTTCGAGGCGGCGCGTACGCACGGCCTGCCCGTCAAGCTGCATGCCGAGCAGTTGTCCGACCAGCAGGGTGCGCAGCTCGTTGCCCGCTTCAATGGCCTGTCGGCCGATCACCTGGAACACCTGAGCGAAGCGGGCATCGCCGCCATGGCGCAAAGCGGCACTGTGGCCGTGCTGCTGCCGGGCGCCTACTACTTCCTGCGCGATACGACGCCGCCGCCGGTTGCCGCACTGCGCGCGGCCGGCGTGCCGATGGCGGTCGCCACGGACAACAACCCGGGCACGTCGCCGATGACATCCCTGCTGCTGGCCATGAACATGGCATGTACGTTGTGGCGCCTGACGCCATTGGAAGCGCTGGCCGGCTGCACGATCCACGGCGCCCGCGCGTTGGGACTGGCCGACGACATCGGCACGCTGGAACCCGGCAAACGCGCCGACTTTGCGCTGTGGCGCATCGCCCGGCCCGCGGACCTCAGCTACGCCATCGGCTTCAATCCGTGCGCGGCGGTCGTCAACGAGGGCGTGTGGCGGGCCGTGTAATGCGGGCGCTGTGCGCTACGTTGCTGCTTGCCGCGCTGCCGGCGCTGGCCGATGACGTGCTGCGCGTGGGCTCGAAGCGTTTCACGGAGTCGTACATCCTGGCCGAAGTGGTGACGCAGACGGCGGCGCCGTACGCGCGCACGGAACACCGGCAGGGGCTGGGCAACACGGCCATCGTATTGGAGGCTCTGAAGAACGGCAGCATCGACGTCTATCCCGAATATGTCGGCACGATCGACCAGGAGATCCTGAAGCACGACAAGCCGGCGTCGCTCGAGCAGATCGGGCGCGAATTGGCGCCGATGGGCCTGGGCATCGCGATCCCGCTGGGCTTCAATAACACCTACGCGCTGGCGGTGCGGGGCGATACGGCCGGTGTGCGCACCTTGTCCGACCTGGCCACGCGGGGCCAGCTGCAATTTGGCCTGTCGCACGAATTCATCGGCCGGGCCGACGGCTGGCCGGGCCTGCGCCAGCGCTACCACCTGCCGCAAGAGCCGCGCGGCCTGGATCACGGCATCGCGTACGAAGCGCTGGCGCAGCGCCAGGTCGACGTCATCGACATCTATTCGACGGACGCCAAGATCGGCCGCTACAAGCTGACCGTGCTGGAAGACGACAAGGCATACTTCCCCCGCTATGACGCGGTGCTGCTGTACCGCCTCGACGCCGCCAGACGCTTCCCCGCCGCCTGGGCCGCGCTGCAGAAGCTGGAAGGCCGCATCTCCGCCACGGACATGATCGCCATGAACGGCGCCGCCGAACTGCAAGGGCAACCGTTCGCGACGATCGCCAAAAATTGGCTGACGAATCACTCGGCTGAGCCCGTGTCCACCTTGGGGTCACACCCTGACAAGGACACAAGCTCAGCCGCGCAAAAATTCTCCAGAGTGTTGTTTGCTTCCGACCTCGGCCGCCTGACGGGCCAGCACGTACTGCTGGTTGCGCTGTCCGTGCTGCTGGCCTGCCTCGTCGGCATCCCGCTCGGCATCGTGGCGGCCTACCAGGCTCGGCTGCGTCAGAGCGTGCTGGGCCTGGCGGGGATGCTGCAGACGATCCCGTCGCTGGCGCTGCTGGCGATGCTGATCCCGCTGCTGGGCCGCATCGGCATCGTGCCGGCGCTGGTGGCGTTGTTTGTCTACGCGCTGCTGCCGATCGTGCGTAACACGTGCACCGGCCTGGCCGGCGTGCCGCGCGGACTGCAGCAGGCCGGGCTGGCATTGGGACTGAACCGCCGGCAGCGGCTGTGGCACGTGGAATTACCACTGGCGTTGCCGGTGATCCTGGCAGGCGTCAAGACGGCCGCCGTGATGAGCGTGGGCACAGCCACGATTGCCGCCTTTATCGGCGCGGGCGGTTACGGCGAGCGCATCACGACGGGGCTGGCGCTGAACGACAACAATATGATGCTGGCGGGCGCGATTCCCGCCGCGGTGCTGGCGCTGTTGACGCAGGCGTTGTTCGAGCTGGTGGAGCGGCGCTTTGTGGTACGTCAGGTGCGCAGCTGAAAACTGTAAGCAAATGCCCGGCCGTGGTAAGCATTTGTAAAGGGAGCAGGCACGGCGGGGACGGGGCGATTATATTGAACCCGTCGATTCATCTCCCCTCCCATATGACACTGGGTTGTCCCCACGCCGCGCGCGTGGGTTTTTTTTAGGCGCCGCGCGCCAGGTGCGTCAGTGCGTCCCCGGTGACGCGGCAGATGCGCCAGTCCGGCAGCACGTCCGCGCCCATCTTCTCGTAGAAGCTGATGGCGTTGGCGTTCCAGTCCAGTACCGACCATTCGAACCGGCCGCACTCGCGCTCGACAGCCAGCGCCGCCAGCGCAACCAGCATCTGTTTGCCATACCCCTTGCCGCGACGGTTCTGCTTGACGTACAGGTCTTCCAGGTACAAGCCCTTCTTGCACAGGAAGGTGGAGAAGTTATGGAAGAACAGCGCGAACGTGACGACTTCGCCGTTCTCCTCGCCGACGATGGCCTCGCATGGTGGCCGCACGCCGAACAGCGCATCCTGCAGCATGGCTTCGTTGGCGATGACCATGTGCTCCAGTTTTTCAAACACGGCCAGCTCGTGGATCATCGCGAAGATGGAGGAGACGTCGTCGGGACGGGCAGGGCGAATATTCAGGCTCATGAGGCTTTTTTCAAAAGGTCGGGATCGATGGCAACGACGGTTCTTGCCGGCGTCGGCGTGCGCAGCGCCCAGGCAACGCTGCCCAGGCACAGCACCATGCCGGCCCACTCAAGGATGCCGGGGCGGAAATGTTCGAGGCGGATCGACAGCAGCACGGAAATCACGGGTGTCACGACGCCGATGTACACGGCCTTGTGCGAGCCGATGCGGTCGATCAGCGTGAAGAAGCAGGCAAACGCGATGACGGAGCCGAACAGCGACAGGTAGATCAGCCCGGCCCAGTAACGCGCCGTGGGCGGCGCCATGAAGCGTTCGCCCGTCGCCAGCGCCCACAGCGCCACCAGCAACGTGCCCCACAGCATGCCCCAGGCCATCGTCAGCAACACGTTCGGCGACTGCTGGCGCACCTTGACGACGACAACGTTGCCGAACGAGCTGGCCAGGGTCGCCGTCAGCGCCAGGATCAGACCAAACAGGAAGTGACCCTGGCCACCGGCCAGGATGTCGCGGATGGCGTTGCCGATCGACTGGTAGAACAGCAGGATGACACCGGACACAGCCACGCTGCCCGCCGCCCACGTGCGCCAGCTCAGCGGGGTGCCCAGCACGAGCCGGCTGATCAGCGGGTTCCAGAACACCATCAATGCAAACAGCACGGCAACCAGTGCCGACACGAGGTATTGCTCGGCCGAATACGTGCAGATATAGCTGAGGCCGAACGTGGCGCAGCCTTGCAGGATCGTCCAGCGCTGGGCGCGCCAGGATAACGTCAGCTTGTCGCCGCGCAGCTTGCACCAGGCGAACAGCGCCGCGGACGCCAGCGCAAACCGGTAGACAACGGAAACGCTCGGTGGCACCTGTCCCAGTTGCAGAGTGATGGCCCAGAAGGTGGAACCCCAGATGAGGCTGGCGATAAGGAAAAGAAGCGAGGAAGGCATCGACGGAGTATACGGCGTCGTCAACAATTTCTCTATGGATATCAGCTGTTGTTGAGTTGCACAGTCCCGTTGACGCCTCTCAAGCGACATGCAGCCAGCCTAAACTTTGTCGCAGAGGAAAGTATTATTCAAAGACCAACTCGTCAAAAGGTGCTTTTGTGAGCAAACCCCTGCAGATGAAAGTCGCATCCCTCGTCGGCTATGTGGCCGTGCTGATGGTCACGCTGGTCATGTATTCGGAAGGGGCCGTGCCGGCCGGCTGGATCGTGCTGCGCGGCCAGTTATGACCAGCCCGATCAGTACGCCAGGTTGAACCGCCGGTAAAGGAAGCTCAGCACGAACAGCGGCCCGATCAGCAGGAAGCGCAGATCGTCGAAGAACGACGGCTTCTTGCCCTCGATCATGTGGCCGATGAACTGGCCGATCCAGGCCAGCACGAAGATCGCGATACACAACGGCAGCACGGTAATCGGCGGCAGCGCCGCCAGAATACCCACCATCACCAGCGCCATCACCAGCATTCCGGCCGCAAACGGCCGCGACAGCTTCCAGTAGTACGCCAGGCTCGTCGCCACGGCCGCGATGGCCACCAGCGGATGCAGCCACCACAGGAACCCCAGCAGCGACAGCATGATCAACGGCACGCAGACAAAGTGGATCAGCTCGTTGGTGGGATTGCGATGACTGTCGCTGTACTGGTCCAGCAGGGAATGGATGGTGCTCATTGTTCGTCTCCTGTGTCTGTGCACTTTGAACCGATTCTACACCGAAGCTTTGCCGCTACAATTCCGGCATGACCGCTCCTCTCACGGGCCTGGCGCCCGTTATCGACAGCAACACCCGCATCCTGATCCTCGGCAGCTTCCCCGGCGCCGCCTCGCTGGCGGCGCAACAGTACTACGCTCATCCGCGCAACGCGTTGTGGCCGATCCTGTCCGCGCTGACGGGGGAGGACCTCGTCAGCGTGCCCTACGCCGAGCGCCTGCCGCGCCTGCTGGCGCACGGCTTCGGCCTGTGGGACGTGCTGGGCGCCTGCGAGCGCGAGGGCAGCCTGGATTCGGCCATCCGCAACCCGGCAGCCAACGATTTCGAGCGGCTGCACCGGCTGTGTCCGGCCTTGGAAACCGTCGGATTCAACGGGCAGACGTCGGGAAAGTTCGCACCGCAGTTTGCCGCGGCGGGGTATCGGACGGTGGTGTTGCCGTCGACTTCGCCGGCGTATGCGGGGATGGGATTTGAGTTCAAGCTGGCGGCGTGGCGCGCCCTGCTCGGCGGTTCGGCGAAATAGCTCAGTACGCCCCAAACACCCGATCCAGCGCCGTCTGAATCGCCACCCGATGCTCCAGCGCCGAACCGGCACGCACCTTCAGTTCGGCGAGGGGAATCGCCCCCATCTGCGGCGTGTCGAGAAAGCACTCATGCCCGTCGACCTGGATGATGGGAAACAAATCGGCCGGCAGCGTTGCGGCGGAGAAGCCGCTCAGGCTGCGCAGCGGGATGACGATGTGTGTGGCAAGTCCGCTGATGACGTTGCTCTGCACTTCCACCAGGTACGGAATGCTGGCCTTGTTGCGGCCGGGGTTGGCGTAGAGGTCGAAACGCGCCATCAGAAGGCGCGCCATTCCTGCAGCGCCACGCCTTCCGTTTCCACCACGCTGTTGTAGCTGGCCAGGAAGTCGGCGTGTTGCGCATTCCACTGCTGTTCCTTGCGCGCCTGGATCTGTTCGCGCAGGCTCTGCTCGCACACCTGCGAGATGTTGATGCCGAAATCCTTTGCTTCCAGATAGACGTCCATCGCCAGCGTGATGTTGGTGGCTTTCTTGGCGGGCGGCTTTGCCGCGGTAGAGGGCAGTGATGCGTTCATGTGGGTGTTCCATGCGCATGGTTGATGTTGGATGCTTCGATTATACGCCGTCCGGATGGTTGCGGCGACTGGGCCGTCTGATCCGGATCACGCAATGTACGGCGAGCTCCCGGTGCCATCGTCCTCGGCCGCATGCAGCTGCGCCAGTACTGTCGTGGTATCCACCACGTGCGCGTATTCCCCTTCCAAGTTTGCCAGCGCCATCCAGTGCACCTCGTCTGCGCTGCGCGGGTTGCCGGCGTAGTCGTGCCGGGCGAAAGCGAACGTCGCGTCGGACACAACCTGCGTGATAAAGCCGAGATTGCCGGCCGTACGCGCGGTCGATTCCACGGAATTGTTGGTGCTGACCCCGGTGATGACGAGCCGGTCGATGCCGCGCACGTGCAGCCACGGTTCCAGCCCCGTGGCAATGAAACTGTCGGGCACGTTCTTCTCGACGACGTGGGCGCGCGGCGCCGGCAGGAAGCGCTGCTGGAACTCGACGCCGGGTTGTCCCGGCCAGAACGGCGAGCCCGGCGTGCGCGAGATGTGGCGCACGTGCACGATGGGCGCTCCCGTGCTGCGCCAGGCGTGCAGCAGCGTCGCGATATTCTCTTCCGCGTGCGGATTGTTGCGCTCGCCGGCGGCCGGGTCGGCCATGCCTTGTTGCATGTCGATGATGATCAGGGCGGGCAGCGGCATCGGGTCTCCTCTTCAAGCCTCTACGCTAGAATGCCTGATGACCGACAAAAACGTAAGCATCAGTAAATTCCTCTCGCTGATCCTGCGCCACGCGCCCGACACCATCGGCCTGACGCTCGACAAGAACGGCTGGGCCGACGTCGCCACCTTGCTGGAGCGGGCGCACGCCCACGGCAAGCGCTTTACGCTGGAAGAGCTGCGTGACGTCGTGGCCAGCAACGAGAAGCAGCGCTTTGCCTTCAGCGAAGACGGTCGCTCGATCCGCGCCAGCCAGGGACATTCCCTGAAATCCGTCGACCTGGAACTGGCGCCCGCCCAGCCGCCGGAGGTCCTCTACCACGGGACCGCCAGCCGCTTCATCACGGCAATCCGGAACGATGGCCTGAAGGCGCAGTCGCGCCAGCACGTGCACCTGTCCGAAGAGCGCGCGACCGCCGTCAGCGTGGGCACGCGCTACGGCGTGCCGGTCGTGCTGTCGATCCGCGCAGCGGCGATGGCGGCGCAGGGACACGTGTTCTACCGGTCCGACAACGGCGTCTGGCTGACGGACGCGGTGCCGCTGAAGTTCATCGATTTCCCCTGATTACAACACGCAGCACGGTATTTGTGCGCCGCACAAACAGCTGTGCTATACTCTGTTCTGTCGATGGAGTTGATTCCGTCGGCCCCTCCAGGTAACGCAGAGCAGGCGTGTGTAAAAGCCGCGATGCGAGTTTCGCCGGGAAGGTTGTCATACCAGACATTGGTCGAATTACACGTTGGAGGCACCATGCAGATAGCATGGGCGTCCGAAGCATCCGCACCACGCAGATAGCATGGGCTGGAGCAGCGATTCAAGCATTGGCATTACATTGAAACGAAGCCCGCAGCAAGCGGGCTTTTTTTTCACGAATTTATCCCCATATCGGTATGACGCAGCATCCGGCACCAGACGGCGTCCGGCAATGGCTCCGTGCCACCCACGAAAGGAATTATGGCTAAAGAAGAACTGATTGAAATGAACGGCCTCGTTACCGAAATCCTGCCCGAGATGCGTTTCCGCGTCGACCTCGATAACGGCCACAAACTCGTAGCATACACGTCGGGCAAAATGAAGAAAAACCACATCCGTATTCTTGCGGGTGATCGCGTCACGCTGGAACTGTCGCCCTACGATCTGAACAAGGGCCGCATCGTTTTCCGCCACATCGAGAACCGGGGCCCAGCGCCCAGCCATCAGGCCCGCCGCCGTTAATCGCGGTCGCAGCCGATAGTCCATCGCAGTACCCGTTCGCTGCATTCATCACGGGAGCGCAAAAAGCCGCCGCGGAGTTCCGCGCTGCGGCTTTTCGTCGTTAACCTTCCCCTTAGGCCGCCGTCGGCGCCGTTGCCGGCAGCGGTTGCGTGACGGCGAATTGCGTCGTCAGGAATTGGGCGATCTTCTGCTGCGTCGCCGGCAGGTACGGGATATTCATGTGATCCGAATCGGGCACGATTTCGTCCTGGTGGATGCGCGTCATCTGCGCCACCAGCTGGTCGGTGTGCGAGTGCGGCACCACATCGTCGCTGGCTGCGCGCAGCACGTACGTCGGCGCGCTCAGCAGTGACGCATATTTGACGGACTCGAACCGGTGCCGCAGCACAAAGCTGACGGGCACCACCCGGAACTTGCGCTGCGCCAGCGCCAGGATCGAATCGTACGGCGTGATCAAGACAACGGAGTGGGCTGGCCGCTCCTTGGCCACCTGCACCGCCACGCCCGAACCCAGGCTGCGGCCAACCACGGCCACGCGTTTCGCGTCCACGTTCTGGCGGCCGCACAGCCAGTCGAACAGCATGCAGCCATCTTCGACCATATGCTCTTCGCCGGGAACGCCGCGCGAATCGCCATAGCCGCGATAGTTCATCGCCAGCACCGTCATGCCCGGGAACAGGGTACCGGCATCGCGCACGACCCACGACACCTCTTCCGAGCGCCCGCCGAAGTAGACCACGGCCGGATGCGGGCCCGGCCCGTGCGGCGTCATCAGCCAGCCTGCCAGGCGCGTGCCATCGTTGGCACGCAGCACCACGGCACGCGTGCGATGGCCCGCGCTGCGGGGACTTTGCACCTCGCGGATCAGGGTCGGGTTGAACAGGAGCTTGCGCTGGCTGGCCGCGATCATGGAGACCATGCCGGCCCACAGGAAGCCCGCCACGCCGACAGCGGCCGCCACTTTTCGGGATGTACTCATGAGTAGAGTCTACTCCCAAACCCGGCGGCATGTTGTGGCAGTAATTGCGATTTTTGTATGAAAAGTTGTTGGAGGGTTAGGTAGGCAACATAGCCATCCGCAGGAAGGCGACTGTTCTCGCCGTGCGGACGAGCAAGGTATCCCGCGGCACGCAGCGACGTCGGGGGCAGGCACTGAAGTGCCAGTCCCCACGAGTCTCAGCGGTGGCGGGACTCGGCGCCTGCCGCGCGCAAACGGTCCAGCTTGGCGGCGTACAGCTCGTGATCCTGCCGTGTCGTGCTGGCACTGAGCGCCAGGCGCAGGTGCTCGGCAGCACCGTCCAGGTCGCCCAGCTTGTAGTCGGCGGCGGCCAGCCAGAAGTGGAATTCGTGGTACGTGGGGTCGCGCCGCAGTTCGCGCTGGAACAGCTCGCGCGCACGGCGATAATCGCCGGCCTGCATCGCCTCGCGGCCCAGGTTGAAATAGCGGAACGGCTGCTCCGGCTGCAGCCGCGCCAGCTTCGCCTTGAGCTCGCGCGCCTCGTCGAGGCGACCCTGGCGCTCGACCACCTGCGCCAGGTTCGACAGCGCCATCGCGCCCTTCGGATCGCGGCCCAAAGCATAGCGCAACGTCAGCTCGGCCTGCGCCAGGTCGCCGTGGCGGCGATAAACGACGGCCAGCGTGTTGTACGCGTACAGCAGGTTCGGATCGGCCAGCACGGCATTGCGCGCCCACCAGTAGGCATCCGTGAAATTGTCGCGCGCCAGCGCTTCCGCTGCGCGGTTGTTCATGAACATCGCCACGACGGTCTGGCGGCCGATGGGATAGCCTTCCGTCTGCCGGCCTTCCGGCGGTGGCTGGAAGTCGATGACGGTGTAGTTCTCGCGGTCGTAGCCGCCGGCCGCCTCGCGCATGATGCGGCCCAGCTTCAGGTTGACGTGGCCGCTGTTGAAGTAGATCTCGCCGCTGCGGCTCCAGCTGTCCTCCGTCGGCACGGTCTGGAACACGACGGGGATGTTCAGCTCCTGGGCCAGCGCGGCCGTCATGATGACGAGCGACAGGCAGTTGCCCTGGCGCGCCGCGAACGCTTCGGACGCGGTGCGCGTCACCGCCGAATCGTATTCAAGCTGCAGCTGGTCGCGGCGGTACAAGGCATCGAACAGCGCGCGGCGGATCTCCTTGCCGCGCCGCTCCTGCGTGACCGCTTCCGTGTACGCGCGCATGGCCGGCGTGACGCGGAAGATGTCTGCTTCGGACAACTGGACGGTGGAAGGCGGGAACAGGGTATCGGCAAACAGCGCAGCCGGCGGGGCAGGGACGTCCCGGGTGCTGGCGCAGCCGGCCAGCAGGAAAACGGAGAGTACAGCGAGCAGCCGGAAAAACTGCCGCGGCAAGGATGGATACTTCATGGCGCATCTCCTTCCGGCCAAGTATCCTCCCGCTGCCGCGGCTTGTCAAAATGCGTTCAGGCGCGCTCGCCCGTCCGTTTTCAGCGTACCGGCAGCACCAGCACTTCCAGTCCCGACGGCGTGGCCGGCGCGTGATAGACCCGCTGCGTCGCCTTCCGGAAGTCTTCCGGCTTCGCTTTCGGAATATCCGTGAATGTCTGCGGGTTCAGGTCGACCAACGGGAACCACGTGCTCTGCACCTGCACCATGATGCGGTGGCCGCGGCGGAACGTATGGTTGACGTCACCCAGGTGGTAGCTGACCGCCTCCACCTGGTTCGGTACGAACGGTTCCGGCTTTTCGAAGCTGTTGCGGAACTTGCCGCGCAGCGGATTGCCGCGCACCAACTGCTGGTAGCCGGCCATCGTCAAGGTCGGCGCCGGCACGTCCTTGCCGCGCGCGCGCTTGCCGCTGCTCGGGTATTCGTTCGGGTAGACGTCGATCAGCTTGACGACCCAGTCGGCATCCGTTCCCGTCGTCGAGACGAACAGCTTTGGCCGCACCGGACCGGCGATCGTCACGTCTTCTTCGAGGGGCTCGGACTGGTATACCAGCACGTCGGGCCGCGTCGATGCGAAGCGCTGGTCCGACACCATGTACTCCTTCGGCACGCCCGTGGCCGGGTAGGCGATGTACGGCACCGGCTTTTTCGGATCGCTGACGTATTCGTCGTAGCCCGTGTCGGTCGCCGGCTGCGTGGTCGGCTTCTGCCAACCCAGGCCGCCGTTGGCACCGAAGTACAGCACGCGCGGCTTGGCCTGCTGCGGCGGCCATGCCGAGTACTGGCGCCACACGTTGCTGCCCGTCTCGAAGGCCGTGACTTCGGCGATGGCCTTCTCCGGCTTGACACCCTTCAGGTGCTGTTCGAAGAACGGGAACTGGATGTGCTTGCGGAAGTACTCGCCCGTCTTCATGTCGAACTGCACGTGGCCCAGCGCCTTGCCGTCGCTGCGCGCCCAGCCGCCGTGCACCCACGGGCCCACCACCAGGCCGCTGAACGTGCCCGGGTTGTTGCGCTTGATGGCGGCGTACGTCGTGAACGGGCCTTGCGCATCTTCCGCGTCGAACCAGCCGCCCACCGTCAGCACGGCCGCCTTGACGTTCTTCAGGTGCGGCGCGATATTCCGGCTCTGCCAGAACGCGTCATACGTCGTGTGCTCGATCGTCGGCTGCAGCAGCAAGCGCTGCTTCTCCGTCAGGCTGGACAGGATGTTCGCCAGGGTCAGGCGCTGCAGGAAGTAGTCGTAGCCGTCGGCCACGCCGTAGTCGAACTCGGACCACGTCTTCGGCAGCGGCGTCGGATTCGGCTCTTCCGTGAACGCGGAATAGAAGTCGAAGTTCGCGGCCAGCATGAACGCGCCGCCGTGATACGAGTCGTCGCCCATGTACAGGTCCGTCACGGGTGCCTGCGGTGAGGCGGCCTTGATGGCCGGGTGCGAATCGATGATGCTGGCCGACGTGTAGAAGCCGGGGTAGCTGATGCCGTGGATGCCGACCTTGCCGTTATTGTTCGGCACGTGCTTGAGCAGCCATTCGACGGTGTCGTGCATGTCCTGGCTCTCGTTGCCTTCGCCGGCGACGCGCTGCGTCTTCGCATGCGGTGTCATCTCCTGCCATTTGCCCTCGGACATGAAGCGGCCGCGCACATCCTGCTCGACAAAGATATAGCCGGCGTCCTCGAACTCGCGCGACGGGCCGATCTTTTCCGGCATAAAGTCCACGCCGTAATGCAGCTGCTCGTCTTCGCCATCCACACCCGCGCTGTATGGCGTGCGCTGCATCAGGAACGGATAACTCTTGCTCGTATCCTTCGGCACGTAGACCACCGTGAACAGGCGCGTGCCGTCGCGCATCGGGATGCGGTATTCGTACTTCGTGTAATGCTCGCGCAGATCGCGCTTGGTCTCCTTCGCGTCATCGGCTTCCAATACAGCGGTGGCGGCGGCGGTCGCATGCGCGGCAGTGCCGGCGGCATGGACGGAGCCGAACGCCAGGGCCAGCGACAGGGCAAGGAGAGAAAGGTGACGGGGCATGATTTCCTTCAATCGGTGTACACATGGCCCGCCAGTGTAGCCGAGATTGAAAGAAATTCTGCTATCGAAAGGACGTCAACGCGTGGCCGTCGCGCGCAGCCGTGCCAGTTTGGCCGAGTACAGATCGCGCTCGCTGCCCGTCGTGCTGCTGGCGACGGCCTGGCGCAGTTCCGCATCGGCCGTGCGCCGGTCGCCCAGCTGAGCGGCGGCCGCGGCCAGCCAGAAGTGGAACTCGTGATGGTTCGGGTCGCGCCGCAGTTCGCGTTCGAACAGGCGCCGCGCGAGCGCATAATCTCCCGCGGTCATTGCCTTGCGGCCCTCGTCGAAGAAATGGAAGGGCCGGTACGTCTGCCCCTGCAGTGCCGCCAGCCGCGCCTTGAGCGGCCCCGCATCGCCCGGCCGGCCCACCTCCTGCAGCAGCTGCACGAGGTTCGACAGCATGATCGTGTTGTCCGGATCGAAGCCCAGCGCATGGCGCAAGGCCGCTTCGGCCAGCGCCGGTTGGCCGTGGCGCTGGTAGACGATCGCCAGCGTGTTATACGAATGCAGCAGCGCCGGCGCGGCCATGATGGCGCCCTTCGCCCACCAGTAGGCGGCGTCGATGGCGCCAGCGGCCATCGCCTCGGCGGCGCGGTTGTTCATGAACATGGCCGTCACGGTGGGGCGGTCGATGCGCTCGGCGCGCATCAGGCTCGCCTCGTCCGGTGGCATGAAGTCCACCAGAGAGAACGCGTCCGGGTCGTACAGTGGCATGTCGGCACGGGTGGGGCGCCCCAGCAGCAGGTTGACGTGGCCGACATTGAAATACAGGCTGCCGCTGCGTGCCCACGCCTCGGCGGTGGGCACGCTCTGGAACACGACCGGGATACCCATTTCCTCGGCCAGCGCCGCCGTCATGATGACGAGCGACAGGCAGTTGCCGTGGCGCGCCGCGAATGCCTCGGCGGCCGTGCGCGTGATGGCGGCGTCGTATTCCAGTTGCAGGGCGTCGCGGCGATACAGCGCATCGACCAGTGCCTGGCGCGCCTCCCTGCCTTGTTTGTTCTGACGTACGGCGCGGGCGTAGTCGCGCATGGCGGCAGAAGGCGCGTGGATGGCGTCGGCGCTCAGCACCGGCGTGGGTCGGAAGAGGGTGTCGTCGAACAGGCTTTGGGGCGCGTGCGCGATGGGCACGCCGGCACAGGCGCTCAGCAAGAACGTCAGGAATACGATAGCCAGCCGCCGCATCGTTGCCTCCGATGGTTATGCGGCCAGTATCCTCTTGGCTGGTGTGGGTGTCAAAATGCGTACGTCGGGGACAGGCACCTGTCACAGGGCCGGAGGCCCTGAGACACGTGCCAGTCCCCAGGTTACGCCGCCGGCTGGGGATTGACCGCGCGGCCGTAAGGATCGAAGCGCTCGGCCACCGTCACGTCCGTGATGCCCAGCGTGGACAGCGCGTCGCGCACGTCGTCCACTTCGATGTCCAGGTCGCTGCCCAGTTCGAACGGACGGTCGCCTTTCGCCAGCACCTTGTCGCCATCCATCAGCTGCACGCGCAGCACCATTTCGCCGTCGACGTCCGCCGGTGCCACGATGGCCGACGCGCTGCCGCCATGCGCGGCCAGCGCTTCGCCCAGGGTTGCCATCAGCGCCAGCATCGCCTGCTCGGCCATGCCCTGCTGGCGCGCGCCGAAGAACAGGTCCTGGTACAGGAAGTTCAGCTGCAGCTCGCGCTCGCGCGGCGCCAGGCAGCGCGCCACCAGCGCGGCCGCATCCTCCGTCCACTGGCGGTAACGGGCCAGGCGCTCGGCAAAATAGGCGTCGGCTGCTTCCTCGTCTTCCGGCACGGCATAGAACGGATCGTCGGCGCGCTTCAGCGCGAAGCCGACGATGAAGCGCAGCTCGACCGCTTCGTCGCCCGGGCCGAACGTGCGGCCGGTCCAGCCGGCGATACTGCGCTGCAGCGTCGGCGCTTCCGTCATCTTCTTTTCCGTCAGCGCGGCCGCGGCTTCCTTGGCCATCGTGTGCAACTGGCTGTACGTGATGCGCGCGACCTCTCCCGCATCGTAGGCGTGGCGGACGATGACGATCTTTGCTTTCTCGCTTTCCAGCTTGCCCGTGCGCAGGCTGGCCAGCAGCGCGTCGTATGCTTCGTCGTCCTGGAAGCCTTCGGCTTCGACCAGGCCGCCCTGGCTGTGGACGAAGACGGGAATCGCAAACGCGTCGATCTCCTGCGGCGGCGCGCCTTCGCGGCGCAGCGGCACGCTGGCGGCGGCTTCCTCGACGGCGCTGCGCAGCAGCTGATACGCGCCCACGTCCTCATGGCTGGCCAGGTCGATGGCCCCGTACAGGATGTCGTCCTTGCTGCCGTTCAGGTAGCGCCGCACGAGGCGCCTGAACTCGAGCTCCTTGCCGGCGAGTTCCTCGCCCAGCGTGTCGGCTTCTTCCTGCTCGGCCAGCTCCAGCGCGAGCGCGCACAGCGCGGCGGCCAGGACGTCTTCTTTTTCTTCGGGGGGCGTGGCGGACTTGCGGGGGACGGGGCGTTTATTCTTGGGCATGGCGGAACCGGCGCAAAGTGGGATTGGCGCCGATTCTAACCGATCGCGGATGGCCGGGCGATCAGTGGTCGGTATGGAAGGTCTCGTGCAGTTCGTCGAGCAGGTCTTCCGCTTCGTCGTCTTCCAGGCCCAGGTGGCGGCAGGCGGGAATGCCGCCTTTTTCCCACTCCAGCGAGGCGCCGTTGCCGCGGTAGCGCTGGATGCCCCGTTCGGCCAGCACGGAGGCGGCCACTAACGAGCGGATGGCGTCGTCGGTGGACTCGTCGTCCAGCACCGCGTAGTCGTGGTGATGCAGGATGGCCCACGACACGTCGGGCGACAGGCCCCAGTTGCGCGCCAGCAGGCAGCCGATGGCGGCGTGGTTGGTGGCGTGGCGCGCATCCTCGATGGCGGTGAAGCCATGCTCGGCGTCCTGCGTGGCGATGTTCAGCGTTTCGGCGTAGTCGTCGAAGCGGTCCAGCAGCAGCGGCACGCCGATGTCGCAGAACAGGCCGAACGTGTGCGAGATGTCGGGCGGGGCGATGCGCAGCCGGCGCGAGATGAAGACGAGGGCCTGCGCGCGGCGCGCCGACGTGTCCCAGAACTGGTTCAGCGCACCGTCGCTGCCGTCGATCGCCTGGCGTGCCAGCAGCCCGGTCATCAGGGCCGCGCACTGGTTCAGGCCAAGGAAATTGATCGCCTGCTCGACGGATTTCGCCTTGCGGGCCGCGCCGAAGAACGGCGAGTTGGCCAGTTTCAGCAACGCGCCCGACATGCCGACGTCATTGCCGATGATGCGGGCGATGCGGCGCGGCGACGGGTCGTCCTCCGCCAGTTCGCGCTGCAGGTCGACCAGCAGGCTGGGACGCGGCGGAATGCGGATGGAACGCAGCAGGGCATCCTCGACGGAGGACTCCTGCGCGGCGGCTTGGGCGGCGGCTTTGGGCATGATAATTTTGGCAAGTGCTGCGTTGCTTTACGGCTGTCATTATCACCTGTTTCGCTGCGGCAAGAGTAGCGATGGCCGTAAAAATCTTCCGATTGTGTGTCTATTTTTGCGCATCTGCGCTCTTTTGATGGCGAAACGACAGCGGTCTTTGTCAGCGTGGCAAGGCATTTTTCATACGGGCGCGGCATCCTTGCATGCCACGCTACAATCCTTGCCATGTCTACTCTGCTGGCAGGAATCGATTTCGAAGCACCATCCGACGTGGTTGCCCGTCTGCTGATCGGCGTCACGCTGCTGGTCGATGGCGTTGGCGGGCGCATCGTCGAAACGGAAGCGTACGACCGCGAGGACCCGGCCTCGCACGCGTTTTCCGGCCCCACCGCGCGCAACGCATCGATGTTCGGGCCGCCCGCGCATACCTACGTCTACCGCTCGTACGGCATCCACTGGTGCCTGAACTTCGTCTGCCGCGAGGCGGGGCATGGCGCCGGGGTGCTGATCCGCGCCATCGAACCGCTGGTCGGCCTGGACGTCATGCGTGCGCGCCGCGGCCTGGAGGCGGCCACGCTGCTGGGCTCCGGGCCCGGCCGCCTGTGCCAGGCGCTGGCCATCACGCGCCAGCACAACGCCATGTCGCTGGCGGCGCCGCCGTTCGAGCTGCTGGCGCGCGAGGGCGACGTGGACATCGTCGCCGGCCCGCGCATCGGCATCTCCAAGGCGATGGACGTGCCGTGGCGCTTCGGCCTGCGCGGCTCGCCGCACCTGAGCAAGCCGTTCAAGCTGACAGCGCCGAAGTAATCAGGCACGCTGGCGCTGCGCGCCGCGCGCCGGTTCGACCGGCGTCAGGCCGCGCATCGCACTGCCAGTGCCGCGCCGCTCCACTTCGACGATGCCGTCGTCCTCGTTCTCGTCCTCGTCTTCGTAGTCCTCGTAATCTTCCTCATCCGCGGCGGCATGCACCGGTGCCGCCGCCTCCACCGCATCGAACTCGAAGACCGCCACCGCCCGCGAAAGATTGACAGCCTGTTCCTGCAGGCTCTCCGCCGCCGCTGCCGCCTGTTCCACCAGCGCCGCGTTCTGCTGCGTCACGTCGTCGATTTCGCCCACGGCCACGTTCACTTCCGAGATGCCCTGCGCCTGTTCCGCGCTGGCGTTGCTGATGCGCTCGATGATGTGATTGACCTGCTGCACGGAGCCGACGATGTCGCCCATGCTGCTGCCGGCCAGGCTGACGGAGGCGGCGCCGTTGTCGATCGTGGCGACAGAGGCGGCGATCAGTTCCTTGATCTCCCTGGCCGCGGCGGCGGAGCGCTGCGCCAGCGTGCGCACTTCGGAGGCGACGACGGCAAAGCCGCGCCCCTGTTCGCCCGCGCGCGCCGCTTCCACGGCCGCGTTCAGCGCCAGGATATTGGTCTGGAACGAAATGCTGTCGATGACGCCGATGATCTCGACGATCTTGCGCGAGCTGGCGCGGATCGATTCCATCGTTGTCACGGCCTGCGAGACGGCGTGGCCGCCTTTTTCCGCCATCGTCGTTGCCGTTGCTGCCAGCTTGCAGGCTTCGCGTGCGTTCTCGGCATTCTGGCGCACGGCCGTCGTCAGGCTTTCCATCGCGCTGGCCGTTTCCTGCAGCGAGCCGGCCTGGCGCTCGGTGCGGTTCGACAGATCCAGGTTGCCGCTGGCGATTTCATGCGATGCCGTGTCGATCGACTGCACGGCGCCGCGGATCGTGCGCAGCGTCTGGCCCAGGTTGACGATGCTCTGGTCCAGCACGCGCGACGTCTCCGCGATTTCGTCCTTGCCCGCGTTGGCCCTGCCGCTCGTCAGGCGGCCGTCCGCCAGGCTGCGCACCACGTCGGCGATGGCGCGGATGTCGCGCAGCAGCACGGTCCGCACGCGCATCGAGACCAGCAGCGACAGGGCGATCGACAGCAGGCACAGGCCCGTCATCGTCATGCGCAGCTGGCGAAATTCGGCGCCCGCGGTGGCGTAGGCGGCTTCGCTCAGCGATTTTTCCACGCCCGAGAAGCGGGTCAGGGCTTCGTCCAGCAGCACGAACTGGGCTTCGGCCTTCTGCATCGAGTTGGCCGCGATGGCCTGGTCCATCTGCGCCATCTCGATCGTCTCCAGCACTGCCTTGCGGTAGGTGGCCAGGATGGCGATGGAGGCGTCGGCCAGCTTGCGCTCGTCCGGCGCCGACATTTGCGCCAGCTTGCGCAGATGCCCCTCGATGGCCTTGTGCCGGTCGTTGATCCGGGCCGTCAGCGCGTCCAGCCGGGCCTTGGCGAAACTGCCGTTGACCCATGCGAGCAGCTGATAAATATTGGCGTGGACGAAGCGGGCGTCGCCGGCCACTTCCGCCACCGCTTTCAGGCGCGCCGCGCGCACCTGCACGAGATTTTCCATCGAGGCGTTCTGGCGCACCATGCCGTACCAGGCGCAGGCCGTGATCGCCACCAGCAGGATCAGCCCGACGCCGGGCGCCAGCAACAGTTTTGGACCGATTCGTAATTTGTTCAGCATGACGACTCCCGCCGCAATCAAAAAAAACTGCCGCGCCGGCGATGGTGCCGGCGCGGCGGAGGATCAATTCTTGTAGATGCCCGATTCGAGCACGATGTCGCCCAGCCGCAGGATGTAGGTCGTTTTCGGCTCGATCTTGCCGCTGACGGGATTCTTGTACATGTAGTCGACCCAGCCCTTGCCGCTCCTGGCGGCCAGCTCGATGATCTCGCGGCGGTATTTCTTGCCGCTGGGGTCCGGCACGTCCGTCAGATCCTTGCCGACGATGGACGGGTTGATCGGGTGGGCCAGCACGATGCCTGTCTTCAGGTCGCGGATGTCGACGTACAGCTCGCCCTGGACGAATTCCGGGTCCTTGGCGGCCAGTTTTTTCATCAGCTCTTCCTTGCCGTGGGCCTTGATGAAGGCGGCGCCCTTTTCGGTCATGGCGATGGCGTCTTTTTCGGTGGGTTCGGTGGCGGCAAAGGCGCTTGCCATCGCCAGGCAGGCGAGGCTGCCGATCAGCATCTGTTTCATGAAAAGTCCTTGGAATAAGAAGTGGGAGGGGAGGTTTTTTGCGTTCCCAGAAGTAATTTACGCCGCCAGTGCCACGAGGCAATTGAGCAAACGCAAAGGGCGCTGGTTTCCGTGTGGATATTGACGCTTAGCAACATGACCGGACGCCGGGTTGCCTAGCATGACTGTCTCAGCCACCCCGTTCAGTCAGGAGACCGTAATGTCCGCAGATTTAGTGCCACAAAAATTCAAGCCGTTCACACGCCAGAGCATCCGCCAGGCGCGCCAGTGGCAATGGTTGCCGCCGGATCAGCAGGAGGCCGTGCAGGTGGTTTCGCACGTGATGCCTTTCCGCACCAACGAGTACGTGATGGAGCACCTGATCGACTGGAGCAACGTGCCGGACGATCCGATCTACCGCCTGACGTTCCCCCACCGCGACATGCTGCCGATCGAGGAATACCGCACCCTGCGCGACCTCGTCATGGTCAAGCAGGACGACGCGGCCATTGCCGCCTACGTGCACAAGATCCGCATGCGCATGAACCCCCACCCGGCGGGCCAGATGACGCACAACGTGCCACGCGTGAACGACGCGCCGCTGCGCGGCCTGCAGCATAAATACAACGAAACGGTGTTGTTTTTCCCCAGCTCCGGCCAGACCTGCCACGCCTACTGCACGTTCTGCTTCCGCTGGCCGCAGTTCGTCGGCATGGAGGACATGAAGTTCGACGCGAAGGAGACGACGGAACTGGTGTCGTACCTGAAAAACCACAAGGAAGTGACGGACGTGCTGATCACCGGCGGCGATCCGATGATCATGAATACGCGTTCGCTGGCCGACTTCATCGAGCCGCTGCTGGGGCCCGGGCTGGAACACATCCAGAACATCCGCATCGGCACCAAGTCGGTGGCGTATTGGCCGCAGCGTTTTGTCACGGACCGCGATGCGGACGACCTGCTGCGCCTGTTCGAGAAGGTTGTCGCATCGGGCAAGAACATGGCCATCATGGGCCATTACAATCACGCGGTGGAGCTGCGCCAGGAGATCGCGCAGAAGGCCGTCAAGCGCATCGTCGGCACGGGCGCCACGCTGCGCATGCAGGGCCCGCTGATCCGCCACATCAACGAAGACCCGCACAGCTGGGCCGAGTTGTGGCGCACCGGCGTGCGCCTGGGCGCGATCCCGTACTACATGTTCGTCGAGCGCGATACGGGGCCGCGCGAGTACTTCCAGCTGCCGCTGGCGCGGGCGCACGAGATCTTCCAGCAGGCTTACCAGATGGTTTCGGGCCTGGCGCGCACGGTGCGCGGTCCGTCGATGAGTGCCTTCCCCGGCAAGGTCGTCATCGACGGCGTCGTCACCATCGGCGGCGAGAAGGTGTTCGCGCTGCAGTTCCTGCAGGCCCGCAATCCGGATTGGGTACGCAAGCCGTTCTTCGCCAAATTCGATCCGGAGGCGACGTGGCTGGATCACCTGAAGCCAGCCTTCGGCAAGGACAAGTTCTTCTTCGAGACGGAAGGCGGCATGCCGGAGCACATCGACCATGGACCGGTGGAGCGCAAGGTGATCCCGATCGCCTCGGCGCGCGAAGGTTGCGCCAGCCACAGCAACGTGGCGTGACCGATGAGCGGCGCACAACCGCAGGACGGGAGCGCTTACCCGTTGCCCGTGCCGGACGGCGCCGCATCGAGGCTGGCACGGGCCATCTGGCGCGGGCGCCAGCAGGTGCCGGGGCAATTGCCCGCCGCGGCCGTGCTGTGCCTCGTCTTCATCCCCTACGCGTTGGGGCACTATCTGTCATGTCTGCTGCGCACGGTGAACGCGATCCTGGCGCCGCAGCTGATGGAGGCCGCCGGCCTGTCGCCGGGTGAATTGGGGCTGCTCACCAGCGCGTACTTCCTTGCGTTCGCGCTGGCCCAGCTGCCCGTGGGGCTGGCGCTGGACCGCTACGGCCCGCGTCGCGTGCAGTTCGCCATGCTGCTGCTGGCGGCATTGGGCACGCTGGCCTTCGCCGGCAGCGGCACCTTCGCCCAGATGCTGGCGGCGCGCACATTGATGGGGCTGGGCCTGGCCGGCTGCTTCATGGCCGCCGTCAAGGCCGTGTCGACATGGATCTCGCCGGCGCGGCTGCCGTCGGTGCAAGGCTACCTGATTGCCGCTGGCGGACTGGGAGCGGCATCGGCCACGCTGCCGGTGCGGCTGTTCCTGCAGTATGCCGACTGGCGCTGGCTGTTCGTTCTGCTGGCGCTGGCCTGCGCGGTCGTGGGGGCGATGATCCTGCTGCTGGCGCCCACGCCGCCGGCCACGCCTCAAAAACGCTTCGATCGGCGCGTGCTGGTCGACGTCTACCGCCATCCCGCATTCCGCGAGACGGCAACCATGGTGCTGATTCCGCACACGGTCTTCTTCGGCATCCAGGGCCTGTGGATCGGGCGCTGGCTGACGGACGTCGGCCACTTCCCGGAGCAGAGCGTGGCATGGCTGCTGTACCTGGGCATGGCCGCCGTGATCTTCGGCGCCATCTCCGTCGGCATGGTTACCGAGTGGGCGGCCAAACGCGGGTACGACACGATCAGCGTGGCCGCTGTCGGCGTCGCGTTGTTCATCGCCGTGCAATGCGCAATCGCGTTGAACTGGCAGCCCGGCTTCGCGCAGCTGGCGGTGGCGTTCACACTGGTGGGCACCATCACCGGCATCGAGTACACGATCGTCGCGCAGACCATGCCGCCGGCGCTGACGGGGCGCGCGTCGACGTGCCTGAACCTGTTGATCTTCACCGGCGCGTTCCTTGTGCAGGCGGGGTTCGGCCAGGTGCTGGGCCTGTGGCAGCCCGATAGCGTCAACCGCTATCCGGCCACCGCCTACAGCGCCGCATTCGGCGTGCTGGTGCTGCTGCAGTTGCCCGGTCTTGCGTGGTTCGCGTGGCGCCGCCGCAGGGTCGTCGCACGGAACACTGTAGAATCTGCGTTTTGACAGATGCAGTGCGCGTGGGAGAGAGAATGAAACTGGTTCGTTATGGCCGTGTCGGCAAGGAGAAGCCTGGCCTGATCGATGAAGAAGGCAAGCTGCGTGATTTGTCCGGCGTGATCGGCGATATCGGCGGTGCGAACCTGTCGGACAAGGCCATGCGCAAGCTGGCGAAGATCGCACCGGAATCGCTGCCGCTGGTGCGCGGCAATCCGCGTTACGGCGTGCCCGTTGCCGGCGTCGGCAAATTCATCGGCATCGGCCTGAATTACGCCGACCACGCGGCCGAATCCGGCCTGCCGGCGCCGAAGGAGCCGATCGTTTTCATGAAGGCGATCAGCAGCCTGTCCGGCCCGGACGACGACGTCATGCTGCCCAAGGGCTCGAAGAAGACGGACTGGGAAGTGGAGCTCGGCGTCGTCATCGGCACGCGCGCGCGCTACGTCAGCGAGGCCGAAGCGGAGAACTACATCGCCGGCTACTGCGTGGTCAACGACCTCTCCGAACGCGAGTACCAGCTCGAACGCGGACCGCAATGGGACAAGGGCAAGGGCTGCGACACGTTCGGCCCGGTCGGCCCGTGGCTCGTCACGCGCGATGAAGTGTGGGACGTCAACGATCTCGATCTGTACCTGGAAGTGAACGGCAAGCGCATGCAGACCGGGAACACGGGCACGATGATCTTCAAGGTGCCGCAGCTGGTCAGCTACCTGTCGCAGTTCATGACGCTGGAACCGGGCGACATCATCGCCACGGGCACACCGCCAGGTGTCGGCATGGGCCGCACGCCGAAGCGCTTCCTGAAAAAGGGCGACTTCCTGCGCCTGGGCATCGCCGGCCTGGGCGAGCAGCAGCAGGAAGTCATCGGGTTCCAGCAGTACTGACAACCCGGATAATTCGGTGACAGACACCTGTTTCGAGCGCTCTTTTCGAAACAGGTGTCTATCACCAACACTCCCCAGGTCTCGCTGGACATACCACGAACAAAATAGGTGTCTGTCACCGGTTTTCAGGAAAACGGTGACAGACACCTATTCTGCGGGCTAGCGCACCGGCCTGATCGCTTCCAACGCCTTCGCCAGCGCATCGGAAAGCCGCGCGACGATCTGCCCCAGGTCGGCTTCCGTCGCGATGAACGGCGGGGCCAGCAGGATGTGGTCGCCGCGGCGGCCGTCGATCGTGCCGCCCATCGGATACACCATCAGCCCGCATGCCATCGCCGCCGTCTTGACGGCCGCGTGCAGCTTCAGGTCCGGGTCGAACGGACGCTTCGTCTCGCGGTCCTGGACCAGCTCCAGCCCGACGAACAGCCCGCGCCCGCGGATGTCGCCCACGTTCGGGTGATTGCCGAACGCATCGCGCAGCATGCGCCGCAGGGACGCGCCGCGCAGCGTCACGGCACTCAGTAACGCGTCGCGCCCGATCACCTTCTGCACCGCCAGGGCCGCCGCTGCGGCGACCGGGTGGGCGTTGTACGTATGCCCGTGCTGGAACACGCCGCTGCCGCCGCGCAGCCGTTCGACGATGTGGTCGCGCGCCAGCACGGCGCCCACGGGCTGGTACCCGGCCGCCAGGCCTTTGCCCAGCGCCACGATGTCCGGCACGACGCCCTCCTGCTCGATCGCGTACAGGGTGCCGGTGCGGCCCATGCCGCACATGACTTCGTCGGCGATGAACAGGATGCCGTACTTGTCGCACAGCGCCCGCACGCCCTTGAAGTAGCCTGGCGTGGCGGCCACCGCGCCCAGCGTCGCGCCGACAACCGGCTCGGCGCAGAAGCCGATGACGTTCTTCGGCCCCAGGTCGAGGATCCTGTGTTCCAGTTCGACGAGCAGGCCGGCCGTGTAGTCGTCCACGTCCTGTGACGCGGGACGTTCGCGATAGTCGTAGCATGGCGCCACGCGCGCCACGTCCATCAGCAGCGGCTCGAACGGCTTGCGGCGCCATTCGTTACCGCCCAGCGCCAGCGCGCCCAGCGTGTTGCCGTGATAGCTCTGGCGGCGCGCGATGAAGACGCGGCGTTCCGGCTCGCCGTTCTCGACGAAGTACTGGCGCGCCAGCTTCAGCGATGTCTCGATGGCTTCCGAGCCTCCCGAGACGAGGTAGACGTTATTCAGGTCGCCCGGCGCGTCCTGCGCGAGGCGTGACGCCAGTTCCTCGGCCACGTCGGTGGTAAAGAAGGCGGAGTGCGCGTAGGCGGTGGTCTTCAACTGGGCCTGCATCGCGGCCAGCACGTCCGGATGGCTGTGACCGAGCGACGAAACCGCCGCGCCACCGCTGGCATCGAGATAGGTGTTGCCTTCGCTGTCGCGCACGTACATACCGAAGGCGCAGACGGCGGAAGGCGGCGTGATGCGCAGGTTTCGGTGGATGAGCTGAGTCATGTTCTCCTCGCGTTCGGGGTGGGGTGAATCAAGACAGTAGCCCGCGCCATATGCAGCCACTTTGATTTTTCCCTTGCTGTATGCGAATATTTCTGACATGACAGATCGCCTGCCACCCATCCCCTTCGACGCGCTGACACCAGCGCAACAAGCCGCGGCGCAGGCCGTGATCGACGGCCCGCGCGGCGCGTTGTACGGCCCGTTTATTCCATTACTGAGAAGTCCAGAACTGATGCTGTCCGCGCAGCAGATGGGCGAATACCTGCGCTATCGCAGCGCCATCGGCACGCGCCTGTCGGAGCTGGCGATCCTCGTCACGGCGCGGCACTGGAACCAGCAGGTGGAGTGGGCGATCCACGCGCCGATCGCGGCGCAGGAGGGCATCGCCCAGGACGTCATCGACGCCATCGCCAGCCGGCAGGCACCAAAGGGACTGGCGGCGGACGAACAGGCCGTCTACGATTTCTGCGTGGAGCTACAGGAAGACAAGCGTGTCACGGATGCGACATATGCGGCCGCGCTGCGCCAGTTCGGCGAGCATGGCGTGACGGATCTGATGGGATTGAACGGCTACTACACGTTCCTGGCGATGATACTGAACGCCACGCAACAGAGCGCTCCGCCTTCGACGGCGGCGCCGCTGCCTGACTAGGACAGTCAAATGCAGCCGGGGGCACTGCGCGGCGGGGTGAAACTCAGGCGACGATGGACTGCCTGGCCCGCACTTCGATCTTGCTCAATGTGGGCATCACGAGCCGGTGCAGGTTCTCGCCCGTGTTGGTTGCGCTGAGCACCACGCGCCCGTTGGCCGCCTCGGCGACAGCCCAGTTCAGGAGGGTCAACGCGTCACGCAATACATCCGTTGCCTTGACGGGACCACCGATGGTGTCCTGAATGTTACGCAAGAAATCGTCATCTACATTCAGTCGAACTTCCATAGGGACTCCCACAATTCTTTTGGATGATCGCGCCAATATAGCACGCCCGCCCGCGCCTTTTGGCCGCACGCGGCGCATTCTTGTGAGTTGTGACAACCGATGCGCGGCCGCGTTGCGCACCTAATACATCATCAGCGGAAGCCTTTACTGCAGGACTTTCTTCAGCCACGCACCCATGTGCACGATCTCCTCCTGGCACAGCGAATGCTGCATCGGGTACTCGTGCCACTCGACGTTGTAGCCCAGTTGCACCAGCAGGTCGCGCGACGCGATGGCGCGCTGCACGGGGATCACCGGGTCCATGCGGCCGTGCACGAGGAAGATCGGCGTCTGCTTCGACACTTCCGTGCGCTCGGCGGCGACCTTGTCAGCCAGCGGCACGTAGCCCGAAAGGCACAGCAGCCCGCCCAGCTTTTCCGGATGGCGCAGGCCCGTCTGCAACGTCATCGCGCAGCCCTGCGAGAAGCCGGCCAGCACGATGCGGTGCGCCGGAATGCCGCGCGCCTTCTCTCGTGCGATCAGCGCTTCCACTTGCAGCTGCGAGGCGCGCAGGCCCTTTTCGTCTTCCTGGCGGCCCAGGTCCGTGTGGACGATGTCGTACCACGCCCGCATGACGTAGCCGCCGTTGATCGAGACGGGCATCGTGTTCGCGTGGGGGAAGATAAAGCGGATGCCCGGCAGGCCCGTCAGGTCCAGCTCATTCACGACCGGCACGAAGTCGTTGCCGTCGGCACCCAGGCCGTGCAGCACGATCACGGAAATTTGCGGATTGTCGGAGGTGCAGACCTCGATGTTTTGCAGCACGTCGCTCATGGGTTCCTTACAGTTTGAGAGGCGCGGGGGCGGGACGGACGGCCGACTTCGGCCGGAACGCCTGGCACACCGCCGCGTCGGTTTCGATATACGGACCGCCGATCAGGTCGATGCAGTACGGGATGGCCGCGAAGATGCCGGCCACGACCTGCTTGCCGTCCGCATCCTTCAGGCCTTCCAGCGTTTCCTTGATCGACTTCGGCTGGCCCGGCAGGTTCAGGATCAATGCCGCGCTGTCCGCTGTCTCGCGGATCACGCAGACCTGGCGCGACAGGATCGCCGTCGGCACGAAGCGCAGGCTGATCTGGCGCATCTGTTCGCCGAAACCCGGCATCTCTTTCGTCGCCACGGCCAGCGTTGCCTCGGGCGTCACGTCGCGGCGCGCCGGACCGGTGCCGCCCGTCGTCAGCACGAGCTGGCAGCCGACCGTGTCGACGAGTTCGATCAGCGTCGCCTCGATGGTGGCGCGGTCGTCCGGAATCAGGCGCGTTTCAACGCGAAAGCTCGTCGTGATGGCGCTTTTCAGCCAGTCTTCCAGCGCCGGGATGCCCTGGTCCTGGTAGACGCCGCCGCTGGCGCGGTCGGAGATCGACACCAGCCCGATCACCAGTTCCAGATTATTCGTCGCGGTCGTCATCGCTGTCGTCTTCCTCGTCATCGGCTTCTGCGCCGGCCGCCTTGGCTGCGGCGCGGCCCTTGGCATCGAGATCCTTGAGAATCTGGAAGATCTCGCGGTAGGCTTTCGGCGGCTTGTTCTCGGCCTGCTCCTTGCGGGCATTGCGGATCAGCGTGCGCAGGTGCTGCGCGTCCAGTTCCGGATGCTCGCCCAGCAACGTGGTCAGCGCCTTCTCGTCCGCCAGCAGTTTTTCGCGGCGGCGCTCCAGCGCGTGCAGCGCGGCCGTATCGGCTTTCGATGCGCCCGACCAGCCCTCGATGGTGCGCACGATGACGGCGACTTCCTCTTCGGACAGCGTGCGCATCTTCTTGCCCACGAACTGCAGCGCCCGGCGGCGGCCCTCGTGGTTCTTGATACTCTGGCACTCCAGAATCGCATCGCGGACGTCCTCCGGCATCGGCACCCGCTTGACGCGGTCGCGCGGCTGGTCGACCAGTTGATGGCCCAGGTCCTGCAATGCGTCGGATTGGCGTTTCAGTTCGGTTTTGGAGGGGCGGTCGTATTTTTCTTCGAACTCGGAAGACTGGAAGCCGACGGAGCCGCGGTTTGGATTTGGCATGATAAGGAAGGGGCGCGCCACGGAGGCGCGCCTGTAAAAACGGTAAACGGCTGCTATCATAACTGTTTTAACGCTTAGCCCACCAAAACACCCTATGAGCGAATCCCATTTCACCCACAGCCAGGACCAGTTGAAGCAGCTTGCCCAGGACGTTCTGGGTTATGCACGCGAGCAGGGCGGCACCGATGCCGCCGTCGAGATCAGCGAAGGGAGCGGGTTGTCGGTGTCGGTTCGCAAGAGCAAGATCGAGACGATCGAGCAGAACAAGGACAAGGGGCTGGGCGTCACGGTGTTTGTCGGCAAGAAGCGCGGCAACGCGTCGACCTCCGACTTCTCGGCCGCCTCGCTGCGCGCCACCGTGGAAGCGGCTTACAACATCGCCCGCTTCACGGCGGACGACGAGTGCGCCGGCCTGGCCGAAGAAGAGTTGCTGGAGAAAAATCCGCGCGACCTGGAGCTGTTCTACCCGTGGGACATCACCACGGAAGAGGCGGTCGTGCTGGCGCAGCGCGCCGAGGCGGCTTCGTTTGCCGTCGATCCGCGCATCACCAACAGCGAAGGCGCCGGTGTGCACGTGCAGCAATCGCACTTCGTGGCCGCCAACTCGCGCGGCTTCATGGGCGGCTATCCGTATTCGCGCCACACGATTTCCGCCACGCCGATCGCCGGCAAGGGCGCGAAAATGCAGCGCGACGACTGGTACAGCTCCGTGCGCGATCCGAAGAAACTGGCGACGCCGGAAGCGGTGGGCCGCTACGCCGCCGAACGCGCGCTGGCCCGCCTGAACGCGCGCCAGATGACCACGCGCACGTGCCCCGTGCTGTTCGAAGCGCCGCTGGCCGCCGGCCTGCTGGGTGCTTTCGTGCAGGCCACGTCGGGCGGCGCGCTGTACCGCAAGTCCACGTTCCTGCTGGACAGCCTTGGCAAGTCCGTGTTCCCGGACCATATCCAGGTGACGGAAGACCCGCACGTGCCCGGCGCCATCGGTTCGGCGCCGTTCGATGAAGAGGGCGTGCGCACGCAGTACCGCGACGTCGTCAAGGACGGCATCCTGCAAGGCTATTTCCTGTCCACCTACTCGGCGCGCAAGCTGGGCATGCAGACGACGGGCAACGCAGGCGGCTCGCACAACCTGTCGCTGACGTCGAAGCGCACGGAAGCGGGCGACGACTTCGCCGGCATGCTGAAGAAAATGGGCACGGGCCTGCTGGTGACGGAGCTGATGGGCCAGGGCACCAACTATGTGACGGGCGACTATTCGCGCGGTGCTTCCGGCTACTGGGTCGAGAACGGCATCATCCAGTACCCCGTCGAAGAGATCACGATCGCCGGCAACATGAAGGAAATGCTGGCGCAGATCGTGGCCATCGGCAACGACGTGCTGGTGCGCGGCACCAAGCAGACGGGTTCGATCCTGCTGGAAAAAATGGTCGTTGCGGGGAACTGACCTTTCCCAACAAGTTATTGCCACGCCGATGGCGTTTCCCTACACTGTGTTGAGTAGTAACGTTTTCCGAACGTAAATAAAAAACACAGGAGACACACCCGTATGGAACGCCGTTCCTTTATCGCCAAGGCCGCCGCCGGCGCGGGCGCCGGCATCATTGCCGCCCCCGCACTGGCGCAAGCGCAACCCACCATCAACTGGCGCCTCGCCTCCAGCTTCCCCAAGTCGCTCGACACCATCTTCGGCGCTTCCGACATCTTCACCAAACGCATCGCCCAGCTCACCGGCGGCAAATTCAATATCCGCTCGTTCGCGGCCGGCGAGATCGTCCCCGGCCTGCAGGTCATGGATGCCGTGCAGGCGGGCACCGTCGAATGCGGCCACAGCGCCTCGTACTACTACTTCGGCAAGGACGCCACGTTCTCGTTCGACTGCGCGGTGCCGTTCGGCCTGACGTCACGCCAGCACACGGCCTGGTACGACCAGGGCGGCGGGCGCGAACTGACGCGCGCGTTCTTCAAGGACTACAACATCATCAATTTCCTGGGCGGGAACTCGGGCACGCAGATGGGCGGCTGGTTCCGCAAGGAGATCAAGTCGGTGGCGGACCTGAAGGGCACCAAGATGCGCGTGGCGGGGTTTGCCGGTCGCGTGCTGGAACGCCTGGGCGTCGTGCCACAGCAGCTGGCCGGCGGCGACATCTATCCGGCGCTGGAAAAGGGCACGATCGACGCGGCCGAATGGGTCGGCCCTTATGACGACGAAAAGCTGGGCTTCTTCAAGGTCGCGCCGTTCTACTATGCGCCCGGCTGGTGGGAAGCTTCCGCGTCGTTCTCGTTCTACGTCAACCTGAAGGAATGGGAAAAGCTGCCGAAGGAATACCAGGCGGCGCTGGAAGTGGCGACGTATGAAGCGCACGTGGGCATGCAGGCGGAGTATGACGTCAAGAACCCGACGGCGCTGGCGCGGCTGCTGAAGAACGGCGTCAAGCTGCGCAACTATCCGAAGGACGTGATGGACGCGTGCTACAAGATGTCCACCACGGTGATGGAAGAGGAAGCGGCCAAGAACGCGAAGTTCAAGAAGATCTACGAGCCGTGGAAAAGGTTCCGCCAGGACCAGAACCAGTGGGCGTCGGTGGCCGAGGCCACGATGCAGAACTACCTGATCGCGGCAGGCCGCACCCGTTGATGCTGCTGGGGAATGGCACCGCGGTTTGGTGCCTGTCCCCGACGTTCTCTCATTTGCACCACTGGCTGCGCGGCACCCCGCAGCTGATCAGGCTCCCCACATCCGGATTCGCCAGATACCCCAGATGCGCCGGCAGCGGATTCTCGAACCACCCAAAATAGGTCCGCGCATTCGACACCAGCACGTTGTGCACGATCGCGCCGTGCTGCCGGTACCGCTCCGGCGGCAAGATATAGGACAGCAGGTCGTTCGGGTCCGTGAACGCGATCAGGGTCAGCGCGCCGATGGCGGCGCTGCGGCCGTCCTTCGAGCGGCCCTGGCGCCATTGCAGCAGCCGTTGCAGGCTGTCGGGCGGCACCGCCTGCATCGCCATGCCCGCCTGCGCCGGCAACTGCTGCTCGGCCGTCTGCAGCAGCGGGATCTGATTGGCGGCCATGATCAGGTAGGCCATCCTTTGCAGGTCCCGTTGCGCCACCCGCGCGGCTTCGGTGTTGCCCTCGTCGAGCATCGCCAGCAGCGTGTCGAACAGGATCTTGCTGCCCAGGCTCTCGGAAATGACGACCAGCGGCGCATCCGGCTTGGCGTCCGCCGTCGCGTTGAGAATCGCTTCACGCATGCGCTTCTGCATCTCCACGCGCGCCTGGCCCTGGTAGATCAGCGCGTCGGGCAGGCAGTCGTCCAGCAGCTTGTCCTTGACCTGTGCATTGATGCTGGCGCGCGTCGCAGGGAACGGCGGCGTGCCGGTGCAGATGGCCGATTTGTCCGTCTGGTCGTAGCACAGCTGCTGCTTGATGGGCGTCGTCAGCGGCGACCAGATCAGCGACTTCGTCAGCAGCTTGCCCTGTGGCGTGTCGATGGTGGCGGGGATGACGAGAATGCCGGTGCCGCCCGAGCGCGACGTGGACGGGTTGACGTTGGCCGCCAGCTGCGCGGCCAGGGTGGCGACTGTGTCCGTGGCCCAGCTGGCGTCGTGCGTGCACATGCCGTGCACCATCAGCACGTCCGCCTGCTTGTCGCTCGCGCGGGCAACGAAATCGATCAGGCCGGGGAAGCGGGCGTCCGCCTCCATGAATTGCGGCGGGTGGTAGGGCGTCGCACAGCCGGACAGCCATAACAGCGCGGCCAGGCCGCAGGCGAAAGTGCGCATGATCGTCTCCCGAGGGTCTTGTGATCCCTCATCTTCACAATGATGAGCCCGCTCGGATTGATCGGGATCAAAATCAGTCGATGTACTGCACTTTCGCTTCTGCGTCCGTCTTCTTCACGAAGTTGACGATGGAGACCGTCGTGACGGTGTCGATCCTGCCGGCCATGCGGCGGTCGAACGGGTGGTCGTCGAAGGCGACGTTGGCGCGGAACATGCGTCCGCCCAGGCGCGTGACCGACGGCACGCGGATCGTCACGGGTGCGAAGCCCGCCTTCTTCAGCCACGCCTGCGCCTCGGCGCGGGTTTCCACTTCGCCTGCCGGGGCGGCGGCCGCGGCATACGTCTCCAGCACCCACTGGTTCGAGTTCTGGTAGCGCGTGGAGAACGCGTACGACAGCATGTTGTACTTCGGCTCATGCAGCCGGCGCGCCGTGCGCGTCAGCACCAGCTGCGCCAGGCGCGCCTGCGTTTCCGGGTTCGGCACCAGCACCTCGGCCTCGTAGCGGAACAGGTCACCCAGGAAGAAATTGCCCAGGCCTTCGTTGTACAGTTGCGACGCGGCCGTGCCGCATTCGTTCAGCTCATGCACGACGGTCCAGCGGCCCTCGGGATGGTCGCGCACGACGATGCCCATGTGCGAGAACTTCAGCCCGTATTTCGACAGGTCCTGGCCCACGCGCGACAGCAGTACGACCTGTGCGCCCGTCGCGTCGAGCGCCTGGAAGGTGCGCTGCGCCAGGTCCATCGACTTGACGGTGTCCTCGACGGCCATCGGCCGCTCTTCGCAGGCGCGGCCGGCCCACGCCGGCGCGGCCAGCGTCAGGCAGGCAACGAACAGCAGGCGCTTCATGCGCCCACCTCGGAGTGGTGCAGCAGCGCCTTGCCCAGCTCGTTCGGGATAAAGGCCAGCACCTTGCCGGATGCGACCAGCATGTGGCCCGTGGAGGTGGCGACGACGTCCAGCGCCGTGCTGGCGCCGATTGACAGGCTGCGGGCGCCCTTGCCGGACAGGCGCACCGTGGCGGTGCTGGCATCGGCCACGTTCTTCAGCACGACTTCGATGCCTTCGCCGACGGTCTTGACGGATTCGACGATCACGCTGCCGCCACCGCCGACCATGGCGATCGATCCCAGCACAACAAAGCCGGACAGGTAGCTGAGGCCATACGATGCGCCGGACGGGTCGGCATGGACAGGGGAAGAGGCCAGCGATGCCGCCAGCAGGGCGGCGCCAAACAGACGTTTCATGCGATTGCTCCAGGATGCGGAGCCGCGATCATCGCCGATCCTGACGATGCCCGCAAGCAACTTGCAGAACGCTAGTGGCGCTTCATGACGCTTTGCTGCTGCGGATCAAAGCCTTGCCGGTCTCGTTGGGAATGAACGCGATGGCTTTGCCGGACGCCATCAGCACGTGGCCGGTGGCGGTGGCGACGACCTCGACGACGGTCCCCACGGCCAGCGACAACTGCTGCGCCGCCTTGCCGGACAGGCGCACGGTGGCCGTGCTGCCCTTGGCCACGTTTTTCAGCACCACTTCGATCCCTTCGCCCACGGCGGCCACGCTGGCGACCACCAGGCTGCCGCCCACGGCGACGGCGATGATGGAACCGCCGACAACGGAGCCGGTGACTTCGCTGACGGCCTGCGAAGGCGCGGACGCATCGCGCGCGCTGGCGAAAGGCGCGGTGGCGCAGGCAAGGGTCAGGCAGGTGGCGATCAGCAGGCGTTTCATGGCGGTTCTCGAAAGAGTTATCGGTGACGCATCATCGCCCGCTTCATGCAGCTGTCGCAATAGCCGTGCAACAAGTATCTGCACGGAAACTGCGTGGTATCATTTTCCGCTACTTTTTATGGATGAGCACAATGTCCGCTACGACGCTCCTGATCGACGCCCTGAAACGCCAGCTGAAACGGCGCGGCGTCACGTATGCGGCGCTGGCGCAGCAGATCGGCATGTCCGAGGCCAGCGTCAAGCGCCTGTTTGCCCAGCGCAGTTTTACGCTGGAGCGGCTGGAGCAGGTCCTGGCGGTATTGGGCATGGACTTCGCGGAGCTGGCCCATGCCGCAACGGACGCGCCGCAACTGATCACGCAGCTGACCTACGCGCAGGAGGAGGAGCTGATCGGCGACACGAAGCTGCTGCTGGTCGCGGTGGCGGCGCTGAACGAGGTGCCGGTCGAGCGCATGGTGGCGACGTATCGTCTCACCGAGGCGGAGGCGGTGCAGTGCCTGCTACGGCTGGACCGCATCGGCTTTCTCGTCCTGAAGCCGAACAACCGCGTCAAGCTGCTGGTGACGCGCACGTTCGGCTGGATACCGGATGGCCCGATCCAGAACTGGTTCCGCACGGAGGCGTATGGCGACTACCTGGACGCCCATTTCAACGGCCCGGGCGAGTTGCTGCGGCTGGTGAACGTGATGCTGTCGCCGGCGTCGTCACGCGCGCTGCTGGAGCGGCTGCGGCAGGTGGCCGACGAATTCTCGCGCCAGCACCAGGACGATGCACGCCTGCCGTACGACGAGCGGCATGCCGTCACGTTTCTGCTGGCCGCGCGGCCGTGGATGCCGCAGGCGTTTCAGCACTTGCTGCGCGAGTAGCCTGGGACTGGGAGGCACCGGGGACTGGCACCGTTCTCTGGTGCCTGTCCCCGACGTAAAAGCCCGGAGGCATCCACCAAAACCTCGGGAACAGGCGAGCTGAAAACCGGCACGCATCCGCCAAAACCTCGTGAACAGGCACGCTGAAAATGGAAATGCATCCGCCAAAACGTCGGGGACAGGCACCTCGCGGGCCCTTCGGCCCGAGAGGAGCCAGTCCCCGGCGGAGCGACGGCCGCGGATTCGATCAGCGGCGCAGCGGCCGCGTTCCTGCTGGCCGCGCGGCCGTGGATGCCGCACGCGTTCCAGCACCTGCTGCGAGCGTAGCCTGGGACTGGGAGGCACCGGGGACTGGCACCGTTCTCTGGTGCCTGTCCCCGACGTAAAAGCCAGGAGGCATCCACCAAAACCTCGGGAACAGGCGAGCCGAAAACCGGCACGCATCTGCCAAATCCTCGTGAACATGCACGCTGAAAATGGAAATGCATCCGCCAAAACGTCGGGGACAGGCACCTCGCGGGCCCTTCGGCCCGAGAGGAGCCAGTCCCCGGCGGAGCGGCGGCCAGTCCCAGCGGAGCGACGGCCGCGGATTCGATCAGCGGCGCAGGGCCCGCAGCACCGGCTGCAGGATGGCGGCGCCCAGCTTCATCGAGCGCGCGCCGTTCCAGCCGTTGACCGGATCGGGATCGTTGGCGTTGTCCTTGAACGGCATCTCCAGCGTCAGCGCCAGGCAGCCGAAGGCGTGCGTCGCGTGCGGGGAACCCATCGTCAGCACTTCCGGGGTGTACGGCGCGTCCGGGTAGCCGAATTCGCTCTGGAAGTCGGGGCTGGCGATCTTGAAGTCCTCGATGAAGGCGTCCTGCTCGGCCTTCTGCTCCGGCGTGAAGTTCTCCAGCGAGTCGCTGCCCGCCACGAACACGTACGGCAGGCCTTCGTCGCCATGGATGTCGAGGAACAGGTCGCAGCCCGTCTCCTGCATCTTCTGCTTGACGAGGAAGACTTCCGGCGAACGTTCCATCGTCGGCGTGTGCCATTCGCGGTTCAGGTTCGCGCCGGCGGCGTTGGTGCGCAGGTTGCCGCGCACGGAGCCGTCCGGATTCATGTTCGGCACGACGTAGAACACGGCCTCCTTCAGGCACTGGCTGGCGAACGGATCGGCCGGGTCCAGC
>Ga0265798_10001073_pt1 | contig 43465 bp, 39 predicted proteins | sample P3T30metagenome_FD_192430 | JGI IMG/M metagenome (GOLD analysis project Ga0265798, IMG submission 192430) | Plant litter microbial communities from East Loma Ridge, Irvine, California - P3 T30 | ecosystem: Environmental > Terrestrial > Plant litter > Unclassified | place: USA: California... | reverse complement strand
ACTTTCCTGGTGCTCGTACAAGCTCCAACACGTGGCATTTGCAGTATTCGCTAGAGAATTTTGTGAACTGCATCCGACATCATGGCGCGGAGATGACACTATTGAATTATCATTGCGGGGGGGGGAAAGGTAGTGCGCTCCATAGAAGATGAAAGAGAGAACGAGAATGAAATCCGAGGAAGAATTATCCCCTCCAGCAGCGAAATAGGCATCCGATCCGCATGCATTATTCGGCTGTGGAACGAGCTTCTTCAATTCTTCATCTACTGGGATTAGCTATTTTGTTGATCTCGTGCTCTGCTTTGCTCGCTCTTGAAAGCAGCATACACACAACCAGCGAGGAAGGATATTGGGGTGAATCTGCGGGAGGGTGTTGGGAAGCGAATGAAGAATGGGAGAAGGAAGTCAAATGCCAATTGATCCATCCTATGGTCAATCGGGTGTTCATGTCCATACGTCAGCTCTGTGGATATCCCAATCTACGCATCGATATACCCCCTCAACCCATCCTTGCCCACCCTCATCGCGCGCTCAATCTCGGCTTCTTCCTCGCGTAGTCGCCCTTTGCCGTATTCTAAATCGCGCTCTTGCTTGCGCTTCTCGTCCTTGACGCGTCTCTCGCGATCAGCCAGGGCATTTTCCCTGCGCTCGCGCTCAGCCCACTTCTTAGCTTGCGCGGCTTCGTCTTCGGCGGAGAGGATGTTGGAGCCTTCGGGCGCTGGCGGTAGGGTGGAGATGTATGTTTCGATCATTGTGTTGCGCGTCGATGGTGGGAGGGAGATGTAGCGTAGATCTGTCAGGACGGCAGGTGGTAGTGTATCGATGGTCGTAGAGCGGTTCAGCGAGACGAGTGGCTGAGCGCGCAAGAGTGTCGAGAGGTCCGATTTGAGATCCGAAGTCCGCATGCCCAACCTCTTGATGTGCTCGCGATACAGCTTCTCCTTGTCCTTATCCGAGACTTTCATGTCCTTCATCTCAGGCTCCTTCTTGAACTTGCGCTTGAACTCAGGCCAGAAGAGCTTTGGGCTCGCGTGGCGGTCGAGCAAGGCGAGGTAGGGTATTTTTGGGTCGAGCTTTTGCTGCTGCGCTTTTTCGATTTTGAGGGAGGCCATTTTCTCGCGGGACCAGGCGTTGAAGCAGTCTTTGCGGGCGGCCATGTTGGGGAGTGCTTTGTAGCGCTCGTCGTCGAAGAGGATGCCGTCGGAGATAATCTTGTCCCAGGGTGTGTAGGGGCTTATGCGCGTGTCGTCAAGGAGTTCTTTGAAGAGGGCTTTGCAGTCTTCTTCGCTCAGTGGTGGGTCCTCATCCTCGTAGAACTCTTCTTCGTCGCCGCCTTGCAGCTCCATTTCTTCCATTTGTGCGATTTGCCAAGCCAAGTCGTCGCCCTCTGCTTCTGCTGGCTGCTCATCCACTCTTTGCCGTTTCGGCGCATTTGATCCGTCCTCGCCTTCGTCGTCGGTGACTTCGACCTCCTCGTACTCCTCCTCGTCATCCATGCCTGCCTCGCCGTCGACTTCCACAATCTCAACCTCCTCCTCGGCTGCGGCTAGCTCCTTCTCAATTTCGGCCATGGCATCCTCTGCCTCCTCGACGTCACTCGGCTCGCCGCGCTCTCTGCGCTCCTTCTTCTCGCGCTCTTTGCGATCAAACTCGACAACTGCGATCATAACATCTGGCGGAAACTTCCAGAAGCTCTCGTTGGTGTCCTTGTTCCACACGAATCTGCGCCCAAACTTGGTCTTTACCAGCACCCATGGCGCGCAGTTGGGTATGTCGGAGCGATGCTTGGGCTTGTCATCCTTTTCCCTCCTACGGTCTGCGAAGTTGTTGTGCCCACCACGGAAGGCGCCTCTGTGTCCACCCCTGCCATAGTTCTGCTGGTGGCCATTTGGCGGGTACTGCTTGGGCGCGCCGCCGAAGATGAGGTCCTGTATCTGCCGTTGCGGGTTGGATTGTTCTTGCGCTGGCGGAGGATTGTAGCTGCCGGTGAGGGAATCGTCGAATGAGGATGGTCCTAAAGATGGCCGTGGAGGAAGATTATGTTGTTGGGGAGCTTCAACGATGGGGCGCGTGTATGTCGACTTGTTGAGATCCTTGTTGTAGTAGTAGGTGTGTCCTGGCGATGTTAGCATCTTATGCCCAATGACGCAGCAAGCTAAGACTACGAGGGTTCTCGTATATATTGAGTCAACGACTTTGGCGTTTAGTACGTCCTGGAGGTTGACACAATGAATACGAGCACCTAGGTACCGTACCTGAAGGCGCCTTGTGTTCTGTCCAGCCAGATGGGAGCGGCGGCGGCGGCGCTGGCGGTCGTGTGGGTATATCAGCCATCATGTGACTGATTAAGAAGTGTATACTTCACTTTCTCACTACAATCGACTCCGTGGTTGATAGCTTTGGTGTTGCGGTCCTCCGCGTCAAAAAGTGACGGTGCCAAGGCCTGTGATGATCTCCGACGCGCAGGAGCTTGTGCCTGGAGCTCGACAACACCACCAGCTCCCCACCAGACCGCCATACAACCACGCCCTTCACCTTCTTCTCCGACAGTCCCAATTCTCACACAAACACTCAAAACACACCGCAAGCATGTCACGGAGATACGATTCCCGGGTGCGCATGACGCCACTCCACCAAACAAGCCACAGCTAACAGCAGGCGCAGACGACCATATTCTCCCCCGAAGGCCGCCTCTACCAGGTCGAATATGCCCTCGAGGCCATCTCCCACGCCGGAACCGCCCTCGGCATATTAGCCCAGGACGGCATCGTGCTGGCCGCCGAGAGGAAGGTCACAAGCAAGCTGCTGGAGCAGGACACATCCGCCGAGAAGCTGTACATCCTGAACGAGTGCGTCGCTTACCTTTACCTTCACCTTGTGCATCTTACATACTGACGTGCTTAGTAACATGATCTGCGCCGTCGCAGGCATGACCGCCGACGCCAACATCCTCATCAACTACGCTCGCCAGGCCGCCCAGCGCTACCTGCTCACCTACAACGAAGACATCCCCTGCGAGCAGCTCGTGCGCCGTCTGTGCGATCTCAAGCAGGGATACACGCAGCACGGTGGTCTGCGGCCGTTCGGCGTGTCCTTCATCTACGCCGGATGGGACCCACAGCGCCAGTTCCAGCTGTACCAGAGCAATCCGAGTGGCAACTACGGCGGCTGGAAGGCGACGAGCGTGGGTGCAAACAACGCCTCGGCACAGAGCCTACTCAAGCAAGACTACAAGGAAGAGTACGACCTGAAGGAGGCGTGCGGGCTGGCGGTCAAGGTGCTGAGCAAGACCATGGACTCGACCAAGCTCAGCAGCGAGAAGAGTATGCAACCAAATATCCCAGCACGTGACCGCTACTAACACCACGCAGTCGAGTTCGCAACGGTAGGAAAGACAAAGGCGGGCAAGATCTACCACCACCTGTGGAGTGCGGATGAGATCGATGCGCTGCTGAAGGAGCACGGCCTGGCCAAGGCTGTCGACACGGAGATGTCAGAGACATGACTATCACGAACCGAGCACTAGACGACCACAAAGCGTGACGAGCGAACCTCAACATGATAGACGAGGCATGTAGCACCCTACGTAGGTGAGGCTGCACATCACGCCAAATACGAAACGATGATGATGACTAAGTATCTCGTTCTTGCTGGTTGTGTATTTCCTTCAACAGCCGTGCCTGCCTCACCCCACACCCGCACCTTCCTCCGACCAACCACACACTCTTTCTTGGCCCATAGTCATGTCCTCTTTCCTGTCTTCCACGTCCACGATGCGACCTCATCTCTCACATTCTCACCTCCAAGCGTCCTCCCAAATTGCTGCATTCCATCGTCTATTCTGCATCGTCTATCGCGTGCATTTCATGAGCATCCTATCGCAGCATGTCTACTCCCAACCGCAGGCTCAGCGGCGCGTCTCTCCAGGGTCTGGCGCCGTCCGGGTCATATCTCCAGCAGCTGCTTCAAGAGATTGAACGCTCGGGTCATCCGACCACCATCAGTGGCCAGACTACTCCCCAGAACACGCCTCGTAAGCCAAATGGATCATCCAAACGTCGGCACTCGGAATCTGTTTGGGTCGGTGGGACATCCATAGCCCGCGACGCTCGCAAGAAGCTACGAGCAGCCGATGAAGCAAGATTCGGCCAGAACTCGCTCAGCGGCAATGATGGAACGCCGGAAGACACTCCCAGGCCGAGGCTGCACCTGCACATTCCACATTTCGATGCTCCAACTCAGGCTCTGAGCAGAGAGTCGCCGGTATTCACTCCAGGTGATCCATGCACCTCGCCCTCGGCGCGTCTCGACAATAACACGCAGGAGTCAGGCTACATGAACCGTCGCGAAGCAGACTCACCTCGACCACGACGTCGACCCAGCGCAGGACTTTTGAACCTGCCGGCCACCACGACGCACCGCGCACAGTCAAGTCTGGGATATAATCAGGCTACAGGATTACCTTCCCCTCTCTTCCTCGTCGACGAAGAGTCCGCCTCATCGACAACGACGTCGCCCTCTGAAGATCCAATTTCAGCTATCTCCAACACACTCACCGACGCCACCACTGTATCCAGCGGACCGCCCGCAGACTACAGTCGTACGCACACCTTATCTGAAAACGACTTACATGCTAACACTCCTTAGCCCGTGAACGCACCCACTCATTACACGAAGTTCCCCAGATGCTCTCCAGGGAACGACGCACGATGACAATGCCAGATGCTCCAGACCGTGTCATGTCACGCTCCAATTCAAGTCGCCCTCCCTGGAGGCGCAGCATCGGCGGCGACAATCGCTCCATCATCCGCAGCTCAACCTTCACCGAACGCACCATACCAAGCCCCGAACACACAAGCAACGACCTATCCGACATCCTCCCCGACCTCTCTTCCTTCCGCCCGCAAGCCTCCGACGCCCAGGGCATTCCACGCGCAACAGTACCATCGAGTCGGTCCGTCACACGTCGCACTTCCGTGGTCGAACGCGACAACACTCCCGAGCTCGACGATACACCCAGCTACGCACGGTCTTTTCATCTCGTTGACACGGAGGACGCTTCGATCTACCAGAAGACGCATGGCGATGAGTGGAGGAGTAATCCGTTGTGTCTGTATTGTTTCCGCAAGCATGGCAATTTCAGTAAGCTCGAGGAGTACGGCTATGAGGCGTGCGGACGGGATGAGGCGCTGGAGAGTCATTATTGGCAGTGAGGGGAGTACTTGCAGGTTTGGGTCGGGAATTGGATAAGCGGTCCTGGCGGTGGTTTGGTGTGGGGTATTCTTTTTTGCTTGGTTCTATTCTCCCTTTTTTGAATTTGATTTGTTGAGCCTTTTCGCGTTGGGACTTTGAGATGTTGTATGTGTGTGTGTATCAAATTTGGTGTGTGCTTTGTGAGTACTCTTGTCGATCGAGCACGCGTGGTTTGATAGAGGGCCGCTCCTTCCGTCGGCACGGTTTGAGATGTGTGTTTGATTGTGCTGCTACAATTTTTTTTTATCTAGGTATCTGGTAAGTGTTTATACCAGGCCGCATAATATTCCGGTATGCAACACCCAAAGCCCATGCTCTCTAATCACCAGCTCATAGGCAAACAGTAATCCGCCCAAGACTCCTCCTTATCCGCCTCCCTCCACTTCTCCACCCCGCCCATAACACCATGCTCATCGACATCCCACTTCCCTTCCTCGACCAATTCCGCCCATCGACATAGCACGTATCTCAGCTGCACGTCATGCGATGCGATGAAGTGGTTGAAACCCAGTTGGAATAGCTGCGTGCTAGTTGGCTGAAGCTCAGCGGCGGCATCGTGTCCTTCGCGGCGCGCGTTCTCGCCGATTAGCGCGCCGTCGCTTGTTCGTGCGCAGGCGTTGGAGCCGAGGGCATAGGGCAGGAGGAGTTTAGATCCGTCGGAGAAGGGGTGGGGTCCTGAGGGGTCGGTTTCGCTGAGGTAGAGACCGGAGGGGTAGGTTGTGTTGATGGTGTCGAAGGGGCGTGCGAAGGGGGAGATAAGGATTTGTGTGCCCCATGGGGTGGGTTGGGTAGGTTGGTGGGCTGGGGATGGGCTTGCGAAAAGGAGGAAGGGGAAGACGGTGGCTGTGTTGGCTGGGTGCTCTGGGTCTGGGGCGAATGGTTGTGTTGTTGCGATGCCGAGACCGGGTGCGATGAATTTGAATGCCGGGCGCGGACACGCGGCGAGGAAGAGATGTGCGAAGCTATCCGCAGGTAAAATCTCAGGATGCCCGCCCGTGACTATATCCAACAGCCCGACGCCCTCACTCCGAGGCCGCTCCGGCATCCGCACGTGAATCGCATCTACCAGCTGCGTGAACGCATCAACCGCCTCATCTAGATCCCGCTGCGTATACGACGGCATGATCCATGGCTCCGTGCGCTCTTGCTCACCAGCGTACGTTTCATCCACGGCGCGAATCTTACCCTGCTCAATTAGATCCACCAGTCCGTCTAAAATGATCTCAAGGGGTAACCACGTCTGTCGCCCGTTCATAGTAATCTCCGTGTCGTGGACGGACATGTGCTGCATCGCTGTTCCGCCGTCTTGATCCAGGATGAGGCCGAGAGGGTGCGTAGCGCCCAGCGCCCAGTTTGCCATGTACAGCTTTACATAGCGGCGCTTGTTAGACTCGTCTTCGTCGTCGGCATAATTTATGTTCTGCCAGAGTTGGGCGGGTGTGCATAGGCCGTATAAATACCGATGGAAATAATGGAGTTTTGGGGCCCCGTCCATTGCGAAGCCGTGCCATGCTGCTTTGAGGAAAGACACGACTGGGGAATTGAGGCGTGCGGTTGTTTCTGCGAGTGCTGCGTCGCCGCCGTAGCATTCCCACCATGTGCGCTTGTCGAGCTGGTCAAGTGGAAGGCCGCGCTGGGTCCAGCCGAGTTCTACAATGTAGTTGTGGAGCGCGGCGCATCGCTCGTGGTCCAGGCCTTCGATTTCTCGTAAGGGGGCTTCGTCGCTGACGCGCCATTCTGCCATTATGGGAGGGTTGGGATGGGGATGGGAAGAGTGGTGATGGGTTTTGTGCGGAGTGTCGTTAGTGAAGTCGAGTGCATGATGCTTGGCGGCCCCACTAATACGCGCAGTAGGGGACGGCTGGCATTTGACAGCAGAGGTATGAGTGCAAATACTCTCCGCGGAGACTGGGCTGGTTTTGGTTTACACTGGAATCTTACTTGGTCTCCCAGGTATTGTTTACGATGAATGGACACAGCTCTGTGACACTCAGCGAGATTTCGATACTTCTACAATACTTGCGTACTCGCACAACCTGCCAAGTTCTTCGATATGTCATACTCCGGCGAGGTGTGTATGGTTATGGCATGGCGACTATGCGATGCTGCAGTGTTCACAAGAGAAGTCTTCCGAATGCAGAGATTCCTCCTCGTCGATGCTACATCCAAGACGCTATCAAAGAGCTGTCTCAACCTCTAATCTACATCGATCGAGTATGCTATCTTCTATTCACAACCACGGTGATGGAAAAATCGTCCCATTCTCACGAAAACTAGTGACCTCTCCCATGGTTATGAAAGTCCTGATGCCTTACATGCTGACGATGCCTCGGTGCACCAACCCCCGTCTGAACAGGAGCAAGTCTCGGACCAGTCTTCGCCTTGCTCGAGGCAGCAGTAGGAGTAGCCTCCGCCCCGCCTTCAGTGACATGCACTTCAGGAATGGGAACGGCTTCCTTCTGGTATACCAGGTCATTCGCTTCGTCGATGACCACTTCACAATGGTTGCAGTCGATGTTACCCGGCTCTTCCGCGGAATCTGCAAAGTCGAATGGCAAGCGGTTTTCCAAGACGCCCATGACGTTGGAGCGCTTTTGCCAGTTTGCACTGACGATATCTTGTGGGACTTGTTGGTTGTTGTTGATCAATTGATCGGGATCGGTGCCGTAGCTTTGCGCTGGCCAATGGTAATTGCGGAACATGCTATTCAGATACGTTAGCTCGCATGTACGTGGATTCAAGGTGCGAAAGACTCTTACGGATCATTAGGAAGTGCTCGGAACCCGTGATCCAACACTGTTGTGGGGTTGTTGTTATTGTTCGGGTCGTTGTACGTAGCTGTAGAGGTAGTCAGTACGTGAGTGAAGCATCACATATCGGGAGAACGACTTACCCCAACATTCCGCTCCAGGCGTCTGACTATCCCAGCCATACTTTCCGATGAAATGCGGGCTAACACTATTGGCAACAAGACGGGGATCATTCGGCTGGTGATCGAATTCCCATGTGATGGGTGGGGCAGCCATGCCCAATGCAGACCTCAACGAGGAGCAAGGCTTCCATTGCGCGCTTAGAAATTGCCCAAAGTCGGTTCCTTGTCGTCCGTTGGCGGGCCCGTTGACTAAGCGACACACTTGGTTGTGGAGACCGGCACGTCCTTCCCATAAGCTGCCCATAGGGAATTCGTCAACTTGACAGCGGGCTTCGCCAGCTATAGGCCTCTGGGCTTGTGAGCGATAAGCTGCCCTGCGGTATAGTCTGCCCCAATCGCGCTTGGCATATTCGTTGTCGTTTCCTCGTGCTGTGGATATGTTAGCGTTACTGATTTCCAACGGTGAGGGCCAACAGTACGTTCGTAGTGATATACGCTCCTTCCAGCGTTTCCTTCATAGATCCCCCAGGATTGGTTGTCGCAAATCTGTCTTGTGTAAGCATCCATGACATTGCAGCAGAGCCATCGGACTGATTCATCGAAGCCTACCTCATCAAACGTTCGACCGTATCTGCAAGTGTACGTGACTGCACAATCCTTGTCTTTGGCCTTGTCGTAGGACAATCGTACCCACTGCCCAAGCATAGGTTTCAGCTTGGGTTGTTGGGCAGGTGGTTTTGGTTGAGGTTTGGGCCGGGGCTGGGGCGGCTTTTGAACTCGTCCAGTACGGACACCGGGCACAACTCCCACGGCGTGCATTGTTGCCGCCTCTTTTGCTTTGATCTCGCATACTGAGAATACAGCAGCAAAGGTAGCTGTAAAAGCGGGAAGAAATCCGAGACCGAAGGAGAAAATACCGGCGGCCGTGCCTGTAATAGTTTAGCAGGATGTTAGTGAAGTGGTGACAGCGGGAAATACTCACCGGCGGCAGTCGCGGCAGCGGTGGCACCAGCTGTGCAGGCTGCTGTAAGTCCTGCGAATTTTCCGACGTTGAGTTTGCCTCCGTTGGTTTCCTTTCCGTCTGTACCAATGAGATCGAGAGAAGAGATTGAACCTTTTGGAGATGCTTTGAAACCGTCACAGCAGTACGTCTGGAAGCCACCTGTGACTTTGATTAGCAGGCAAAATCTGTCCTGCAACCAAAATATGCTTACCGTTACAGTCATAGTCCAGCGTGATCGATCCCTTGCGGCCCAGACTGTTTGCTAATTCTACTTTAGCATCTAGGCAGCGCGGCCTGGTTTGAGTTCTCTTACCATTGAAAGCGATTGCGACTGGGCCGGATAAGTCCAAACCCGAGCCTAGAGCACGCTTCTTGTTGTTAGAGGTCGCGAATTCGCAACTTCCTCCACAAGACAAGCCAACGCCATTCCAACCATTCCACGAGCATGTTCCCATGGTAGTTCCTGAAGCACAACACAACGTTTGCACTTTTCCGTCCTTACAAACGGTATTGGAGCTCACTCCATTGACCTGGCCGTCCGAGTAGGTCTCCTCGAAATATCCATCGACGCACTTTCCGCCGCAGAACGACCAGTAGCACGAATTGATGTTGGTGGCTTCGGTTTGCGCGACTCTTCGTTTGTCCTTGAGTTCGAGAGCCACGCTAGGAGAAACGCCATTTGCCTTGCCGATGCCTAGATAATCGTTCGTGCTTGTGCTGTCTTTGTCGTCGAGGTCAACGGCCCATACCATGGTTCCGCCGAGACACCATTTGTTGGCCGCTTTAATCTTCAACTGCATCGTCTCACCATCATCGTAGCTGACCCACTGATTCGAATTCCAGGTGACCCATTTCGCTGCGGCTTGCTTATCGAACACAGGCTTTGCACCAGTGCTGGCGAGAATCTTGAAGATTTCTGCGTTCGAGAGGGTGCCTGCTGAGTTCGTGCATTCTCCGGGGCTGCCTCCTTCGCTGAATTGGCAAATGCCATTTGGTTTGTTGCAGCTTGGATCTGATAGGGTGAAGCTTCGGCCGTACCATCCGAGCCCCAAAACGACCTTCGCTGGTGAAACGTTATTGCGCCAAAGAAGGTCCATTCCCAGTTGGATCTCGGTGAGATTGGTATGCGGCCTGACGTACGGCCCTGTAAATTTATTCGACGAATCCCAGACGCCCTAAGGTGATAAGCTGAACGGGTCAAAGATGATTCACACGAAACAGGAGCTTACGTGGATATCGTAGCTCATCATGTTAAGCCAGTCAAGGTACTTCTCGAGCCCCTTCAAGTCGAACCAGCGCAGATACCAGTAGCTACTCGGCAGTGTGGCAGAGATACCGTACTTGGTTCCCCAGGCAGCTCGCAACTCCTTCAGGAGTGTGACGAAATTCTCGGTATCTTCAGGTTTGCCTCCGCGTTCTGGTGCTCCGGGGTATTCCCAATCAATGTCGGCGCCTGCCAAATCGTTAGTCACTCATCGTTCTAAGTAGCACAAGGTTCTGGTGGCTACTTACCGTCGAAGCCAAAGGTTTGTAAGAAGTTGGAGAGAGAGTCGATGAACTTCTTCCTGTTGGCAGCAGTTGAGGCCATGTCACTGAAAGCCGTCTGCGTATTTGGATTGTTGGTCGCGTCGTTGAAACTCCATCCGCCGATGGAGATCCAAGTCTGGAGGCCTGGGTAGGATGCTTTCAGATCTGTGAATTCCGTGTAGAGTGCCGTATCGCCGGCGTCCATAGGCATCATCTCGAACGTCGTGGGATTGAAGAAAGCAAACGCTGTGAATCGTGTGAGCGATGGGAACCAGGGTAGACGACAGATCTGTCGCAAAGGACATACCAAAGTTAATGTGTGTGAAGCCGGTTAGGTCAAGGTCTTTTGGCATTCGCTTGTCGCATTTGCGCGTTGAAGCCCTTTCGTGACCAGTCAGTACTGTAATCTACATTTTGTTTCGACTTCCGGGAAACACTCACCAACTTTCGTAGTAGCCAATGTGCCTATTCACTGTGGTACCAGCACATGATGGTTCTTTGGCTTTTCCGCATCCACCGAAGCCAGTTTGGCATTTCTTCCCGCAAAATTCCTGGATGCAAAGTCAGGGTCGGAGTGACGGAATCGAAATGTATTTACGCACGTCTGTAGTTCCACAGAAACCAAATTCACTACAGCAAACATTTAATGGACACTTGGACTTATCTGCCAGAGCATATTGTCCACATTCGGCCTTGACTTTAATTAGCAACTCGAAACACCGTTTCCAGGAGCCACCTACTTTTGCATCGCAGTTAGACAAGCATTTGCCTGTTCCGCACTCGTCTGGGGAGTATCCGCACTGTCATCGAGGATTAGTCGAAGACTTGACGATGGTACATTCATTGGCTACTTACCACGCCAGACTATCCAAAGGTTAGCAGTGTATAAAAAGCTTTCCATCGATTCATTACCTGGCCGCAACAAGCACCATTAACACAGGGTGCACCTGGGGCGCACATGCCGACTGGTAGACCATTGTCGCCCGACTGACGCTTCGTAACGCTCGCGCTATCGGCAGCTTTGCCAGCCAGCGCTATGAAAAGAGGATTGGAGTTGACCTGGCTCTCGTTGCGGTACCTTGGAGTGGAGTTCGAATGTTTCTCAAAAAGAGGGCTATATAACGTTGCATTTCTTGGCTGAGCTGGCTGCGTAGAGTTCTTCAATTGAGACGACTGCGCTACACTGCCGGACGCAATGGCCAGCACGACCGCAACCGAAGAAAACAACATGCTGTAGCTGTTGTCGCTCTAGAGTTGAAGAAAAACGACAAAACGTTTCGGGAGCCAGAGAAGCATGATATTGGGTCAGCACCTACGTCCGTGGCAGTCTCCACGTAGAACAATTGGACGCCATATGCTGGTAACCTGGTACACCGAGGCTCCGTGGCAGCCAGGGTCCATGGAAAGTAGTCGATGTGGGCCATCGCTTAACATGGGGGCCAAAAACCCACTTCAGCGGGCTGGACCGCCCTTGAATGCCTCGCGCCAAGACAGAACTATGGTAGAAAGGGAAGGTCGACAAGGGAACGGTGATAGAGGTTCTCGGGACGGTGACGTTACTGTGCGAATTTTGAGGCGGTCAATCAATATTTTACGCCCAGTCTGCAATCGAGTTGTTTCGGCAGGCTGACATATTCAGGGGTACATATAAAAGTGGAGACCACATAAGGTCTGTGCTATTAGCCGTAAAACCCTACGTCCGAGCATTGTAAGGCGTACTATTGACCCTCGTGGTTGCCAAATATGACTTAACACGCTGGCGGGTTAGGTGGTACGTTTGAACATTTGGCGCCAAACGGAATGCAACTACACAGAAAGAATCTTTGGAAAGTACCCATTTATATGTGTCTGTAGTGATATTGGTCTTGTATGTAGCTTGCTGTAAACCAGTCAAGGCTGGATGAGCTTGTCTGAACTTGAGCCGCTAGTACAGCGGGACAACGGCGAACCCCTGAGAAGCTTCCCTTTCATGGTTAGAACAACGGCCATCGTCGTAGATCAGTAGCCATTCCGCTTGCGCTCTGCCAATGACGTTCCAACCAACGATTTCGCTACATCCACAGTTGTACGGTGTAGATTGAAATAATGGTGCACTGCAGGCCACGAATTTAGCCGTTTTCAAGACCAAAATGCGGAGCTCGGGTTTAACCAAACCTGTTCTCAGTGCCCGTCCAGTGCCGATCTACAGCTCCATACCCACCCACGGATTCAGTGAGATGCCGATTGCACATCTTGAACGAGATCAGACAACCATCATTTCCAGCATTTTACCCATGTGTTCTGGCGGTGATGAGCGGTGAAGCTTGCGCGATGCCCATGCAGAAGCAGACCCACACGTGAAGATTTTCAGGGTTCTAGTCGTTGAGGAGCAACATGGGTCGGACACTAAGACCCGAGGAGATGAGGCCCGGATTGCTTGAATGTATCCCTCGGATCTGCTATGTCATAGCACAACTTCTCGGACAGCTGTTCAATTAGCATTGCGGCATCTACCTACTTCACTAGTTGGAGAATCTTGTCCCCTTCCTCGAATCACTATTACTGGAAGCGCAACATGTTATCAATGTTGCGGCATATATCAATTCTAGCCTATATCGGCCCTCAGGTGGAAGCAGCTTTCAAGATCTACGATGCCTACACTCCAGCGGAGTTGCAGGCAGCGCATGGCATACCTTCCTCGTGTTCTGATGCTCTGTACGTGCAGATAAAATTCTCATCCGTACGGAGTGCTAATGTCGAGCTTACAGGAACATGACACTCTCCTGTGACGAGAGCAACATGTCTCGAGCCGCGGAAGGCATTGACATGGACTGTAAGATCCAAATTGGGTCACATTGCATGGTAAAAGCTAACGGAGGTGACAGACTGGTATAAGGAGAATGTTACTTCTCTTTGCACTGCTTCGTGCTCAAGTTCGTTGCAAACATGGCTGTCAGCAGTTGAAAAGTCTTGTAGCTCCAATACTTTGGACTTCATGGGCAGCATCATGCAAGCCAAGACTGTGCCCGTGGTTTTCAAATCTGCATACGACACTGCTTGTCTTCAGGACAGGTGAGTAAAATGACCCTAGCTTTCTTGCGTCGCTAACACCGTTTTAGTAAGTCCAACTGGTGTTTCTTCGAATCGCAGCACTGGCAGGGTCGTGAATATACTACGTCGGTATCCCGGCTATATTTTTACTGATTGAGTCGCTGATGGACTGTATAGCTATGACGAAGAGGCGTGCTGGGACGATGACGAATCTCTTATTCCTCCCGAGTGCAATGAGTATGGGGCCCTTAGTGGTAATCTCAGTGCGAGCATGATGGATGTCACTCGCATGTACGATCGCGAACTTGTAAGTTGGCGACAATTTGAGCGGGTCAAAACACCTTGCTGATTGCTAGTCATCCTAGCTCTGCGACGAGTGCTTCGTCAAAATGTGGCGGCAGCGACTACTCAATCCCTTCCTTCAGGATGGCAGGTCTACCACATATATGCTTGAGCAGTATCAAGCCATCCAGAAGAATTGTTCTATGAACCTACCGTTGACTACTTCATCCTCGACGCTGTTCGTGTCTTTGGCTTATACTAGTGTTTCGGGCGAGGTCACTGCTTCTCCCACTACTAGCGGCAGTACTCCAGCTGCCACGACATGCGTTGGTCAAATGATCGATCCGCCCCAAACCGGAGAATTCGTGGACTGTCTGAAATTGGCCGAAGACTACAAAGTTCCTCTTGGCGACATATACAAAGCCACTGGGGATCCAATGTGCCAGTTCAACACCACGATCTGTCTGCCCCGGTCCTGCGAAGGCGAGGTGATCTGGGACGGACAATCTTGCGCCCAATTAGCGGCACAGTACTCGAGCGACAAGTTGAATGTCACCGAATTGATGTTCCTCAGCTGGAACCCCAATATCGTCGGAGATTGCACTCGGCTGAAGCCTGGCCAAAGAGTGTGCAGTCGCCCGCCTGGTGGGCAATTTGTTCCTACCGGAGTCATTTACGCACCGACCGCAGCAGGCTCATATTACTCTACCGCTTCTGCTCCTGTCCCAACCCGTACCGGTACGACAGAGAATTGCGGTCTCTACCACTCCGTCGTGTCAGGCGACACTTGCAACTCCGTCGCCCTACGCTACGGCATCAAATTCGAAACCATCCGTGATCTGAACACGATCATAGACGATACTTGCACCAATCTTTGGCTTGAATACGCCATCTGCGTTGCTCCAGTCACTCAAGCTCCAAAATCCAGCGACGGCACGTGTGGGCCCGGGGCCAACCACGCCACGTGCGAAGGTACCGCGTTTGGTTCTTGCTGTAGCACAAGCGGGTACTGTGGCTCAAGTGACGACTACTGTGGAGCCGGGAATTGCGCATCGGGCGCGTGCAGTGGCGACAGTACGGGTGTGACCACCGACGGTACATGCAACCCGACTATCTCTTGCAACAACCCCAGCTTTGGGCCGTGTTGCTCGACGTCTGGCTACTGTGGCTCAACCAGCGACTACTGTGGTCCGGGCAATTGCTACTCTGGAGCTTGTGATGCGAATGAAGGTGGTCTCTCCACCGATGGTAGCTGCGGGCCTAACTTCGCAGGCAACAAGATTTGTACTGGCACACAGTTCGGCACGTGCTGCAGTAACTATGGATACTGTGGCTCGACAGATGATTATTGCAGCGCGAATAATTGCCACTCTGGTGCGTGCAAGTCCAGTTAGGACGCGTACGAATCGTACTTCGTAGCAATATGACACCGAATTATTTGATGCAAACATGCAGTTGAACGAGAAGCAATATAACATACTCGTTGAGTTGTGTGACAAATCGACGACGATGACTGACGTTTTGCAATGAAAGTGCATCTGCCAAAGACATGCCACCGGCGCTTCACTTTCTTTTCCCAGAATACAGCGGTACGTCCCTCAGCTTCTAGCGTTCCTGACAATATCTTTCCAAGTCCCGGGATGAGTCACCCTCTCGCAACAACAAACATTCCCGTAGATTCTTGAGTATAGCATGTTGTGATCATCGTAGGATTCGTTGCGCAAGGTTTCTCATTCTACGTCGCCAGCGCGAGGCTTCCCAAACGCCAAAAATGCATCAACGCTCAAAATGCTGCAAACGCCACGCTATGCAAATCCTACAGACGCTACAACCTTTCTTGTCTTCTCCCATCACACTGGTCATAATCACTTCTCTTCAGAAGCTGAACAGTCCACTCCTCCTCTTTCCAAGCGGATAAACCAGCAGCGCCGCCAAAAACAACCCCACTGTGATTCCAATCGCGATCTGGATGACCGAAAAGCCAACGTTCAACGCAATGCTATTAATACTGCTGCTTCCGCCAACGTCCGCAGCGCTGATAGTCGTCGTGCCGTTGATAGTGTTGTTCCGAATGATCTGGTCGGCCGATTGCAGGCCAGAGACGAGCGAGCCTTGCACCGAGAGACCGGATGGGACTTGTACGAATATCGCAGGCAACATGGCTGCGGCCGCGAGACCGTATCCGATCTTACGCGTGTGCGGGACAAAGTTACTGACTGAGCTCGCGCGCGAATGCGGCTGACTGCCGCTATGCGTAGGATCGTACTGGGAGCGCTCAATCTTGACCGCCGCGCCACGGTGGTCGTGACGCTGCCTCCTGTACATCTTGCGCACCTTTACGAGCTGCGGCCTGATTCGCTCTTCCCAGACACCAAGGCTCCAGTTTTCCACGTGCCGTCCGAAGCGTGCGTGCATGTTGGCTGCGATGCCGATACCCAGAGCTCCAAGCGTGTTGCTGATCTGCGAGTTACTTTTGAAGTAGGATGAGGAGTGGAAATTGATGACCCAACCGATGAAAGCGATGATCGTCATGGAGGGCATCTGCTTGTACTTGGCTTGATTGACGACTTGCAGGCAGAGCGCGAAGCCTGGGACGAACAGGTAGTAGAAGTTGGAGGACATGGGGTCATGGCATTGCGTCCGAGATGTGGCATTCTTGTCCATCATGCCGTAGAGTACGGTTCCGATCGTGATGCCAAATCCTAGAAAGAGCGAATAAATGATGGCGTATACCATGCGGACGGATCCGGCGACGATGTGCTTACTTTGCAGCTCGAGTGAAGCGCAAAGCACCATAAAACCAGGCAGGATCAAGGCTATACTTGCTTGAGCCATGGCACTGAAGCAAAAAATCTCCTTGCCATCGCTGCCTCGGATCGAACCTAGCGCACGCGCAAGGAAGCTCGTGATGACTGAAGCACCGATCTCGAAAACATTGCTGATGAGGTCGTTGCCGGGCGCGACAACAAGCTGGAGCCACCCAATGATGCAGCCAAGGAGGAAGCAGAACGGCAAGTCGATAAAGCGAGCCTGGAATGCAAAAGGTCCGACAGTGGCAGATGCACATCCGTACATGAAGACGCGCAGCCATCGTCTGAACTTGTCTTTGCGGCCGATGATGTCGTCCAGGCGTGGCGCCGCCTCATCAACGCCAATGCGATCGTGTACGACGTCTTTGTAGATCTCATGGACGTCACGGAGCTTGCCGAGGTCGACGCCTTGGCTTGTGCGCACGAGCTTGACTTCGCTGGTGTGGACGGATGAGTCGTCGAAAGCAACGATCATGCAGCCGGGCATGTAGAGGAACTGGGCTTCGATCTCGAGCACGCGTGCGGACATGTTGAGATACTCTTCGAGACGATGGGTGGGCGCGCCGTACATCATGAGGGCTTTGCACAGCTTGCGGAGGTAGTTTTGGCGGGCCAATGTACCGGCACTGTATCATCGTTAGCTGTGTTCAGGGAAATGTACGGAGTTTTGGCATTGCATCGAGCTGGAAGAAATGGTTGTTGGAAAGAAGACTTTCGCATCACGCCCACACGACACCATCGTAAGGGAATAAAGAGTGGCGATACCACGTGTAGGGACGACGAAAACTTACAGGTGGATTTTGATTTTGATCTCATCGTCTCTCCGCTTCGCCTTCTTGACACCGAAAACCGATTCATCCGATTTGGTGCGCTTGCCCATAGCTGGTCGGCTGCGCTTATACTGCTCAACAGCTTCATCGCCCAGCTCTTTCTGTGCAGGCGTTGCGAAACTATGGGCCGACGATCCGACGAGCTGAGATATAGACGTGGTCGACTGATTGCCGTGATTGCGAAACCATGGCCGGCCGCCGTGGGGAGTGTTGTATCCAGACGAGGGTGGTGAGTTGTTGGGAGAGTTGGCTGCCGTCGACGAGCCGCTGAATGTCCCAGCACTGAGGGTGCGTAGGTGGCTGGGTCTGCCTGGGAGTCGTCCAGCAGTGACGGGTCCCTGAGCATTGTTCGAGACTCTAAGAAGCGTTCCGAGCACCCCTGTCCGGTACTTAATAGGTCGCTCTACACGCTCGTCTTCAACCTCAAGCGTGTCTGGCGTTACCTGTCCAGAGCGTAGAGGCACGTCAGTGTGGTAAAGATCCTCGGGACTGATTGAACCCTGCTCGGCAGCACGTATCGTGTGCTGTCGTAGAAGCGTAGATGCACGCTTCATGAAATTTGGATCGTCATCTCCATCGGTAGCGTCGGCTATTGAATCGTAGGTCCTGGCCATATTTTGGAGTTCAACAGGTGGTGACATTAACTCCTTGGAGCCCCGACGACTGACTGGTGCAGAATAGGTTCCGACTGATTTGGATAGCTTGGCAGCCCGATTCCGAGCATCAAGACCGGACCGGTGCTTGAGGTCGGCTTGCAACGGTGTCTGCTTCTCTGTGTCATCCTCGAATGGATTGGGCTGGTCGTTCAAAAAGACCTCTGGCGGCGTACGCGCCCCTTTGCGTATGGCGGGTCGTGGCTTCTGAACATTGCGGGGCAGAACGCTGGCTGTCGATGACTCCTGAGGATACTCCTCTGATAGTGCGAGCTGAAGCGACTCGCGCATCTCGAGAAGATCATCTTGTGTCAAATCTGGTCTCTGGAGAGGTGTGTTATGGCCACCGGATCCTGTATCTGGTTTGTCGGGAGAGACTGTCGATATAGGCCGTGGGCTATCTGTGGTGAATCCCACGCGTTTTCTTCCAGCACCAGAATTGGTAGCCATGTGTTCTTCGTTGTCGTCTTGCGGTAGAGGGTGAGCAGTGGACGGCCCAGCATCGTGGGAGGGATCCATTTTGGTGTTGTACTCCCCGCGGTTTGTCGGGGCTAGTGTTCGACGATAAGGTCGACGATGCACGTAGTCGGAGAGCGCTAGAACGTGGGCTTGGCTGACTCGGGTAGGCACGTGCGACTATCTCATGGGCAGCAGCAGCTGCAAGATGTGAAGCCTAGCGGGTGATCTCCAGATAGGATAGGGTTCAGTGACTAGCTGGCCCGTCGGTTGTCTTCCGCTTTCACTAGCTATAAGCTCTGGTTGTTTGAGTGATTTCCAAATCGTTGATGAGACGATCGAGAAACCGTTTGCGAGGGGACAGACGACGGCGAAGTCGTAACGATGAAGCGTGGCCGAGTCGTGTAGGCAATGGATGTATCCCCTAGTGTTTTCAAATATTTGGTCGATTCAATAGTGGAAGGAACAGCTCAAACCAGGAGCTTAGAAAGGTGGTGGCGTTGACAGGCCCAATTTTCTCCTGGCCAGAGGCTTCGATGCGTTGCTCGCCAGCTTTCAATGGAGACGAGGTGGAGCTGTAGTAGCTAGAAACATGGATGCACTTCTCGGGAACGCCAGGACCACGGCAAATCCAAGCCGGGAGGTTAGTGCTAAGAAGCTGCAACGCGGGAGTGGCTGTTCTGGCGTCAAAATGGCATAATTTGAGATCACGAGGGCCGATATATGTGGTAGCGTATCGCAAGGGTGCCGAGAGCTTTCTGGTAGACAGTCAGATCAGTTGGGCTTTGTTCGCCGGTCGAAGAAATTTCATGGAATGAGCCGCCGCTTTTGCGCGAGGAACACCGTCGAGAGATGTACAAAGACGAAGGAATGCTCCAAGCAGCAAGAAAAACAACCTAGTCTCGATTGACGACGTATCCAGGAGAGTATTCCGATTGCGCCTATGATTTGCGACTGCCCATACCTTGCTTGGTCGTGGGCGTGTCGAAAAAGTGGACATCATGTTCCAAGAGCTTGGGTGTCGTTGAGAACTCCGAGATAAGCAGACAGTGTTAATGAGTGGGTATAACTGGGTCATCCAAGCCCCCGTGTGCGCGTTCATCCAATAGTTGGCACACAAGGAGTATCGTGGGAACAATCGGTGAGAAGAGCCAAGGTGGAGCCACGGTGTCGTGATCGAGAATCAGCGCTGCACTGCACTGTACGGCACAATTTGGCTGGAAGATGGGCTGTAGCGGCAAGAAATGTGCAGGACGTTCGCTGGGACTAGATAACAACGTGCGCTGACAGATAGGCGGAAGTTTGTTATGGCGCAAGCACTGCAGGTGCGTTATCGCGGTTGAGATGGTGGCGCGAGGAGGCTGAAAACCCTGGCCGGCGAAAAGGCTTGTCTTCCGGCACCCGGGCCCTGCGTGACCATCCCAACAGTCGCAGAAACGAGGACATCACATGCGGCCGCTATCAACGCGGGATGCGACGCGGCGTGGGTGTTTATTGAATCTATTATTATCCCCTACCTATGACGTTAATGCCTCGCGCGAATCACAAATAACAGCCCAACCGCGCTGGAACGTACCGTACTCCGTAAAGGAACGTAACGAGTTGTCTCGCCGCTGGCGTGCGTTAATTCTGAGCGAGACCCGAGTATAGCGACTGGCTTCTCTAAGTTCCAGGGTAGTCTTCTTAAAGTCAACAAGATGGACAGCAAGAGAAATGATTATCTGGTGGGGATCTGATGTCATCGCACGCGATCCCCAAACTCAACACCATCGCCCCTGGCGACATTGACCGTACCTGAGTATTTGCACTGTCAACCACCGTCTTCTTCATCAGGCGCCTTCCAGGAGCGACTAATCACGTACAGAAGTAACGAACATGAGATGAGTGGAGCTTTCTGTCTCCCCGCATTTTCCTCCTGTTGACTGCCTGGGGAGGGAGCATGGAGACATAATACCGCCAGGGCGATTACATGCCCCACCTTGAACCTGACGTCGTCTTGAGCATCGAAATGATGAGCTCATCGATGTATGACTCAAACTGCGACCATAATGTCGCTCGAACATACCAAAGATCGACCATGTGAGTACGTTGCCCATCTGCAACCCATGGCATGGCATGGGCCTCACCGGCATTTTCGCCAACGTCAGCTCCCTTAACAATTGCTTCCTCGGCACTCCCTAAGACGAGCTAGGAGAAGACAGTCTTGACCGCTACGGCGACGAGCGCATCAAGATGTGGCGCCATCACGCCACCAGGCTCGCGAGAAACCGTGATCGATTGCCTCAGCGAAGCTTTACCACTAACATTTGGAGTATGTTGAATGTAGAGCCTGGCTGTCCTCGATGTGATACACAGCTTTCTTATTCTACTCAAATACTATTAAAGATAGACAGGCTACTGTTTTAGGTTACAAACCTTCTCCTTCGTCGTTTAACTTTGCTGCTCTCATCAATCACGAACTCTTGCAGCGCCTGGTGACGCTAAACAAGGATGATATCACGGTCATCATGCTCGAGCCAGGTACTAAGAAGCACGTTGTCGAAGTCACGCACACATGCCTGGAGTCAAGCTAATCTTCCTTCTTGTATCATTCATCATTGTGTACTGTAAGCAAAAAGGCGATTGATATATAATGTAAGGTGTATTGTGTTGTTTATTTGTATGTTCTGATGTTCTGTCTTGATCCCGAGAGGTCTGTGACGTAGGTTTATATACATGAAGTAGTGGGCTGATTGGCTGGTGGATAATCCACGTGACCATGCAAGGTGCCCTGGGCTTACATGTACATATAATTCCTACGTCTCACTACTGATAGACACTTTCGACGCCGGAACGCGATGCATCCCCGGGTCCATCTGCAAATCTTCAGCTCGTCGCTCTCAGCTACTAGGCCATACCAGGCTTCTGGCGTCCCGGACTCGCCGTAACGCGAGGCTTTTGACTCACCGCCTCAATACTACTGGAAACACTACTCGAAGAGCTAGCGCTCGCAGTTACCGTGACACGAACTACTGTCGTTCGATTTACCGTAGATATCGCAGGGGTTTGGCTAGTCGAGGTCACCACGCTCGAATGCGTAACCATAACCATCGACGGCTGCGCCTTGCCTTGCTTCGCATTCTGTAACACTTTGCCGACGAAGATAGCGCCGAGTGCAACGCCAGCCAGTGTGACGAGGAATAGGAGAATGGTTATGGTGATGCGGACAGGGCGTTGTTTCAGCGCTGCGAGGAGGCGCGAGTGTCTTTGTGGGCGTAGGGGGAGGTGTTTTGGGAAGTGTTCGAGCTCGATGTTCTCGAACTTGGTGGCATCGTTGTCTTTGTTCGACATGTTGATGGGGTAGGAGGCGGTGTTGGGTGTGTTGCGGGAGGGCTAATGAAGTGCGCGTTGACGGATATTTGCTTAGGTGTTGTGACGTTGTGCGGGTCGAATAAAGCGAGTTGATGAGAAGGAGGGAACATGGAAGAGTGGGGTTATACTGAGGGGACTTGCAAAGAACATTGTGGGATGGTAAGGAGATGTTGGTGCACAGTGTTCGGATTTCGTGGAGGAACTCGGAAGACCAGATTGAACCCGAACGTGACTTACGTGAAAACGAAAGCTTACCAGGCATTGAGTAGGATGGAAGATGCGTCAAGAATTTTTTATCAAAAGCGGTGTTCATTTGATTCTTCATTGCTGAATAGTTCAATTTGCCAGGTCCTCGAAACCGGCCTATCTTGGTGCGCAACATCATGAGGTCGTATATACACCCGTTTCAATCGACATCATACCTGTGGGGCTGCCTTGCAGGTCCGGCATTTGAAAAAACCTCGCTCCTCGTTGCAAATCGGCGGCTCGTCAGTTGACTTGTCATTCATTTCCTCGCACTTCTCGTTGCACTCCTTTTGGGTCGACCATCGACCAGTCCAAAAGCACTCAGGAACGACTTTCTTCGGTGGTGGAGGCGGAGGTGGAGTTGAAACCGCTGTGGGTGGAGGCGATGGAGCCGTAGAGGACGAAGCAGCTTCTGCAGTCTTGCTAACGGCGTCGCATACTTCGCACTGCGCCTTGGAGGCGGCCGCGTCCAATTTACACATCGCTGTCTTCTTCTCGCTGTTGAAGTTCTTGTAGCAGTCCTGATTACATTGAAAGAAGTCTCCGGCAGAAAATGAGCAGGAAGCTGCTGGAATAGGCGATTCTACTGTCTTCGTGATGATAGCCTCTGATGTCTTGCTTACGACTTCGCATACCTCGCATCGCAGCTTGAGTGCAAAGTCGGTCTTACAATTGGCCGTCTTCTTGTCGCTGACAAAGTTGTTGCACTCCTTGTTGCATTTTGTGAACTGGGAGATGAAGAATGAGGTGCCTACGAAGGAGCAGGTAGCTGCAGGACTGGGTGCTTCTACCGTTTTGGTGACGATATCTGTAGAAGTCTTGCTGGCGATGTCGTATACCTCGCATCGAAATTTCAGTCCATCGTTGAGTTTACATTTGGCGGTTTTGTTGCTGCTGGCGAAGTTGTTGCAGTCCTTTTCGCATTCTGCATAATTGAGCATGTAGTTCTTATCACCGACGAAGGCGCATGTAGCTGCTGGCATATTCGTAGGATAAGGGACTACCGTAGTCGTAAAGACCGTGGTGGTTGAGTAGACTGCCTCATTCGATGCCGGTCGTTTAGCCAGGTTCATGCCAACCTTTCCGCCAATGAGCGCAGCAGCGACGTATGATAGCAGGGCAAAGATAACAACCAATGCGATGCGTGTAGACTTCTTGCTCGTGAACGGAACATATTTGTAGGGTCGTTCAGGGAGCTGAGCTTCGGGATCGTGAGGAAAGTGGGGGTGGTTGGGGTCGGCGAAGTCATTCGGCACGCCAGTGGCTTGTACTTCGATTGGCTTGCCCGTATTGTTGCGTTCCATTTTGTTATGGACTGGTTCTGGTTGTGGTTTGATGGTTTAGGGGGTAATCGCGCGGTTGTGCAGAACGTGATGGGAAGATTCGTGATTCGGAGAAGAGTGGTCAAATTCTTTGAGTATTGTGTACCCAAAGTTTGCTACGTTCCACACAATGTCCAATTCATCTTTGTATTCGGTGAAGGTATGTTGGGAAAGGTCTCTCAGCTCCTCGTTCATTCTCGATTGCTTGGGTATGTGAAAGATAATTCCATTCCGCGGAAGCATACTCGTGCTGACACTACGTAGAAAGAATCACATGACTCTCCCCGCTCGGCCCTTCATCCCGGCTCAGACAACTTCAGAAGTCACTTCTTGACTCAAAGCTTCTTTGAGCTTGTCACAAAACCACCACACATCCACGTACGACGTGTACAGCGGACTTGGAGTTATCCGCATGATGTCTGGCTTTCGGATATCAACAACCACATGCACTTTTTGAAGTCGCTGCACGATGCGCTCAAGCATCGCAATATTGTGCCAGCGTAAGCTAAGCATAGCACCTCGCTTTAGTGAGTCCCGAGGCGTCAGCATCGTGCAAGGATGGGCTTCGCTGTCATTATTACGCGCCCAGTGTCGGACAAGATCATCCATGAGAGCTTCGAGATAGCTTGTCAGCTGCTTGGATCGATACACGATGGTCTGCATGTCGCTCTCAGCAAACACACTGAGCGCAGCAGTGAGCGCAGTGATGTCCAGAATTGATGGGCTCGAAAGCTGGAACCCGCGAGCACCGTCCGCTGGTGCGAAAGCTAAAAGAACAGTCAACAATTCATCCCACGCAAGACGTGCTCCCAAGGCTGGGAGGGCGAGAACGTGGACTCACTTCTTGCAAGCGCAAAACGCTGTGGCACAGGCGCACCCCACCAGCCAGCCAAACGCGGCGTCTCCGCCTTTGCATGTCGCTCGTGAATGAAAGCACCCGCAGTTGCTCCAGGCCCCGCGTTCAAGTACTTATACGAGCACCAGACAGCGAAATCGACATCCCAGTCGTGTAGCTTTAGCTCCACGTTGCCAACAGCGTGAGCTAGATCCCATCCTATTACAATACCGCGTTCGCGCGCATAGGCCGTGACGAGTCGCATGTCGAGTAATTGACCAGTATGAAACTGCACTGCCGACAAGAGGAGAACAGCAGTAGTCTCAGCGTGCAAATCAATGGTCACGAGAATGGTTTCAGTGGTGAGTAGACCGGTAGAAGCATCGAACGGGATCTCTACGATGTTGGACGATGGATCGAGGCCGTGGAGCTTGATCTGCGACTCAACGGTATACTGAGCGACATGAGTCTACACCCAAAGTTTGTTACAGTGAGACTCACTAAATCGCTCGAGAATACCCCTTCCTCGATCATGATCTTCGTGCGACGCTTGTCCGAGCTTTCCGCAGGACGATAGAACGTCGCCATCACGAGATGGAGGTTAGCAGTTAAAGTACCCATCAAAACCACTTCGTTCTCTTGCGCACCAACGATAGGCGTCATGAGCCCCGTCGCTTCCTGTTCGGCCTTGAGCCACGACGGGACCTCACAATCTGGTAACGTGGTGAAGCCGGCGTGGATTGCCTGGCTGGCCCACTGATCCAGGAACAGCTTGGTCCTTGTCATGACCGCCCTAGGCTGGAGGCCCATCGCAGAGCCGGCGAGGTAAATGATCGGATCGGCATTGCCGTCGACAAGTTCTTGTGGCGTGTCAGTATAGCGGCGCGACAGCATGGACTAATCTTACCAATCTTCTTGCCAAAGGTTGTTTTCTGAGGGAAGTAGAACTCATCTCGCATGTGCCCGAGCTCATCTTGCTTATCCATCATTCGCGCGTAGGCGAGTGTACTTGGCGAAACTGTCATGATCACGTCCGTGCAAGCTGTCGATGCCGAGGACGCTGGAACACGATGATGTTGATGGAGAGAGAGAATGACGAGAAGAAAGGCGCGGGGAGCAGTTTATATAGGTACCAGACTGCCTTGCGCACAGAACACGTCTAGGGGCGGTGCGGCACCAGTCCTGGAGAGATGGGGCTTATCACGTGTATAGAACTTGGGCGTACGAATCCCGCTCAATCGCGGGCGCATTGAGACTAGGATACGCGCTTGTATGTGCGAATTTTTTTTGGATCGGCACACCTATAGACTCATGGAAATATGACGATGAAATGAAACACCAAGTAAAGGTGACGAAAAGCCTAGCATTCACGTTCAAACATCAACCCCCAGCCGCTTCCTCAGCTCACCAGCCGCCCGACTAATCTTTACTACGAGTTAGCGCACGTACCAAGCCACTCAGATATTTGCACACTTACATGAGGCTCAGTCATCAAGGAGAAGTGGTTGCCATCAACAGGTATGACTTCGACCATCTCAGAATCGATGAGTCTATCCCAGCCAAAGCCACCAGGTGTGAAGTCTCTCCGATCGTCTAGCACCCACTGAATCACCCTTTGCTCCATATCGTTGACTTCGGGCCGGGGCACAACCCTCGCAGGATCTATGCCACTGCGAGCTGCGAGGAGAAGGACTGGAGGTGATTTGCCGGCAGGCATGCGCGCCGGGTCGTACTTATGAAGACTTTGAAGCGTGGCGATTACGTGTGGATCAGTCATTTTCTTTGCTCCATTTGCGGAGCTTGTTTGCTTCTCGTCAGCAACAAACGGTGTTTCTGTAGTTTTCGCATCTTGCTGAGTACCCTTGAAACGATCAATCCCATCAAAGAAGTCAAGTAGACTCAGTGGAAACGGCGGAATGAGCGCCGGACATGCTGAATCCAGCAGTATCAGCTGGCGGACTTCTTCTCCCCGCTCAATCAATTGGCGAGAAGCTTCATACGCCATGACTCCGCCAACGGAGTAGCCCATCAGCGTGTAAGGACCTCTCGGCTGGATGCGTGTAATTTCCTCAAGATAAATGCCAGTGAGCTCTCCGAGGGAAGTGTCGAAAGTTGAGGGCGACTTGAGGAATGGACTATTGAGACCGTACACTGCAATTGAAGGGTGAAGGACCGGCAAGGGTGTGTATGTGGCTGCTGTACCAAAGCCACCGGGAAATGCAAATACGTTGCTTGCGAATCCGCTGGTCGAGCCTTGAATGAGAATTGAAGTCGCGGCATACGCACGTTCACCTTCTGTGGCCCTCCAAACTCGTGTCGATGCGCTAAGCTGCTCTTGCTTGAAGCCGCATATGACGCGGATATTGCTTGACTCTTCCGAATCGCCTGTAGACCAACGGACATCTTCGAAACCAGCAGCGCGAAGGTTCTTGTCCCACACATGCTCGTCCACGAGCGCATGTGATCGATCGTCGGTGAAAGCCCACCAGCCCTCAAGCAGGCCGAAGACGACATCATACCATGCCATCTTACGAGTGAGTTCGACAAGTGCCAGTACACCATTCGGTCTGAGAAAATCTCGAATGTGCTCGCAAGAAGTAACAAGGTCCGGCGTAGCGTGTATGCAGTTCGTGGAGATCGCGATATGGTACATCCCGCGTAGTTCCATGGGTGAAGGCTTCTCAACGTCGAGTACTCGGAACCGCATGTTTGGAATGCCGGCAAACTTGGCTTTGGCTTTGTTGACGAGGGAAGAAGATATGTCGGTGAAGGTATAGATGAAGTTGATTCGCGCGCGCAACAGTTCTTCCACGAGGAATGTTGTGGTCCCACCTGTGCCAGCTCCAATTTCTAAAATACAAATTGGCTCGGTTTGTGGCCGCATCTTGAGAGATTCGACTAAGAAGTGAGCTAGCATAGACGTTGCTGCCTTGAATATAGGGGCGTTGGCGTAAACGTCAGCTAGCAAATCGCGGCTGGTCTTTGAGCCGAAGAGCAGGTCCACCGCGTTCTTGTTCCCGCCCAAGCACTGCGCGAATTCGTGGCCCGTGATTTCGAGAAGCTGGTGCTCAGACTCGTATTGAGGGAACTTCCGGATAATTTCTGCATGAAGTGCGGTCGGACTTGTTGGGTGCACCGGGAGCTGTGACCTTAAAAACGTTCCATCGGCACGTTCCTGAGCAAGACCGGACTCGACCAATATCTCGAGCAATCGTGAGTAGAGCTGACTGTGTCGGCGATGTATCTTGACGACGGGCAATGGAGCGCCCGTGGGAACACTTTCCAGTGGAAATCCCAATGCAGCAAAAGCGGTCGTAATGTAGGCGGTAACAAGGCGCAAGTGTAACGGATACACATCCTTCCAATAGCCAAGGAAGAGGCTGCCCGTAGCAAACATGTCGAACTGTTGACTGACCTCAAGGAACGCTCCGTGAAACGATTCGGTCGCTATAGCTGGCAACTTGATATCCTGTAATTCTGACTCGATCGATGACAGTGCGGTAGACGTGTTCGCAGTAGAAGTACTGCTGCTGCTGACTCTGTCCACGTTCTGCAACGGTGTGGTACCCTGCACTAGCTGCATACCGCTGGAATTGCTGAAAAGTCGTTGTGACAATGCCTGGATATCTTCGAGGATGAGTAGCTCTGATGTAGCAATCGTGATACTGAAGGTCTCACGGATGCCGCTCGCAATCTCGGTCATCATTAGGGAGTCGATGCCGAGGTCAGCCAGCTTCGTATGAGTCTCTATTTGCGCCGTTGGCACGTCAAGCATTGCACCAAGCAGTGCGCACAGTAAAGCATGACTTTCGCCAGCGGGCAGCGTTCTTGAATGGGCGGCCGGATGATCTGGCATTTCACGGAACTGGTCGGCTTCCGGCATCACTGTCGCGACACAGTCATCGTCCAAAGCGATGGCATTCGCGCCGCGCAATATCTTCGTCAGCGATTTCGTGAGGACGCGGGTGAAACGGACGCCCAGGAGGACGATTGCAAGTTTGCGAGTGGGTTTACTGAAGACGAAAATGTCGCTGTTGACCACGCGACCGTCGGTTGGCGAGTACTTGGCGTAGACGAGCCAATCTTCATGCGAGTCGGTTTCGAGACCGTCGCTGCTGTACATGATATTGCCAATGTGGTTGGCGATGTAGACTTCATCGTTGAGATCTTGTTGTATGAAGTTGACGTGGATGCCGGCGACCTGCAGAAAATTGTCCATTGCGATGGGATGGCATGGGCCTCTTGCGAGGCTTGCGGATCCAGACCGGGGAAATTTTATGTAAGCTGCCGTCTCTCGCTCGGCCGATGCCACCCTTTGGACGCCTCTGTATACTCCACTGTATGTTACCGTCTTCTCGAACAATCTGTAAATGATGGGACCACTTAAACACTGCGCCTGTTGATCCTCGAGGAGTCGTTCAGACGCGTTGGCGTCGACTAGCCTGTCAAAGCTGGAAAAGGCCGATGGAGACGCATCATTTCTCGCGCGTAAACGTATCGTCACCCGTGCATGAATGGTGGACACATTGTCGCCTTTGACGCTTTCGAAACTCGCGGACCATGCGTTGCTCGAATCCAAAGTTTGGGTCAGGGACAAAACGACATTGCTGGAATTTCCCAGTCCGAGCGGTGCTTCAATACACAAGTTCTCAAACTGTGGTACGGCCGACTTGGTGTCTGCACTAAGGAGAAGCACCGCTGCCTGACTAGCAAGGTCAACGTAAGCTGAAGCCGGACAAAGAGGCATACCAAGCACTGCATGGCCTTCGACGAGAAGTCGCAGGCGCTCGCTTTGACGATCGACCGTGAAAGTAGCAATCCTTCGGCTAGCGTCCGAATAGCCGTTGAATCGCAGGTATGGGTGCTCTTCTGAGGGCAGTTCCCCTCCAGACTTCGCCAGCTTTGGTTCAATGTACGGGAGCCAATGAATGTTGCGCTCAAATTGATAGGGCGGAAGGTCGAGTATGTTATACCTTCCATTGTCGGAAGAATGAAAGGGCCAAAACGCCGCAGGTTGGCCGCGCTCAGCAAATGACTTGGCAATGTTCGCAAGCTCCAAGCCTTGATTGTCACATCGGAGGGGACGAAAGACATGGTCTGCGATCGCGCCTTTGCTCAAGGAACGACGCACCAAGTCAACGACAGGAGATCCATGGCCTGCTTCCAACCAAGTGCAGGGACCGAATTGCACTTCAAGCCGTCTAATGGCCTGGTGAAAGAAGACAGATGATCGGGTGTGTTGAGCCAGGATTGCGGGTGTAATCTCAGAATTGGATGGACTTTCGAAGCATAACTCTATCTGGATTTGGGGCGGTCGATAATGTAATTTCCTAGCCAGAGCAGTCAAGCCAGGAAGGATGGGAGCTGTGAGCGAAGAATGGAAGGCATACGGTACGTCCAGCTTTTTGTTCCTGAGCGGAAGTGGCCATTTTGAAGCAACCATTGCGACAGAACCCATGGCAGAGGTTGTTCCAGCGAGGACGTAGCTCGTCGGTCCGTTGTGACACGCCACGTCGACTTCGTGATGCGGATTCAGTGACTTCACGGTTTCCACGAGCTGTGTAACTGTGTCCAAATCTGCTTCAACAGCAACCATGGCTCCAGGATCGCCATGCCAGTGTTGTTGGATCAATGCTGCTCGTCCCAGCACAAACTCCAGGGCATCCTCAAGCGATAGCACTCCGCCGATGCACAAGGCAGTAAGCTGCCCAAAGCTGTGACCAATCAAGGCGGCGACTTGTAAGCCGCACTCCAACCAGCATTTGGCCGTGGCATACTATCAGGGTAGATGTACAATGTCAGTGGTTGTCTCATATATACTTCGAATATAGACACACGTACCTGGACGGCGAACAGCGCGCTGTGGGCGCTGACAAGATCATGGTCATCACCTACTACTCCTGAGCAGATAGACGGGACGATGCTTTTGTATCCCAGTTGCTGCAGGGTTCTGTCGCACTCAGTGAGATGAGAGCGAAGCAGGCTGCTCGACGCGTAGATATTCGCGCTCAAGCGTGCGCAGCGACCGGTCTGACCACCAAAGACCAATACGACTGGGTCTGTCTTCGTCTTGGACAGTGGCTTAGGTATTGACTCTGTCGCCATACACGATGTGAGCTTCTCGCAAAGCTGCGGTAAAGTTGTCGCGACAAAGGTGATGCAATATTCAAGTTTGTGGTTCTGCGTTCGAAACAGACTGAAGGCAACGTCCGAAATCAGGCGTGCCTCGCTCAGGTGTGGTTGCCGCGACTCCAGCCACTGCTTCAATAAGTGACAAAAGGTTCTGAGACTTGCGATTGACTTGGCAGAGATGGAAAAGGGATAAGAGGTTGTGCACGATGCCCGCAAGGATTCGCGTTGGCGTCCTCGCGCAGGCCCACTGCAGACGACGAGAGCGCCGTTACACCCACCGGCGCCATAATTGTTGACGCACGCAACGCGATCGGATTCGGTGCTCCAAGGCTGGACTTTGCGCGCGATGGCGATGTTGTTGTTCTCGAGCGGCGCAATCTTCGGATTCAGCTGTCCGAAACCCGGCTGTGGGGCGATCTGGCCCTGATTAATCATAAGCAAAACCTTTATTAGCCCAGCGACGCCTGCCGCTCCCTCCGTGTGTCCAATGTTGTCCTTCACCGAACCCAGGTACAGCCTCGACGTGCGGCGGTCTGATCCAAAGACCTGCCTGATGCTCTCAGCCTCTATGCAGTCTCCTACCTGTGTCCCTGTGCCATGAGCCTCGACGAATGTGACGTCATCAGCTTCGACTTGGGCGCGGTCAACCACCGCACGGAACAGCTTGACTTGAGAGACCACGCTAGGAACGTTGATAGGCCCGTCTTTCCGATTCTGCATGATGGCCGTGGCAGAGATGACACCGATAACGTTGTCTCCATCTTCCAGGGCGCGGTCCAGCCGCTTGAGCACAACCAAGCCAGCGCCTTCTCCTCGACAGTAACCATCAGCTCGAGCATCAAATGCTCGCGACGAACCTGTCTTGCCGAGGAAGCCTGCTGCATCGAGAGCATTGTAGTAGTTCGGACTTGTAATTACGTTCACACCACCCGCGACCGCGGCATCACACTCTCTCAGCTGTAGAGCTTGACACGCAGCGTGAATAGCAGCCATCGATGAAGCGCAGGCAGTATCGAAGGTGATGGAAGGCCCTTCCCATCCAAAGTGGTGACTGACACGACCGCTAAGAAGTCCACGAAGTGCACCAAGGATAGAGAATGCGCCAGGCGCATGTCCTGCCATGTTGTCGCCGTAGTCGGATGATCCACATCCGATAAAGCATCCAACGTCCTTATTGGTGGGAGAAGTTTCGGATCGAGCAAAGAAGCCTGCAGATGCGACAGCCTGGTATGCGACCTGGAGCAACAGCCGCTGCTGAGGATCCATCGCCGCGGCTTCTCGTGGTGATTTGCCGAAGAACTTGTGGTCGAAGACTCCGACGTCTTGCACAAAGTTTCCCCAGAGATCAGATGCAAATCGATCAGACGGCACTTTCGATACCATCATTTGCCCACGCATAAGCAATTCCCAGAACTCGTTGGTAGAAGAGGCGCCGGGAAATTTGCATGCCATACCGATGACGGCGACTGCGTGCTCAGGGTACGTCAAGGAAGGTGTATTCTCCCCGTGACTCTGAAAATTATCACAAGCTTGTGAGACGCTCATGGAATAGAGCCTGGCCGTCGAATCCGGCACTGCGCTTTCCCGCCCAACTGAGAGTATCCTCCCATTTTTGCGCTGCACGCGTTGCATGGCCCCGGAGAGGGTGTCGTGCCACGGAGATGGCGAAAGAAGGATGTCGGCCAAAATGTGTAAAATGGAAGGCGCTGATGTACCTGAGACTGAATTGAATTGCAGCTCGGGGCGTGCTTCACAGAGTTCAACAAGGTCGGTAACCGCCTGGCGATGTACAGTCGCATGAAACCTTCCATGAAGCTCGAGCTCTCTCACCACCACCCCACTAGACTTCAGCTTTGCTGTGAGATCCGCAACGTCATGTTTCAATAGAGTGAGCGTGCTTGTGAACGGGCCACCGTGCACTGATATGAAAGCCTGCTGTCGTCAGACACATGCGCTCGGAGAATCAGAATCGCAAGTACTCACGTCTGGGTAATCGGACATTGCTTCGCTGACAGCATTCGGAGAAGCATCTATTCGGCGACGCGCTACAATACACGTCCATTTTTTCGCAGGTTCCGCATATCGACCATCAAGATCTACAGTCGCTCCGATGAGAACCGCAAGACGTAATACGACAGCGGCTTGTTCGATGAATTCCCGCTCGCTGCGAGCAGAAGCGCACGCCACGGCTGCGAGATGTCCAATACAGAGGCCCTGAAAACCTTTTGCCCCAGCGACTTCCCATATCTCCGCGTGCGTCGCGGGCTGACTCCGCAAGTACGAGAGATACTCTACTGCGTGAGATATGACAGTCAGGGGACCCAGAATGACGTTTGGCGCTGGCGTTTGCAGTTCAAATTGCGCTCCGCCGACGAGCCATTGCCGTAAACCGTCGAGGAGATCATGGCCCGGTAGCTTTTGTAGAACCTTGTGTGACTTTGAGACTTCGTCCCACCACTGCGGTAACCCATCGATGGCCTGCAGTAGCGGAGCGGTATTCTTATCTTGTCGGAGAAACGATGTGATTGACGAATGATATTCCCGGTCAGGAACACCGATCTGCGAACCAAAGACGGTCAAAGAAGGAAACACCATGGTACATTTGTAAGTCATGAAGGTGCAATCACGAAATACACACGGTTGATTGCGTGATATATAGGCCGTTCATTGTAGCCTTCTTGTATCGGCCGCCCGTCGGCGCGAAGCATGTCTTAGAGACATCTGGCCGCCTCCATCTCAAGACCGCCCCGACAACCCGAAAACCTCAGTTCGCTTTTGTGGCACCGGATGGCTATCATCGTACATCGCAACCTTATTCGGCCCAAAGATTTACATATCTAGCGCTCATTCAGAGCTGAGTGTAAGCGAAGTACGACGTACGAGATACCAGGAAAAGAGCTCAACGCCGAGACTTGTTCTCCACGGATAGCCCAATGAATCATGGGACTCACTCAGGTCATCGTAGGAAGTCATCTAATGCGCGCATTGTTTGGGTGTGTTGCCGCCAATATCATATAAAAACGATTTGGTTAGGGCGCTCGACCAGAGTGACGGATCCCGAGACATAAGAACCATGTCACACATCCGGTGTGTTGAGCCAATTCTGCCTTACCTGTAGCTATCATTCGGCAACCAAGCTGCGGACCGCGCCGCCTTGTCATCTTGGGTCGCCAGATGCGCGTTTGTGGCGTTTTGCCCATGTCCAGCGCTTCCAACGCATGCTGCGTATGCTCAAAGCTCAGGCCACTGTCAAACGGTCGCTTCATGTGGTCTCCGTGCTTGGCGAGTTGGATTTGCTGACGAGCGCCGTGAAGTGATCGGAATGCCCCACGATCGTTACGTATCGCAGCTGATAACTTTGATAGCTCGATCAAATCCGAATGTGTATCTTGAAGTGCAGGTGTCTACAGCCTAATCTCCTCACCGGTAGCTTTTGGAACTTCGAATGGGCGGCTAATCTCACGCCATTTCAATCATCCATGATTCGGGAACGCGAATGCTCTCATAACTTCTCAATAAGGGCCATCTACGCTGCCACTTAAGTTATTGATATCTGCTTTCCAATCCTACACTCCGCGTCTTCATTGAAGTTCTAATGAGCCTCCCCTCGATCTGGCCGCACCTCGGCCTTCGCAATGTCTTGCGAATCACTTGTGGTTATGACATTGCTTTCGCTGGTACCACTTGGTACGAGTTCGTTTTCGATGATCGGAAGCTCAAGGGACCGATCATCGGCTTCACTCTCATGTCGCAAATAGCGGGACTTACTCGCGGAGCTGCTCTCGCCGGACGGATGACCCGCGTATTTTCTGCTGCTGAATCTACTCCTAGTGAAGTACGATCGGAAGAAGGATGTCGCCTTGGATCCAATCTTGCTCAAGGTCGGAATGCAAGCAGCTATGATAATCACGTTGGTCTCCGTTGCGTTCCAAATCAAGAATGTGGTGGTATCCCCTGCTCTCGCATTAATACGCTTCCAATTGTGGATATAGAAGCCAAAGTGACATACATGTAAAGTCTATGCTTTTCAATGCGGGTAGGTACGTTGATTTGACAATTGCGCAGACGCCTGCACTGCACATCCCTTAGCTATGACTCAATTTTCACTTATAATGTAGCAACTTACAAGACACCAAGGCCAAGGAGGCAGCTCAAGGCAAACTTTCTTCCGGTTGAGATCTGAAGTCCCTGAAGGAGCAGAATCGGGAAGAGAGCCAAGACGAAGTCCATGAAGGCAAAGTAGCCTGCGGTGTGCATTAGCTCGAGCGCTACGTATGAAGCATCTACTCACTCCCAGCAAAGAGATTCCAATTGCCAACAAGATCAGCATTCCAGCATGTACCTGTCACATTACGGTCCCATAGCGAGCTCACTGGCCTACATTGGCACAAGATAACTATCACAACAAATGTTATAATAATGGCCAAGCTGGTTGAGATGAAGTATAATAACCATCGTTGATACCGTGCGCCAGGTGCCAGAAGACGTTGGATGAGCAAGGCTACTGAAATCTTGCCGGTACACAGAGGAATGACTATGAGGACATTCGCGATGTAGTTGTACTTGATCGCGAGCTCCGTCTCATGCGGGCTCAGATAAAATGTATGTCGCGAGCCTCCGTGGGCAGCGTATACCGTGAATAAGACAGTGAAGGCTAGCACGAATGCCTGGAAAGATGGTCAGTACAAGTATCGTAACGCAGGAGCCAACACACCAATGTTACACAAATCATCCAGTCGTCCCAGCCCGCATTGCGCTGAACGACGAGCCTCGCATACATCCGAGCGAGCACCAGACACGCCGATATTGCAAAAAGGCTCCATGACACGCCCAGAAGTTGATGGGCTCGGTTCTGGTCACCTCCAACAGGTTCGGTCGGTTTCGGTGGAGGCGCCATATGAACGGTGGGGTAAGACTGAGTTTGCGCAGATTCTCAGGTGGAAAAGGTGCGGGTGAAGATAAGCGGTGGCGCTGCTTTTCATAAGTTCGAGTGCCCCAATCATGTTGCGCGTGTGCCTGCGCTCCAATCTCCGCTCATGCAGAGTATAGAGTCCGAGAAAATGTGTGTGTTGACCGGCATGCGGTGGCCAACCAATTACATTCTCTGGGTATGTCGTACAAACGCGAGATACACTGTGGTCAACGACTTTGGCGTTTAGTGTGTCCTGAAGGTTAACACAATAAATACGAACACCTTTGTAGTTCGAAAAACTTCAGTGCGCGTCTCTGGCATGGTCTTGCTACATGCTACGGGGACTGGTACAAGGCTGCGTCCCTCCGAACACTGCAAAATGCGCGTTACAGAGCCACTACATGTTCTGTGGGGGTTTCGGCCACCGAAGCTCAGAGTGTGAATTCCAACGGTCAGGTACGTTGGTGGCCAATGGAAACGTTGAGATCTGCCGGCTGAATGTTCGTGCAGTTGTTGTGTTACACGGCACAGTCCGGCTCAAGTGCCTCTTTGAAAACCAAAAGTATGTACCAGCGAAAAAGAACAATATTTAAGCTGTCATTGGGCATTGTAAGCAGACACCCTTGAACACTCCCTACCAGCGCTTCTTCTCATTCAACCTCTCTAGCTTCATCGTCGTGTCACCAGCCGCGCTCATGGATCCAGCTGTCGGACCTTTACTCACTCAGATCGAGCGAGTCGGGAACGAAGTAATCGCCGATTCTGGTGAGGGGAATAAGGCGCGTTGTATTGAGCTCCTCCAAGTGGCACAGAAACTCTGCATTGCCTTGCAAAATGAAGGCCAGCTTATTGATGATTTCCTCTTCGGAGTACGCAGACATGGTCGGGCTTCATGTCAAATGCTAACCCGTGCTCACAGTCGGCTGACAATTTGTTGTTGAAGATTGGAGTTGACCTCAACATCTTCGCTCGATTGACTGAGGCGAAGGAAGCCATGACTCTTGCACAGCTGGCAAAGGACACGAAATGCAATCCACTACTGATGAATCGCATATTGAAAGGTCTCGCTTCTTTCAATGCAGTCGAACAAGTGGATGAAGATAGCTACGGTCCAAGCAAGATCAGTCGCGCTTTTGCTTCGCCGAAAGGAGACGCCGGGGCTCGTCTATTGTGAGTCTGATAGTCTCTAAATATGAAGGCGAAGCACTTTCGAAGATCGATTGGCTAACACCATCGCCCTTATCAGCTACGATCTAGTCATCCCAGGAATGCAGCCCCTGCCGAAATACCTGATCAAAACCTCATACCAAAACCCAGCTTACTCAGAGCATCTCCCGTTCAACCTCGCGTTTGGACCTAAACCGTTCTTTCCGTGGGTACAAGAACATCCTGAAGTGCTCGGTAGTCTCCTCCAGTGGATGGCTGTTCAACGCGAAGGCCACACAGAGTGGTTGGACTTTTACCCGTTCGAAGGGCAGATTGTTGCAGGCTTTTCAGCGGAAGACCCTGACGCCGTGTTGGTGGTGGACGTGGGTGGAAACATGGGCCATGAGATCCAAGCGATCAGACAGAAGTTTCCGTCCTTACCTGGACGTATGGTCCTGCAGGACCTGCCAAATACCATTGCCCAAGTTACACCGAGCCAACAGATGGAGGCCATGGCACATAACTTTTTCACGAGCCAACCAATCAACGGTAAAATATTAGTTCTCGGGAAGCTACAACTCCGCTAATGTAGATTGACAGGAGCGCGCGCGTATTACCTTCGCAACATACTCCATGACTGGGATGATTCGAAGTGCATCACCATACTGCAACACCTTGCCGCTGCTATGAAGCCAGGATACTCCAAAGTACTCATCAACGACTTTGCTATCCCGAGTAAGGGTGCATCGGCGTATGCGATGCGATCTGACTTCATGGTCATGTCACATGCAGGCGCCGTAGAGCGGACTGAAAAGCAGTGGCACGCCCTGCTCGACGCTGCGGGACTGAACATTGAAAAGATATGGACAGCAGATCCAGAGTCTCAGAGCATCATTGAGGCTTGCCTGAAGTAATCGCCGAGTGGTAGAGTGGTGACATCGGTAGCAACCATAGCCTTGTACCAGCTGAATCAAGTTGGACACGAAATGTTCCCAACCATGCCGTGACCGCGCACTGTTTCGATGCGCCACACATGTGCATAATCTTGGAAGCCCAGAGCGTTGGCAGATATTACAAATGAACACGACACGTATCTGCGGAGAATGTGTATCTGCGGCGAACATCACCGTCTTCCGGACCCGACTGTTTGGAATACAAGCTACCCGCAGTTTGTACTCCCCGAGAAAAGCCCCACAGAACTTATACAGCCACAATCAGGGAAAACGGTACCGTGCCCCATTGGCGTGGGAGAGAGGGACGAAAGACGAAAAGGAAGCTAACCTTGTGAAGCCCGTATCTCGGGTGGAGTTCTATAATGTACCCTAAAGTCATACTACACACGTTGTGATGTTTTCGTCACAACTTCAACACTGAAGCAATGGTCGGAGACTATTGCGAGCAGAGTCCTCACATGGATACTCAGACAAAAGCTTATAACACGCCCGCGGAATACCTGGAAGGATGGCATCTGGCAGTAGTAACTTGCGCGTGAGTAACGCCATGCAATGCATCTTTGAAATCAACAATTGATCATGACAGTCTTGGACTTGCTATCTTCTTAGTGACCATGGAAGTCTCCATCGTTGCGACGGCCTTGGTACCCATCGCAGATCAATTGCACGCTCTTAATCAAACAAGTTGGATCGTGACTGCGTACTTGCTCACGTACACGGGATTTCTTATCATTTTCGCAAAGTTGAGCGACGTGTTCGGACGCAAAGAAGTCTTGATCACGACACTCCTTCTTTTCACAGTCTTTTCTGGCGCATGTGCAGCGGCCAAGACGATCGAGCAATTGTTAGTCGCATCTGAAAAGAAAGTTGCTCGTTAACTGATAACTCTAGAATCCTCTTGCGAGCCTTCCAAGGTATTGGCGGCTCGGGCTGTTACGCGGTCACAGTTGCGATCTTCTTCGAACTTGTCCCACCAGCCAGGTTTGCCTTCGCGACCAGTATGATCTCGGCAGTATTTGCGCTCGCCTTCTTGGTTGGTCCGCTCCTGGGAGGTGCAATCACCCAGTTCTCGTCATGGAAGTGGGTGTTTTTGCTGAAGTAAGTCTTTTCGCATATATCCGCGTATAAGCCAATGATGCTAACTGGTTGGCTAGTGTGCCAGCTGGAGCTGTGTGCATCCTGGTGTTGTGCTTTGCTCTTCCAAGTGGATTTCCTGACCATAATCGCGGCGAAATACGAAGCAATCCTGGGAGCGTCGCGGAGAAGATGAGTCGGCTTGACCTTGTTGGCACGGTATTACTTCTTGCAGCATCCGTTCTGGTCGTTACGGCTTTACAGCAAGCTGGTAACGCCCACAGCTGGGCATCACCGCTTGTTATAACGTGCCTGGTCACTTCTGTGATATCCTGGATTTCATTCTTCGCATGGTCATGGTATATAACCACCAGGAAAACGCAGAGTGGCCGCGAACCAGTCTTCCCGTGGCGGTTTGTGCAGTCGCGCGTACGTATCGGCATGCTCATCAGCATCTTCCTTACAGGAATGCCTTTCACGATCGTCGTCATTCAGATACCGCACCGCTTTCAGGCGGTAGACGATCTATCGCCACTGCAAGCCGGTATTAGACTTCTACCATATGCACTCCTCAACCCGGTGGGGTCGACACTAGCACCGTGGCTGGCGAAGCGATTCCAGCTACCCTTACTCTATATCATGGTGTTTGGTGCGGCCATGCAAACTTTGGGCGCAGCACTCATGTCGACGGCTCCAACGAACAGTCACGTATCTGCGTCCTACTACGTTTACGAAGGTATAGCAGGCATTGGAACGGGTCTCAACTTGGCGTGCCTTATCGTCATGACACCTTTCGCAGTGGAGAAGAAAGACAAGGCGGTGGCCATGTCCGCCATGGTCCAATCTCGGATCCTCGGTGGCGCGCTCGGCTTGGCCATCGTCACGACGGTGTTCACAGGCTACGTGCGCCAGGAGTTGTTCAGAGAATCCTTCCCAGAATCAGAGATCAAATCGTTTCTGCAGAGTACTAGATCGTTTGCCGGAGAAGGGGATGCAAAAGCCGCTCTTGCGCGTGCGATCATCGCGAGAGGGCATAATTTGCAGATGAAGCTTGTTGCAGGGTTTTCTGGTGCGCAATTTTTGACAGCTCTGATGCTTTGGCGCAAGCCGCACATCACGATTCCTCGTAGATAGTGTGATCACAGACGTGCGTCCGACGGCGCGTATGTAACCCATCGCGTCGCGACATCTTGCCCGACTGCACCAGTCCATTCGTCGTCCAATGTCAATTTACCACGTTCGGCACCCTTTGGTCATGCTGGAGAGTAAGCACGTGGTAAAAGTTTGAGGTTGAAGAAGGATGTCCTGTCTACATACTGTTAGAGAGGGTGGGGTACTTGAATTTGCTGCCTACGGTAGCACGGGCTGCTCCGTGGCGGCCTTCCTACCTCCGTTCCCAGCCTGCCTCGCCATCCACTTCACCAGCTCGGGCCAGCTCTCGTTACCATGAACTGGGACCTCAATCTCTGTTCGGACTATCGGGACAAAGTCCTCGTTCCATTTAGATACTTAGTTAAGCCACGAACACTGGTATCTCTCGAAGAACCAGGCGAGCCTTTCCGCTTCTTACCGCATGGCCCTCGCAGACCGTCAAGATGGTCACAATCTTCGGAGCATCGCAAAGCCTCTGGAGAACCGTCTCAAAAAGCTCTCCCGAGAGCTGTACCCGGCGCATCGATACACCCCCACGTACACGTCCACCAACGTCGCCCTCGAGGGCAAATTCGCTCTCGTCTTCCCTCCCCCTGCAAGGCGCGCGCGCACCACTGGATCGCTGTACATATCGCTCCAGGGACGATGTGAGGGCGTGGATTCCCTGGGGCAGGTACGTAAAGCGGGACAAGATGAATCGTGGTCTGTGTGTCTTTGTGTACAATGGTGAGGTCTGCGAGAAGGGTTCTCAGTGCACGGCGAGGCACTCGATGCTTATCGCCGAGGAGCAGACGTCGTCTGACTTCAAGCCCGGTGCTGTCAGGATGCTGTTGAGCAAGTACCACCGTCCAGCTCCCGAGGCTGTCCTCACCCTCTGGGATGACCTGGAGTAGCAGTCACCGTCTCATAGCCTCTTTTCTGTATTGTAGTTTGTACCAAACAAGTCATTTGCTTCATGTTGGATGTGGGAGCACAGGGCAGATATGGATGAGGCAGAAGGTTGTTGTATTGAGAGAGCTACAGCGAGCGATTATATACACAACCAGATGAGTAAGCAGGTGACTAACAGAGTCACGTGAGATGCAGTTCCGTGTGAACCGAGGTGCTAGGCTGACACTTCACATCTTCTCAATCACTCTCATTCGGCGCGAAGCCCAAGGCCCAGTCCCTCTATGCGGTTCTTCAGACCTCCTAAGATTTGTGCGCTGCGATCAAGGCCTTGCCCACCAGACTCCTGCTTACTGTGATGTGGTTGCTGCATTTCTCCGTACTGGGGCTGGAGCCATGGCTCTGGATCAATCTTGGCTGCGGCGGGTCTTTCGGTGCCGCCATGGCAGGTCCATGAGGAGGCTCTCTTCGGGTCTCCAATGCCAAGGTACTTTGATTTCGCGGGCCACAAGCATATCTCTTTTGTGACCAAGTCTTCTTCGTGATCGACTATGGATGCATCAAGTATCTCGGGTGCCTCGTTGTGTTCTACCCACTGAACGAGTGCGTCGAGCGGATCCTGCGGAATTGGGCCCATACCTCCGCCGCAGTGCTTCACACCGGGTGCGAGGAAAAGACGGTAGTACTGGTCCACCGCATAAGCTCCGCCCATCACCGCTTCCACCTTTTGTCTGTAGTTGACAGTATTTTTGTACGGTATCATCTGGTCGTCGATGCCGTGCCAGGTCAGCATTTTGGTTCCAGAGTCGCGCAATCTGGTGAGATCCGGATCATCGGTGTTGAGGAGACCGCCCAGCTCATACTGCGCTGAGATCCATAACGTGTTGAGTGAATCGATATCCAGATCTTCGATGTTCAAGTTTCCGTCTTTAGACACAATGTGTCGCAAGAAGCTCGCTGCGATGGAGAAAGGACTCAGCGATAGAGATCCATTCTCAGATATGATGGTATTGGCAAGGGTAACCATAGATGTACCGCGTGGCAGCCCTGGGAATTGTGAAGTTGATAGAGTACCAGCAGGGCCTTCTAAGATGCTTCGTACAACTCCAGCCATTTCCTTCGTGATCATCACTCTGCTGCCATCGCATTCGACTGTACACCCTACCATCGCTTCAGGGGCCCAGTTACAGTCGCTGGGATCTTCCAGGACGCCGTTGCTCACGTCCTCTGGCCCTTGGCATTCCGAGATAGCCTGCGATCGGAAGTGATCGAACTCACAGTTGGAGAGTAAGACATTGCGGTCTTTCATGACCAGTTGGGGCCAGAGTTCACCCATGAGCAAATTGACGAAGCTGTTAGCCGGAGCATTCGCCAAGATACCATCGAGCAATTCGGGATACTTCTGGGCGATTGCGTATCCCTGACGTCCACCTGTGGAGCAGCCATTCCAGTATGAGTGATGAGGTTTCGTGCCAAAATACTGTCGTGTAACCTCTTGGCCCACTAGCACTTGATCGATTGAGCTTCTCGACGCAAAGTTGTGAAGCAAGTTTAGACGGAGTCGCCTGTGAGGAGACACATCACCGCTTTGTCGCCCTGCTCCTTCTATAGGCTCTGAAGCGGCCCATGAGGCGTCAGTGTGCTTTGAGAGGTCTGCGTTGTGACCTCCATCCGTGGAGACCGCGGCCCATCCGTTTTTAATGGCGATTCCGAGTTGAGCTCCGAACATACCATTTGCAAAGGCTGCACCTCCGGTGGCTTGAAAGCGGCCATTCCAGTCGTCAGCAGTCATCGGGAGCCATATCTCGACAAGGACCTTGTCTTTGGTGCCTTCGACATTCAGCTCAACATCTGTCTTGGTCTGATGAGTGAGATATATTTGAACTTGACAAAAGTCTAATCCATCCAGAACAGGGAGTAGCGGTCCACCTGCAATACTGGTGAAATTGTGTTGTGGGCGTGCGTGGACAGACAAAATTGTTATACCGCGGCCAACTTCAGGCTTAGTAAACGCCTCTGTGGCACAACGTGGAGCATGATTGGCTTTGGCCAGCAAGCAGATACTGAACGCATGCAGTAAGAGCACCGAGGCACCCATGCTGCGCCGTCGAGTTAGACCTAGGTAGTCGAGCGCCAGAGATCTCGTCAGAGACGATATCATCCGAGACTGAAGATGCGGAACATTCGCGGGGCCCTTAGACAGGAGCGACGAAGGATTTGTTGATGGCCGAGAGGGTCAAATTCGTGAAACTCGATGTGTCATGTCTCGAGGTGTGGGCAGAAGATGACATAATCAGAGTAGCGGCTTGGCTTTCATTGCTTCTGTGAGCCAGCGCTTTCACGACGCTGTCCCAACACTCCACTTTACTCCACTACTACACACAACCGCTCCTTCACAACTCGCTATGGCCCAAGGCGTGCCACTCTAATCTAATCAATTCACAACACTAGTGCCACCTGCGCCTCTCACGTATCGTTATCTTATCTGTTGGTTTTTGAGACAGCTGCACGCGCATCCACCGGCTGCCCAGTATGCAGATCAACGAAATCCAACGGTTATCAGGTGCCGCAAGAATTCGTGATCGATTACCTCAGCGAAGCTCTACCACCGGTGCCACTAAACACAGAGTACGTTAAAAGTAGAGCCTGACTATCCTCGATATATTACGTATAGCTTTCTTACTCTACTTAACTACTATTAAAGATAGACAGGCTTCTAGTTTAATTTACAGACTATG
>Ga0265798_10001072_pt1 | contig 43506 bp, 36 predicted proteins | sample P3T30metagenome_FD_192430 | JGI IMG/M metagenome (GOLD analysis project Ga0265798, IMG submission 192430) | Plant litter microbial communities from East Loma Ridge, Irvine, California - P3 T30 | ecosystem: Environmental > Terrestrial > Plant litter > Unclassified | place: USA: California... | reverse complement strand
CGCCCGAACGTGATATAAAGATATCTTTATGTTTGATCCCGCCACGAACCCGCGCTACGGGCCGCGCATCCAACCGCGTTATTCGGAGATTCCCACGTGGCCACCGTACTCGACCGCAAGAACGACTATGTCGTCGCCGACATCAGCCTCGCCGATTACGGCCGCGCCGAAATCAACATCGCCGAAACCGAAATGCCGGGCCTGATGGCGCTGCGCAGCGAGTTCGGCGCGTCCGCTCCGCTGAAGGGCGCGCGCATCACCGGATCGCTGCATATGACGATCCAGACCGCCGTGCTAATCGAGACGCTGACCGCGCTCGGCGCGGACGTGCGCTGGGCGACCTGCAACATCTATTCGACGCAGGACCATGCCGCTGCCGCCATTGCCGCGACGGGTGTGCCGGTGTTCGCGATCAAGGGCGAGAGCCTGGCGGATTACTGGGATTACGTCGGCTCGATCTTCGATTGGGACGACGGCGAGGGTCAGACCTGCAACATGATCCTCGACGATGGCGGCGACGCGACGATGTTCGCGTTGTGGGGCGCCAAGCTCGAAGCCGGCCACACCATGCCCGAGCCAGAGAACGAGGAAGAGGTCGAGATGCAGCGCGCGCTGAAGGCGTTCATCGCCAAGAAGCCGGGCTACCTCACCGAGACGGTCAAGAACATCAAGGGCGTGTCGGAAGAGACCACCACCGGCGTTCACCGCCTGTATGCGATCTCGAAGAAGGGCGAACTGCCGTTCCCGGCGATCAACGTCAACGACAGCGTCACCAAGTCGAAGTTCGACAACCTGTACGGTTGCAAGGAATCGCTGGTCGACGCGATCCGTCGCGGCACCGACGTGATGCTCGCCGGCAAGGTCGCCACCGTCGCCGGCTTCGGTGACGTCGGCAAGGGTTCGGCGCAGTCGCTGCGTAACGGCGGCGCGCGCGTTCTCGTCACCGAGATCGATCCGATTTGCGCGCTTCAGGCCGCAATGGAGGGCTTCGAGGTCGTGACGATGGAAGAGGCGGTCACCCGCTCGGACATCTTCGTCACCGCCACCGGCAACGCCGACGTCATCACCGCCGATCACATGAAGGCGATGAAGAACATGGCGATCGTCTGCAACATCGGCCACTTCGACAGCGAGATCCAGATTTCGGCGCTGTCGAACTACAAGTGGACCGAGGTGAAGCCGCAGGTCGATCTCGTCGAGTTCCCGGATGGCAAGCAGATCATCGTGCTGTCGAAGGGTCGCCTCGTGAACCTCGGCAACGCGACCGGCCACCCGTCGTTTGTGATGTCGGCGAGCTTCACCAACCAGACGCTGGCGCAGATCGAGCTGTTCACCAAGGCCGAAAACTACGGCAACGACGTGTACGTCCTGCCGAAGCACCTCGACGAGAAGGTCGCCGCGCTGCACCTCGAAAAGCTCGGCGTGAAGATGACGACGCTTTCGAAGAAGCAGGCCGACTACATCGGCGTGCCGGTCGAAGGCCCGTTCAAGCCGGACCATTACCGCTACTGATCGCCGCGCGAGCGCGATTGGAAAGGGGCCGTGGAGCGATCCACGGCCCCTTTTTCGTTGCCGTGCTTTGCGTTAGCGCGGCGTCACGCTAGGGCTTGCGATCAGCGAGGGAGCCGTGATGACGTGCCGATGACCAAGGGCCTGCCATGAACGGCACTTCTACGCTGGGGCTGGTGCTGTCCGGCGTGGTGCTGGCCGCGCTGATCGTTGCCACGGCTTGGGCGCTCTACGTCGGATTGCGTGCGCGGCGTGATGCCGCGGAGGCGCTGGAGGATAACGTGCGGCTGGCCGCACTGCTGAAATCGTCGCCTGCGCTGGTGGTCGTCGTGCGGGCGGACGGGCGGCTGGATGCGCCGGAGCGGTTCGGTGAATGGCTCGGGCTGGCGGGGACGCCACGCTACGTCGCGGATCTGGCCGGCGATGGGACCGCAGGTCTCGGTGGGGGCGATGCACGCGGCCTCGCCGACGATATCGCCGCCGCGCAGAAATCGGGTCGCGGCTTCACACGGTCGGTTCGGGCGCAAGGGGCTGACCGCGCGCTGCTGATCCAGGGGGCTAAGCCCGGCAACGATCTTCGCGCGCCCGGCGGGGTCGTGCTGTGGGTGTTCGACGCGACCGACAGCTTGTCGGAAATCGCGCGGTTGAGTGACGAGGTTGCCGCCGCGCACCGCGCTTTCGACGTGCTGACCGGGCTGATCCAGGCCGCGCCGATGCCGATGTGGTATCGCGGCGGCGATATGCGGCTGGCGATGGTCAACAGCCATTACGCCGATGCGGTCGACGCTGCCGATCCCGAGGACGCAGTCGTGCGCGGCCTCGAACTGGTCGAGAGCGGTGGCCTCGGTGGTCCGCTTGCAGGCGCGATCGCGGCGCGCGACAGCGACCGGTTGCAGGTGAAGGCAATGCCGGCAACCATCAAGGGCGAGCGACGCATGCTGCGCGTCTATGACGTACCGATGCCGGACGGCGGTGTCGCCGGTTTCGCGGTGGACGTCGAGGATCTCGAACAGGCGCGCGCGACGATCAAACGGCTCGGCGAGACGGAACGTGCGACGCTTGATCGGCTCTCGGCAGGCGTCGCGCAATTCGGCTCGGACCGGGCGTTGACCTTCTTCAATCAACCGTTCCAACGGATCTTCGGCATCGGCACCGAGTGGCTGGTTGATTCGCCCGAGTTCGATCGTGTGCTCGAACGGATGCGCGAGGCGAACCGCCTGCCCGAAGTGCGCGACTTCCCGGGATGGAAGGCGGAGCGGCGCGCCTGGTTCGTCGCGACCGGCGGGGCGATCGAAGAGCAATGGCATCTGCCCGGCGGCGTTCATCTGCGCGTCGTTGCGCAGCCGCTGCCCGATGGCGGACTGCTGCTGATCTTCGAGGATCGCACCGAACAGGTTCAGCTTGCGAGCGGCCTGGACACATTGCTGCGGGTGCGGACCGCCACCTTCGAGAATTTGTTCGAGGCGCTTGGTGTGTTTGCTGCCGATGGCAAGCTGCAATTGTGGAACAACAAATTCCGCACGTTGTGGGATTTCGAGGAGGCGTTCCTCGCGACGCATCCCCGCGTCGATGCACTCGCCGAAGTGGCGGCGTCGCAGCTCGCCAACCCGGATCGGGCCGCCCTGATCGGCGAACTGGTCCGCGCCGCCACCGTCGAACGGCAGCAGCGTGGCGGTCAGGTGCGCTTTGCCGACGGTCGCTATTTCGAGTTCGCGGCCGTTCCGCTGCCCGATGGCAACGGGCTGTTCACGATGCTGGACACGACCGATCGGCGCCGCATCGAAACGGCGTTGCGCGACCGCAACGATGCGCTGGAGGCGGCCGATCGGGTGAAGACCTCTTTCGTCGCCAATATGAGCTACGAATTACGTACGCCGCTCACCTCGATCAGCGGTTTCGCCGAAATGCTGAGCGCAGGCTACGGCGGCAAGTTGGGCGCCGACGCGACCACCTACGTCGAGGCGATCATGGACTCGGTGCAACGGCTCGGCGCGCTGATCGACGATGTGCTCGACCTGACGCAGAGCGACACCGCCGAACCGGTAGTGATGCGCGAGGAGGTCGACCTGATCCCGCTCGCGCGCGGCGCGGCGCAGACCATCACTTCGCTGGTCGAACGGCGTGGGCTGGAGTTCGCGATCGAGGTGATGCCGTCGGCGGGCATCGTGCGCGGTGACGGCAAGCGCATCCGGCAAGTAGTCGAGCATCTGCTTCGTCATGCCGTCGCCGGCACGGCGACGGGCGGGCGCATCCTGCTTCGCGTCGACGGCAACTCGAACGCTGCGCGTATCGTGGTTTCCGACGATGGCGCGGGCATGAGCCGTCAGGCGGTCGCGCGCGCGTTCGACCGGTTTGCCCAGCCGGAGGTTACGCGCGACGGCGAGCGGGCGCTCGGCCTCGGGCTGCCGCTCGCCAAGCAGTTCGTCGAGGCGCATGGCGGCACGATCGAGCTGATGTCGGAGCCCGGCGAGGGTACCGCCATCACCGTGCTGCTGCCGCGTAACCGATGACCGTCGACCTGCCCGACGAGGCTGCGAGCGCGGCGTTTGGCGCCCGTCTTGCCGGATTGGTACGGGCAGGCGACATCATTACGCTGACCGGATCGCTCGGCGCTGGCAAGACCAGCATCGCGCGTGGCCTGCTTGCGGCGCTCGGGTTGGTGGGGGAGGCGCCGTCGCCCAGCTTCGCGATCGTCCAGCCGTACGAGCCGCCGGAAACCACGATACCGGTGCTGCACGTCGATCTCTACCGGATCGAGGAGCCGCAGGAGATTGCGGAGCTTGGCCTGGACGAAGCGCTCACCGATTCGGTGTTGATCGTGGAGTGGCCGGAGCGGGCTCCGGATGCGTGGCCGCATGCACTGGCGCTCACCGTGGATTTCGCCCCCGGCGGCGGCCGCCGCTTGACAGCGCAGGTGCCGGCGGCATGGAAGGCGCGATGGCCCTTTCCCCTGTCTCCAACATGATCCCACCGCCGCAAGCGCGCGACTTCCTCCGCGCGGTCGGCTGGGGCGACGCCGAGATCCTGCCGCTCGCCGGCGACGCGTCGTTCCGGCGGTATTTCCGCATCGCCGAGCCTTCGCGTCGCGCCGTGCTGATGGATGCACCGCCACCGCACGAAGACCCTCGCCCGTTCATCGCCATCGCAACCTGGTTGGCCGAGCGCGGCTTTCGTGCGCCGGCGATTCTCGGCAGCGATCTCGCCCACGGCCTCGTCCTGATCGAGGATTTCGGCGACGAGCGACTGTGCGAAACCGCGGACGCAGAGCCGGAACGGCAGCTTGATCTTTACGGTGCGGCGATCGACATTCTCGTCGACCTGCATCGTCACGATGCGGGGGACGTGCCGCCGTACGACCGGACCGTGCTCCACCGCGAGGCCGATCTGCTGGTCGAATGGTATTGTCCCGCCGTCGGGATCGAGCCTGATCTTGCCGGCTATACGGCCGCCTGGGACGCGGTGTTCGAGCTTGCGCTCGCTAGTCGCCCGGTGACGGTGCTGCGCGATTACCATGCCGAGAACCTGATGTTGACCGAACACGGTTACGGACTGCTCGACTTTCAGGATGCGCTGGCCGGACATCCGGCTTATGATCTGGTTTCGCTGTTGCAGGATGCGCGGCGCGACGTGCCGGAGGCGATCGAGGCGGCGATGCTGGCACGCTACCATGCGGCTACGGGTGCGGACGCCCGATTCGACGCGGCGTACCGCGTGCTCGGCGCACAGCGTAACGCCAAGATCATCGGCATCTTCACGCGATTGTGGAAGCGTGACGGCAAGCCGCGCTACCCGACTTTGTGCCCGCGTGTGTGGGGGTATCTGGAGCGCGATCTCGCGCACCCGGATCTCGCGCCGGTGAAGGCGTGGTTCGACAAGCATATCCCGTCCTCGCTGCGCGGCGATCCGATGGTGGTCGCACAGGCATGACCGCGAAGAAGACGCTCGCGCTGCGCCCGGTGCCGGACGCGATCGTGCCCGAAACGGCGATGGTGATGGCCGCAGGGCTCGGCAAGCGCATGCGCCCGCTTACCGCCACCCGGCCGAAGCCGCTGGTGGAGGTGGCGGGCAAGCCGCTGATCGACCATGTGCTCGACCGGCTGCGTTCGGCAGGCGTCAAGCGCGCGATCGTCAACGTGCATTATCTGGCGGACCCGCTCGAGGCGCATTTGCGCAACCGGGTGAAGGGGATCGAAATCGTCGTTTCGGACGAACGGCCTGAGTTGATGGAGACCGGCGGCGGCCTTGTGCAGGCGCGCGATCTGATCGGCGACAAACCCTTCGTCGTGGCGAACAGCGACAATCTCTGGATCGACGGGCCGAGCGACGCGATCCGCCTGCTCGCGCGCCAGTGGGACGACGCGCGCATGGATGCGCTGTTGCTGATGGTGCCGCTGGCGCGCGCGCATAATCATAGCGGGCAGGGTGATTTCAGGCTTGCGCCGGACGGGCGAATCACCGGCTGGCGAATTCCGGGCAAGCCCGCGCCGTTCGTCTTCACCGGCGTGCAGATCCTGTCGCCGCGTGTCATCCGCGATTGGCCGAGCGGGCCGTTTTCAACGCGGCTGTTCTGGGAACGCGCCATCGAGGCGGGGCGCGCCTACGGCATGGTGCATCAGGGGTTGTGGTTCGACGTCGGTTCGCCCGCCGCGATCGGCCGGACCGAGGCGATCCTCGCTGATGGCTGAGCGGGGACGACCGCAGCTCTATACGATCCCCGCGCACCGTGCGTTCGCCGATGCGCTGGCGGCGGGGTTGATCCGGCAGTTCGGGGCGGACCCGCTCGGGCTGGCACGCGGGCTGGTCTTACTACCCAACAACCGCGCCAAACGTGCCGTTACCGACGCATTCGTGCGGGCGAGCGGCGGCGGGCTGCTGCTGCCGCGCATGGTCGCGATCGGCGATCCCGCGCTGGACGAGGCGGTTGGTGCGGCGCTCGATCCTGCCGACGCAGACGATCCGGTGCCGCCGGCGGTCGCGCCGATGCAGCGCCGGCTGATCCTCGCGAGGCTGGTCGTCGAGGAGCGCGCCCGCAGCGGTCGGCCGGTCGACGCGGCCGAGGCGGTGCGGCTGGCCGGCGACCTCGCCCGCACGCTCGATCAGTTGCTGGTCGAGGAGGTGGCGCCGCGTGCCTTGCGCGAGATCGATCTGGGCGAGGAACTGTCGACGCACTGGCGGCGCGCGCTCGACCTGTTCGAGATCGTGCTGGATCGCTGGCCGGGCGAACTGACCCGGCTCGGCTGCATCGACCTTGCCGATCGGCGCGCGCGACTGCTGCGGCGGCTGGCAGCGCGTTGGAGGGAAGCGCCACCCGCCGGCTTCGTGTGTGCGGCGGGTGTCACCGATACCGCACCCGCCGTCGCCGCGCTGCTGCGGCGGGTTGCTACGATGCCGCGCGGGATGGTGGTGATGGCCGACCTCGCCACCGGCATGGACGACGCCGAGTGGCAGGCGCTCGGGCCCCACGCGCCCGACCCGGTGACGGGCGCGCGCAAGCGTTCGATCGAGACGCACCCGCAATTCCACCTCAAGCTTCTGCTCGAACGCATGAGCTTCAACCGCGCCGAGGTGATGCGTTGGCGCGACGAGAGCGAGTTTGACGCAACACCTGCGCGCGGCAAGGCCATCGCCAACGCGCTCGCGCCCGCCGATTTCACCGGCAAGTGGACCGATTTACCCGCCGCCGACCGGCGTCTTGCCGGTATCGCCGCCGCCGAACTGGCCACTCCGGCGGAAGAAGCGCAGGCGATCGCGCTGGCGCTGCGCGAGGCGCTGGAAACGCCCGAGCGTACCGCCGCTCTGGTCACGCCGGACCGCGCGCTGGCACGGCGGGTGGCGGCGCATTGCGGGCGCTGGGGGATCGAGATCGACGATAGCGCCGGCCGGCCGCTGTCGATCCTGCCGTCGGGTACGTTGCTGCTCGCACTGGCCGATGCCGCCGCGCAGCGGTTCGCGCCGCTCGCGTTGCTGACCTTGCTCAAACATCCGTTGGTCTGTGCGGGCGAAGGGCGGCGGCTGTGGCTGGACGGCGCGCGCAAACTCGACCGGGTGTTGCGTGGCCCGCGGCCGGCGGCCGGGCTCGACGGAATCGACGCGCACCTTGCCGACGCTCCGAAACGCGAACAGGCGCGGCGTGCCGCGGCGGCGGCGTGGTGGCCGCATGCGCGCGCGCTGCTCGCGCCGGTGGAGCGGGTGTTCGCAGGCGGCGAACAACCGCTTTCCGTGCTGGTGGCGGCGTTGCGGGAAACCGCGCAGGCATTGTGCGGGGACTTTTTGTGGAGCGGCCCGGCCGGGCGCGCGGCGTCCGACTTTCTCGCCGATCTCGAGGCGCGCGGCGGGGAGGGGCCTGCGCGCGTCGACCCCGACTCTCTTGCCGCGTTGCTCCGCACGCTGATGGACGAGATTGCGGTGCGTCCGCCGCAGGGTGGCCATCCGCGCTTGGCGATCTATGGCCTGATCGAGGCGCGGTTGCAGCCTGCCGACCTGATGATCCTCGGCGGTCTCAACGAAGGCGTCTGGCCGGGGCAGAGCGCACCCGACCCGTGGCTGGCGCCGCGCATCCGCCTCGCGCTCGGGTTGCCGGGGCAGGAGCGCGGGGTCGGTATGGCCGCGCACGATCTGGCGGGCGCGCTCGGTGCACCGCAGGCGCTGCTCACGCGCGCGCGGCGAGACGCGACACAGCCGGCGATCGCATCACGCTTCTGGTTGCGGTTACAGGCGCTGGCGGGTGAGACCTGGGCACGTGGTCGTGCGCTGCCGCTGGAGCGATGGACGCGCGATCTCGACGATCCGGCGATCCTCGAACCCGCCGACCAGCCCGCGCCGGTGCCGCCCGCGCTGCTGCGGCCGAAAAAGATCGCGGTCACCGATGTCGATCGCCTCAAGGCCGACCCCTATGCTTTCTACGCGCGTGCGATCCTGCGGCTGGCGCCGCTCGATCCGGTCGATGCCGATCCGAGCGCCGCGTGGCGGGGCACTGCCGTCCACGCGATCCTGGAGGAATGGGCGCGTGAGGATGCGTGCCACCCCGACAAGCTGCATGACCGCGCCCGCGCGATGCTGAACGACGAACGTACGCACCCGATGATGCGCGCTTTGTGGCAGCCGCGCCTGATGCAGGCGATCGACTGGATCGCGCGCACGATCGCCGAACAGGGCGAGGCGGGCCGCAGCGTGATCGCGGTGGAGCGGCGCGGCAGCATCGACATCGCCGGCGTGACGCTGAACGGCACCTTCGATCGGCTCGACCGGATGTCGGACGGTACGCTGGCGGTGATCGACTACAAGACCGGCACGCCGCCGTCCCCGGCTGCGGTGCGGGCCGGGTTCAGCCTGCAACTCGGCCTGCTCGGGCTGATCGCGGAGCGAGGCGGGTTCGAGGGGATCAGCGGGCTGACGCGCGGCTTCGAATATTGGTCGCTCGGCAAACGCAGCGATCAGTTCGGCTACGTCACCTCTCCGGTCGATGCGACGGGCAAGAACGACAAGATCCTGCCCGAGCAGTTCACCGCCATCGCCGCCGAGAATTTCGCAGGCGTGGCCGGACGCTGGCTGACCGGCAGCGAGGCGTTTACCGCCAAGCTCCACCCGGAGTTCGCGCCCTATAGCGAGTATGACCAGTTGATGCGTCGCGACGAATGGTATGGCCGTGAGCGATAGCGGCAGCTTCTCCGCGCTGCCGCCGCTGAAGGACGATCAGGCGCGGGCGAGTGCGCCGGACGGCCACGTTTGGCTGTCCGCGTCGGCGGGCACCGGCAAGACGCAGGTGTTGACCGCGCGGGTGTATCGGCTGCTGCTGCGCGGGGTCGATCCGTCGGCGATCCTGTGCCTGACGTTTACCAAGGCGGGCGCGGCCGAGATGGCCGGGCGGATCGGCGCACGGCTGGCCGCGTGGGTGCGGATGCCGGACGCGCAGCTTGGCAGCGACCTGATCGCGCTGGGGGAGGAGCCGACGCCCGAATTGCGGGCAAGGGCGCGGACGTTGTTCGCCAAGGTGCTGGATGCGCCGGGGGGCGGCATCCGTATCCAGACGATCCACGGCTTTTGCCAGAGCCTACTTACCGCCTTCCCGGTCGAGGCGGGGCTGGCGCCCGGTTTCCGACCGATCGAGGCGCGTGAGGAGGCGGTGCTGGCGCGCGAGGCGCTGGCGGAGCTGCTGGTCGAGGCGGATGCGCAGGGCCGCACCCGGCCGATCGAGGCGGTCGGCGCGCTGAGCGTGCGGCTTGGCGAGGGCGAGGCGGAGAAATTCCTGATCGCCTGCGCGCGTGCACCCAAGGCGATGGCGGCGCTGCCGGGAACGTATGACGGCGTGGCCGCTTTCGTGCGCCGGCAGCTTGATCTGCCGGCGGGTGAGATCGAAGCGGCAATCGTCGCGGGCTGTGACGATGACGCCTTCGATTGTGACGCCGTCGCGCGCCTCGCCGCCGCCAACCGCGCCTGGGGCACCGCCACCGGCGGGAACCACGCCGACATTGCCGAATGCTGGGTCGAGGCGGGTGCGGAGATGCGCGCGCGGATGCTGATCGATCTTGTCGGCGTGTCGTTCACCGCCAAGGGTGAGCCGCGCAAATATTCCAAGAAGCTGCTCGACGCCGATGTCGAGTATGCGGAACTCGCGCAGGCGGTCGGTGAGGCGGCGACCGCTCTGCTGTCGATGCGGCATCGCGCCGGTTATGCCGATTTGCTCGCCGATGCGCTCGACGTGGGGCGTGATTATGCCGCTGCGTACACGCGCGCCAAGCGTCGGCTCGGCGCGGTCGATTTCGACGATCTCATCACCGCGACGATCGATCTGCTCGGCCAGCCCGGCATCGGCGAGTGGGTGCGCTTCAAGCTCGACCGCGAGACCTCGCACATCCTGATCGACGAGGCGCAGGACACCAACCCGGAGCAATGGGCGATCATCGGCGCGCTTGCCGACGAGTTCTTCGCGGGCGAGGGCAGGCACGGCGGCGCGGTGCACACGCTGTTCACGGTGGGCGATTTCAAGCAGGCGATCTTCGGTTTCCAAGGCACCGACCCGCGCTTTTTCGGGGCGGCGGAGGAGCGTTTCGGGCGTCTCGCGCGCGGGGCATGGGCGGCGGAGGAGGAAACGCGCAGGCGCGGCGGCGAGACGTTCGCGGGCGCATGGAACCGGCTGTCGTTGACGCAGTCGTTCCGCTCGACCCGGCCGGTGCTGGAGTTCGTCGACGCGGCGATGGCGGGCCTGCCCGAGCCCGGCCTCGGCGCGGTCGCGCAACTGGAACGCCATGCGAGCGAGGTGCCCGGCCCCGGCACGGTGACGCTGTGGCCGCTGGTGGTGGCCGGTGGCAGCGACGAGGACGAGGAAGGCTGGATCGCGGATTCCACGCGCGAACTCGCCAAGCGGATCGCGCGGTCGATCAAGGGCTGGATCGGCACCCTGATGCTGGAGAGCAAGGGCCGCGTGCTGGAGCCGCAGGACGTAATGATCCTGGTGAAGCGGCGCGGCGATCTCGCCTCGCTGATCGTCGCGCGGCTGTATGCGGAAGGCGTGCCGGTGGCGGGCGTCGACCGGCTGCGGCTGAACGCGCCGCTCAGCGTGCAGGATCTGCTCGCCGCGATCCGCTTCGTGCTGCAACCCGAGGATGATCTGTCGCTGGCGTCGCTGCTTGTCTCGCCGCTGATCGGCTGGTCGCAGGAGCTGTTGCTGGAGGCCGCGCCGCGCGGATCGGAAAGCCTGTGGCGACATCTCGACCGGGAAAGGCCGGGTGAGCTCGGGCCACTTCGGGCGATGCTCGACCGCGCTGACATCGCCACCCCGTACCAGTTTCTCGAGGAACTGCTGTCCGGGTCGCTCGGCGGGCGGCGCTCGTTGCTGCGGCGGCTGGGGCAGGAGGCGCGCGACCCGATCGAGGAACTGCTCACCGCCGCGCTCCAGTTCGAGACGCAGGGTACGCCGTCGCTACAACGCTTCCTCGACTGGTTCGATCGCGGCGAGGTCGAGATCAAGCGCGACCCGTCCGCGCCGCTCGACGCGGTGCGGGTGATGACCGCGCATGGCGCCAAGGGTTTGCAGGCGCCGCTGGTGATCCTGGCGGATGCAGCGGTCGATCCTACCAAGTCACCGCGCAATACGCTGAAATGGCCGGTCGACGACATCGACGCCACGCTGCCGATCTTCCGCCCGCGCAAGGAGGAGGCGGGGCCGCTTGCCGAGTTGATCGAGCAGACCGCGCAGCGTGAATTGGAGGAGCATTGGCGGCTGTTCTACGTCGCGGCGACGCGCGCGGAGGAGCGGCTGGTGATCGCCGGGTCGCTTGGTCCGCTTGCCAAAGGCGAGCCGCCGCCCGCGAGCTGGTACGCCGCCGCCGCGCAGGCAATGACGGATCTGGGCATCGCGGCGGCAGAGGATGGCGCGCGCGATTACGTCGGCGGCGGTGATCTGAAGCCGGTCAAGCGGCGCGAGCGCAGTGAGGCGATGGTCGATCCGCACGCACCCGTGCCGGATTGGGCGTATCAGGCCGCGCCGATCGAGGCGCGCCCGCCGCGTCCGCTCGCGCCATCGTCCCTGGGCGACGATGCGGTCGCCGATCCGCCGCCCACCCCGGCGATGCGCGACGCGGCAGAGCGCGGGCGGCTGATCCATGCGCTGTTCGAACGGTTGCCGACGACGCTGCCCGAGGGTCGCGCCGATGCTGCCGAGCGGTGGCTGGCGGGTGCAGGCGGTGTCGCCGATGCCGGGATGCGGGCTGAGATCACGACGACGGTGCTGGCGATCCTTGCCGAGCCGGGGTTCGCGGCTTTGTTCGGCCCGGATGCATTGGCCGAGGCGCCGATCGCAGCCGTCGTTGGGGACGGCGTGGTGGTGTCGGGTACGGTCGACCGTCTGCTCGTCACGCCCGAGCGGATCACCGTGGTCGATTTCAAGACCGGACGGCGTGCGCCACAATCTCTGGCAGAGGTGCCGCCCTATCATGTCCGGCAGATGGCGGCCTATGTCGAGGCGCTCGGCGTGATCTTTCCTGGTCGATCCGTCGAGGCAGCGTTGCTGTATACCGGTGCGCCGATCCTGCTCGCGCTGCCGCCGGCGCTGCTGGCGGAGCACAAGCCGCGCTTTGCTGTCGCGCAGCAAAGCTAGGTGCAAAGAGTGACCGCGACGGCTTGAGCCGGGCGGGCGGGCGTCTTACGTTGCTGCAAACAAGGAGACTTCATCATGGCCACCAAGCAGATCACGGATTCCAGTTTCGACACCGACGTCCTCAACGCCGACGGCCCCGTACTGGTCGATTTCTGGGCGGAGTGGTGCGGACCGTGCAAGATGATCGGGCCGAGCCTCGAGGAGATTTCCGAGGAACTGGGCGAGCAGGTGACGATCACCAAGCTTAACATCGACGAGAACCCCGATGCGCCGGGCAAGTATGGCGTGCGCGGTATTCCGACGATGATCCTGTTCAAGAACGGCGTCCCCGCCGCGACCAAGGTCGGCGCCGAGCCGAAGGGTCGGCTGAAGGCGTGGCTGGAGGGCGAACTGGCCTGATCGTCCGGCAGCGCGCTTGAGCCGCGCTACTCCGTACTATCCCAGGTCGTTGTTGTTACGGAGGCGGTGCGGAACCGTCCGTATGACATAAATTCCTAGGAAGAGCCCACGGCATCCACATCGGTTGCCGGGGGCTTTTTCTTGGGGATTGCGATGAACGGCTTTGTGAGTGCAACGGTCGCTGCGGCTGTATCTATGGCGGCGGTGCCGGCAGGCGCGCAGATGACGGCTTCGCCCGTAACTGCGCCGGCCGCACAGGCAGTTGCGCCGCTTGCCGCTGCCGCGCTTGCGCCGGGTGCAGTGATGGCGCCGTTGTACACGCTGAAGTCCGGCACGGCGATCCCGCTCGTCGCAGCATCCACGCTCACCTCGAAGACCGCCAAGATCGGCGACAGCATCACCATGAAGGTCGCGCGCGACGTCGTGGTCGGCGGTGAGGTCGTGATCCCGGCCGACGCGCTCGCGGTCGGCGAGGTTACCGGCGTGCGCACGCGCGGCATGATGTGCCGCACCGGCAAGATCGACGCGAAGCTCAGCTATATCGACATCAACGGCGAGCACATCCCGCTGAAGATGGCCGTCACCATCAAGGGCAAGAGCACGATGGGCGCAGCAGGCGCGATCGCGGGCTTCCTGGCGTTTGGGCCGCTCGCGGCGGTCATCACCGGCAAGAGCGCGGTCTTGGCGCCGGGAATGAAGGCAAAGGGCAAGATCGTCGGTGACGTGGCGATGGCGGCGATCAAGCGTCCGTCCACCACCGCGCGCGCCTCGCTCTGATCCTTTCGGGCGGCACGCATCGGAGCGTGCCGTCCATCAGTTCAACGGGTCATGGTCCGGCAACGCGAACTCCGGCCCCGTGCGCTCAGCTTCGATAGTCGGCGTTGATCGAGATGTAGCCGTGCGTCAGGTCGCAGGTCCACACCGTGGCGCGGCCTTCGCCGAGGCCGAGATCGACACCGATCTGGACCTCGTGTCCTTTGAGATGGGCGGCGACGGGCGCCTCGTCATACCCTTCCGTCGCCAGGCCGCCGCTCGCGACCTGCGTGTCGCCGAACCGGATCGAGAGCAGGTCGCGCTCGGCCGGCTCGCCCGCCTTGCCGACCGCCATTACGACGCGGCCCCAATTAGCATCCTCGCCGGCGATCGCGGTTTTCACCAGCGGCGAATTGGCGATCGACAGCGCAACGCGGTGCGCGCTGCGGTCGCTCTCCGCGCCGGTCACCTGTATCTCGATGAACTTGGTCGCACCCTCGCCGTCGCGGACCACAAGATGCGCGAGTTGCAGGCACAGATCGGATAACGCCGCGCGAAACGCATCCGCGCCGGCATCCTCCGAAGTTGTGAGCGCGGCGTTGCCGGCCTTGCCGGTCGCGAACGCCAGCACCGTGTCGCTGGTCGAGGTGTCGCTGTCGACGGTGATGCACGAGAAACTGGTGCGGTTCGCCTCGGCCAGCGCGGCTTGCAGGAACGCCGCATCCACTGCCGCGTCGGTGAAGATGAAGCCGAGCATCGTCGCCATGTCGGGTGCGATCATGCCCGAACCCTTGATGATGCCGACCAACGTGACTGTCCGGCCATCGACGACGGCGGTGGTGACGGCGCCCTTGGTGAACGTATCCGTCGTGCTGATCGCCTGCGCCGCCGCCTCCCAGGCGCAGGCCGGTGCGGCCAGTGCGGCGTCAATGCCGGCTTCGGCCTTGTCGATCGGCAGCGGCACGCCGATCACGCCGGTCGAGGCGACGAACACGTCCGATGGTTGGCAACCGAGCGCCCCGGCGGCGCGCGCCGCGATCGCCTCCACGGCGGCACGGCCGCGCCCGCCTGTGAACGCGTTGGCGTTGCCGGCGTTCACGACCAACGCGCGTGCAGCGCCGAGTGTCAACGCCTTGCGGCACCATTCCACCTCGGGCGAGGGGCAGCGGCTCTGCGTCGTGACGCCCGCGACCGTGGTGCCGGGGTCGAGCGTGACGAAGGTCAGATCGCAGCGATCCCACGCCTTGTAACCGGCTCGCGCGACATGCGCGGTCACTCCGGCGATCGGCGGCAAGGCAGGGAACGCGGCGGGCGCGAGCGGCGAGCGGGCATAGGTCATGTGCCGTTCCTTAGATCGTGAGCGGCTGGACACAAGACCTACGACAGCCGGTCCGGGAGATGATCGCCGGTGGCGCTCGATCCGTCACGCACACCGCTCGGCTGGACGCGTGCGCCGAACCGCTTTAAAGCGCTCCGCGACTATGGAGTTCCTGCTCTTCCTCTGTGCCGCGCTCTCGGCGCTGACCGGTGCGATCACCGGCAGCCGCTCGGCGGATATCGACGTCCAGATCGAGCGCGTTTCGCAACGTGCCGGTGCCGTTGCGACGGCGGCGGTGCGGACGGCAGCCGCGATCGTGCAGGCTCAACGTGCCCCGGCGCTTCTCGCGCTGCGGAACACCGCGACACCGCGTCCTTTCTCCTTCGACGACGGCATTTCCGAGCGCGGCGAGCGTCGGCGCGAGTAACTGCTCGGCGTTGCCGCTCTGGATGTTTCGGCGGCGCGCACAACCTCCCTTTCGACAGCATTGCAGCCGGGGCTCGCCCCGTGCGCGACCACCCTTGAATATACTGGACACACCCATGCTCGGCGGCCTTGCCAAAACCCTGTTCGGCTCTTCGAACGAACGCTACGTCAAATCGCTCGGTACGATCGTCAACAAGATCAACGCGTTCGAGCCCACGATCTCCGCAATGTCGGACGAACAGCTCTCCGCGCAGACGGTCGCGTTCCGTGAGCGGCTGGGTAACGGCGAGACGCTCGACAGCATCCTGCCCGAAGCCTTCGCGACCGTTCGCGAGGCGGCGAAGCGCACGCTCGGCCAGCGGCATTACGACGTGCAGATGGTCGGCGGCATCGTCCTCCACCGCGGCGAGATCGCCGAAATGCGCACCGGCGAGGGCAAGACGCTGGTGGCGACGCTCGCGACCTATCTCAACGCGCTGCCGGGCACCGGCGTCCATGTCATCACCGTCAACGACTATCTGGCCGCGCGCGACGCCGGCTGGATGTCGCAGGTGTACAGCTTCCTCGGGCTGACGACGGGCGTGATCGTGCCCAACCTCAGCGACGAACAGCGCCGCGACGCCTATGCGTCCGACATCACATACGGCACGAACAACGAGTTCGGCTTCGATTATCTGCGCGATAACATGAAGTACGATCGCGGCTCGATGGTGCAGCGCGCGTTCAACATGGCGATCGTGGACGAGGTCGATTCGGTGCTGATCGACGAGGCGCGCACGCCGCTGATCATTTCCGGCCCGACCGACGACAAGACCGACCTGTACCGCAGCGTCGATCTGGTGGTGAAGCAGCTCGCTCCCGAGGACTACGAGAAGGACGAGAAGCAGAAGTCGATCATCCTGACCGAGGACGGTACCGAAAAGGTCGAGCGGATGCTCGAGGCGGCCGGGCTGCTGGAGGGCGCGAACCTCTACGATTTCGAGAACACGCAGGTCGTCCACCACGTCAACCAGGCGTTGCGCGCGAACATGATGTTCAAGGCCGACACCGACTATATCGTCAAGGACGGCAAGGTCGTCATCATCGACGAGTTCACCGGCCGCATGATGGACGGTCGGCGTTGGTCGGACGGTCTGCATCAGGCTGTCGAGGCGAAGGAGGGCGTGACGATCGAGCCCGAAAACCAGACGATGGCCTCGGTCACGTTCCAGAACTATTTCCGCATGTATCCGAAGCTTGCCGGCATGACCGGTACGGCCGCGACCGAAGCGGCCGAGTTCTACGACATCTACAAGATGAACGTCGTGACGATCCCGACCAACGTTCCGGTCAAGCGCGTGGACGAAGAAGACGAGTTCTACAAGGACACGCAGGACAAGTTCCAGGCGATCGCCAAGAAGATCCGCGTCCATGCAGAGTTGGGTCAGCCGGTTCTGGTCGGCACCGTGTCGATCGAGAAGTCGGAGATGCTCAGCGAGTTTCTCACGCATGAGCAGGTTCCCCACAAGGTGCTGAACGCGCGTTTTCACGAGATGGAGGCGCATATCGTTGCGCAGGCCGGGCGCAAGTCGGCGGTGACGATCGCCACCAACATGGCCGGGCGCGGCACCGACATTCAGCTCGGCGGCAACCTCGAATTCCGTATGCTGGACGAGCATCCCGATCTGGTCGAGGGCACGCCCGAGTATGAGGCGCGCGCCGTCGAGATCAAGCAGGAGATCGCCGCCGAGAAGCGCGCCGTGCTCGACGCGGGCGGCCTGTTCGTGCTTGGCACCGAGCGGCACGAGAGCCGGCGTATCGACAACCAGTTGCGTGGCCGTTCGGGACGTCAGGGCGATCCGGGCCTGTCGCGCTTCTATCTCAGCCTCGATGACGATCTGCTCCGCATCTTCGGGCCGGACACACTCTTCGCGCGGATGATGCGCTCGAACATCGGCGACGGCGAGGCGATCGGATCGAAGTGGCTGTCGAAGGCAATCGAGACCGCGCAGAAGAAGGTCGAGGCGCGCAACTACGATATCCGCAAGCAGGTCGTCGAATATGACGACGTGATGAACGATCAGCGCAAGGTGATCTACGAACAGCGCGCCGATATCATGGATGCCGATACCGTCGGCGACGTGGTCGAGGACATGCGCGCGGAGACGGTCAACGCGATCGTCGGTGAAGCCTGCCCGCCGGGAACCTACCCCGAGCAGTGGGATATCGCCGGCATGAAGGAGAAGTTGCAGACGCAGCTCAACATCACGCCGCCGATCGACGACTGGCTCGCCGAGGAAGCGATCGACCCCGAGATCGTCGAGGAGCGCGCCCGCGCCGCCGCCGATGCGCAGGTGGCGGAGAAGGCCGGTGCGCTTGCGCCCGAGACTTGGGTGCAGATCGAGAAGTCGATCCTGCTCCAGAACCTGGATCACCACTGGAAGGAGCATCTCGCCACGATCGAGGCGCTGCGCCAGGTCGTGCACCTGCGCGCCTATGCGCAGAAGACGCCGATCAACGAGTACAAGCAGGAGGCTTTCCAGCTGTTCCAGCGGATGCTCGACATGATCCGCGAGGAAGTGACCCGAACGATCGCCTTTGCCGAGTTCCAGCTCGAACCGGTGCCGGAGCTGCCGCAACTGCCGGACTTCATCACAACGCACTTCGACCCGTTTACCGGCGAGGACGATAGCTACGACTTCGAAGCCGGCCATGTGACGAGCGCGATCCCGACGCTTTCGATCCCGCGGCCGGACGGCCACGAGATCGGTCAGAACCCGGGCGACTGGGCAGGCAACGTCAGCCGCAACGCGCCGTGCCCATGTGGTTCGGGGCTGAAATACAAACACTGCCACGGGCAGGTCTGATCGCCGCTGGCGGCGGAGCTCCGGCTGGGACGCTCCGCTGCCGGCTGGCGTTAGCTTTTGCCCGGGGTCGGCATCACGATCGTCGGGCCGAGGTGCTGGATATATCGCGCGCGTCGAACGCACGCACGTTGCGCCCCGGCCTGAGCCCGTAGCCCATCACGATTTCGGCATGTGCCTCGAACTTGTCGATGGTCTGTACATATGGCGACGTGGCCGAACGTCTCATGCAGACGCGATAGCTAAGCGCGTCCACCCGGCGCGGTGACGCTTCGTCTCAATCCTCGCCGAAGCGCGCTTCGACCAGTTCGCACAGCGCGCTGACCGATTGTTCGGCACCGTCGCCTTCGGCACGGATGACGATCGAGTCGCCCATCGCCGCGCCGAGCATCATCAGCCCCATGATCGACGTGCCCGTTACCGAACCCGATCCATCCTTTTCAACTGCGACCTCACAAGGCTGCGTCGATGCCAACGTCACGAATTTTGCACTCGCACGGGCGTGAAGCCCCCGCTTGTTGGTGATGAGGACAGTTCGGGTAATCTGGCTCACGCCGCCGCTTCTCCCAACACCTCGGATGCGACCGAGATGTATTTGCGGCCAGCTTCGCGTGCTGCGGCCACCGCGTCCACCACTTTCATGGCCTTGCGGGCAGATTCCAGCCGGATCAGCATCGGCAGGTTGATGCCGGCGATCACCTCGATACGCCCGCGCTCCATCAGCGAGATCGCGAGGTTGGAGGGCGTACCACCGAACAGATCAGTCAGCACGATCACGCCGCGCCCCGCATCCACCGTCTTGATCGCCTCGGCGATGTCGTTGCGGCGGGCCTCCATATCGTCGTCAGGGCCGATCGCGACGGTGGCGACCTGCTCCTGCTTCCCGACGACATGCTCCATCGCGGTCACGAATTCGTCGGCGAGCCGGCCGTGTGTCACCAATACGAGCCCGATCATCGCGCAAACCCGATCATCAATTCTGTTTCCCGTCCCCGTCGGCTGCCGCGTGGGCGCCCTCAAGCGAGTCCTGCGGCGCTGCAGCAAGATCACGATGCGTAACCGTGGGCGAAAAACCGGCGTCACGCAACCTTGACGCCACCCGTTCCGTGACGTGAACCGAGCGGTGTCTCCCGCCGGTACACCCGAACGCGACGGTAACGTAGGACTTTCCCTCCGCCCTGTAGCGTGGCAGCAACAGCAGCAGCAGCGATTCGATCTGCCTGACCGCGGCCTGGTAGGCGGGGTCGTCGGCGATATAGGCGCTCACGTCAGCATCCAGGCCGGTGCCGGGACGAAGCTCTGGCACCCAATGCGGATTACGCAAGAAACGCATGTCGAACACGAGATCGGCACCGCGCGGAATACCGCGCGCAAAGCCGAACGACATCACCTGCAAGGTCGGCTCGCCCAGCCGTTCGCCGGAGAAGGTCGTGCGGACCTGTTGTGCGAGTTCATTGGCAGTAAGATCGGTCGTATCGATCAGCCGGTTCGCCCAGTTCCGCAGCGGTGCGAGCAGTTCGCGTTCCCGCGCGATACCATCCGCCGCCGGCCGGTCGAGCGCTAGCGGGTGCCGCCGCCGCGTTTCCGAATAGCGGCGCGCGAGTTCGCCGCCCGCGCAATCGAGGAACAGCGTACCGATATCGAGATCATGATCCTCACGAAGCGACTTGATCCGCGCGACGATCTTCGCCGGGTCGAAATCGCGGGTGCGCGCATCGATGCCGATCGCGAGCGGCTGCGACGAACCGTCCGCGCCCTCGGGCAGCGGTGCGCTCAACAACCGGTCGAGCAGCACCAGCGGCAGATTGTCGACGATCTCCCAGCCGAGATCCTCCAGCGTGCGTAGCACGGTCGATTTGCCCGCGCCGGACATGCCGGTGACGAGAAGGATATCCTTGCGCTCGTGTGTCATGAAGCCTCGTCTGTCGCCTGCTTCAACGCCAACTCTACCTTGATCGTTGCCGATGCCTCATAGGAGTCGGCGCGAAACAGCGGAATAGCAACTCCGGTAAACACCTCGGTCAGCCCCGTCTCGGGCATTCGCATGACCGGCTCGCCAAGCCGTACCGCCAGTGCGAGCGGCACCTGTGTCACGAAGGGCAGGGTGACGATGCCAACGCCGCGCACCTCGATAAGGCCGGCGATCGTGGCGGGCGCGGACGCGTACACTGTGCCGGCCACCGTCGCCAAATCGGTCTGATCGTCGCTGACCAGTACAGCGCCGCGATCGATCAGGCGGAGTGCGAGGTCCGATTTGCCGCTGCCCGACGCGCCGAGCAGCAGGACCGCACGCCCGCCGATCGCCACGCAGGTGGCATGCACGCGCGTCACGGCTGCGACCCGAGCGGCAGACGCACTACGAAGCGTGCCCCATGCAGCCGGTCCTCGCGGGTTTCGACATGGATCGTGCCGTGATGCGCCTCCACAATGGTGCGTGCGATGGCGAGGCCGAGCCCGGAATGCTTGCCGAACGACTCGTCATCGGGTCGGAACGAGTGGAAACGGTGAAAGATCGTCTCGCGCGATTCCTCGGGTACGCCCGGACCTTCGTCCTCGACGCGGACCACTACGTCGCTCGCCTCGCGTACTGCGGAAATCACGATCAGCCCGTGTTCGGGCGAGAAGGATACCGCGTTGGCGATGAGGTTCTCGAACACGCGCTCCAGCCGCCCGCCTTCGCCCGCGACGATGAGCGGCGTCGCCGTCGGCCGGTCGAAGCGCAGCACCACGTCGCGCTCCAGCCCGCGCTCCTCGTGCTGGGCGATCAGCGCGGCGATCAGCGCGCCGAGATCGACGCTCTCGAACTTCGCGCGGCTGAGTTGGGCGTCGAGGCGGGAGGCCTCGGCTATGTCGGTGATAAGCCGGTCGAGCCGGTGCACGTCGTCGCGGACGATCGCGAGCAATCGCTGCTGGAGGTCTGGATCATGAATGCGCGACAGCCCGTCGACAGCCGAGCGCAACGATGCGAGCGGGTTTTTCATCTCGTGCGTCACATCAGCCGCAAACGCCTCGATCGCGTCGATTCGGGCGCGCAGGGCGAGGCTCATGTCGGACAGCGCCCGCGCGAGCATGCCGATCTCGTCCCGGCGCGAGGGCAGGCGCGGCACCACCACTTCCCGCGCGCGCCCAAGCCGCACCCGCACGGCGGCGCGCGCCAGCCGTCGCAACGGACGGACAATGGTGCGCGCGAGAAACAGCGAAAGCAGCACCGACACGATCGAAACGATCGCCAGCACCACGCCGAGCCGGAACCGCTCGACCCGCACCGTCTTGGTGATATCGCGCGCGTTGATCGTGGTCATCACCACGCCCACGCCGGGCACCCGCGCGGCGGCGGTGATGACCGGGGTACGATCGGGCGCGCGCCACACGTTGGCGGGCGCGGTGCCGGTGGTGCGCGCGATGCGGACCACCGGCCATTCGTTACCGCTGCGACGCTCGCGGTACAGGGGCGGGCGGGACGCCGCCACAACGGTGTCGATCATCGCATCGAGGAACCGCGCGGCCGTCAGACCCCAGCCTTGCTTGTCGGGATCGGCAAGCACGAAGTTTCGCAGCCCGAGCGCGCGTGTGTCCAGCAACGGGTTTGCCGCGTTATCGTACAGGCGGATTCGCGTGCCGGTATCGCGCGCCAGCCGCACCGCCACCGCTCCCCGTTCAGGAGGGTCGACGGCGCCCAGAGCCTCCGCGATCAACCGCGCCTCGCGCTGGGCCTGTGCGACCCGGCTGTCGACGATGCGGCTGCGATAGGAATCGAGGTAGAAAAAGCCGCCCGCCAGCAACGCCAGCGCGAACACGTTGACGAACAGGATGCGCGGCGTCAGCGAGACCCGCGCGGACCAGCGTAGCGTCAGCTCGCGGTCTTCACTCCTCGGAAAAGCGATAACCGGCACCATAAAGCGTTTCGATCGCGTCGAAATCGGGATCGGTCTGGCGGAACTTGCGCCGCACGCGCTTGATGTGGCTGTCGATCGTGCGGTCGTCGACGTAGATGTCGTCCTGATAGGCAGCATCCATCAACTGATTGCGCGTCTTCACCACGCCCGGCCGCTGCGCCAGCGCCTCGAGGATGAGAAATTCGGTGACGGTCAGCGTCACGTCCCCGCCGCTCCAGGTCACCTTGTGCCGCGATGTGTCCATCGACAGGCGGCCGCGCACCAGCACGGTTTCGGCCGGGTCGGCGCTCTCTGGCGCACCGGGGTGCGAGAGTTCGCTACGACGCAGGATCGCGCGGATGCGGGCGATCAGCAGCCGCTGCGAGAACGGCTTGGCGATATAGTCGTCGGCGCCCATCGCGAGGCCGAGCGCCTCGTCGAGCTCATCATCCTTCGAGGTGAGGAAGATCACCGGCACCATGCTCTTCTCGCGCATCCGCCGCAGCAGTTCGAGCCCGTCCATGCGCGGCATCTTGATATCGAAAATGGCGAGATCGGGCGGGTTCTCGATCAGCGCCTTCAGCGCCGTCTCCCCATCCGAATACACCCGCGTGAGGAATCCCTCCGCCTGGAGCGCGATGGAGACCGAGGTCAGGATGTTGCGATCATCATCGACGAGTGCGATCGTAGCCGTCATCGGCGCGGGAACCTTCATTGCTGGGTGCCTGCGTTAATCCAAAGCGGAGCAGCGCTCAACCACCGCGAGGTTCGGGCGTGCAGGATCACAGCGACGCTCCGGAAGCACGATCCGTGAACAAACCTTCAGGCCACACCCCTAGCGCCAGCGGGGGCCGTTGTTTACATGGACCGCCACGACTCGCTTTTCCCCCTCGCGCAGGACACGGCACTCCATGGACATTCGCCTCGGCCTCACTTTTGACGATGTCCTGCTGTACCCGGCCGAGAGCGATATCGTTCCTTCCCAGACCAACACCGCGACGCGACTGACGCGCGGCATCGCGCTGGACATTCCGATTCTCTCCTCGGCGATGGACACCGTGACAGAGGCCGACATGGCGATCGTGATGGCGCAGCTCGGCGGCATCGGCGTGCTCCACCGTAACCTCACCGTCGAGGATCAGGTCGCCGCAGTCCGTGCGGTCAAGCGGTTCGAGAGCGGCATGGTGGTCAACCCGATCACGATCGCGCCGTCCGCCACGCTTGCCGAGGCGCAGGCGATCATGAAGCGCAACAAGATCAGCGGTATTCCGGTGGTCGAGGCGAACGGCCGGCTGGTCGGCATTCTCACCAATCGCGACGTGCGCTTCGCCGAAAACCCCGCGCAGCCGGTTTCCGAGTTGATGACGCACGACAATCTGGCGACCGTCTCGCCTGGCGTCACTTCGGAGGAAGCGCGGCGGTTGCTGCACCAGCGCCGGATCGAGAAGCTGATCGTCGTCGACGACGCATATCGCTGCATCGGCCTCATTACCGTCAAGGACATTGAGAAGGCGGTCACCTACCCGAACGCTACCAAGGACGGCACTGGGCGCCTGCGCGTCGCAGCCGCCACCACCGTCGGCGACAAGGGGTTCGAGCGCACCGCCGCGCTGATCGACGCGGAACTCGATCTCGTCGTGATCGACACCGCGCACGGCCACAACCGTGACGTCGCGCGCGCAGTCGAGCGGGTGAAGAAGCTCTCGAACTCCGTGCAGGTGATCGCCGGCAACGTCGCCACCGGCGAGGCGACGCGCGCGCTGATCGATGCGGGCGCGGACGGCATCAAGGTCGGCATCGGGCCGGGTTCGATCTGCACCACGCGTGTGGTTGCCGGTGTCGGTGTGCCGCAGCTGACGGCGGTGATGGACTGCGCCGAAATCGGCCAGAAATACGGCGTGCCCGTGATCGCCGATGGCGGCGTGCGGACCTCTGGCGACATTGCCAAGGCGCTTGCGGCGGGTGCATCGTCGGTGATGATCGGTTCGCTGCTGGCAGGCACCGAGGAGGCGCCGGGCGAAACGTTCCTGTATCAGGGCCGCGCCTACAAGAGCTATCGCGGCATGGGGTCGGTCGGGGCGATGGGACGCGGGTCGGCGGATCGGTATTTTCAGGGCGACATCAAGGATCAGCTCAAGCTGGTGCCGGAGGGGATCGAGGGGCAGGTCGCGTACAAGGGGCCGGCGCGCGACGTGATCCACCAGCTCGTCGGCGGTATTCGCGCAGCGATGGGCTATACCGGCTCGGCCACGATCGAAGACCTGCAGCAGCGCGCGCGGTTCGTGCAGATCACTGGTGCGGGCCTGCGCGAGAGCCACGTTCACGACGTGACGATCACGCGTGAGGCGCCGAACTATCCGACGCGGTAACCCGGGCTGGCCGGTCGAAGCTTTGCCTGCCGAGGCTGTCGCTAAGCCCTCTTCAATCGTCAGGACGTGCCGATGACTCCCGCCGCTCGCACGCAAGCCGCGATCGACCTGCTCGATCAGATCATCGCCGCCGCCCGCACCGGCGGCGCCGCAGCCGACACGCTGATCGCGCGCTACTTCGCGAGCCGGCGTTACGCCGGCTCGAAGGACCGGCGCGCTGTTCGCGAGCTCGCTTATGCCGCGATCCGTCTGTGCGGCGAGATCCCGGCGAGCGGGCGTGCCGCCATGCTGGCGCTCGCCAACACCGATGCCGAGGTTGCCGGGCACTTCTCCGGGGAAGGGCATGGGCCAGCGCCTGTCGGCGCCGGTGAAGTTCCCGCAACCATCGGCACCACCCCGGCTTGGCTGGGCGAAGCACTCGACGCATCCGGCATCGACGAAGCAGAGCGTGCCGCGTTGATTTCACGCGCGCCGCTCGACGTGAGGATCAACCGGCTACGCAACGAGACTGGCCCGATCGACGGTGCGGAGCCCGTACCCGGCCTGCCGGACGCGTTACGGCTCCCAAGCGGCACCAACGTCGACAGCCTTGAAGCGTGGAAGACCGGCGCGATCGAAGTGCAGGACGCCGGCAGCCAGATCGTCACGCTGGCGGCGCACGCCGCGCCCGGTCAACGTATCGTCGATCTTTGCGCGGGTGCGGGTGGCAAGACGCTCGCTCTCGCGGCGGCAATGGGCAACACCGGAGCGATCCTCGCGACCGATAGCGACCGTGCGCGACTTTCGCGCCTTTCGCCGCGCGCGGAGCGCGCTGGCGTGTCGATCGTCACCACGCGGTTGCTCGACCCGAACCGCGAGGCGGAGGCGCTGGCGGACTGGGCGGACCAGGCCGATTGCGTGCTGATCGACGCGCCCTGTTCCGGCACCGGTACATGGCGGCGCAACCCGGAGGCGCGCTGGCGGCTCACGCCCGAGCGGCTCGAACGGCTGGTCGAGACGCAGGCGCGGCTGATCGCTGTCGGCGAGGCACTGGTGAAGCCGGGCGGGGCGCTGGTCTATGTCGTGTGTTCGCTCCTCGATGCTGAAGGGGCGGGGCAGGCGGCACGCTTTCTCGCCGCCAGTCCGGACTGGCGGGCGGAACCGCTCAAGCTGCCGGCTGGTCGGCCGCACGGCGCCGGTACGCGGCTGACCCCCGCACATGACGATACCGACGGCTTTTTTGTCGCACGTTTTGTTCGCGTGGCCGCAGATCGCGTGCTACTTTAAGATATTGTGCCGAAACTGGAGTTGATCATGCGCTATCTGCCCGTCGCTGCTGCTGCTGCGATGACGCTGCTGACCGTGTCGACTGCGGTACAAGGCCAGCATCCGGACAGCGCAATCGATGCCCGGTCGTCGGCTTGGGTCGCCAAGGGCAAGGCGGCGCAGGCAGCCGGCAATCTCGATGGTGCAAGCGACGCGTTCGAGAGCGCGCTGGCGCTCGACCCGCGGAACCGTGAAGGATTCATCGGGCTTGGCGAGATCGCGCGGGTGCGCGATCTGCCCGGCAAAGCGATCCGCTATTATCGCGAGGCGCTTGAGCTACAGCCGGATGACGTGGCGGCGCTGAAGGAGCAAGGTGAAGCGCTGGTCCAGCAGGGCGCGGTTGATCGCGCCAAGGTTAACCTCACGAAGCTGCGCGCGATTTGCAGCAAGAAGGCCTGTCCCGAGGTCGCTCAACTGACGGCCGCGATCGCCAAGGGGCCGCCGGTGGTTACCGCCTCCGTCAAGCCGCCGGTGAGCGAAACCAAGAACTGAGGCGGCTTAGCACTGACGCTAGGCTGCGCTCGGAAACCGCTACGACCCGACCTTGGCCGCAAGTGCGACGAACTCCGCGACCGATACAGTTTCCGCACGCCGCGCCGGGTCGATGCCGAGTGATTCCAAGGCTGCCAGTGCCCCAGGCACCGGCTTGAGGCTCTGACGCAGCATCTTGCGTCGCTGGCCGAATGCCGCCGCCGTCAGTTTCTCCAGCACGCGTAGATCAACATCGTGCGGCGCATCTGCCGGAACGATGTGGACGACGGCCGACATCACCTTGGGGGGCGGGGTGAAGGCCGAGCGGTGCACCGGCATCGCCAGTTTCGCGGTGCTCCGCCATTGCGACAGGATGGCGAGCCGCCCGTACGCGTCGTCGCCGACACCCGCGACGATCCGGTCGGCGACCTCGCGCTGGAACATCAACGTCAGGCTCTGCCACCACGGCGTCCACTCGGCACTCAGCCAGCGCACCAGCAACGCCGTGCCGATGTTGTACGGCAGGTTCGAGGCGATGTGCGGCTTGCCGGTGAACAGCGATCGCGCGTCGATCTCCAGCGCATCCCCCTCGATCACGCGTAGCCGGTCGGGATAGGCTTCTCCCAGCTCGGCAAGTGCGGGGATGCAGCGATGGTCGCGCTCGACTGCCGTTACGCGCGCACCGGCGGCAAGCAGCGCCCGCGTAAGGCCACCGGGGCCAGGGCCAATCTCCAGCACTTCGGCGTCTGTCAGGTCACTGGGAACGCGGGCGATGCGGGCAAGCAGTTGCGCGTCGAGCAGGAAGTTCTGCCCAAGCGCCTTGCTCGCCGCCAGGCCGTGGCGCGCGATCACATCGCGCAGCGGCGGCAGATCCGGGGTCACGCCGTCGTTGCCGCGCGCCGCGCCGCCGCCTCGGCTGCCATCACGATAGCGGCGATCATCGCACCCGGCTCGGCGATGTTCTGCCCGGCGATACCGAAAGCAGTGCCATGATCGGGCGAGGTCCGCACGATTGGCAGCCCCAGCGTGATGTTGACGCCTTCGTCGAAATGCAAGGTCTTGATAGGGATCAGGGCCTGGTCGTGGTAGCAACACATCGCCGCGTCGTAAGTGGCGCGGGCACGACCGTGAAACATGGTGTCGGCGGCGAACGGACCGGTCGCGTTGATGCCTTCGGCACGGAGCTGCTCTATCGCCGGTATGAGGATGTCGATCTCCTCGCGACCGATCTTGCCGCTCTCGCCGGCATGCGGGTTGACGCCGGCGAACGCGATGCGCGGATTGAGGATGCCGAAATTGCGGATCAAGCCGCGCGCGGTCGCACGACCCTTGGCCGCGACCAACTCGATCGTGAGCAGCCCAGGCACGGCGCTGAGCGGGACGTGCGTGGTGATCGGCACGACGCGGAGGTCCGGCCCGGCCAGCATCATCACCGCGTTCTCGGCCGAAATTCCGCAACGCTCGGCAACGAACTCGGTCTGGCCAGGGTGACTGAACCCGATCTGATAGAGTTGCGCTTTGGAGACCGGCCCGGTCACGAGCGCGCCGGCCGCGCCGGACCGCACGAGGCCTTGCGCCAGTTCGAGCGCGTGCAGCGCACATCGCGCACCGTCTACGTCGGGATGCCCGGGTACGATCTCGCCACCGTCCGCGACGCCCAACACCGGGAGTCCCGAGTCGAACGCGGCCGCAGCCTCGGCCGGCTCGCGTATGGGGCAAACCGGTCCTTGCCACACCGCCTGCACCGCTCGGACATCGCCGACCGCGAAGAACGGCGGCAGCGTGCAATCCGCCCGCTGATCCCACGCCTTGGCGATGATCTCCGGACCGATTCCGGCCGGATCGCCCATCGACACGGCCAGCGGCTGGATCATCGGCGCATCTCCCGGCTCAGCGATATTCGATGACGGCGTCGCGGCGCAGATCGCGCAACATCTGCTGCGCGCGGCGGTTGACGCGCTGCTGCTCCATCTGATCGCGGATCTGATCGACACCGGGCAGAGCGGTGTTGGTCTTGGGATCGTCACGTCCGCACAGCACCAGCGCGCGCACGCCGTCCTTCTGCGACCCGAACGGTGGCGTTGCCTCACCGACCTGCAGTTTCAGCAGGATGTCCTGAAGCTGCGTCGGCAGATCGCGGATTTTCACCGCATCGTTGTCGACCACATCGGCACCGATCGCGCTGGCCACCTTGGCGACGCCGCCGCAGCCGTGGATGCCGCCAAGCTCCTTGGCGAACTGCGCGACGCGGGCGTTCGCGTCGGCCTGAGTGAGGCCGGCGGCGAACTTCACGCTGACCTGCTTGAGCGAGAGGCGGGCATCGCGGGGATCGGCCTCGAGCACCTTGCGCTTGTCGACAAGGTACAGGACGGAGAACCCGCCCGGCACCTCGATCGGTCCCGCGATCTGACCGACCTGCATCTGCTTGGCGGCTTCGACGAGGCTCTGCGGCAGGGCGCCGAGCTGGCTCTGCGACAACCAGTCGAGATCGCCGCCGGTGCTGCGGGTCGACGATTCCGAGAATTGTGCATAATATTCAAAGGGCTTGGTGCCCTTCTGAATATCGGCAATCATCTGCTTTTCCTGCTCGAACACCTGCTGCTGGCGTTCGGGCGACGCGGAAAGGTAAATCTCCTTCAGATGGTATTCCTCGCTGCCCTTGTTCTCTTCCATGCGCTTGAGGATCAGCTTGATCTCCTCGTCGCCGACGTTGACCATCGGTTCGACGCGGCGACGGAGATATCCGCTCCACGCCAGCTCCGCCTCGATCTGTCGGCGCAGTGAGCGGTCTGACGAGCCGGATTGGCGCAGGAACGCGCGGAATTCCGCAGTGGTTTTACCGAAATTGGCGGCGACGCGATTGAACGCCTGATCAATCTGCTCCTTCGAGATCGTGACCTCGTTCGCCTTCGCGTCCTGGATCTGGAGCGTCTCGTCGATCAGCGAGCGCAGCACCTGGAGCTTCAGCCGCTCCTTGTCCTCATCGCTGAGCTTCAACTGGTTCGCCGCCATGATCAGTGCCACGCGCTGATCGACATCGGTGCCGGTGATGACGCTGTCGTTGACGATCGCGGTCGCCTTGCGGATGTTCGGATCGACCTTGCCGAAGATCTGCAGGTTGCTCGGGATGTTGAGCGAGGTTTGCGGCGTGCTGTCGTCGCCCACCGTCTGCGCGATCGAAGACGCCGTCATCGACAGTGCCGCCAGCGCCACGCCGGTATATCCCATGATGCGGCCGAACCGGGCCGCCTTGCTCGACGCATTCTTCACTTGGTCACTGTCCCATCCCCGCGCGGAATCGCGCCCGCGGCACCGCGCGGCACCCGTAAAATCGTCGATCGCACCTGAACCATCGCTTAGCGGCCAAGATTCTTGAACGCCAGCGTCAACAGGAAGCTGTTGCCCGCCTGCGCGTCGCCGGTGTTCCGATAATCGCGCTTCCACGTCAATCCGAGGCGGAGGCAATCGTCTTCATACTGGAAACCAAGTCGGTGCCGCACCGGGCTGAAACCGTCGGCGATCGACAGCGGATCTTCTTTGCGGTCGGTCAGGTCGATCACGGTCGAGCCGAACACCGACCAGAAGCGCGTGACCTGCATACGCCCGCCGACCCGGGCTTCCTCGCGGTCCTGAAGATCCTCGATGATCGGCCTGATGTTGCGGTTGAGCCGCAGATAGCCAAGCAGCAGATAGGTGCTGCGCGAGCCGATCGTCGCGTCGACCTCGTTACGACGCAGCGCGAACGTGTCCTTGTCCAGCCGGTAGCGATAAGCGAGCGAAAAGAAGTCGTGGAAGCGCACATCCGTCCGCCCGACGATATCGGAAAAGCGGTCGGTCAGGCCGGTGCCGTCGAGGAACAGGCTCGGCCGCTGGTCGAGCCGATAGCTCTGGCCGATGTTGGCGGCGATCGACAGGCCGGGCAGGTCGACCGCCCAGTCCGCGCCGTAGGTGATGCGGCTGGAGTCTTCGAAGCGATCGTAGCCGGGAAAGCGGTTGAGCGCGAACAGGTTCGAATCCTCGAGGTCGATCGCGCGCGCGTCCTCGTTCGGGATGTTGATGTTCGCGATGCGCGGGGAGGCGACGATCTGGACGCGCGGGGTCAACCGCTGCGTGCCGCTCAGGAAGGTGCCGATGAACGGCCACTTCACGTCCACGGCGAGCGCACCGATTGCACGCGTCTGCCAACCGTCGAGGCCGCGGTAGCTGACGATATCGGTAGAGCCGACATCGCTGGCATGGTAGACGTCGCCGCGACCGTAGGCGGTGAACGTGACCTCCTGGCCCCACGGCGTCAGCTTGCGCAGATCCCACTGGAAGCTGGCGAAAGCGCGCTGCGTATCCTGTCCTTCGGTCCGCGATATCGCGAGGCTGTTCGCCTGCAACGATACCTTGCCGCCGAGGATGCCGTCGTCGAAGCGGTAGCGCCAGTCGATCTCAGGCAGCGCGATCGGTTGCTGGCCTTGGCTGTCATTGGCGCGCAGCGTCTGCACGTACCAGCCGGTGATCGCGAAATACGCGTTTGGACTGATCCGTTCGAGACTTGCGGTCGAGCGCAGACGATCGTCACGCGAGATATCGTAGCGCCGCAGGAAGGTCTTGTCGCTGGCGTAGCGCAGCGAGCCGGACAGGCTCCAGTTCTCGCTCAACTGGAAATGCGCGACGCCGTCGACATAGCCGCGCAACGCGCTTTCCGTCGAGAGCGGCGCGGTAGTCTGAAGATCGTCGCTGCGCCGGCTGACCGTCACATAGCCGCCGATCCGGTACGCGCCATGATCGGTCAGCGCACTGAAGTCGGTGTGCAACATCGGCGCGGTGGCGGTGAACAGCATCGGCGTCACGACGAGGCTGCGGCTTGGCCCGAGCGCTACGTTATAGGGCTGAGCAACCTCGAAGCCGTTGACCCGGTCGTACCGGGCGTCGGGGGCCAGCAGGCCGCTCTGATTGCCGCCACCAACCGCGTTCGAGAACGCCGGCAGCGGCAGCGTGGGCAGGCCGAAAAGGTTGATGCGCGCGCCTTTGTAATAGATGCGCTGTCGGTCCGGACGGTAGGTGACGCGCACCGCCGTGATCTTCCACGACGGCTCCTTCGGGCAGCCGCTCGACGTCGCGACCGCGCAGGGCGTGTAGGCGGCGTCCTCCATCGTCACAGTTTCATTGAGCGCGCGCGTACCCTTGCGCGCGGCGAGGCGCCCGCCATGCTCCAACACGATCAGCATGTTGTCGACCACGCCGTCCTTCAGCGAATCGGTCAGCTCGATCGAGTCGCCATAGGCGGTGTCGCCGCCCGGATTGGTGACGACGACGTTGCCGTTCGCCACCACCTTGCCGGTAGTACGGTTCCACACCACCTTGTCCGCGCGTAGCCGGTCGCCGGTACGGTACATACGAACGTCGCCTGTCGCGGTGACGGTGTCGCCGCTGCCCTCGTAATCAAGCGAATCCGCGCTGAACTGCACTTGATCGGCGCTCGCGCTCGGGGTGGCGGATGGCGGCGCAGGAGCGACAGAGCGCGTTTGAAGATCTTGCGCCTGCGCTCCGGCAATCGGGAAGAGGCCGAGCTGGCAGGCAAACGGCAGTGCGCAGGTGGCAAGAAAGAAGGAACGCTTCACGTCGGCACTGAACCCCGGTGTCCGCGCGAATGGCGGTGAATGATGCTGCCCTATCGCACCGGCGGGGCGATGCTGCAACGGCACTGCTTACGAACAGCAGGCGGAGGATCGTTTCGCTTCGCGTTCGCGCAGATCGGCGCACCTGCCCGAGCACGCGTGTTGCCGCGCCGGACCATGCTCCCTAGATACAATGCCCGATACGATGAACATAATTTGAGGCTTCGTCCGCATGAAGATCGCGTTTTCCGCCGCAACTCCCGATGTCGCCACGCCGCTCGCCCTGACGATCGAGAAGGATGGTCTCGCGCGGCTTGCTTCGCCCACGCTGGACGTTGCCACGGTCGCGCTGGCGCAGTCCGCGGCCCGGGCGAGTCGGTTCGAGGGGGAAGCCGGCGGCGTGGTCGAACTGTTCGTCGCGAACGGCGGCGAGGCGCGCCGCGTGCTGCTGCTCGGCGTGGGCGCGGGCAGCGAAGTCGATTACGAGCGCGCGGGCGGCGCATTGACTGCAAAGCTGCTTACCTCCGGCGAGACGGCGGTAGCGGTCGACCTCGGCAATTCCGCGCCGACCGCGGTTGCAGCCGCGCGCTTCGCTGCCGCAGCTACGCAGCGGGCATGGCGACACGACGCGTACCGGACCACATTGACCGCCAAGAGCAAGCCCACGCTGGCCGGCATCACGCTGCACCGTACGCCCGATGGCACCGACGCTGCGTGGGCGCGTCAGGACGCGGTGACGCAGGGGCTGGAACTGACCCGAACGCTGGTCGCCGAGCCGGCCAACATCCTGTACCCGGAAAGCTTCGTCGATCGTGTTCTCGCCTCTGTCGAGGGGCTGGGATTGGAGGCGACCGTGCTTGGCGAGGCGGAGATGCGCGAGCTTGGCATGGGCGCGCTGCTAGGCGTCAGCCAGGGCTCGCCACGCGAGGCGAAGATCCTCGCGCTGAAATGGAACGGTGCGGGCGCGGGCGACCCTGAGCTGGCATTGGTCGGCAAGGGCGTGACCTTCGACACGGGTGGCATCTCGATCAAGCCTGCCGCCGGCATGGAGGACATGAAGTGGGACATGGGCGGAGCGGGCGCCGTGGTCGGCGCGATGAAGGCGCTGGCCGCGCGCAAGGCCAAGGCGAACGTGATCGGCGTGTGCGGTCTGGTCGAAAACATGCCCGATGGTCACGCGCAGCGTCCGGGCGACGTCGTGACGTCGATGTCGGGGCAGACGATCGAGGTCATCAACACCGACGCCGAGGGGCGGCTGGTACTGTGTGACGTGTTGACCTGGGTGCAGCGCACGCATCGCCCGAAGACGATCGTCGATCTCGCCACGCTAACGGGTGCGATGATCGTCGCGCTCGGCACCGAGCATGGCGGCTGCTTCGCCAACGACTACGCGCTCGCCGATCAGTTGTTGACCGCCGGCAAGGCAACCGGCGACCTGTTGTGGCGCTTCCCACTGGCCGACGCCTACAACAAATTGATCGATTCGCCGATCGCGGACATGAAGAACGTCGGGCCGCGCGGTGCAGGCTCGATCACCGCCGCGCAGTTCATTCAGCGCTTTATCGATGCGGGCGTCCGGTGGTCGCACCTCGATATCGCCGGCATGGTATGGTCGGACAAGCCGGGCGCAACGTATGACAAGGGCGCGACCGGCTACGGCGTGCGGCTCCTCGACCGGTTCGTCGCCGACCATTTCGAGGGCTGAGCGACGGAGGCGGGGGGCATGAAGGTCGATTTCTACCACCTCAGCGTTACGCCGCTCGACCGCGCCTTGCCGCAGATTGCGGAGAAGGTACTGTCGAGCGGCGGGCGGCTGCTGATCGTAGCGGAGGGTGAGGCGCAACGCGGTGCGCTGGACCGGCTGTTGTGGACGTACAGCGCGGAAAGCTTCCTGCCTCATGCCCAGGCGGGCGAAGCGGGCGACGCGAATCAACCGGTGCTGATCGCCGCGGCCGCTGACCCGGGCAACGGCGCGCGGAATGTCGCGCTGGTGGACGGCGTGTGGCGGGATGCTGCGCTAGGCTTCGAGCGCGCGTTTCATTTCTTCGATGACGACCGCATCGTTGAGGCCCGCTCGGCGTGGCGTGCGCTCGGCGACAAGCCGGACGTGGAGCGGCGGTACTGGAAGCAGAACGACAGCGGACGTTGGGAACAGGCGGCTTAGGCTCTTATCCGGCATGCGATTGGGCCTATGCCGTCGCGGGGTGAGCCAACCGGCGAACGAGAGCGGTCGGGCGGACCAACCAGACCGGCCACGCCTGCGCTTGCATCGCCAACCGCGCCCGACTAGGGAGCCGCGACTTCCCGCATTTCAAACACAGGAGCTTCACGGTCATGGCCGCGAACCGCACTTTCTCGATCATCAAGCCCGACGCAACCCGCCGCAACATCACCGGCGCCGTCACCAAGATGCTGGAGGAAGCCGGCCTGCGCGTCGTTGCTTCCAAGCGTATCCACATGAGCCGCGAGCAGGCCGAAGAATTCTACGGCGTGCACCGGGAGCGTCCGTTCTTCAACGATCTGGTGACGTTCATGATTTCCGGCCCGGTCGTCGTGCAGGTGCTGGAAGGCGAGAACGCCGTGCAGCGCAACCGCGACATCATGGGCGCGACGAACCCTGCTAACGCCGACGCCGGCACGATCCGCAAGGAGCTCGCCGAATCGATCGAAGCGAACTCGGTGCATGGTTCGGACAGCGACGAGAACGCCGCGACCGAAATCGCGTTCTTCTTCAAGCCGGAAGAGATCGTCGGCTGATCTGAATGGTCGCCCCGGTCTCGGCCGGGGCGATACCGCCTGTTTCAGGCCGTTGGTGCCGAGCGCAGGTCCAGCACCAACGGCTTGGCAACGTTATTTGGGTCGTTCCGTGGCCCACACGCGATCCAGTCGCGCCGCCGAGGCGGTCCGCTCACGCAGCAGCATACCCTTCAGCTTCAGCGTATGCCCGCCGAGCAGCTTTCCCTCGATCTGCCAAACGACATCGTAGATCGCGGTATCGGTACGCTGTTGATCGCCATCCCAATAGCTCGCGCTCACCAGCACCGGCAGTCGACCGTCACGCTTGTCCGGCCCGGTCTTGGTCGCTTCGACCAAGGCGTCCTTGATCCACGCCGCCTCAATATGCGGGGTGAGGATGCTGGTCTGCGCAGCCACGCCGAGCTCTTTGGGAAAGCGAATGTCGACGCTTTGTACGTCATGCTCGGCATCTTTCAGCACGAGGCTTTCACCGCCATGTTCCGGCACCGCGGTCAGGCGGACGAGCGAGCGGGTGCGTGCCTCGGTTACCTTCTCGACCCGTTTCTCCTGATCGTCGTTGCGCCGCTCGGACCAGGTAAGCCACAGCCCGGTCGCGGAGATCAGCAAGCCCGCCACGGCGACGATCTCCGCCAAGGTGACCCAGCGTTTGCGAATGGCGCGCGCTTCGGCGCGTTCGGTCGCGTTTGGTTCGGTCATCGGCCGCCGGCTTCCAGCAGATCACGCGGCGCCGCCAGTTCCCAACTCACCGCGACGCGGTCGCCGACGCGGTCCCAGTCGAGATCGGCGCCGTTCAGCCGCATCGCCACCCACCCGAACGCGCCGAGCTCGGCGGGAAGCCGGTAGAGGTCGGGATCGCTGCCGATCAACATCTGCTGTTCGTCCGCGCCGGTCGTCCGGACGACCGCCACCGTCTCGCCGTCACCGTGATGATCGTGCCAGAAATACGCGAACGCCTTATCCTCGGCGACGAGGAACACCGGCGCGCGGTGCAACGTGCGTTCTTCGGCGCCCGGCATCGCGAGGCACAGGGTCCGCAGGCGGGCGAGGGCGGTTTCGGCGTCTTGGATCATCGTGATACGAACTCGGCCAGAGTGCGGGGATAGAGGCGGTGTTCCTGTTCGAGCACGCGCGCGGCGAAGGTGTCGGGCGTGTCGCCCGGCAGGATCGGCACCTCCGCCTGTCCCAGCACCGTGCCGCCGTCGAGCTCCTCGGTGACGAGATGGACCGAGCAGCCGCCGTGCAAATCCCCTGCCGCGATGGCGCGGGCGTGCGTGTCCAGACCCTTGTACTTCGGCAGCAGCGAGGGGTGGATGTTGAGGATACGGCCACGCCAGCGCGAGACGAAATCGTCCGAGAGGAGGCGCATGTAACCGGCCAGCGCGATCGTCTCGACACCCGCGTCGCGCAGCGCGGTATCCAGCCCGGCTTCGTAAGCGGGCTTCCCGATGCCTTTGGGAGAGAGCGCCCAAGTGGCGAGGCCCTGCGCCTGCGCCCAGCCGATCCCGGCTGCGTCCGGCTTGTCGCTGGCGATCAGGGCGACATCATACGGCGCGGCAGGGTCACGCGATGCCTCGACCAGGCTCATCATGTTCGAGCCGCGCCCGGAGAGCAGAATGCCGACGCGCTTCTTCATCGCAACACCCCGGCAGGCAAGGGGTGATCAGGCATTGTGCGTCGCCGACCATGCCGCCCTGGCGCTCCACGTCTCGATTCGCCCGCTGACCGTGCAGCCACGTTCGCCCGCGACGATGTCGCCGATGCGCAGCACGGTCTCGCCCGCGCCCTCCAGCATCGCCGCCACCTCGTCTGCGGCCTCGGCTGCGACGACGACCGCCATGCCAACGCCGCAGTTGAAGGTGCGCGCCATCTCGCCCGGCTCGATGCCGCCCTGCGCCTGGAGGAATGCCATCAGCCGCGATTGCTCCCACGCATCTGCGTGGATCATCGCGTGGGTGCCCCCGGGCAAGACGCGGGGGATATTCTCCAGCAGGCCGCCGCCGGTGATGTGGGCCAGCCCCTTGATCCGTCCGACCCGCAGCGCCGGCAGCAGGCTCTTCACGTAGATCCGCGTCGGCGCCATCAAAGCGTCGATCAGCAGCGTGTCCATGTCGAACAACGCGGGCCGGTCGAGCTTCCAGCCCTTGTCGGTCGCAAGCCGCCGAACCAGCGAAAATCCGTTCGAGTGGACGCCGGACGAGGCGAGGCCAAGCACCACATCGCCGGCAGCGATGTCGCGCCCGGTCAGCACGCGGTCCCGCTCCACCGCGCCTACGCAAAAGCCGGCGAGGTCGTAATCGCCCGGCGCATACATGCCCGGCATCTCCGCCGTCTCGCCGCCGATCAGCGCACAGCCCGCTTGCAGGCAGCCATCGGCGATCGATGCGACCACGCGCTCGGCGACGCCCGCCTCCAGCTTGCCGGTGGCGTAGTAATCCAGGAAGAACAGCGGTTCGGCACCCTGCACGATCAGGTCGTTGGCGCACATCGCGACGAGATCGATGCCGACGCCGTCGTGCCGGTCGTGCTCGATCGCCAGCTTCAGCTTGGTGCCGACGCCGTCATTGGCCGCGACCAGCAGCGGATCGACGAAACCCGCCGCCTTCAGATCGAAGAAGCCGCCGAAGCCGCCAAGGTCGGCATCGGCGCCGGGCCGGCGCGTGGATTTCGCCAGCGGGGCGATCGCGCGGACGAGGGCGTTTCCGGCCTCGATCGAGACGCCGGCCTGGGCATAGGTGTAAGGTTTGTCGCTCATACTGCGTCTGCTAGCCATATCCTGCTTGGATTTCCACGCCTGCTTCGCCAAAAGGGCCGCGACATGCCCTCGCGCCTTTCCCGCCCGTTCCAGTTGCTCATCGCGTCGGCCTGTGTCGCCAGCGGCGGACTGCTGCTTGCCCAGGACGCCTCGGCGCCCGTGCCCGCGTCCTCCTCCGGCGCGATCGGGGACGGATCGGGCAGTTACGAAGTCGGCGGCATCCGCGTCGACGTGACCGCCCCCAACGCCGATGCCGCGCGCTACGCCGGCTGGCGGTTGGCGCAGCGCAAGGGCTGGCAGATGCTCGCCGCGAGACTCGGCGCGAGTGCTGGCGGTGTGTCCGACGGCACGCTCGATTCGATGGTGTCCGGGATCATCATCGAGAACGAGCAGATCGGGCCTAACCGCTATATTGGCCGGCTCGGCGTGCTGTTCAGCCGCGCGCGGGCGGGCGCGATACTGGGCGTGGCGGATCAGGAACAGCGCTCGACATCGATGCTGACGATCCCGATCGCCTATTCCGGCGGCGCGGCGATCGCGTTCGAGCAGGATAATCCGTGGGTGCAGGCGTGGGGCCGGTTCCGGACCGGCAACAGCTCGATCGATTATGTGCGGCCGAGCGGCACGGGCAGCGATTCGCTGCTGCTCAACCTGGGGCAGACGACGCGGCCGGGTCGGGCCTGGTGGCGCACGGTGCTGGATCAATACGGTTCCAACGACATGCTCGTGCCGATCGTAAGGTTGTCACGGCAATGGCCGGGCGGGCCGATCATCGGCGCGTTCGAGGCGCGGCATGGGCCGGACAACCATCTCGTCACCCGCTTCACGCTGCGTGTCGGCAATGGCGATGCGTTGCCGCTGCTGCTTGACGAGGGCGTGAAGCGAATCGATGCCGCGTATCAGGCCGAGTTGCGCAGCGGCGGCCTGCAACCCGACTCGAGCCTCGCCTACGTGCCGCCGGTCAGCGCCACGCCAACCCCCACGCCGACGCCGACCGCCACCGCGACGGACGTGCCGGTCGTGCCCGGCACCCCGCCGATCACGATCGCGCCCGGCGATACAGCGACGGTGACGATCACCGTGCAGGTCGATACGCCCGGCGCCGCCGCCGTCACTGCGACCGAGGCGTCGTTGCGTGGCCTGGCCGGCGTGCGCAGCGCCGTCACGACGAGCCTCGCGCTGGGTGGCGTGTCGGTCATGCGCGTATCGTTCGACGCCGATCCGGCGCTGTTCCGCGCGGAACTTGAGGCGAAGGGCTGGACCGTCACCGGCAGCGGCACCACCGTCCGCATCCGCCGCGCGGGCGCCACGGATGGTAACCCGGGGTGAGCGCGCAACTCGCCTTGCCCTTCGAGTGGCCGGCGGACCCGCGTGACGATGAGTTTCTCGTAACCGAATCGAACGAACGCGCGGTCCAGCAGCTCGAACACTGGAATACGTGGCCGGTCGCGGCGGTGGTCATCACGGGTCCGCGCAAATCGGGACGCAGCCTGCTCGCGCGGATCTTTGCCGCGAAGACCGGCGGCCAACTGATCGACGATGCCGAGCAGCAGATCGAGGCCGATATCTTCCACGCGTGGAACCGCGCGCAGGAAACGCGCCGTCCGGTGGTGATCGTCGCCTATGCCGCGCCACCGGAATGGACGATCCGGCTGCCCGATCTGCGCTCGCGGCTGGTCGCCAGCCCGACCGTCAGGATCGGCGCACCCGACGAGGCGCTGATGCGCGCGGTGCTGGAGCGGCAGTTCTTCCGTCGTGGCCTCGATGCCCGCCCCGACCTGATCGACTGGCTCGCCAAGCGGATCGAACGCACCCACGTCGCGTTACTTCGCACCGTCGACCTGCTAGACGAAGCCGTACTGGAAAGCCGCAAGCGCCTCTCTATCCCGCTTGCGCGCACTATCCTGACCGAGGCAGGTCTGATCGACGGCTGGCAACACGAACTGGCAGGACTCCTATGAACAGACCGGCCCACCTCGCACGCCTGGACAATGACGAAGATCCGTTTGCCGCCGCCGAGGGTAGCGACCGCTACTTTAATCGCGAGCTGTCGTGGATGGCGTTCAACCGCCGCGTGCTGGAGGAGGCTCGCAACCCTGCGCACCCGCTGCTCGAACGGCTGCGGTTCCTGTCGATCTCCGGGTCGAACCTCGACGAATTCTTCATGGTGCGCGTCGCCGGCCTGAAAGGCCAGCAGCTACAGGATGTCGACCGGCTCTCGGCCGATGGCCTCAACAGCAGCCAGCAGCTCGCCGCGATCGTTGGCGAAGCGGACGAGCTGATCGAACGGCAGCGCACGGTGTGGCGCGAATTGCGCGGATTGCTCGCGGAAACCGGGATCGTCGTGCTGAGTTCGCGCACGATCGACGAATCGCTCACCGCCGACGAGCTCCGCTGGCTCGAAACACAGTTCCGCGAGCAGATCTTTCCGATCCTGACGCCGCAGGCGCTGGACCCCGCGCATCCGTTCCCGTTCATCTCCAATCAGGGGCTGGCGGTGATGTTCGATCTGGTGCGGCAGGCGGACGACCAGCCGATCCGCGAACTGGTGATGCTGCCGGCGCCGATGCCGCGCTTCCTGCGCGTGCCGGGCGAGACGGTCCGCTACGTCGCGGTCGAGTCTCTCGTGAAGCGATTCGCGCCGCTGATCTTCCCGGGGTACAATGTTCTCGGCGGCGCGGAGTTTCGCGTGCTGCGCGACAGCGACATCGAGATCGAGGAGGATGCCGAGGATCTCGTCCGCTACTTCGCCAACGCGATAAAGCGGCGGCGGCGCGGGCGCGTGATCCGGCTCGAGCTCGAAATCGGCATGCCGGAGGGGTTGGGCGCGGTGCTGCGCGAGGAGCTTGGCGGGACCAACGCGTTCGTGACGGAAAGCGGCGCGTTTCTCGGCGTGGGCGATCTCAGCGCGATCGTCGACGAGGATCGCCCGGACCTTAAGTTCACGCCGTTCTCACCCCGTTTCCCCGAACGGATCCGCGAGTTCGGTGGTGACTGCTTCGCGGCCATCAGCAGCAAGGACATCATCGTCCATCACCCATACGAGACATTCGAGGTGGTGCTCGCTTTCCTCAAACAGGCGGCGAACGATCCCGATGTCGTCGCGATCAAGCAGACGCTGTACCGCGCAGGCAAGCAGCCCGCGGTCATCAACGCGCTCATCACCGCCGCCGAAGCGGGCAAGTCGGTGACTGCGGTGGTCGAGCTGAAGGCGCGCTTCGACGAGGAGCAGAACCTGCTGTGGGCCTCCGCGCTGGAGCGGGCGGGCGTGCAGGTCGTCTACGGCTTCATCGACTGGAAGACGCATGCCAAGGTGTCGATGGTCGTGCGTCGTGAGGCCGGACAATACCGCACCTATTGCCACTTCGGCACCGGTAACTATCACCCGATCACCGCGAAAATCTACACGGACCTCAGCTTCTTCACCGCCGATCCTGCGATCGGGCGCGATGCGGCGCAGATGTTCAACTACGTCACCGGCTATATCGAGCCGACCGGCATGGCGAAGATGAGCCTGAGCCCACGCGACCTGCGCCCGCGGCTGATGGCGTTGATCGATTCGGAAATCGCCAACGCGCTGAACGGCAAACCCGCCGCGATTTGGGCAAAGATGAACTCGGTGGTCGATCCGCAGGTGATCGAGAAACTGTATGAGGCGAGCAATGCGGGCGTGATGATCGACCTAATTATCCGCGGCATCTGTTGCCTTCGGCCGGGCGTTCCAGGAATGTCGGAGAACATCCGCGTCAAGTCGGTGGTCGGGCGCTTCCTCGAGCACAGCCGGATATGGTGTTTCGGCAACGGCGCGGAACTGCCCAACGACGCCGCCAAGGTGTTCATCTCTTCGGCGGACTGGATGCAGCGCAACTTCGATCGCCGCGTGGAATATATGCTGCCGATCGAGAATGCGACGGTGCATCGTCAGGTGCTGGATCAAGTCATGGTGGCGAACCTGATCGACAACGAACAGAGCTGGGAGTTGCAGAGTGACGGCAGTTATGTCCGCGATATCCCCGGTGAGCGCCCGTTCAACCTGCACCGCTACTTCATGACCAATCCCTCCCTGTCCGGGCGCGGCACTGCGCTCACCGCGAGCGATGCGGTGCCCAAACTGTCGCTGCGGCGCAACCGCTGAGCATGACCTTGTTCGGGAAAACCACCGCTGGCGCAACCGCCGAGCCGCGCACTGCGATCGTCGATATCGGCTCCAATTCGATCCGCCTTGTCGTCTATCAGGGGCCGGCGCGGCTGCCGGCGATCCTGTTCAACGAAAAGGTCATGGCCGGGCTTGGGCGTGGTCTGGCCGAGACGGGTGCGATCTCGGCCGCGTCGCTGCGGATGGCGGAGGACGCGCTGTACCGCTTTGCTGCGGTCGCGCGCGAGATGGAGGTCGATCAGTTGCGCACCGTCGCGACGGCGGCCGTGCGCGACGCGAGCAATGGCAAAGCCCTGCTGGCGATCGCCAAAGCGGCTGGCCTGACGGTCGAACTGCTTTCGGGCGAGGAGGAGGCGATCGGCGCAGGCTACGGCGTGTTATCGGCGATCCCGGACGCGGATGGCATCGTCGGCGATCTGGGCGGTGGAAGTCTTGAACTGATCCGCGTCGGCGGCGGTGCAGTGCGCGACCGGGTGTCGTTCCCGCTGGGCGTGTTGCGCGTGGCGGCGATCCGTAAGGAGCCGGGCGCGCTCCAGCGCCGCGTGGCCAAGCTGATCGAGGAAGCCGGGTGGTCGCGCAAGGGCGCCGGCTTGCCGCTGTATCTGGTCGGCGGATCATGGCGGTCGATGGCGCGGCTCGACATGCACCTTGGCGAATATCCGCTGCCGGTGATCCACCAATATGCGATGCCGCGTGCGGCCGTCACGCGCATGGGACGGACGATCGCGCAGGTCAACAAGGGCTGGCTGCGGGCGGTGCCGGGTCTGCAATCGGGCCGCGCCGGCACGCTCGGCGATGCGACCGCGCTGCTGGCGGTGCTGCTGAAGCAACTCGGCTGCGAGCGCACGGTCGTATCCGCCTATGGCCTGCGCGAAGGCCTGCTGTATAACGCGCTCGACCCGGCGACGCGGGCGCTCGATCCGCTGATCGTCGCGGCGCGGGACGAGGGGCGGCGGCACGGGCGCTTTGCGGAACATGGCGATCTGCTGGACCGGTGGATTGCGCCTCTGTTCGTGGCCGACGCGCCGGAAATGGCGCGGCTGCGACTGGCGGCGTGTCTGCTCGCCGATGTCGGTTGGCGCGCCAACCCGGATTTCAGGGCGGAGCGTGGTGTCGAGATCGCGCTGCACGGCAACTGGGTGGCTATCGACGCGCGCGGGCGCGCGCTGATGGCGCAGGCGTTGTTCACCAGCCTCGGCGGTGGTCTTGAGGCTCCCGCGCCGGTCGGTGCGCTGGCGCCGGCCGCCGAGCTTAAACGCGCGATCGGCTGGGGTTTGGCGATGCGGCTCGGTCAGCGGTTGAGCGGCGGGCTGGAAGGGCCACTTCGCCGTACCCGCCTCAGCGATGCGGACGGTGCGGTGCTGCTGACGATGCCGCCCGCCGACCGCGCGCTTTACAGCGAAGCAGTAGAGCGGCGGCACACGGCGCTGGCAACAACGTTGGGGCGCAAGGCGACTTTCGCGGCCTGAGGACTGGTCGTCTTATTCGGCGGACACGTCCTCGGCGCGGGTCATCTTCAGCTTGCCGTTCACCACTGCGAAGGCAAGCCGCCCCTCGACGAGATCGAGCGCATCACGGCCGAACTGCTCGAACCGCCAGCCTTCCAGGATCGACAACCCTTCGCGCTGGCCGGCGGCGAGCGCATCGAGATCGTCGCCGCGCGCGAGCAACCGCGCCGCCACGTCGATATCGCGCGAGCGGATCTTGAGCAGCAGCTTGAGCAGATCCGCCACCAGCGCACCGTCTTTGCCGAGACCGGGCTTGCGATCGTCACGCGCGGGCATTTCCTCGGCCGCCATCGGCTGGGCATTTTCGAGCGCCGCCATCATGCGGCCGCCGATATCGTTGGTCGCCCAACTCGGGGACAGGCCG
>Ga0265798_10001071_pt1 | contig 43513 bp, 44 predicted proteins | sample P3T30metagenome_FD_192430 | JGI IMG/M metagenome (GOLD analysis project Ga0265798, IMG submission 192430) | Plant litter microbial communities from East Loma Ridge, Irvine, California - P3 T30 | ecosystem: Environmental > Terrestrial > Plant litter > Unclassified | place: USA: California... | reverse complement strand
TCGATGTACGTCACGGTGAACGCCCGCTCGCTGATGAACTTCCTCAGCCTCCGCACCAAGCGCGAGGGCACGCACTTCCCGTCGTTCCCGCAGCGCGAGATCGAGATGTGCGCCGAGAAGATGGAGGACGCCTGGGCCGAGCTCATGCCCCTCACCTACGCGGCGTTCGGCAAGAACGGGCGCGTCGCGCCGTAGGGCCGGCCTGCCCCCGGGAGGCGCGGCCGCGTCGACGACGCAGGTCGCGCCTCCCGGGCTCCCGCCCCGGCGGAGCGAGCCAGTACGCTGGTCGACGTGTCTGACATCAGCAACCCCTTCGGGCAGGTCCTCGTCGCTCTCGTCACCCCCTTCACCGCCGACGGCGAGGTCGACTGGGAGGCGACGGAGAAGCACATCGACGACTGCATCACCGCCGGCGCCGACGGCATCGTCGTCACGGGCACCACGGGCGAGACGAGCACGCTGACCGACCCGGAGAAGCTCCGCCTGGTCGAGGTGGGCAAGTCGGTCTCCGCGGGTCGGGCGAAGATCATCACCGGCGGAGGCTCGAACGAGACCGCGCACGCGATCCAGCTCTACAAGGCGAGCGAGAAGGCCGGCGCCGACGGCGTCATGATCGTCACGCCGTACTACAACAAGCCGACGCAGGCGGGCGTCCTCACGCACTTCCGCATGATCGCCGACGCGACCGACCTGCCGGTCATCCTCTACGACATCCCCGGCCGCACGGGCATCCCCATCAAGTACGAGACGCTGCTCCGGGCCGCGAAGCACCCGAACATCGTCGCCGTGAAGGACGCCAAGGGCGACTTCGCCGAGGTGAGCCGGGTCATCAACCAGACCGACCTCCTCTACTTCTCCGGCGACGACGCGAACGTCCTGCCGCACCTCTCGATCGGCGCCTCCGGCCTCATCGGCGTCACCGCCAACATCGCCGCCGCCCCGTACCGCACGATCGTCGACGCCGTGAACGCGGGCGACCTGCACACCGCCACGGCGGCGCACCAGATGCTCGAGCCGCTCGTGCGCGCCGTCATGACCCACGTGCCCGGCACGGTCGCGGCGAAGTACATCCTGCACGGGCTCGGGCGCATCTCCAGCCCGCGCGTGCGCCTGCCGCTCGTCGGCCCGGAAGACAGCGAGGCCGCCCTCATCGAGGACGAGCTGTCGCACGTCGGGCAGATCCCCGGGCTCGACCTCAGCCGGTTCCGGCCCGACCGCAACGCCGCCGCGGGCGGCGCCCTGCCGAAGGTGCACGGCACCACCCGATGACCACGACGATCCAGGAGCCGCCCGCGCTCGAGCCCGGCACGCTGCGCGTCGTGCCGGTCGGCGGCCTCGGCGAGATCGGTCGCAACATGACGATCTACGAGATCGACGGCAAGCTCCTGGTGGTCGACTGCGGCGTGCTGTTCCCGGAGGAGCACCAGCCCGGGGTCGACCTGATCCTCCCCGACTTCTCGCCCCTCCGTGATCGTCTCGACGACGTCCTCGCCGTGGTCCTGACGCACGGGCACGAGGACCACATCGGTGCGGTGCCCTACCTCCTCCGGCTCCGGGCCGACATCCCGCTCATCGGCTCCCAGCTGACGCTCGCGCTCATCGAGGCGAAGCTCAAGGAGCACCGGATCAAGCCCTACACGCTGACCGTGGCCGAGGGGGGCCGCGAGACGCTCGGGCCGTTCGAGCTCGAGTTCGTCGCGGTCAACCACTCCATCCCCGACGCCCTGGCGGTCGCGATCCGCACGTCGGCCGGCCTCGTCCTCCACACGGGCGACTTCAAGATGGACCAGCTGCCGCTCGACGACCGCATCACCGACCTCCGCGCCTTCGCACGGCTCGGCGAGGAGGGCGTCGACCTCTTCCTCCCCGACTCGACCAACGCCGACGTGCCCGGGTTCACCGCGCTCGAGCGCGACATCGGGCCCGTGCTCGACGACGTCATCCGCCGGGCGCCCCGCCGCGTCGTCGTGGCCAGCTTCTCCAGCCACGTCCACCGCGTGCAGCAGGTGCTCGACGCGGCCCACGCCAACGGGCGCCGCGTCGCCTTCATGGGCCGCTCCATGATCCGCAACATGGGCATCGCGGCCGACCTCGGGTACCTGCGGGTGCCCGACGGCGTCCTGATCGACGCCAAGAAGGCGAAGGACCTCCCCGACGACCGCATCGTCTACATGAGCACGGGGTCCCAGGGCGAGCCGATGGCCGTGCTCGCCCGCATGGCGAACCTCGAGCACCAGATCGAGATCGGCCGCGACGACACGGTCATCCTCGCCTCGAGCCTCATCCCCGGCAACGAGAACGCGGTCTACCGGGTGATCGACGGCCTCACGAAGCTCGGGGCGAAGGTCGTCCACAAGGGCAACGCCAAGGTGCACGTCTCGGGGCACGCCTCCGCCGGCGAGCTGCTCTACTGCTACAACGTCCTGCGTCCCCGCAACGTCATGCCCGTCCACGGCGAGCACCGCCACCTCTACGCCAACGCGGCGCTGGCCGTGCGCACCGGCGTGCGGGAGGAGTCGACGATCCTCGGCGAGGACGGCGTCGTCGTCGACCTCCGCGACGGCGTCGCGACGGTGGTCGGCCAGCTCGACCTCGGCTACGTCTACGTCGACGGGTCGACCGTCGGCGAGATCACCGACGCCGACCTGAAGGACCGTCGCATCCTCAGCGAGGAGGGCTTCATCTCGGTCTTCGTCGCCGTCGACGCCACCACGGGGCGCGTCGTCGTCGGCCCGGAGATCCAGTCGCGCGGCTTCGCGGAGGACGAGCAGGTCTTCGACGCCGTGCTGCCGAAGATCGTCGCGGCCCTCGCCGAGGCCGCCGAGAACGGAACGCGCGACACCCACCAGTTCAGCCAGGTCGTGCGGCGCACCGTCGGCCGATGGGTGAACACGCAGCACCGCCGGCGCCCGATGATCGTGCCGGTCGTCATCAGCGCCTGACGCGCCCTCGACACGAGGCCTCCGCCGCCCGGGAAGTCATCCCGGCGACGGAGGCCTCCGTCGTGCTCCCGCTCCTAGGGTGACGATGTTCCGTCCGTTGCTCCGAAGGGGGAGTCGCCCGTGCGCGTGGCCAAGACCTGGATCTTCCCGATCCTCCGCATCCTGATCTTCACCGCCGTCGCGGTGGCCCTCGTCAAGCTCGCGTTCTTCGCAGCGCCCGAGGCGGCCACCGGCTCCGTCGCGGTCCCCACGGGCGAGGCCGTCGAGCCCCAGGTCGCCGTGGTCGTCGGCACGGTCACGAACGACGTCGTCGTCGACGCGACGGTCGAGGCCGACGCCGTGGCGACGGCCCCCGCGACCCTCGCGGGCTCGGTCGTCTCCGTCGTCGTCGAGAAGGGCCAGGTCGTGGCCGCGGGCGACAAGATCGCGACGCTCCGCTCCGAGACCCCGCGGGAGGCGCTGGTCTCGTCCGACGGCACCGTCACCGAGCGTGCCCCGCTGGTCGAGACGGGCGTCGTGACGGCCCCCGTCGCCGGCACGGTCGCGGAGCTGCCGGTCATCAAGGACCAGGTGGTGGCCGTGGGCGACGCGGTCGCGAAGGTCGCGCCTCCCACGTTCCACGTCTCCGGGTCGCTCGCCGCCGACCAGCTGTACCGCCTCGTGAGCCGGCCGACCGAGGGCACCGCCTCGATCCAGGGCGGGCCCGCCCCGTTCGTCTGCAGCGGCCTCACGGTCGGGGGCGGCACGAGCGCCGGCGCGGCGACGGGCACCGACGGGGGAGGCGCCGCCCCGGCGGGCGCGTCGGGCCAGTCGGTGAGCTGCGCCGTGCCCGCCGACGTGGTCGTCTTCGCGGGGCTCGCGACGAAGCTGACCATCCCGGCGGGCGTCGCCACCGACGTGCTGACGGTGCCGCTGACGGCCGTCGAGGGCGCCGCGGGCAAGGGCATCGTGACCCTCGTGGGCGCCGACGGCACGCAGGAGGAGCGCGAGATCGCCCTCGGCATCAACGACGGCACCACCGTCGAGGTGACCGGGGGGCTGGCGGAGGGCGACACCGTGCTCGAGTTCGTCCCGGGAGCAGCCGCTCCGCAGGAGGGGTGCGTCGACCCGACGACCGGAGAGGTCTTCTGCTGATGCCCCTGATCCGGCTCGAGGCCGTCACGAAGACCGTTCCGCTCGCCGACGACGCGAGGCTCGACATCCTGCGGGGCGTCGACCTGGTGGTCGAGGCCGGCGAGCACGTGAGCGTCGTGGGCCGGTCCGGCTCCGGCAAGTCGACGCTGCTGAACATCCTCGGCCTGATCGACGCCCCGACGACGGGGTCCCACTGGTTCGACGACACCGACGTGAGCCGCCTCCGCTCGGGCGCCCGGGACCGCCTCCGCGGCGAGCAGGTCGGCTTCATCTTCCAGCAGTTCAACCTGCTGCAGGGGCGCTCGGCGCTGGAGAACGTCATGACGCCGCTCCTCTACGCACGGGGACGCCGCTTCTGGCGTCGTCGCTCGATCGCGGCCGAGATGCTCGAGAAGGTCGGGCTGGGCCACCGCGCCGACTCGATGCCGCACCGCCTCTCGGGCGGCGAGCAGCAGCGCGTGGCCATCGCGCGCTCGCTGGTGCGCGACCCTCGCGTCATCCTCGCCGACGAGCCGACCGGGGCGCTCGACGTCGAGACGGGGGCGACGGTCATGCGCCTCCTCGACGACATCTCGTCCGACACCGGTGCGGCCCTCGTCACCATCACGCACGACCTGGCCGTGGCGGGCCTGGCCGCCCGCCACTACGCGCTCGACGCGGGCGTGCTCTCCCCGGCCCGGCTGGGCAGCGGGCTCGCCGGGCCGTCGGCCCTCCTCGCCGCGGAGACCGCGGGGGCCTCGTCGTGACAGGGCTGGCCTCCGGCGTCGTCGGGGCGTTCGTCGAGGCGTGGGCCGAGCTGCGGGTCAACAAGCTGCGCGTGCTGCTCAGCCTGGTCGGCGTGGCCGTCGCCGTGGCCGCGCTCACCGCGGTCGTCGGCCTGGGCAGCCTCGCCGAGCAGGCCAGCCGGGAGTCGTCGGAGAAGTCGGGCGGACGGCCGGCGACCTACACCGTGTCGGCCTACAGCTCGGGGGCGAGCGAGCTCGACCCGGCCCTCCTCGACGAGGAGTTCCGCGCGACCATGACCCGCTACGGCGTCTCCTGGGCGACGGAGAGCGTGTACACGACGCGCTCGGTGCAGCTGCCGGGCGGTCTCACCGACGTGTCGGCGCAGATCGTCGACCCGCAGTACGGAGAGATGCACCGGGTGTCGATCGCCGACGGGTCGTGGTTCGTCGAGGAGGACGCCCGTCGCATGGCCCCGGCCGTCGTCGTCAACGAGGCCCTGTGGGAGCAGCTCGGCCGTCCGGCGGTCTCGTCGCACCCGACGCTGCTGCTCCGCGGGGCGGACTCGGTCACGGGCGTCGTCGTGGGCGTCGCCGCGGCACGGTACCCCGACGAGGCGCCGTCGATGTTCCTGCTGCCCTCGGACGAGCGCGACCTGCGGCCCGCCTCCCAGGGCGGCTACGTCGAGACACCGCAGTACGAGATGTGGCTGCCCCCGGGGTCGGCCGACGAGCTCAGCACGATGGTCCAGGGCAACCTGGCCGCGGCGCTCGGCGACGACGTCCAGGTCGACGTCGGCCGCTCGGACTACGCGGCCGCGGCGGGCGACGCCGACCCGTTCCGCCCCGTCAAGCTCGTCATCACGGGCGTCGGCGTGCTCGTGCTGCTGCTCGGCGGCCTGGGGCTCGTCAACATCGCCCTGGTCACCGTGCGGCAGCGCATCCGCGAGATCGGGGTGCGGCGCTCGTTCGGCGCGACCGCGCCGCGGGTGTTCTTCTCGGTGATGCTGGAGAGCGTGGCCGGGACGGTGGTCGCCGGGGTCGTCGGCGTCATGGTGGCGATCCTCGTCGTCGAGGACCCGAGGGTGCAGGCGTTCGTGGCCCAGGGGACGGTCGACGACCTGCCGCCGTTCCCGGTGGAGGCGGCCCTGATCGGCCTCGGCTCCGCCACCCTCATCGGTGCCGTCGCGGGCCTGCTGCCCGCGCTGGTGGCCGTGCGGGTCAAGGTCATCGACGCCATCCGCTACTGAATCGCCGTCCGCCTCCGGCCGCCGTCGGAGGCGGACGGTACCGTGGAGCCCATGGCCACGCCCACCAAGCAGACCCCGCGATCGCGCTCCGGATCGCGCGCGTCCGGCGCCCGCGGCGCGACGGCTGCGACCAAGAAGCTCCCCGCTGCCGCTCCGGCGGCCGTCGACCCCGGGCCCGGCGTCGTCGCCTCGGCCTGGATGGGCCTGGCGCACGCGACCGGAGGGGCCTTCCGCCTCCTCGGCCGAGAGGCCCTCGACAAGAGCGAGCGTCGCGACGGCGTGCCGTTCCTCCTCGTGCTGCTGGCCGTCGCCGGTGCCGTGGTCGAGTGGCTCAACCCCGCCAGTCCCGTGGCCCAGGCCTTCGACGCCTACACGTTCGGCGGGCTCGTCGGCCGCGTCGCCTACGCCCTGCCGGTCATCATGGTGCTCTTCGCGGGCTGGCTCTTCCGGCACCCGGCCTCCGTCCACGACAACACGCGGATGGGCATCGGCCTGGGCCTGATGATCGTCTCGGTGAGCGCCCTGTGCCACATCTTCGGCGGTCAGCCGCAGGCGTCCGAGGGCCTGCCCGCGCTCGCGACCGGCGGCGGCGTGCTGGGCTGGCTCGTCGCCTCCTGGCTGGTCGCGCTGGCCACCGAGTGGGTCGCCGTGCCGCTCGTGGTCGTGCTGCTGGCCTTCTCCGTGCTCATCACGACCAAGACCCCGCCGAACCACATCGGCCGACGCCTGGGCGAGCTGTACGCCTGGCTCTTCGGCGCCACGACGACCGAGGCGGGCGCCCCGCAGGGGAGCGCGGAGGAGGGCGTCGACGGAGACCCCGAGTCCCTGCCGTGGTGGCGTCGCACCAAGAGCGGCCGCGAGGACGACCCCGCCTACGACACCCCCGTCGTCACCGAGGCCGACTCGGAGGCGCGGTCGGCGCGTGCCGCGAAGCGCGCCCGCCGGGCGGACGCCGCGGCCGGTGCTGCCGCGCCCGCCCCGGCCCCCCGGTTCGTCGACGAGGGCGCCACCGACGTCTTCGACATCAGCCTCCTCGACGAGCTCGACCGTGCCGAGGAGGCCGTCCGGGCCCGGGGCATGGACGTGCCGCCGACGTCGACGCCGACGCCGGCCGACGCCGCGGCCACGACCGTGCTCCCGAGCGTCCCGAGCGTCCCGGCGAGCCTGCCGCCCGCCGACCTCGCCGAGAGCGACGTCGCCGCGGCCGTCCTGGCACCCGACGACGACGAGCTGCCCCCGGCCACGCTCGACGTCGACGACGACTCCCCGCAGGCTCCCTACCGCCTGCCCGCCGCCTCCACCCTGGCGGTCGGGCCGCCGGCCAAGGCGCGCAGCGAGGCGAACGACGAGATCGTGCGCTCGATCACGGAGGTGCTGCGCCAGTTCTCCGTCGACGCGAAGGTCGTCGGCTTCAGCCGCGGCCCCACCGTCACCCGCTACGAGATCGAGCTGGGCCCGGGCGTGAAGGTCGAGAAGGTGACGGCGCTGAGCAAGAACCTCTCGTACGCCGTGGCCTCGAACGAGGTGCGCATCCTGTCGCCGATCCCCGGCAAGAGCGCCATCGGCGTCGAGATCCCCAACACCGACCGCGAGACCGTGTCGCTCGGCGACGTGCTCCGCTCCGGCGCCGCGGCCAAGAGCGTCCACCCGATGACCATCGGGGTCGGCAAGGACGTCGAGGGCGGCTACGTCGTGGCCAACCTCGCGAAGATGCCGCACCTCCTGGTCGCCGGCGCCACCGGCTCCGGCAAGTCCAGCTTCGTCAACTCGATGATCACGTCGCTGCTCATGCGCGCGAAGCCGACCGACGTCCGCATGGTGCTCATCGACCCGAAGCGCGTCGAGCTCTCGATCTACGCCGGTGTCCCGCACCTCATCACGCCCATCATCACGAACCCGAAGAAGGCTGCGGAGGCGCTGCAGTGGGTCGTGAAGGAGATGGACATGAGGTACGACGACCTCGCCAGCTTCGGCTTCCGCCACATCGACGACTTCAACCGCGCGGTCGTCGCCGGCGAGCTGGTGCTGCCCCAGGGCAGCGCGCGCACGCTCAAGCCCTACCCGTACCTGCTCGTCGTCGTCGACGAGCTGGCCGACCTCATGATGGTCGCCCCCCGCGACGTCGAGGACAGCATCGTCCGCATCACGCAGCTCGCCCGGGCCTCGGGCATCCACCTCGTCCTCGCGACGCAGCGGCCCTCGGTCGACGTCGTGACCGGCCTGATCAAGGCCAACGTGCCCTCGCGGTTCGCCTTCGCGGTGTCGAGCGTCACCGACTCCAGGGTCATCCTCGACCAGCCGGGCGCCGACAAGCTCATCGGCCAGGGCGACGGTCTCTTCCTCCCCATGGGCGCCTCCAAGGCCATGCGCGTCCAGGGCGCGTGGGTGCAGGAGGACGAGATCGCACAGGTCGTGGCGCACGTCACCCGCCAGGCACGGCCCGACTACCGGCCCGACGTGGCGGCCGTGGTCGAGAAGAAGGAGATCGACGGCGACATCGGCGACGACCTCGAGCTGCTGCTCGCGGCCGCGGAGCTCGTCGTCAGCACCCAGTTCGGCTCGACCTCGATGCTGCAGCGCAAGCTCCGCGTCGGGTTCGCCAAGGCGGGTCGCCTCATGGACCTCATGGAGTCCCGCGACATCGTCGGGCCGTCGGAGGGATCGAAGGCGCGCGACGTGCTCGTCACCGCCGAGCAGCTGCCCGGCGTGCTGGCCAAGCTGCGGGGCGGCGACGGCGGCGAGGGCGGCGGCTCCTCGTCCTCCGCGGCTCCTGCCGGAGTCGGGCCGGGCTCCTACGGCGACGACCCGGTGGCCGAGATGACGCGGGGCTACGACGAGATCGACGACGACGAGGGGTCGGAAGACGCCTGGGGCCTGACGGGCAGGGACTGACATGAGCGACGACAGCACCGGAGGCGCGTCCTCCCGAGCAGCTGCCTTCCCCTTCCGGGGGCGGCTGGCGCGCAAGGGGCCGGGGCCCGCGAGCACCCTGAACATCGCGAACGTCGTGACGGTCGTGCGCATCCTCATGGCCCCGCTCTTCATCGCGTGGCTGCTGATCGACGCCGGCGCCGACGGAGGCCTGCGCATCGCCGCCGCGGTCCTCTTCGTCGTCGCCATCCTCACCGACAGCCTCGACGGCGCCCTGGCCCGGGGCCTCGACCTCGTCACCGACTTCGGCAAGCTCGTCGACCCGATCGCCGACAAGGTGCTCGTGGGCGGCGCCCTCGTCTCGCTCACGATCCTCGGAGAGCTGCCCTGGTGGGTGACCGCCCTGGTGCTCCTCCGCGAGGTGGGCATCACGGTGTACCGGTTCGCCGTCCTCCGCGACCGCGTGATCCCGGCGTCGCGAGGCGGCAAGCTCAAGACGGTCCTGCAGGCGGTGGCGGTGACCGTGGCCCTCTTCCCGCTCTGGAACGTCGTCGGCGAGGGCATGCACTGGGTGAACGGCGTGCTGATGACCGCCGCCGTGGTCGCGACGCTCGTCTCCGGGGCCGACTACCTGCGGGTGGCCTACAAGCACGGTCGGGGCGCGTGACCACCGCCGTCGACGTCGTCCACGAGCTCGCCCGCCGCGGCCTCACGGTCGCGGTGGCGGAGTCCCTGACGGGCGGCCTGGTCGCGGCCGAGCTCGTCTCGGTGCCGGGCGCCTCAGCCGTGCTGCACGGAGGAGTGGTGGCCTACGCCACGGAGCTCAAGCACACCGTCCTCGGCGTCGACGCGGAGCTCCTGGCGGCGCGGGGCCCCGTCGACCCGGACGTGGCCGTCGCCATGGCTCGCGGAGTCCGCGACCGCCTCGCGGTCGGCGGTCGACCCGCGGCCGTCGGCCTGGCGACCACGGGAGTCGCCGGTCCCGGCCCCCAGGACGGCCACCCCGCCGGCACGGTCTTCATCGCGGTGGCCGCTCCCGGAGCCGACGTCGTGCGCCGCCTCGACCTCGGCGGAGACCGCGGAGCCATCCGCACGGCGGCCGTCTCCGAACTCCTGGTGATGCTGGCGGAGTGGCTGGACGAGACGCGGGAATAGCTCGCGTTTCGGTCTCGTTACATCTGCCGGGTTCACAAGGGTCGTACAGATCACGATGGTTACAGTGACAACCATCGTCGCCTAGTGTTTCCCACCCACCACAGACAATCCCGTCTGGTGGGCTGTTCCCCGGAGGAGGGTCCCATGGTTCTGGTACGTCAAGAAATCGGCGACGTCCTTCGCGACTTCCGCCTGCAGAAGGGCCGGACGCTCCGCCAGGTCGCCAGCAAGGCGAGCGTCGCGCTCGGCTACCTCAGCGAGGTCGAGCGGGGCCAGAAAGAGGCCAGCTCGGAGATCCTCGCGTCGGTGGCCGACGCCCTCGAGACGCCCATCTCGGTGATCATGCGCGAGGTCGGCGACCGCATGGCGGTCATCGAGGGCCTCAACCCGATCCCCGACACCCTGCCCGACGACCTCGTCGCCGAGTTCGACACGGACCTCGCCGTCCGCTGACGTCCCCCGCAGGCGACGTCCCCTCGTCGTCGTCGCAGTCCTCCATCGATGCCCCCGGCCCGTGCCGGGGGCATCGGTGCGTCCGGGCTCGTCCCTGCCCGCTCGCCCCGGGTACCCTCGACGGATGCGCAAGAGCGAGTTCTCCCGAGCCGTCTCCGACGAGTTCGGGGAAGCCTACGGGCGCGTCGTGACCCGTGACCTCGTGATCTCCGCCCTGGGCGACCGGACGGCCGACGAGGCCGTGGCCGGGGGAGTGCCTCCCCGCGACGTCTGGCTGGCCCTGTGCGACGCCGAGGGCGTGCCGGTCGAGCGTCGGCACGGCGTCGGGCTGCCGAAGCCTCGACGGTGAGGGGCGCGGTCCCGCGCTCGCTCCCGGGAGTCGTGGCCGTGTTCGACACGCCGAGCTGCGCGTTCGAACACGCGTTCGGCTGGGTGTAGCGTCCTCCCCAGGGCGTCGAAGCCCCAGGTTCTCCCCGACCGGTGCCGTCGTCGCGATGCGATGTCGGTGGTGGTCCGTAGCGTCCTGGTCATCGACGTCCCACCGGCTCCGACTCCCGTCGGAGCCACCAGCCTTGTCGTCCCGCCGCGGTCCTTGCCCCACCGGTCCGCGCCGACGCGACAGCCTACAGGCGCACGGACAGCACCCCGAAGGAGAACATCATGCCCTCAGCAGCAGACCGCGAGAAGGCCCTCGAGACCGCACTCGCGCAGATCGACCGCCAGTTCGGCAAGGGCGCCGTCATGCGCCTCGGCAGCGACGACCGTGCCCCGGTCGCCGTCATCCCGACCGGCTCCATCGCACTCGACGTCGCGCTCGGCATCGGGGGCATCCCGCGCGGACGCATCGTCGAGATCTACGGCCCCGAGTCGTCGGGAAAGACGACGCTGACGCTCCACGCCATCGCGAACGCCCAGCGCAACGGCGGCATCGCCGCCTTCATCGACGCCGAGCACGCCCTCGACCCCGAGTACGCGAAGAAGCTCGGCGTCGACATCGACGCGCTGCTCGTGTCCCAGCCCGACACCGGCGAGCAGGCGCTCGAGATCGCCGACATGCTCGTCCGGTCGGGCTCCATCGACCTCGTGGTCATCGACTCCGTCGCGGCTCTCGTGCCCCGGGCCGAGATCGAGGGCGAGATGGGCGACTCCCACGTGGGTCTCCAGGCGCGGCTGATGTCGCAGGCCCTCCGCAAGCTCACGGGTGGCCTGAACCAGACCGGCACGACCATGATCTTCATCAACCAGCTCCGCGAGAAGATCGGCGTGTTCTTCGGCAGCCCCGAGACGACGGCCGGCGGCAAGGCGCTGAAGTTCTACGCGTCCGTCCGACTCGACATCCGTCGCATCGAGACCCTCAAGGACGGCACCGACGCAGTCGGGAACCGCACGCGCGTCAAGGTCGTCAAGAACAAGATGGCACCGCCCTTCAAGCAGGCGGAGTTCGACATCCTCTACGGCGTCGGCATCTCGCGAGAGGGCAGCCTGATCGACTTCGGCGTCGAGCACGGCATCGTCCGCAAGTCCGGTGCCTGGTACACCTACGAGGGCGACCAGCTGGGTCAGGGCAAGGAGAACTCGCGCAACTTCCTGATCAAGAACGCGGCGGTCGCCAACGAGATCGAGCAGAAGATCCTCGCCAAGCTCGGCGTGGGCGGTGCTGTCGCTGCAGAGAAGCCCGTCGAGTCGATCGAGGCGAAGATCGCCGCCCGCAAGGGCGCATGACCCGCGACGACGACACGTCCGACCTCGCCCCGGTGACGCCGCTGTTCGGCGCCCGGGGCGGGCCGGTGTCCGTGCCCACGTCCCGGTCCGCTGTCGGCGGTCACGCTGACGCCGGATCCGCCGGCGACGAGACCACGATCGACGGGGCCGCGACCGACGAGGCCACGACCGACGGGGCCGCGACCGGCGAAGCCACGACCGACGGGGCCGCGACCGGCGAAGCCGACCAGCGTGACGACCGCGACGCTCCGGCCGCCGACCCGGTGTCGGAGGCAGCAGCAGCCCTGGCCGCCATCTCGGAGCACTGGAGTCGGCCGACGGCAGATCCGGTGTCGGACCCTGCGGCGTCGCCGGCGGCCAAGCGAGCGCGCCTCGCCGCGGTCCCGCCGATCGAGGTGCCCGACTCGGCGTCGACCGACGACGCCGACGAGGAGGTCGAGCCCGAGGGGCTCGACGCCCAGCGTCGCCGTGCGGAGAACATCAGCCTGCATGCCCTGGCTCGGCGAGGCGTCTCCTCGTCCGAGATGACGACCCTGCTCCGGCAGCGCGACCTCGACGAGCAGGTCGTGCACGAGGAGGTCGCCCGTCTCGAGGGCGTGGGCCTGCTCAACGACCGAGAGCTGGCTGAGAACCTCGTCCGGGCCAAGCAAGACCGCAAGGGCCTCGGCAAGGGGGCGGTGACGTCCGAGCTCCGCCAGCGAGGGCTCGACGCCGCCGTCGTCGAGGAGGCGCTGGCCGACATCGACGACGACGACGAGCAGGCCCGAGCCGACGAGTGGGCTCGCAAGCGGGTGGGCTCGCTCCGCGGGCTCGACCGTGACACCGCGGAGCGTCGGCTCAACGGGTACCTGATGCGCCGTGGCTACCGCTCCGACGTGGTCCGCAAGGCCATCGAGAAGGTGCTGCCCCGCGGCGGCAGCTCCCGGGGCGGCGTCCGCTTCGAGTGACCGACGACCGGGGCGGGCCCGACCTAGACTGACTCTCCATGACGACGGTCACCTCCGCCCCGGTCGACGACGTGACCCGCTCCGACGCATCGCACGCCGTCGAGTCTGAGGTCGCGGTCTCCGCTGCCGATGCTTCGCGCTCGATCGGCGATGCCTCGTGATCGCGGTCGTCGGCGCCACCGGCACGGGCAAGTCCGCGTTCTCCCTCGATCTCGCCGAGCGCCTCCGTCGAGGAGGCCGAGCGGCGGAGATCGTCAACGCCGACGCCATGCAGCTGTACCGGGGCATGGACGTCGGCACGGCCAAGCTGCCCTGGGAAGAACGTCGGGGCGTGCCGCACCACCTCCTCGACGTCCTCGACGTCGTCGACGAGGCGAGCGTCGAGTGGTACCAGGCCGAGGCCCGTCGCGTGGTCGACGAGATCGCGGCACGGGGAGCGGTGCCGATCCTCGTCGGCGGGTCGGGGCTCTACGTGTCGGGGGTCCTCTTCGACTTCCGCTTCCCCGGCACCGACCCGGAGGTGCGTGCCGAGTTCGAGGAGCTGGCCGCGCGATCGGGCCCCCGCGCCCTCCACGCTCTCCTCCTGCAGACCGACCCGTCCGCGGCCGAGTCCATCGGTCCCCACAACGCCCGGCGGCTCGTGCGGGCGCTCGAGGTCGGGCGCCTCACGGGGGAGCCGTTCTCGGCGTCCCTGCCCGACGAGGCAGCCCGGTGGCGCGCCTCCTCGATCGTCGGCCTGGCGGAGGAGCGGTCGGCGCTCGTGCGTCGGCTCGACGAGCGTGTGGAGCGGATGTGGGCGGGCGGGATGCTCGACGAGGTCGCCGAGCTGGCCGAGCGGGGCCTCGAGCGTGGCGTGACGGCGAGCCGTGCCATCGGCTACGCCCAGGCCAGCGCGCAGCTCCGCGGGGAGATGAGCGAACGGGAGGCCGTCGAGACGACGCAGGCCCTCACCCGGCGCTACGCGCGTCGGCAGGTCAGCTGGTTCCGGCGCTACGCCGACGTCGACTGGACGACGGCGGGCGACCAGGCAGCCGTCGAGCGGACCGTCGCTAGACTCCTCGCGTGACGACCACCCTGCAGTTCACCAAGGGCCAGGGCACGGGCAACGACTTCGTGCTGTTCACCGACGCCGACGCCGAGGTCGACCTCGACCCCGTGACGATCAGGGCGCTGACCGACCGCCACTTCGGCGTCGGCGGCGACGGGGTCATCCGGGCCGTCAAGACTGCTGCGCTGCCCGGTGCCGCGGCCTTCGTCGACGACGACCGGGCCGAGTGGTTCATGGATTACCACAACGCCGACGGGAGCGTGGCCGAGATGTGCGGCAACGGGGTCCGCGTCTACGTCCGCTACCTGCTCGAGCGCGGCCTCGTCGAGCTCGCCGAGGGAGAGCGGCTGGCGATCGGCACCCGGGCCGGTGTGCGGTGGGTCGAGCGCTCTGCCGACGGGTTCCGGGTCGACCTCGGCACCTGGCAGCTCGACGACGCCGAGCCCACCGTCCGGGCGCGTGAGCTGCACGCGGCGCGGCCGGGGCTGTCGCTCTCGGTCGGCAACCCGCACGTCGTGGTGGCGCTGGCCGGCGACGGGGAGCTCGACGCCGTCGACCTGTCGTACGTCCCGCTGCTCGACCCGCTGCCGGCGGCCGGGGCGAACGTCGAGTTCGTCGTCCCCTCCGACCCGCTGGTGGTCGACGGCGTCGGCCACATCCGCATGAGGGTGCACGAGCGTGGCAGCGGAGAGACGCTGTCGTGCGGCACGGGGGCAGCGGCGGCTGCCCTCGCCATCCGGCACTGGGCCGGAGCCGGGGCGCCGACGTCGTGGCTCGTCCAGGTGCCCGGCGGGGCCGTGGGCGTGCACGTGACCGACGAGGGCGACGGGGAGCACGTGTCGCTCAGCGGGCCGGCCGAGCTCGTCTACAGCGGCGCGCTGACGATCTGACGCTCGCCCCCGACGACGCGTCGGGTCACGACCTGGTGGCCCGCAGCACGCGGTAGCCCTTGCTGGTGGAGTCGCGGGCCACGCTGACCGTGTCGGCCATCGTCTCGCCCATCCAGCGCTGCAGGGAGTCGGCGCCCAGGTTCTTCTGGACCACCAGCCAGGCGTCGGCCCCGGCGTCGAGTCGGGGCAGCCAGCGCCGGAGGATGCCGTGCAGCTCCTCCTTGCCGACCCGGATGGGAGGGTTCGACCAGATGGTGGCGAACCGGAGGTCGTCGGGAACATCGTCGGGCGTGACGGCGTTGACGTTCGTGAGGCCTGCGGCCCGGGCGTTCTCGCGCACGAGCTCCAGGACCCTCTCGTTCACGTCGACGGCCCACACCGTCGCGTCGGGTGACGACAGCGCGAGGCTCAGTGTGATGGGGCCCCAGCCGCACCCGACGTCCAGCAGGTCGCCCGCCGGGGGCGGCGACGGGGTGCCCGCCAGGAGCACCGCCGTGCCGGGGTCGACGCGATCGGGGCTGAACACGCCCGCGGCCGTCGTGATCGACAGCTCCCGCCCCGCGAGGGTCGCGGTGATCGTCCTGCGACGCATCTCGCTCTCCGGGTTCGGGGAGAAGTAGTGCTCGCTGGTCATGGCCACCAACCTACCGAACGAGCGGGGCGCACCCAGCGCCCTGCGATCTGCCTCCAGGAAGGGCTACCATCTCACCGATGACAACTGACACCCCCTCGTCCCCGCTCGACGCCGAGCAGGGCGACCAGGTCGCGGACGACGTCGTCGCCCGCGTGCTGGAGCGCGCGGCGTCCCGGGCGTCCGCCTACACCGTCTTCTCCCCGGCCCAGGCCATCCAGACGCGGTCGCTCGCCGACCTCGGCTCCGACGGCGAGCAGCTCGACCGCGAAGACCGAGCCGCGCTGCGCCGCGTGGCCGGCCTCTCGACCGAGCTCGAGGACGTCACCGAGGTCGAGTACCGGCAGCTGCGCCTCGAGAACGTCGTGCTGATCGGCGTCTACTCGCAGGGTTCGCTCTCCGACGCGGAGAACTCCCTCCGAGAGCTCGCGGCCCTCGCCGAGACCGCGGGAGCCGTCGTGCTCGACGGCCTCCTGCAGCGTCGTCCGAACCCCGACCCCAGCACCTACCTCGGCAAGGGCAAGGCCGAGGAGCTGCGGGCCACCGTGGCCGCCCTCGGCGCCGACACGGTCATCGCCGACACCGAGCTGGCCCCCAGCCAGCGTCGTGCGCTGGAGGACGTCGTGAAGGTCAAGGTGATCGACCGCACGGCGGTCATCCTCGACATCTTCAGCCAGCACGCCAAGAGCCGTGAGGGCAAGGCCCAGGTCGAGCTCGCGCAGCTCGAGTACCTGTTGCCGCGGCTCCGCGGCTGGGGCGACTCGATGTCGCGTCAAGCCGGCGGCCAGGTCGGCGGCGCGGGCGCCGGCATGGGCAGCCGTGGTCCCGGCGAGACCAAGATCGAGCTCGACCGTCGGCGCATCCACACGCGCATGGCGCGGCTCCGGCGCCAGATCAAGGAGATGAAGCCGGCGCGCGACGCGAAGCGTGCCAACCGCGACCGCAACGAGGTGCCTTCGGTCGCGATCGCGGGCTACACGAACGCGGGCAAGAGCAGCCTGCTGAACCGCCTGACGAGCGCGGGCGTCCTGGTCGAGAACGCTCTCTTCGCCACCCTCGACGCGACGGTCCGCAAGGGCTCGACGACCGACGGGCGCCCCTTCACCTACGTCGACACGGTCGGGTTCGTCCGCAACCTGCCGCACCAGCTGGTGGAGGCGTTCCGCTCGACCCTCGAGGAGGTCGCGGCCTCCGACGTCATCGTCCACGTCGTCGACGGGTCGCACCCCGACCCTGCGGCCCAGCTGGCGACTGTCCGGGAGGTCATCAGCGAGGTGGACGGCCACGACATCGCCGAGGTCGTGGTCTTCAACAAGGCCGACCTCGTCGACGCCGACCAGCGTCTCGTGCTGCAGGGCCTGGAGCCCTCGGCGGTCTTCGTCTCCGCCCGCACGGGCGAGGGGATCGACGAGCTGCTCGCCAGGATCGCCGGGCTGCTGCCCGAGCCGGAGGTCGATCTCGAGCTGCTCGTGCCGTACGACCGCGGCGACGTCGTGGCTCACCTCCACGACTCGGGCCGCGTCGTGACGACGCGGTACGAGGAGGCCGGCACGCGAGTCCACGCCCGGGTCTACCCCAGCGACGTCGCCTCCCTGACGCCGTTCGTGCAGCCCGTGGGCGCCACGAGCTAGCCGCGGCACGCACGGAGGCCCCGTCTCGGGAGAGACGGGGCCTCCGTGCGTCGCGGGCTCCGGGGAGCGCGGTGCCGCCGCCGGCGGCAGGGCGCCCGTCAGACGGAGCGGAGGACCGCGACGACCTTGCCGACGATCTGGGCGTGGTCGCCCAGGATCGGCTCGAACGCGCTGTTGCGGGGCAGCAGCCACGTGTGGCCGTCGCGCTGGCGGAACACCTTCACGGTCGCCTCGTCGTCGAGCATCGCGGCGACGATGTCGCCGTTCTCGGCGCTCTGCTGCTGGCGGACGACGACCCAGTCGCCGTCGCAGATGGCCGCGTCGACCATGGAGTCGCCCACGACGCGGAGCATGAACAGGTCTCCCTTGCCCACGAGCTGCCGGGGGAGCGGCATGACGTCCTCGACCTGCTGCTCCGCCGTGATGGGCACGCCGGCCGCGATGCGACCGACCATGGGCACGTGCGCCGTCTCGCCGTCGTCGCTCGTCGTGAGGATGGTCGTCACGGGGGCGAGGGGGGCCGTCTCGTCGACGAGCACCTCGAGCGCCCGGGGCCGGTTCGGGTCGCGGCGGATGCGGCCGGCGAGCTCCAGCTGGTTGAGCTGGTGGGTGACGCTGGAGAGCGACTTGAGGCCCACGGCGTCGCCGATCTCGCGCATGCTCGGCGGGTAGCCGCTCTGCGCGATGCTCGCCTGGATCGCAGCCAGGATCGATTCCTGCTTCGCGGTCAGGACCTTGCGCGGCGCTGCCGCGTCGGTCGCGGTGGCTCGCTGCGAGTCGCTCATCTGTCTCCTGCCGTCGGATGTCGGTGGTCGCTGATGCACTGGTCCCACCGATCGAAACCGTATCCGATGTCGGCGCCCGATCCACACACCTGTTCGAGTGTGTCGCGGCGACGGCGGGCAGATCCGCCTCCCCGGGGGTTGAATCGGTCGTGGATCGAATGTATGTTCGGAACACGTCTTCGTGTCCGGCACCCCCGGCCGAGTGCCGGACACGGATTCGAACGACTTCTCTCGCGGTGAAAGGAACCACCTCATGAGCGCCATCGTCAGCAGCATCGACACCCGCACCTCCTCCCTTCCCTCCCCGACGGCCGTGCCCGTCCGCACTCGGCTGCGCATCACGCGGCGGGGGCGGCGCGTCCTGGCCAGCGCCGTGACGCTCGGCGTGGCCGGGATCGTCGGCGGCGTCCTGCTCGCCGGCCCGGGTGCCCAGGCGTCCGACTCCAGCGCAGGGGCGACGTTCGAGCACGTCACGGTCCAGGGGGGCGAGACGCTCTGGCAGCTCGCCGAGGAGATCGCTCCCACCAAAGACCCGCGCGACGTCGTCAGCGACATCGTCCGCCTGAACGCCCTGGGCAGCGCCGAGGTCTCGGCCGGTCAGAGCCTCGCCGTCCCGGCGCAGTACGCCGAGTAGCGCTCCCACCCCGCGGGAGGCGCCGGTTCGGTCGCGGGGGGAGGGCGCGCCTACCATGGTTCCGTGTCCTTCAGCCTCGACGACCTGCCCCTCCGTGACGACCTCCGCGGCCTGACCCCCTACGGGGCCCCGCAGAAGAAGGTCGCCGTCGCCCTCAACGTCAACGAGAACACGCATCCCGTTCCTGACGACGTGGCCGACGACATCGTCCGCGCCGTCGCCGAGGCCCTGCGCGAGGTCAACCGGTATCCCGACCGTGAGTTCACGGCTCTCCGGGAGGCCCTGGCGGTGTACCTGGGCCACGACCTCACGGCCGACCACATCTGGGCGGCGAACGGCTCGAACGAGGTCATCCAGCAGCTCCTGCAGGCGTTCGGCGGTCCCGGCCGCTCCGTGCTCGGCTTCCCCCCGACCTACTCGATGCACTCGATCATCGCGTCCGGCACCGGCACGCGGTGGGTGGAGGGGCAGCGTGACGAGGCGTTCGGCATCTCGCCCGAGACGGCCGTCGCCGAGATCCGTCGGACGCAGCCCGACATCGTCTTCTTCTGCGGTCCCAACAACCCGACCGGCACGCCGCTCCCGCTCGAGACGATCGTGGCGGCCTACGACGCGACCGACGGCCTCGTCTTCGTCGACGAGGCGTACGCCGAGTTCATGCCCGTCGGCCAGCCCACGGCCCTCACCCTGCTCGAGGGCCGGCCCCGGCTCGTGGTCTCCCGGACGATGAGCAAGGCCTTCGCCTTCGCGGGAGCGCGCGTCGGGTACCTGGCCGCGCACCCGGCCGTCACCGACGCGCTGCGCCTCGTCCGCCTCCCGTACCACCTGTCGTCGCTGACCCAGGCGGCGGCGGTGGCCGCCCTCGGTCACGCCGACGAGATGCTCGCGATGGTCGACGACATCCGGCAGCAGCGTGACCGGATCGTCCGCGAGCTCACCGGGATGGGCTACGAGCCGTGGCCGACCTGGTCGAACTTCGTCCTGTTCGGCGGGGTGGACGACCCCGCTCGGGTCTTCGAGGCGCTGCTCGCCCGCGGCATCATCGTCCGCGACCTGGGCATCCCGGGCCACCTCCGCGTCAGCGCCGGCACCGAGGCGGAGACGACCGAGTTCCTCGAGGCACTCCGCGAGATTAGGCTCTCCTCGTGACCGACCTGCGCACCCCCCGCACCGCCTCCCTGTCCCGCACGACGAGCGAGTCGAGCATCCAGCTGTCCCTCGACCTCGACGGCACGGGGCGGTCGTCCGTCTCCTCGTCGGTCCCGTTCTTCGACCACATGCTGACCGCGCTGTCGAAGCACTCCCTCATCGACCTCGACGTGGTCGCGACGGGCGACACCCACATCGACGCGCACCACACGGTGGAGGACATCGGCATCGCCTTCGGCACCGCGCTCCGCCAGGCCCTGGGCGACAAGGCGGGCATCTCGCGCTACGGCGACGCCCTCGTGCCCCTCGACGAGGCGCTGGTCCAGGCCGTCGTCGACGTGTCGGGCCGCCCGTACCTCGTCCACTCGGGCGAGCCCGAGGGCTTCGAGCACCACCTCATCGGCGGGCACTTCACGGGGTCGCTCGTCCGCCACGTCTTCGAGGCCATCTCCGTGCACGCGGGCATCACCGTCCACGTCCGCGTCCTGGGCGGTCGCGACCCGCACCACATCGCCGAGGCGGAGTTCAAGGCGTTCGCCCGTGCCCTGCGCCGGGCCGTCGAGCCCGACGCTCGGGTCTCCGGGATCCCCTCGACCAAGGGCACCCTGTGACGGCGCGGCCCACGGTCGCCGTCCTCGACTACGGCAGCGGCAACGTCCACTCGGCCGTCAAGGCGCTCGAGCTGGCGGGCGCCGACGTCGAGCTGACCCGTGATCGGGCTCGGGTCCAGGCCGCCGACGGGCTGTTCGTGCCCGGCGTCGGTGCGTTCGCCGCCGTCATGAGCCAGCTCGAGTCGGTGCGCGGCGGCGAGCTGATCGACCGGCGCCTCGCGGGCGGCCGACCCGTCATGGGCATCTGCGTCGGCATGCAGGTCTTCTTCGAGGGCGGGGTCGAGCGCGGTGCGACGACCGGCGGCCTGGGGGAGTGGCCGGGCGTGGTCGACGAGCTCAAGGCAGACGTGCTCCCGCACATGGGCTGGAACACCGTCGACGCTCCCGAGGGCAGCGTGCTGTTCGAGGGCGTGCGTGACGAGCGGTTCTACTTCGTGCACTCGTTCGCCGCCCAGGAGTGGTCGCTCGACGTCATCCGTCCGTTCCCCGAGCCCCACGTCACGTGGGCGGACCACGGGGGGCGCTTCGTGGCCGCCGTCGAGAACGGGCCCCTCTGGGCGACGCAGTTCCACCCCGAGAAGTCGGGCCAGCCGGGCATCCGGCTCCTGTCGAACTGGCTCGGCACCCTGTGACCCCCGCCGTCGGCCCCGGCCGTCGGCGTCCCTGACCCTCCGACCCGTCCCGGGCGGCCGTGCCGCCACGGTCGTCGGTCCCCGTAGCTGCGGCGCCGCCGCGAGAGAGACACCATGAGCGAGTTCTGCACGACACCCGGCCTCACCCTCTTCCCCGCCGTCGACGTGGCCGGTGGCCAGGCCGTGCGCCTCACCCAGGGAGAGGCCGGCACCGAGACCGGCTACGGCGACCCCGTCGCCGCTGCCGACGACTGGAAGGAGCAGGGCGCCGAGTGGCTGCACCTCGTCGACCTCGACGCCGCGTTCGGACGGGGAGACAACCGGTCGATCATCAAGAAGGTCATCCGCCAGGTGAAGGGCATCGACGTCGAGCTCAGCGGCGGCATCCGTGACGACCGGTCGCTCGACGACGCCCTCAGCACCGGCGTCAAGCGCATCAACCTCGGCACGGCGGCGCTCGAGAACCCCGAGTGGGCGGCCCACGTCATCGCCGAGTACGGCGAGGCGGTCGCCGTGGGGCTCGACGTGCGGGGCACGACGCTCGCGGCCCGCGGCTGGACCCAGGAGGGCGGTGACCTGTGGACCGTCCTCGCCCGCCTCGAGGACGCCGGATGCGCGCGGTACGTCGTGACGGACGTCACGAAGGACGGCACGCTGCAGGGCCCGAACGTCGATCTCCTCCGCCAGGTCATGGAGCGCACCGAGAAACCGGTCATCGCCAGCGGCGGCATCGCGAGCCTCGACGACATCCAGGCGCTCCGCGAGCTGGTCCCGCAGGGCCTCGAGGGGGCCATCGTCGGGAAGGCCCTGTACTCCGGCGCCTTCACCCTCGCCGCCGCGCTCGACGTCGCGTCGGCGTGACCTCCGGGCACGACGGGCCCGCCGAGCACGGGGGCGACTCGGGCGACGCCGCCGACAGCGCCGGGCGACCGTGGGCCGGACGCACGTTCCAGCACCACGACACGGCGTACGCGGGCGACGACGGCTCGGCCGACCCGCGACTCCTCGAGGCACTGCTCCGCTTCCACGCGGGCGAGGTCGGCGAGGTGGAGGTCGTCGACGCTCTCCGCCCGGCCCGTCTGCTGATCCCGCTCGTCGCCGTCGCCGGCGAGGAGGGCCTGAACGACCACGGCGTCGTCGTCGACAAGACGCAGGAGCTGTCGATCGTCACCGTGGCGGGGCCCGACGGTCGTGACGTCCTCCCCGCCTTCACCTCGGTCGAGACCCTGCGCGCCTGGGACCCGGCGGCGCGGCCCGTCCCCGCCGACGCGCGGCGGATCGCCCTCGCGGCGGCGTCCGAGTCCACCGACCGCCTCGTGCTCGACCCCGGCTCGCAGACCGAGTTCGGGCTGCGCAGGCCGGCTCTCTGGGCCGTGGCCCAGGCGGAGCCGTGGCTGCCGAGCCACGCCGACGAGCACGTGCTCGAGGCGTTCCTCGCCGCGTCGGGAGCCGAGGAGGCGCTGGTCGGCCTGGTCGTCGGGCCCGGCTACCGTGCGGCCCGGCTCGGCCCGCCCGAGATCGTCGTCCAGCTCGGCGTCCGGCCCGGTCTCGACCAGGGTCAGCTGACCGAGATGCTCACGCGACTGCAGGCGGCATGGACGACCGATCCCGTCATCGCCGAGCGTGTCGACAGCATGGCCGTGAAGGTCGTCGCTGTCGAGGGCTGAGCCCGGAGCCGAGCGGCCGGTCGCGGCCGCTCGGCAGGCAGGGCTAGTTGACCGGCCCTGTCCACTTCTCGCCGGGGCCCTTGCCGACGGCGTCGGGGATGGCGCTCGCCTCGCGGAAGGCCAGCTGCAGCGACCGCAGGCCGTCGCGCAGGGCCCGCGCGTGCTGGTCGCCGATCTCGGGTGCGCTCGCCGTGACGAGACCGGCGAGCGAGGTGATCAGCTTGCGCGCCTCGTCGAGGTCGGTCTGCGCCTGCGGGTCGTCGGCGAGGCCGACCTTGACCGCCGCGGCGCTCATCAGGTGGACGGCCACCGTGTTGATCACCTCGACGGCGTTGACCTCGGCGATGTCGCGGAGGGCCTCGTCGGCGAGGTCGGAGGGGCCGGTCGACGGCTCCTCGTAGCGGTGGGTGTGCTCGGCGGCCGCGCCGTCGTGGCGGGCGTCGTCGGGGGAGTGGCTCACGAACTGATCCTCTGCTAGAGTCGTGCAGGCTCGGAGCGTCTGCTCCGTGCGAAAGTGGAGATTCTCCCACCCGCGCTTGACCGTTGAACAAGGTTACCGGGTTGTTGGCACCCCGTCGGTGTCCGTCCCCGTTGCATCTGTCCGCAGATGCCGCGGTGCGGAGGCAGGCAGCCAGGGTGCAGCGACGATGTCGCGCCGTGTGGCGTGCCGTGTCGTGAACCTCCTCTTTCCCCGCCGCACCACCGGTGCGGTGGTGTCGGAAGCATCAACAGAGGAGTTCCGCATCAGCGATCCCCGTACGAACGACCGCATCCGCGTCCCCGAGGTCCGCCTCGTCGGACCTGGCGGAGAGCAGGTCGGTGTCGTCCCCATCGCCATGGCCCTGCGTCTGGCGGCAGAGGCCGAGCTCGACCTGGTCGAGGTGGCCCCCAACTCGAAGCCTCCCGTGGCCAAGATCATGGATCACGGGAAGTTCAAGTACGAGGCTGCGCAGAAGGCGAAGGAGGCTCGTCGCAACCAGGCGAACACCATCCTCAAGGAGGTCCGCTTCCGCCTGAAGATCGACAAGCACGACTACGAGACCAAGCGCAAGCGCGCGGAGGGCTTCCTCCAGGGCGGCGACAAGGTCAAGGCCATGATCCTGTTCCGCGGCCGTGAGCAGTCGCGGCCCGACCAGGGCGTCCGCCTCCTCCAGCGCTTCGCGGAGGACGTCTCGGAGTGGGGCAGCGTCGAGTCGACGCCCACCATCGACGGCCGCAACATGGTCATGGTGATCGGTCCCCACAAGAACAAGTCCGAGGCCAAGGCCGAGGCAGAAGCTCGCAAGGTCGCCGCGAAGGCGCCCAAGCACCCGACGTCCGACGAGGTCCCGGCCGACGCACCGGCCGGACCGACAGAAGAAAGCAAGTAGAGATGCCCAAGCAGAAGACCCACTCCGGCGCCAAGAAGCGCTTCAAGGTCACCGGTTCCGGCAAGATCATGAAGCAGCAGGCCGGCATGCGCCACAACCTCGAGGTGAAGAGCGCCAAGCGCAAGGCTCGCCTGAACCAGGACCAGGTGCTCGCCCCCGCCGACGCCAAGGTCGCCAAGAAGCTTCTCGGTCACTGACCGCTGACACGAACGTAGAGGAACAAGAAAATGGCAAGAGTCAAGAGAGCGGTCAACGCCGCCAAGAAGCGTCGCGTCGTCCTCGAGCGCGCCGAGGGCTACCGCGGTCAGCGTTCGCGCCTGTACCGCAAGGCCAAGGAGCAGGTCACCCACTCGCTCGTCTACTCGTACCGTGACCGCCGTGCGCGCAAGGGCGAGTTCCGCCGCCTGTGGATCCAGCGCATCAACGCGGCCTCGCGTGCGAACGGCCTCACCTACAACCGCCTCATCCAGGGCCTCGCCCTGGCCGGCATCGAGGTCGACCGTCGCATCCTGGCCGAGCTCGCCGTGAACGAGCCCGCCACGTTCGCGTCGATCGTCGCCACGGCCAAGGCCGCGCTGCCCGCCGACACGTCGGCCCCCAAGGCTGCCGCCTGAGCGACCCGCACCACGAGGAGAGGCCCCGACAGCACTGCTGTCGGGGCCTCTCCTGCATCCGGGGCCGACCCGACCGGCGCGCGACCGGCCTCCCGACCGCCGGCGGGCGCTGTGGCACAGTGATGTCGTGCGTACGCCCCTCCTCGACAACCCCCGATCGCCCCGAGTCCGAGCGGTGGCGAAGCTGTCCAAGCGCGACGCTCGGGCCGACACCGGCCTGTTCCTCCTGGAGGGGCCCCAGGCCGTCTCGGAGGCGCTCGCCTTCCGCCCCGAGCTGCTGGTCGAGCTGTTCGTCACGCCGACCGCCCTCGAGCGGCACCCGGGTCTCGCCGAGGCGGCGGAGGCCGCCGGGCTGGAGGCGGAGTTCGTCACCGAAGCCGTGCTCGACGTCATGGCCGACACCGTGACCCCGCAGGGCGTCGTCGCCGTCTGCAAGCAGTTCCCCACGAGCGTCAAGGACGTCTTCGCCCCGGTCGAGGGCGGCGGCCCCCGCCTCATCGCCATCCTCGAGGAGGTGCGCGACCCGGGCAACGCCGGCACCATCATCCGGGCGGCCGACTCCGCGGGCGCGGATGCCGTCGTCATGACGGGTCGCAGCGTCGACCTCTACAACCCCAAGGTCGTCCGGGCGACGACCGGCTCCCTCTTCCACGTGCCGGTCGCCCTGGGCGTCGACCTCGCCTCCGTCGTGGCGCGGTGCGCCGAGGCAGGCCTCCAGGTGCTCGCCGCCGACGTGAAGGGCGACGACCTCCTCGAGGCGCGCCAGGAGGGCGTCCTCGCGCGCCCGACCGCGTGGCTCTTCGGCAACGAGGCTCGGGGCCTCACCGACGCCGACCTCGCCCGCGCCGACCGTGCCGTGGTCGTGCCCATCTACGGGCACGCGGAGTCCATGAACCTCAGCACCGCCGCCTCCGTCTGCCTCTACGAGAGCGCCTTCGCTCAGCGCAGCTGACCCCCCTCGCGACTCGTTTCGGTTCTGTTACGAATCCGCTGTGAATTTGACCCCCTCCAGGTGTTCTGTTTGTGTGAGCACATGGAACCCCTCGTCGTCGTCGACCGTGTCAACAAGCACTTCGGTGAGCTCCACGTCCTGAAGGACGTCACGACGACGGTGGGGCGCGGCGAGGTCGTCGTCGTGATCGGTCCGAGCGGATCCGGCAAGTCCACGCTCTGCCGCGCGATCAACCGGCTCGAGACCATCGACGACGGCGTCATCAGCATCGACGGCACGCGCCTGCCCGAGGAGGGCGCCGCGCTGGCCAAGCTCCGTGCCGACGTCGGCATGGTCTTCCAGAGCTTCAACCTCTTCGCGCACAAGACCGTCGTCGAGAACGTCATGCTGGGCCAGGTCAAGGTGCGTCGCCGGTCCAAGGCGGAGGCCCGTACGCGCGCCCTCGAGCTGCTCGACCGCGTCGGCGTGGCCGACCAGGCCGAGAAGATGCCCTCTCAGCTGTCCGGCGGACAGCAGCAGCGCGTCGCGATCGCCCGGGCCCTGGCGATGGACCCGAAGGTGATGCTCCTCGACGAGCCCACGAGCGCCCTCGACCCCGAGATGATCACCGAGGTCCTCGACGTCATGGTGCAGCTCGCGAAGGACGGCATGACGATGATCGTCGTCACCCACGAGATGGGCTTCGCCCGCAAGGCCGCCGACCGCGTCGTCTTCATGGCCGAGGGCCAGATCGTGGAGGAGGCGACGCCGGAGGAGTTCTTCACGGCGCCGAAGTCCGACCGCGCACGCGACTTCCTGTCGAAGATCCTCACCCACTAGTCCTCCGGTGCCCGCGGGCGCCGCGCCTCCGGGCCCCTCGGCGCACCGTCGGGGAGCCCGGTCCGACACTCCCGAGCGACGACCGTCGACCGGGTCACCCAGCAAGGAGATCAGAATGCGACTCAGCAAGGGAATCGTCACCGCTGCCGCAGCCGCCGCGATGGTGCTCGGCCTGACGGCCTGCACCGACTCGTCGGCCCCGGCCGTCGACGTCGAGACGCCCGCCGACTTCGCCGAGGGCAGCACGATGGCGAAGCTCGCCGACGCCGGCGAGATCACCATCGGCACGAAGTTCGACCAGCCCCTGTTCGGCCTCGCCGACCCCGACGGCACGCCGCAGGGCTTCGACGCCGAGATGGGCAAGCTCATCGCCGCGAAGCTCGGCATCGAGCCCGACAAGATCACCTGGGTCGAGACGGTCTCCGCGAACCGCGAGCCGTTCATCCAGAACGGCCAGGTCGACCTCGTCATCGCCACCTACACGATCAACGACGCTCGCAAGCAGGTCGTGTCGTTCGCCGGGCCCTACTACCAGGCCGGCCAGGACCTCCTCGTCCTCGAGGGCAACCCCGAGGGCATCGAGTCGGTCGACGACCTGTCCGGCAAGAAGGTCTGCACGGTCAGCGGCTCGACGAGCGAGAAGAACATCGCGCCCTACCTCGCCGCGCCGACCGACGTCATCGCCACCGACACGTACTCGAACTGCCTGGAGCCGCTGCGCTCGGGAGCCGTCTCCGCCGTGACGACGGACAACGTCATCCTGGCCGGCCTCGCCGACCAGAACGAGGGCGAGTTCGAGGTCGTCAACGAGCCCTTCACCGAGGAGCCCTACGGCATCGGCCTGGCGCTCGACGACACGGACTTCCGCGAGTTCGTGAACGACACGCTCCAGGAGGCCGAGGACGACGGCACCTGGGACGAGCTGTGGGAGAAGACCGCGGGCACGGTCCTGCCCACGCCGACCCCGCCGACGATCGACCGCTACTGACGCTCCGGCGGGCACCGTGACGCGACCTCGTCGCGGTGCCCGCCCGCGCCTCCCCGGCGCCTCCTCACGGCCGCTCGACCCGCGCGGCCGCCCCTGACCTGGAGACACCCGTGAACCCCTTGGACGTCATCCCCGGCTTCGACGCCGTGACCGACAACTGGCCCCGCTTCTGGAGCGGCTTCGTCACGACGCTGCAGCTGCTCGCCCTCTCGGGGCTCGGTGCGCTCGTGATCGGCTTCGTCGTCGCGGCCATGCGCATCTCGCCCGTCGCGTCGTTCCGGGCCTTCGCGACGGTCTACACGGAGGCTCTCCGCAACACCCCGCTCACCCTGGTCCTCTTCTTCTGCGCCTTCGTGCTGCCGTACCTGGGCGTCGACTTCGGCACGTACTTCCCCCTCGCGGTCATCGGCCTCACGGCCTACACGTCGCCGTTCGTCGCCGAGGCGATCCGCTCGGGCGTCAACGGCGTGCCGGTGGGGCAGGCGGAGGCAGCCCGGAGCATCGGGCTCGGCTTCGGCCAGACGCTCGGCTTCGTGATCCTGCCGCAGGCGGTCCGCATGGTGCTGCCGCCCCTCATCAACGTCTTCATCGCCCTGACGAAGAACACCTCGGTCGCCGGGGCGTTCTTCGTCAGCGAGCTGTTCGGCGCCGGACGCTTCATCGCCAACGACCGGGGCGACGCCGTCGTCACGGTCCTGCTCAGCGTCGCCGTCTTCTACCTCGTCATCACCGTCACGCTCGGCCGCGTCGCCGCCGTCGTCGAGCAGAAGGTCGCAGCCCTCCGATGAGCACCACCGTCCTCTACGACGTCCCCGGCCCGAAGGCCCGCCGCACCTCGCGCATCATCTCCGTCGTGGGCGTCGTGCTCGTGCTGGCCCTCGTCGCCTACCTCGTCTACCTGCTCGGCAGGCCCCGCGTCAGCGCGAACGGGGCGGTCACCCCGGGGGTGCTCGACGGGTCGCGGTGGGACATCCTCTCCGACCTCGCCCTCTGGCGGGCCATCGGGCGGGGCTGGCTCGCGACGATCCAGGCCGCGGCGGTGGCGTCCGTGCTGGCCGTCCTCGTCGGCGTCCTGTTCTCGTTCCTCCGCACGGCGCGCTCCGCCTTCGTGCGCGTCCCCACCACGGTCGTGCTCGAGTTCTTCCGGGGCATGCCCGTGCTGCTGATGATGCTGTTCATCCTGCTGGTCTTCTCGACCGGTGCCTTCTGGGCCGTCGTCGCCGCCCTCGCGATCTACAACGGGGCCCTCATCGGCGAGGCCCTCCGCGCCGGCATCGCGTCGCTGCCGAAGGGCCAGAGGGAGGCGGGGCTCGCGCTGGGCCTGACGCCCACGAGCACGCGCTTCCTGATCGAGTTCCCGCAGGCCTTCCGGCAGATGCTCCCGATCATCCTGGCCCAGCTGGTGGTCCTCCTGAAGGACACGTCCCTCGGGTACATCGTCGGCTACGTCGAGCTGACCCGAGGGGGCCTGACCCGGCTCGGCACCTACTACGGCAGCACCTACACGTTCACGCTCTTCGCGGTGGTGCTGGCGGTGTACCTGGCGACGAACCTCGTGTTCTCGTACGTGGTGCGCGTCGTGGACCGCCGCACCGGGCGCGACGGCGTCCTGCGGCGGTCCGCACGCGGGGGCCGCGGCGGCGGGCTCGGCGGGCCCGGCCTGCTGGCCCGGCCCGGCCGGGTCGAGACGTCGGCCACGACGGGCGAAGCCGTCTGACGCCGGCCTGCCGGTCCCTCCCCAGGTCCTCGACCCGCGCCTCCTCGTCCCTCGGGACGAGGAGGCGCGGCTCACCTCCCCGACGATCGCTAAGCTTGGTTCTCGTGTCAGACACCGTCCCCATCTCCGAAGACGCCGTCGCGTCCGCGGTCGACGCGGCGCTCGCCGCCGTCGCCACCGCCGCGACGGTCGCCGAGCTGAAGACCGCTCGCGCCCAGCACGTCGGCGAGGCCTCCGCGCTGGCGCGCATGAACGCCGGCCTGCGCGACCTGCCGAACGACCAGAAGGCCGCGGCGGGCAAGCTCGTCGGCGGTGCTCGTGGTCGCGTGGCCCAGGCCGTCGCCGCCCGCGAGGCCGGTCTCGCGGAGGAGGAGGAGGCGCGTCGGCTCGACGAGGAGGCCGTCGACGTGACGGCTCTGCCGAGCCGCCGCCGCGTCGGCGCCCGCCACCCGCTCGCCCTCCTGCAGGAGTCGATGGTCGACCTCTTCGTCGGCATGGGCTGGGAGGTCAGCGAGGGCCCCGAGCTCGAGCACGAGTGGTTCAACTTCGACGCCCTCAACTTCGACGCCGACCACCCGGCGCGCGCCATGCAGGACACGTTCTTCGTCGACCCGGTCGACGAGCACCTCGTGCTCCGCACGCACACGTCGCCGGTGCAGATCCGCACCCTGCTCTCGAAGCAGCTGCCCGTCTACAACGTCGCCACCGGCCGGGTCTTCCGCACCGACGAGCTCGACGCGACGCACACTCCCGTCTTCACCCAGATCGAGGGCATCGCCATCGACCGCGGGCTCACCATGGCGCACCTGCGCGGCACCCTCGAGCACCTCGCGCGCTCGATGTTCGGCGCCGACGCTCAGATCCGCCTGCGGCCCAACTACTTCCCCTTCACCGAGCCCAGCGCCGAGATGGACGTCTGGCAGCCCCACGCCAAGGGCGGCGCGCGGTGGGTCGAGTGGGGCGGCTGCGGCATGGTCAACCCGAACGTGCTCCGCGCAGCGGGCATCGATCCCGACGAGTACCAGGGCTTCGCGTTCGGCATGGGCATCGAGCGCACCCTCCAGTTCCGCAACGACCTCGACGACATGCGCGACATGGTCGAGGGCGACGTCAGGTTCAGCGAGCAGTTCGGGATGGTGGTCTGATGCGGGTTCCGCTGAGTTGGCTCGGCGAGCACGTCGACCTCCCCGACGACGTCACGCTCGAGCACGTCCACGCTGCGCTCGTCTCCGTCGGGTTCGAAGAAGAAGACGTGCACGTCGGCGACGTCACGGGTCCGCTGGTGGTGGGCCAGGTCCTCGAGTACACGCCCGAGCCGCAGAAGAACGGCAAGACCGTCAACTGGTGCCGCGTCGCCGTCGGCCCCGACCACGAGACCGACGACGCCGACGTCCGGGGCATCGTCTGCGGGGCGCACAACTTCTCCGTGGGCGACAAGGTCGTCGTGTCGTTGCCCGGCGCGGTCCTCCCCGGGCCCTTCCCGATCGCGGCCCGCAAGACCTACGGCCACGTCTCCGACGGCATGATCGCGTCGAGCCGCGAGCTCGGCCTCGGCGACGAGCACGACGGCATCCTGCTGCTCAGCTCGCTCGGGCTCGACCCCGTGGTGGGCACCGACGCCATCCCGCTCCTCGGCCTCGACGACGCCGCGGTCGAGATCAACGTCACGCCGGACCGGGGCTACGCCTTCAGCATCCGCGGCGTCGCCCGCGAGTACTCGCACGCCACGGGGGCGCGATTCACCGACCCCGCGACGACCGTGTCGCCCGTCGAGGCGAGCGGCTTCCGCGTGTCCGTCGTCGACGAGGCGCCGGTGCGCGACCGCGCGGCGGTCGCCACCTTCGTGACGCGCGTGGTGCGCGGCGTCGACGCCGCCCGTCCGACGCCGACCTGGATGTCGTCGCGGCTGCGCCTCGCCGGCGTCCGGTCGATCTCGCTCCTCGTCGACGTCACGAACTACGTGATGCTCGAGCTCGGCCAGCCCATCCACGGCTACGACCTCTCGGCCCTCGACGGCGGACTCACCGTCCGCCGCGCGGCCCCGGGCGAGACGCTCGAGACGCTCGACGGCCAGGTCCGCACCCTGCACCGCGAAGACCTCGTCATCGCCGACGAGACAGGGCCTGTCGGCCTCGCCGGCGTCATGGGCGGGGCCCGCACCGAGATGGGCCCGTCGACCACCGACGTGCTCGTCGAGGCCGCGACCTTCGACCCTGTCTCCGTCGCGCGCACGGCTCGCCGGCACAAGCTGCCCAGCGAGGCCTCCCGGCGCTTCGAGCGCGGGGTCGACCCGTCGGTCTCCGCACCGGCCGCGCAGCGTGTCGTCGACCTGCTCGTCGAACTGGCCGGCGGCACGGCCGACGACCTGGGCTCCGTGCTCGACGAGTCGGTCGCGCCCGCCGCGGTCGAGCTCGCGGTCGACCAGCCCGCCCGTCTGATGGGCGTCGACTACGCCCACGACGAGGTCGTCGGCGCGCTCACCGCCGTGGGCGCCTCCGTGGTGGCCCAGGGCGACCTGCTCCTCGTGACCCCGCCCACGTGGCGTCCCGACCTCGTCGACGCCGCCTCGCTCGTCGAGGAGGTCGCCCGCATCACGGGCTACGACCGCATCCCGTCGGTGCTGCCCGTGGCCCCGCCCGGTCGGGGCCTGACCCGGGAGCAGCGGCTCCGCCGACAGGTCTCGTCGTCGCTCGCGGCGGCCGGGCTGGTCGAGGTCGCTGCCTACCCGTTCGTCAGCCCCGCGCAGAACGCTGCGTTCGGCGCTGCCGGCGGCGAGCCCGCGCCTGTCGTCACCCTCGCGAACCCCCTCGACACGGCGGCCGCGCAGCTGCGTCGCTCGCTGGTGCCGGGCCTCCTCGACATCGCGCGCCGCAACGCGTCCCGCGGGCTGGTCGACCTGGCGCTGTTCGAGACCGGGACGGTCTTCCTGCCCGAGGCCGGGGCGCGCTACGGCACGGGCGACGTCCCCGCCGGCGCCGTCCGTCCCTCCGACGACGTCCTGTCCGAGCTCGAGGCGAGCCTGCCGCCGCAGCCGCGTCACCTCGCGGTGCTCGCTCTCGGCGCGGCCGTCGACCGCCAGCCGGGCCAGCCCGCGGTGGCCGCGTCGCTGGCCGACGTCCTCGACGACCTCCGGGTCGCCGTGCGGGCCGCTGGTGCCGAGCTCGACGTGCGACAGGGCGCCCATGCGTCGCTCCACCCGGGCCGCACCGCCGAGCTCCTGGTGGGCGGCGAGGTCGTGGGCGTGGCCGGCGAGCTGCTCCCGTCCGTCGCGGCCGCCCTCGACCTGCCTCGGGTCGTCGCCGTGGGCGAGCTCGACCTCGACCGTGTGCTGGCCCTGTCCGCCGTGGTGTCGCCCGCCCCGATCTCGGCGTACCCCGCCGCCACCCAAGACCTGTCCCTGGTCGTCAGCGTCGAGGTGCCCGCGGGCGAGCTGCTCGCGACGGTCCGCGAAGGGGCCGGGCCGCTGCTCGAGTCGGCCCGCCTGGTCGACGACTACCGCGGAGCAGGCCTCCCCGAGGGCACCAAGTCCGTCACCTTCGCCCTGCGCTTCCGTGCCGACGACCGGACCCTCACGGCTGCCGAGGCGACGGAGGCCAAGGAGGGCGCCGTCCGGCTCGCGTCCGAGCGATCGGGGGCGGCGCTCCGCGACTGACACTCGCCCGGCGTCGCCGCCCTCGATCCTCGACCGACTCGAACAGTAGGGTTCATCCATGCCACATTCCGTTGCCGTCGCCGGTGCGAGCGGCTACGCCGGGGGCGAGCTGCTGAGGCTCCTCGCCGCCCATCCGGAGTTCGAGGTGCAGACGGTCACGGCGTTCCAGAACGCCGGCCAGCCGCTCATCGCCCTCCAGCCCCAGCTGCGCTCGCTCGCGCACCTCACGCTCGTCGAGACGACGGCCGAGGCCCTCGCCGGGCACGACGTCGTCTTCCTGGCCCTGCCGCACGGCAAGTCCGGCGAGATCACCGCCCAGCTCGCCGACGACGTGCTCGTCGTCGACTGCGGGGCCGACCACCGCCTGACCGACGAAGCCGCCTGGCAGCGCTTCTACGGCACCGATTTCTTCGGCGCGTGGGAGTACGGCCTGCCCGAGCTGCTGCGGGCCGAGACCGGCGGGCGTCAGCGCGACCGCCTCGTCGGCGCACGCCGCATCGCCGCCCCTGGCTGCAACGTCACCGCGGTCACCCTCGCGCTGGCACCGGCTGTCCGTGCCGGCCTCGTCGAGACCACCGACCTCGTCTCCGTCCTCGCCGTCGGGCCCTCGGGGGCGGGCAAGGCCCTGAAGCCCCACCTGCTCGCCAGCGAGCTGATGGGGTCGGCGTCCGCCTACGGCGTCGGCGGCAGCCACCGCCACGTTCCGGAGATCCAGCAGAACCTCCTCGTCGCCGGGGCCGAGCGGGTGAGCATCTCGTTCACCCCGGTCCTCGTGCCCATGTCGCGCGGCATCCTCGCGACCACGACGGCGACCCTGTCGCCGGGCGTCACGGAGCACGACGTGCGGACGGCCTACGAGCAGGCCTACGCCTCCGAGCCCTTCGTGCACGTGCTGCCCGCGGGGGAGTTCCCCCGCACCGCCGACACCGTGGGGGCGAACACCGCGCTGATCGGCCTCGCGGTCGACCACGACGCCGACCGGCTGGTCGTCGTCAGCGCGATCGACAACCTCGCCAAGGGCACCGCCGGCGCTGCCGTCCAGTCCGCCAACATCGCTCTCGGCATCCCCGAGACGACCGGCCTCACCGTGAACGGAGTGGCACCGTGAGCGTCACCGCAGCCCAGGGATTCGAGGCCGCCGGCGTCGTCGCGCACCTCAAGAGCACGGGCGCCCCCGACGTCGCCCTCGTCGTCAACCGCGGCCGTCGCAAGTCGGCTGCGGCCGTCTTCACGAGCAACCGCGCGAAGGCGAACCCCGTGCTGTGGTCGCAGCAGGTGATGGCCGACGGCGTCGCTGAGGCCGTCGTCCTGAACTCGGGAGGCGCGAACTGCTTCACCGGGTCGTTCGGCTTCCAGACGACCCACGCCACCGCGGAGGCCGTGGCCGAGGCGCTCGACGTGTCGGCCACCGACGTCGTCGTCTGCTCCACCGGGCTCATCGGCGTCGGCGACCAGGTCTTCCGCGACAAGGTCCTGTCGGGCTCGAAGGAGGCTGCGGCGTCGCTCCGTGCCGACGGCGGGCTGGACGCTGCCACGGCCATCATGACCACCGACACGACGCCGAAGCAGGCCGTGGTCGAGGGCGACGGCTGGGTCGTGGGCGGCATGGCCAAGGGGGCCGGCATGTTGGCTCCCGGGCTCGCGACGATGCTCGTGGTCCTCACCACCGACGCCGACCTCGAGGCCGAGCGCCTCGACGCGGCGCTGCGTGCCGCGACCCGCGTGACCTTCGACCGGCTCGACTCAGACGGCTGCATGTCGACGAACGACACGGTCGTGCTCCTCGCGAGCGGCGAATCCGGGGCGGTGCCCGACGACGACGAGTTCCGCAGGGCGGTCACCGCCCTGTGCGCCGACCTCGCCGAGCAGCTCCAGGCCGACGCCGAAGGGGCCTCGCACGACATCCGCATCGAGGTCGTCGGGGCTCTCGACGACGACGACGCCGTGGAGGTCGGACGATCGATCGCCCGCAACGCGCTGTTCAAGGCGGCCGTCTTCGGCAACGACCCCAACTGGGGCCGCGTGCTGGCCGCGATCGGCACGACGAGCGCCGAGTTCGATCCCTACGCGGTCGACGTGTCGATCAACGGGGTGCGGGTCTGCCACGCCGGCGCCCCCGACCAGCCGAGCGAGGGCGTCGACCTGACTCCCCGCGCCGTGCACGTGCTCGTCGACCTGCAGGTCGGCGACGCCGAGGCGACGATCCTCACGAACGACCTCACGCACGACTACGTGCACGAGAACAGCGCGTACTCCAGCTGATGGCTCCCGACGCGATCGTCCACAGCGACGAACAAGAGCTCGCCGCCGTCAAGGCGGCCACGCTGATCGAGTCGCTGCCGTGGCTCAAGCGCTTCAGCGGCACCGTCGTCGTCGTCAAGTTCGGCGGGAACGCCATGGTCGACGAGAGCCTCAAGCGGGCCTTCGCCGAGGACATGGTCTACCTCCGCTACGCCGGGCTGCACCCGGTGGTCGTGCACGGCGGAGGGCCCCAGATCTCGGCGGCCCTCGAGGCAGCGGGCATCCCGAGCGACTTCCGCGGGGGCTACCGGTACACGAGCACCGAGGCCATCTCGGTGGTGCGCGACGTCCTCGCAGGCGAGGTCGCCCGTGAGATCGTCGACCTGATCAACGAGCACGGCGACCTGGCTCGAGGCGTGTCCGGCGAGGGCTCCACGCTCTTCGAGGGGCGTCGCCGGGGAGCCGTCGTGGACGGCGAGACGGTCGACCTCGGCCACGTCGGCGACGTCACCGAGGTCGACGCGACGGCGGTCCTCGCCGAGATCGCGGCGGGCCGCATCCCGGTCGTGTCGTCGATCGCGACGAACGAGGCCGACGCCGCCCTCGCGCTCAACGTCAACGCCGACGCGGCCGCGGCGGCGCTGGCGGTGGCCCTGCGGGCCACGAAGCTCGTCGTGCTCACCGACGTGGCGGGGCTGTACTCGGACTGGCCGGACCGCGACTCGCTCGTCGCCGCGATCACCGTGTCGGCTCTCGCCGACATGCTGCCGAGCCTCGAGTCCGGCATGATCCCGAAGATGACCGCGTGCCTCGACGCCGTGGTCGGCGGCGTCGGCGGCGCCACCATCATCGACGGCCGCATCCCGCACTCGATCCTCCTCGAGGTCTTCACCCAGCGCGGGTCGGGCACCGAGGTCGTCCCCGACGACCGGGCCGCCGCCTACGGTGCCCCCGTCGTCACCAGCTACCCCCTCGCCGGAGGCCCCGGCGCCGAGAAGGAAGGACAGTCGTGACCATGATCCAGACCCCAGGCGGTACCTGGCAGCGCCGATTCGGCGACTCGCTCATGGGCTCGCTGTCGACCCCGAAGGTGATGCTCGAGCGGGGGGAGGGCTGCCAGGTGTGGGACGTCGACGGCAAGCGCTACCTCGACTTCCTCGCCGGCATCGCCGTGAACGCCCTCGGGCACGCGCACCCGGCCCTCGTCTCGGCGATCAGCGAGCAGGCGGCCAAGCTCGTCCACGTCTCCAACTACTTCGCGACCGAGCCGCAGCTCGCGCTGGCCGAGCGCCTGAAGCGCATCACGGGCGCCGGCGACCGCGGCCGCGTGTACTTCGGCAACAGCGGCGCCGAGGCCAACGAGGCGGCGTTCAAGCTGGCGCGCCTCAACAGCGACGGCGGCCGCCGCACGCGCATCCTCGCGCTCACGAACTCGTTCCACGGCCGCACGATGGGCGCGCTCGCGCTCACGGGCAAGGCGGCGCTCCGCGAGCCGTTCCTCCCGATGGTCGAGGGGGTCGAGCACATCGACAGCACCATCGACGCCCTGGAGTACGCGATGGGCGACGACGTCGCGGCGCTGATCGTCGAGCCGATCAAGGGCGAGGCCGGCGTGCTCGACCTGCCGCACGGCTACCTCGAGCTCGCTCGCGAGCTCACCGAGGAGCACGGCGCGCTCCTGATCCTCGACGAGATCCAGACCGGGGTCGGCCGGACCGGCTCCTGGTTCACCTTCCAGCAGTTCGACATCGTGCCCGACGCGATCACGGTGGCGAAGGGCATCGCCGGGGGAGTGCCCATCGGCGCCCTCGTCACCTTCGGCGACGCCTCCGACCTGTTCGAGGCCGGTCAGCACGGCAGCACGTTCGGCGGCAACCCCCTCGCGACGGCCGCCGCCGACGCCGTCCTGGCCGAGATCGAGCGGTCGGGGCTGGTGCTGAACGCCCTCGTGCGCGGCGACCAGATCCGGGCTGCCGTCGAGTCGATGGAGTCCCCGCTCGTCGACGAGGTGCGCGGGCGCGGGCTGCTCATCGGCATCGGCCTCACCCAGCCCGTCGCGGCCGAGGTCTCGGCGCGCTGCCTCGAGGCCGGCCTCATCGTGAACGCGCCCAACGACTCCAGCATCCGCATCGCGCCGCCGCTCGTCGTCGGCGACGCCGAGGTCGACGAGTTCACCGCGATCTTCAGCACCGTCCTGAAAGGACTGTCATGACCCGCCACTTCCTCCGCGACGACGACCTCAGCCCCGCCGAGCAGCTCGAGGTGCTCGACCTCGCCGACGCCCTCAAGCGCGACCGCTGGTCGCAGCGTCCGCTCGAGGGGCCGCAGACGGTCGCCGTCATCTTCGACAAGTCGTCCACCCGCACGCGGGTCTCGTTCGCGGTCGGCATCGCCGACCTCGGCGGCAGCCCGCTGATCATCGCGACGGCGAACAGCCAGCTCGGCGGCAAGGAGACCCCCTCCGACACCGCTCGCGTCCTCGAGCGCATGGTGTCCGCCATCGTCTGGCGCACCTACGCGCAGTCGGGGCTCGAGGAGATGGCGGCCGGCACGACGGTGCCCGTCGTCAACGCCCTCAGCGACGACTTCCACCCCTGCCAGCTCCTGGCCGACCTCCAGACCATCCGCGAGAAGAAGGGCAGGCTCGCCGGCCTCACGGTCGCGTTCGTCGGCGACGGCCGCAGCAACATGGGCCAGTCGTACCTGCTCGCCTGCGCGACGGCGGGCATGACGGTCCGCGTCGGGGCGCCCGAGGGCTTCCAGCCCGACGACTCGGTCGTGGCCGATGCGAGCGCGATCGCCGAGCGCACCGGAGGCGCGGTGCAGGTCACCGCGGACGCCCGCGAGGCCGTCGCCGGCGCCGACGTGGTCGTGACCGACACGTGGGTCTCGATGGGCAAGGAAGACGAGAAGGACGAGCGCGTCGCCGTCTTCGGCGGCTTCAAGGTCGACCAGGCCCTGATGGCCCACGCCGCGGGCGACGCGATCTTCCTCCACTGCCTCCCGGCCGACCGCGGCTACGAGGTCGACGCCGACGTCATCGACGGCCCGACGAGCGTCATCTGGGACGAGGCGGAGAACCGCGTCCACGCCCAGAAGGCGCTGCTCACCTGGCTGCTCGCCCACTGACCCCCGGGTCGGCCCCGACCACGGCCGGCCGGGCCTCGCGTCCGGTCGGCCGCCCGATACACTCACACCCCACATCACACCCAAGGAGAACCATGGCGGAACGCGTCGTCCTCGCATACTCGGGAGGCCTTGACACCTCCGTCGGCATCGGCTGGCTCGCCGACGCGACCGGCAAGGAGGTCGTCGCCCTCGCCGTCGACGTCGGCCAGGGCGGTGAGGACATGGACGACATCCGTCAGCGTGCCCTCGACTGCGGTGCCGTCGAGTCCGTCGTCGTCGACGCCAAGGAGGAGTTCGGCACGGACTACCTCATGCCGGCGCTCAAGGCCAACGCGATGTACCAGAAGACCTACCCCCTGGTCTCGGCCCTCAGCCGCCCGCTCATCGCCCGCCACCTCGCGCGCGTCGCCAAGGAGCTCGGCGCCGACAGCGTCGCCCACGGCTGCACGGGCAAGGGCAACGACCAGGTGCGCTTCGAGGCCGCGGTCGCCGCCCTCGCCCCCGACCTGACGAGCATCGCGCCGGTGCGCGACCTCGCGCTCACGCGCGACAAGGCCATCGTCTACGCCGAGCAGCACTCGCTGCCGATCCGCCAGAGCGCGGCGAACCCCTACTCGATCGACAAGAACGTCTGGGGCCGCGCCGTCGAGACCGGCTTCCTCGAGGACCCGTGGAACCCGCCGATCGAAGACCTGTACGAGTACACCCAGGACCCTTCGGTCATCAAGCCCGCCGACGAGGTCGTCATCACCTTCCAGGCCGGCGTGCCGGTCGCGATCGACGGCGTCTCGTACACGCCGCTCGGCATCGTGCAGAAGATGAACGAGCTCGCGGGTGCCCACGGCGTCGGCCGCATCGACGTCGTCGAGGACCGCCTGGTCGGCATCAAGAGCCGCGAGGTCTACGAGGCGCCGGGCGCGGTGGCGCTCATCCAGGCCCACGAGGCGCTCGAGGCCCTCACGATCGAGCGCGACCTCGGCCGCTACAAGCGCGGCGTCGAGGCCGAGTGGTCGAACCTCGTCTACGACGGCCTCTGGTTCTCCGGGCTCAAGCGCTCGCTCGACGTCTTCATCGACGACACCCAGAAGTACGTCTCGGGCGAGATCCGCCTCAAGCTCCAGGGCGGCCGCGCCGTCGTCACGGGCCAGAAGAGCGAGCAGAGCCTCTACGACTTCGACCTCGCCACCTACGACACGGGCGACACGTTCGACCAGTCGCTGTCGAAGGGCTTCATCGAGATCTGGTCGCTGCCGAGCAAGATCTCGGCTCGCCGCGACCTGGCGCAGCAGTAGTGTCCGACAGCGGACGGGCCCAGCGGGCGGGGGAGGCGGGCGCCCTCTGGGGAGGACGCTTCGCCTCCGGCCCCTCGCCCGAGCTGACGGCCCTGAGCCGGTCGACCCAGTTCGACTGGCAGCTGGCGCCGTACGACATCGCCGGGTCGCGAGCTCACGCTCGGGCCCTGGCGGCTGCCGGCTACCTCGACGAGGCCGAGCTCGCGTCGATGATCGCGGCCCTCGACCAGCTCGACGCCGACGTCGCCGAGGGGTCGTTCGTGGCGGCCGACTCCGACGAGGACGTCCACTCGGCCCTCGAGCGGGGCCTCATCGGCATCGCGGGTGCCGAGCTCGGCGGGAAGCTGCGCGCCGGACGGAGCCGCAACGACCAGATCGCCACGCTCGTCCGCCTCTACCTGCGCGACCACGGTGCGTCCATCGCCCGCCTCGTCGTCGACCTCGTCGACGCGATCGCGTCGCAGGCCGACGCCCACGCCACCGCCGTGATGCCGGGCCGGACGCACCTCCAGCACGCCCAGCCGGTGCTCCTCGCGCACCACCTGCTCGCGCACGCCTGGCCCCTCGTCCGCGACCTGGAGCGCCTCCGCGACTGGTCGCGGCGGGCCTCCGCCTCGCCGTACGGGGCGGGTGCGCTCGCCGGCAGCTCGCTCGGGCTCGACCCGCTGCTCGTGGCCACGGAGCTCGGCTTCGACCGCACGACCGAGAACTCGATCGACGCGACGGCCAGTCGCGACGTCGTCGCCGAGTTCGCCTTCGTGACCGCGTCGATCGGCATCGACGTCTCCCGCCTGGCCGAGGAGATCATCCTCTGGTCCACCCGGGAGTTCGGCTTCGTGGCGCTGCACGACGCGTTCTCCACCGGGTCGTCGATCATGCCCCAGAAGAAGAACCCCGACATCGCCGAGCTCGCGCGCGGCAAGTCGGGCCGTCTGATCGGCAACCTCACGGGACTCCTGGCGACCCTCAAGGGCCTGCCCCTCGCGTACAACCGCGACCTGCAGGAAGACAAGGAGCCCGTGTTCGACTCCGTGACGCAGCTCGAGGTCCTCCTCCCGGCGTTCACGGGCATGGTGGCGACGCTCCGCTTCGACGAGGCTCGGATGGCCGAGCTCGCCCCGCAGGGGTTCTCGCTCGCGACCGACGTGGCCGAGTGGCTGGTGCGCCAGGGCGTCACGTTCCGCGACGCCCACGAGATCAGCGGGGAGCTGGTCCGGTTCTGCGAGCAGCACGACCTCGAGCTCCACGAGCCGACCGACGAGCAGTACGCGTCGGTCTCGCCGCACCTGACCGCCGACATCCGCCCCGTCCTGACGGTGGAGGGCTCGATCGGCAGCCGCCGCGGCGCCGGCGGGACCGCGCCCGAGCGGGTCGCCGAGCAGCTGGCTGCGCTCACCCAGCGCGTCGCCGAGCTGGTCCGCGACCTGGACCCGGTCTCCGCGTGACGACGAAGGCCCCGCGACCGCCGCGGCCGTGGGTGCTCCCCACGGTCGTGGCGGTCTGCGTGGCGGTGCTCGTCACGGTGATCGTGATCGTGGTCGCGAGCGGCCAGAGCTTCTTCTGAGTCCGTGACCGCCCGCGCCGACGACCCCGTCTCGGCCCTGCTCGCGGGGCCGGCTCGCGAGGTGGGCCCGCGCCTCCTCGGGGCCGTCTTCCGCGTCGGCGACGTGGCCGTGCGCCTCACCGAGGTCGAGGCGTACCACGGCCAGGGCGACGACCCCGGGTCGCACGCCCACCGCGGTCCGACGGAGCGCAACGGCAGCATGTTCCGCGAGGGCGGCACCCTCTACGTCTACCTGTCGTACGGGATCCACCGCTGCGTCAACATCGTGTGCGGGCCGGAGGGCTACGCGTCGGGGCTCCTGCTCCGGGCGGGGGAGGTCGTCGAGGGCCTCGACGTCGCCCGGTCGCGTCGACCGAGCGCCCGGCGCGACGTCGACCTCGCGCGAGGACCGGGGAGGCTGGGGTCGGCCCTCGCCGTGGAGCTGGCCGACGACGGGTCCCGCCTGGGCTCGGGCCGGTTCGCGCTCGAGCTGCCGGCGTCGCCCGTCGGCCCCGTCGACGCCGGGCCGCGCGTCGGGGTCTCCGGCCACGCGGGGACGGACGCGTTCCCGTGGCGGTTCTCCCTCCGGGGCGACCCGACGGTGTCGGCGTACCGTGCCGCGGTCCGTCGGGTCCGCCCGGCGCGGTGACGCTGGTAGATTCCTCGGGTGACCAGTGAAACCACCGCGGGCGTGCTGGCCGGCCAGAGCAACGACTCCACGTTCGACGACGTGTGGGACGAACTGCAGTGGCGCGGCCTGGTGCACGTGTCGACGGACGCCGACGCTCTGAAGGCCCTCCTCGCTGGTCCGCCGATCACGTACTACTGCGGCTTCGACCCGACGGCGCCGAGCCTTCACCTCGGCAACCTGGTGCAGCTGCTGCTCATGCGCCGCCTGCAGCTCGCGGGTCACCGTCCGCTCGGGCTCGTCGGGGGATCGACCGGCCTGATCGGCGACCCGCGCCCGACCGCGGAGCGCACGTTGAAGACCCCCGAGCAGACGGCGGAGTGGGTCGAGCGGATCCGCGTCCACGTGGAGAAGTTCCTCTCGCCCGAGGGAGACAACGGCCTCCGGGTCGTCAACAACCTCGACTGGACGGCGCCGCTGTCGGCGATCGAGTTCCTCCGCGACATCGGCAAGAACTTCCGCGTCGGGACGATGCTCAAGAAGGACGCCGTGAGCGCCCGGCTCCACTCCGACGCGGGCATCAGCTACACCGAGTTCAGCTACCAGATCCTGCAGGGCCTCGACTTCCGCGAGCTGTACCGCAGCTACGACTGCGTCCTGCAGACGGGTGGCAGCGACCAGTGGGGCAACCTCACGAGCGGCACGGAGCTGATCCGTCGCACCGAGGGGGTGGCGGTGCACGCGATCGGGACGCCCCTGATCACGAACACCGACGGCACGAAGTTCGGCAAGAGCGAGGGCAACGCCGTCTGGCTCGACGCCGAGCTGACGAGCCCCTACGCCATGTACCAGTTCTGGCTCAACACCGACGACTCCGACGTGGTGTCGCGCCTGCGGGTCTTCACCTTCCTCGACCGAGCGGAGATCGAGCGTCTCGAGCAGACGGTGGCGGATGCACCGTTCCGGCGGGAGGCGCAGCGCACCCTGGCGTGGGAGGTCACGCGCCTGGTCCACGGCGACCTCGCGACGCAGGCGGCGATCGACGCCGCTGCGGCGCTCTTCGGACAGGGCGATCTCGAGGCTCTCGACGAGACCACGTTGGCGAGTGCCGTCGCGGAGCTGCCCTCGGCAGACGTGGCTCCGGGGACGACGGTGGCCCAGGCCCTCGTCGACACGGGTCTCGTCGCGTCGTTGGGAGCGGCACGTCGCGCTGCGTCCGAGGGCGGCGTCTACGTCAACAACGCTCGCGTGACCGACGTCGACGCCCTCGTGTCCGAGTCGTTGCTGCCGGGAGGCGTCGCCGTCCTCCGTCGTGGCAAGAAGACCCTGGCCGGCGTCCGCGTCACCGGCTGACGTGCCGACACGACCCCAGCTGCTCTTCTCGTGGCATCAGACCCGCCCCCCGGCTCAGCCGGCGGGCGGGTCTCGTCGTCTCGGGGGAGCCGAGACCACGGCATCGTCCCCCGATCGGTGGCGTCCAGCGCTCTGCTCACGTGCCCATGGGACGCCCTGTGCGGCCGTCTGCGGGGCGTTCGGGGTCGTGACCCTTGATTTTCCGGGGGAGTGGTTCGCGACACGCCCGGGATGCGTGGGGGTTTGGACGGATGCGGGGGGATGCCTGTAATGTTCTTTCTTGTCACCACAACGGTGCGGCGGAGCGAAGCTTCACCGGCCTCAAGCTGACCAGCCCCCAT